>Ga0160437_1000052_pt1 | contig 81881 bp, 66 predicted proteins | sample HID1975I_E0MG_FD_108227 | JGI IMG/M metagenome (GOLD analysis project Ga0160437, IMG submission 108227) | Enriched soil microbial communities from UW Madison campus, WI, USA - HID1975I_E0 MG | ecosystem: Environmental > Terrestrial > Soil > Unclassified | place: USA: Madison, Wisconsin... | reverse complement strand
TCCTCGATGATCTCGGCCAGCCCCGGGTATTGCGCACAGACGTACTTGCGGTAGCGGAGCACCTCGATGGGGTGCGCGGGATCGCCGCTGGCGCGGACCAGGCCGATGCGCACGTGGGTGCCGCCCACGTCGGCCGCGATGAACGGCGCGTCGGTGCGGCTCATGGCGTCCACTGGCGTTGGGCTGGCGACTGCGGGCACGTCGTCTCCGGTCGGGCGCCACCTCCGCGGGATGCGGCGGCGGTGGAGTGGCCCGGAGTGTGGAAGTGCGCTGACAACGATGTCAACACTCGGTCACAAACGATTGTTCCGACCTTCGGTGATGGTGGCAAAAATGACGTTGATTGCATCCGGTCGTTTCCTTTCAATACAAATTCGTGGTGAATCGAGTGGCTTTTGCGAATCGTGCAGTGCAGCAAAGGACAGCCGTTGTTGCGCTGCACAAGCTGCGAATGCGCAATCCGGAGCGCGAGCCATGCGGAAAACGTGGCTTGCGCCGAAAAAATATGACAACGTTATTCCCGGCCCTGTCCAACGCGTCATCCGGATCGGGCGCCGGGATCGCATCCTCTGCGCACAGGAGACATTGTCCATGGCCGTCGCCGCATCCGCATCGAAACCCGCCGGCAACACCGGCTCGATCGCCATCATCGGCCTGCTGTTTTTCATCTTCGGCTTCGTCACCTGGCTCAACGGGCCGCTGATCTCGTTCGCGAAACTGGCTTTCGACGTCAGCGAGGCGCTCGCGTTCCTGATCCCCAGCGCGTTCTACATTTCCTACTTCTGCCTGGCGCTGCCGTCGTCGTACGTGCTGCGGCGCACCGGCATGAAGAAGGGCATGGCGCTGGGGTTGTTCACCATGGCGGTCGGCGCGGTGGTGTTTGGCCACTACACGACGCTGCGGGTGTATCCCGGCGCGGTGGCGGGCGTGTTCGTGATCGGCGCGGGACTGGCGATCCTGCAGACCGCGGCCAATCCCTACATCAGCATCCTCGGGCCGATCGAAAGCGCGGCGCAGCGCATCGCGGTCATGGGCATCTGCAACAAGGCCGCGGGCATCCTGGCGCCGCTGCTGATCGGCACCTTCGTCATGCACGGCATGGGCGATCTGGCCGCGGAAGTCGCCGGTGCCGATGCCGACGCGCGCGCGGCGCTGCTCGCGGAATTCGCCGCGCGCGTGCACACGCCGTACATGGTGATGGCCGGGTTGCTGGCGCTGCTGGCGTTGGGAATCGTGTTCTCGCCGCTGCCCGAAATCCGGTCCGAGGACGCCAACGCGACCGCGGCCCGCTCCGCCAGGCGCGGGCTGCTGCAGTTCCCCCATGTATGGCTGGGCGCGCTTTGCATCTTCGTTTACGTGGGGGTGGAAGTGATGGCGGGCGACGCGATCGGCATCTACGGCCAGGGCTTCGACCTGCCGCTGGACCAGACCAAGTTCTTCACCTCCTTCACCCTCGGCGCGATGCTGGTGGGCTATCTGGTCGGGCTGGTGGCGATCCCGCGCTTCATCTCGCAGGAGCGTTACCTCAGCCTGTCGGCGGTGCTCGGCGTGCTGCTGGCGCTGGGTGCGTTCCTGACCCGCGGCTACGTGTCGGTCGGGTTCGTCGCCGCGCTGGGCTTCGCCAACGCGATGATGTGGCCGGCGATCTTCCCGCTGGCGATCCGCGGCCTCGGGCGCCTGACCGAGACCGGATCGGCGCTGCTGGTGATGGGCATCGCCGGCGGCGCGGTGATCCCGCAGCTGTTCGCGGTGCTCAAGCAGCACCACGATTTCCAGCTGGTATTCGCGGCGCTGGTGGTGCCGTGCTACCTCTATATCCTCTACTACGCCCGGCGCGGACACCGCGCGGGGCTGGACTGATCGACGCGGGTGCAGGGCGATGAACGATTGCGGGCAGGGCGGGGCTTGAACGTGCGCAGGCCGACCATCAGGGACGTTGCCGAGCGCGCCAAGGTCTCGCTCAAGACGGTGTCGCGGGTGATCAACAACGAGCCCTCGGTGATGCAGGCCACGCGTGCGCGCGTGCTGCATGCGATCGCCGAACTCGACTACGAACCCGACCCGTCCGCGCGCAGCCTGCGCAGCGCCACGCCGTACGTGATCGGGCTGGTCTACGACAACCCGAACCCGTACCACATCATCGGCGTGCAGAACGGCGTGCTGGCCGCGTGCCGCGAGACCGGCTTCGACCTGCAGATCCATCCCTGCGACTCAAGCTCGCCGCTGCTGGCCGACGAACTGGGCGAGTGGGCGCGACGCTCGCGCCTGGCCGGACTGGTGCTGACCGCGCCGATGTCCGAATCGACCGAACTGGTCGAGGCGCTGGCCGCGCGCGGGGTGAAGCTGGTACGCATCATCGCGGCCACCGAGGATCCGAAGGACGGCCACGCCTGCGTGTTCGTCAACGACCGCGATGCGGCCTACGAGATCACCGAGCACCTGATCCAGCTCGGCCACCAGCGCATCGGCTTCCTCTGGGGTGGCGCCGCGCACCGCTCCAGCCGCGAGCGCTACCAGGGCTACGAGGATGCGCTGAAGGACTACGGCATCACCCTCGACAAGCACCTGGTGGTGCCGGGCGACTACACCTTCGACGACGGTTTCCGCGGCGCGCGCCGGCTGCTGGCGCTGCGCGAACCGCCGACCGCGATCTTCGGTTCCAATGACGAAATCGCGGCCGGCGTGCTCGCCGCGGCGAAGTCGGCCGGGATCGACGTGCCCTACGAGCTGTCGATCGCCGGCTTCGAGGACAGCCCGGTCTCGAAGCAGTCCTGGCCCGCGCTGACCACCGCCAAGCAGGCGACCGAGGAGATCGCGCGCCACGCCACGCGCCTGCTCGCCGGCAGCCTGCGCCAGGACGCCTACGACGAGCACCCGATGGTGATGCACAACCAGGGCTTCGTGCCGCAGCTGGTCGTGCGTGGTTCGACCGCGCCGATGCGGTCGCGCGGCGGCGGCAACGGCCGAACCACGCAGCCGGAACAGGAGGCGTGAGCACGATGGCGGCCCCTGTCGCGGGTGGAGCGGAGTCGACGCTGATGTTCCGCGAGGCCGCGGAAGCCGCCGACGTGGTCGCGCGGCAGTTCGCGCGCAACTGCGACGCGATCGAGACGCTGTGCGCGGACCTGCGCCGCGCGCCGCCGCCGTTCGCGGTGACCTGCGCGCGCGGCAGCTCCGACCACGCGGCGACGTACGCCAAGTACCTGTTCGAAACCCAGCTCGGCATCGTCACCGCGTCCGCCTCGCCGTCGGTCGGCTCGGTCTACGGCGCCACGCAGGCGCTGCGCGGTGCGCTGTACGTCGTGGTCTCGCAGTCGGGCAAGAGCCCGGACCTGCTGCGCAACGCGCAGGCCGCGCGCGAGGCCGGTGCGCGCGTGGTGGCGCTGGTCAACGTCGAGGACTCGCCGCTGGCACGCATGGCCGACACCGTGATCCCGCTGCACGCCGGCGCCGAGCGCAGCGTGGCGGCGACCAAGAGCTACCTCGCCTCGCTGTCGGCGATCCTGCAGCTGGGCGCGTGCTGGAAGGGCGAACCGCCACTGCTCGATGCGCTCGATGCGCTGCCCGACGCGCTGCGCGCGGCGTGGCGATGCGACTGGTCGCCGCTGGTCGAGGGCCTGGCCGACGCAGGCAACCTGTTCGTGCTCGGCCGCGGCCTCGGCCTTGCCGCCGCGCAGGAGGCTGCGCTGAAGTTCAAGGAAACCTGCGGCCTGCACGCCGAGGCCTACAGTTCGGCCGAGGTCAAACACGGGCCGATGGCGCTGGTGGGGCCGGGGTTCCCGGTGCTGGCGTTCGCGCTGGCCGACGAAACCGGTGCCGGCACGCGCGCGCTGGCCGGCGAGTTCCGGCAACGCGGCGCGCCGGTGTGGGTGACCGCGGGCGATGGCGGTGACGACGGCCTGCCGATGGCCGCCGCACCGCATCCGGCCTGCGCGCCATTGCTGGTGGTGCAGAGTTTCTACCGCGCGATCAATGCGCTGGCGCTGCGGCGCGGCTTCAACCCGGACCTGCCGCCGCACCTGAACAAGGTGACGGAGACGGTGTGATGGCGACCGCACTGGCCAACGGCAGGGTGCTGCTCGACGACGGCCTGCACGACGGCATGGCCGTGCTGCTCGAAGGCGGCGACATCGTCGCCGTCGTGCGCGAGGACGACCCGCGCGTGCGCACCGCGCACCGGCACGACCTGCGCGGCGGCACGCTGCTGCCCGGCTTCATCGATGCCCAGGTCAACGGCGGCGGCGGGGTGCTGTTCAACAACGCGCCCGACGTCGAGGCGCTGCGCACGATCGGCGTCGCGCACCGCCACTTCGGCACCACCGGCTTCCTGCCGACGCTGATCAGCGACGACCTCGCGGTGATGCGCACGGCGATCGATGCGGTGCGCGAGGCGATCGCGCAGGGCGTGCCCGGCGTGCTCGGCATCCACCTCGAAGGTCCCTATCTCGCGCCCGCGCGCAAGGGCACCCACGACGCCGGCAAGTTCCGCGTCCCCGATGACGCAGAGATCGAACTCGCCACCTCGCTCGGCGCCGGCGTCACCCTGCTCACGCTCGCGCCCGAGCAGGTGCCGGCCGAAAGCATCCGCGCGCTGGTGGCGCGCGGCGCGATCGTGGCCGCGGGCCATACCGCCGGCAGCTACGAACAGGTCCGCGCCGGTCTCGAAGCCGGCGTGCGCGGCTTCACACACCTCTACAACGCCATGACGCCGCTGCAGGGCCGCGAACCGGGCGTCGTCGGCGCGGCGCTGGAGGACCGCGACAGCTGGTGCGGGATCATCGTCGACGGCGTGCACGTGCACCCGGCGTCCTTGCGCGTGGCGCTGGCCGCCAAGCCGCGCGGCAAGGTGTTCCTGGTCACCGACGCGATGCCGCCGGTCGGTGCGGACAGCCCGGACTACGTGCTCTACGGCGAAACCATCACCGCCCACGACGGCGTGGTGCGCAACGCCGCCGGTGCGCTCGCCGGCTCGGCACTCGACATGGCCACCGCGGTGCGCAACGCGGTGTCGCTGCTGGGTGTGCCGCTGACAGAAGCCGCGCGGATGGCGTCGCTGTATCCGGCGCGGTTCCTGCGGATCGACGACCACCGCGGCCGGATCGCGGCGGGGTATCGCGCGGACCTGGTGCTGCTCGACGACAAACTCGATGTCGCCGCCACCTGGATCGCCGGCCAGCCCTTGTAGGAGCGGCTTCAGCCGCGAGCTCTCGCCGTCCAGGCCGATTGCATTCCCGGCAAGAGCTCGCGGCTGAAGCCGCTCCTACGGCAGATGCGGAGATGCAATGCACGCGACCAACCCACGCCGCTTCGCCTCGGTCGACGCCCTGCGCGGCCTGACCGTCGCGGCGATGCTGCTGGTCAACGATCCCGGCGACTGGGACCACGTCTACGCGCTGCTGCTGCATTCGCAATGGCATGGCTGCACGCCGACCGACCTGGTGTTCCCGTTCTTCCTGTTCATCGTCGGCGTGTCGATCGCGCTGGGCATCGTGCCGCGCGTGGAAGGCGGTGCCGGTCGCGGCCGCTTGCAGCGCGCGGTGCTGTGGCGCGCGGCGCGCATCGTCGGTCTCGGCCTGCTGCTGCATCTGGCGGCATGGTGGCTGCTCGGTAGCGAGCATTTCCGTCCCTGGGGCGTGCTGCAGCGCATCGGGGTGTGCTTCGCGATCGCCGGCCTGCTGGCGCTGCACCTGCGGGCGCGTGGGCAGTGGCTGTGCATGGGCGCGCTGCTGCTCGGCTACTGGGGCCTGCTCGCGTGGTCCGGCGGTTTCGAGCCGTGGACCAACCTCGCCAGCCGCATCGACACCGCGATGCTCGGCCCGCACGCCTACCAGTTCGACCCGGCCACCGGCCGCGGCCACGATCCCGAGGGCCTGCTCGGCACGCTGCCGGCGATCGCCACGACGTTGCTCGGGTTGCGCGCCGGCGACTGGCTGCGCCGCGGCCGGGTGCGCCGGCTGTGGCTGGCCGGCGTGGCCGCGCTCGCGCTGGGCGCGCTGTGGTCGCTGGCGTTCCCGTTCAACAAGAACCTGTGGACTTCGTCCTACGTGCTGTGGACCGGCGGCTGGGCAATGCTCGCGCTGGCCGCCTGCCATGCACTGGTCGACGTGCGCGGCTGGCCGGCGGTCGGGCGCAGCTTCGGGAACAACGCCATCGCCGCGTACGCGGGTTCGGCGCTGATGGTGGTCGTGCTCGCCGCGCTGGGCGCGTGGGAGCCGCTGTACCGCATCGGCTTCGCCGGCTGGATGACGCCGCGCTTCGGGCCGTACCTGCCGTCGCTTGCGTTCGCGCTCGCCTTCGTCGCGCTGTGGTGGGGCATCGTGCGCTGGATGGACCGGCGCGGCTGGCATCCGAAGATCTGAACTTCCGGCGCGGACACGCCGCGTATCGACGCCGCGCGCGCCAGCGGCCATCATCACGGGCCTCACGCCATCGCCCGAGCGCATGAACACCGAACCGACCACAAGCCAGCACGATGACCCGCGCGCCGCCGCGCGCCTGACGTGGGCGCGCAGCGTGTCGGGCGGGCCGGTGGATGTGCTCGTCCGCGCGTCGATGGACGCGGGCTTCCGCAGCTATTGGCGCGGCGTCGACGAGGGCATCCTGATGGATTCGCCGCCCGGACTGGAGGACGTGCGTCCGTGGCTGCGCATCCGCGACCTGCTCGAGGCCGGCGGCGTGCGCGTCCCCGGCGTGCTCGCGCGCGATGTCGAAGCCGGCTTCCTGCTGCTGGAAGACCTGGGTCCGCACACCTGCCTGCAGGTCGCCGGACACGAGGGCATCGACGTGGTCATGGGCGCGGCGATCGGCCAGCTGCTGAAGCTGCAGGCGGTCGCGTGTCCGTCCGACCTGCCCGGCTACGACCGCCCGCTGCTGGTGCGCGACCTGCGCCTGTTCGACGAGTGGTTCCTTGGCCGGCACCTGGGCGTAGACCTGGATGCGGGCGAACGCCACGCGCTGGCGCAGGCCGGCGAGCTGCTCATCGAGGTCGCGCTGGCGCAGCCGCAGGTGCTGGTGCACCGCGATTTCATGCTGCGCAACCTGATGCCGGCGCACGACGGCCCGGCGGTGATCGACTTCCAGGGCGCGGTGCGCGGTCCGATTGCCTACGACATGGCAAGCCTGTGCCGCGACGCGTTCGTGAGCTGGCCGGAAGGCGACGTCGCCCGCTGGCGCGCGGACTACCATGCGCGCGCCACGGCCGCGGGCCTGCCCGTTCCCGACGCAGCGCGCTTCGAGCGCGACTTCGACCTGGCCGGGGTGCACCGCCACCTGAAGATCCTCGGCATCTTCGCGCGGCTGCGGCATCGCGACGGCAAGCCGCACTACCTGGACGACGCGCCGCGTTTCCTCGGTTACCTCGACGCCGTGCTGCCGCGCTATCCGGAACTTGCGCCGCTGCAAGCGATCGTCGACCGCCACGTGCGTCCAGCGCTGGCGGGCTGAGCCGGCCCCAATGCGAACGTGGCCGATGCCGGTGGTCGTGCCGGACGCTTCTTTGCACCGGCGGCGCGTGTCCGCCGCCGGCCCGCGGCCTCAGTCGTCCGTCGCGGTCGCTGCGTCCGTCGCGGGCAGGCTTTGGGTGACGTTACCGGCTTCGTCGAGGAAGTTCAGCTCCGGGCGGCCATCGGGTGACACCAGCATCATGATCCTCGGGCGGCCCTGGTCGTCGGCGAGGATGACGGCCGAGGACTTGCCCCGGGTCTTGCCGACGAAGACCCGCTGCGTTTGCTGGCCGCCGGCTTCGATCCAGCGCTGCTTCAGGCGCTCCTTTTCCTTGCCTTCGGGTGCCTGTTCGTAGGCTTCATACAGCGGGGCATAGTCCTTTTCGAGGCCGCGGTCGTAGATGTTCAGGCCGGTTTCCATCGTGCCGCGGGACTCGTAGTGGCCCAGCGCCAGCTGCTGGTCGCCACCGAACCTGTCCATCGAGAAATGCATGCCCGCGGACGGCTTGCCGTCGGCGCCGGGCTTTCCGTCGAAGATCAGCCCGCCGTTCTCGTCGCCCTGGGCGTTGTAGAAGATGATGCCGGGCATCGAACGGTCCGACGCCACCTCGCGCCCGCCGATGACCGGTGCCGGAAGCCGGTTGCGGTTGGCCAGGACCATTTCCCGCTTGCCATCCGGCATCACGATGTTGATGCGTTCGGCATCGATCTCGGTGAACCTGGCCTTGTCGTCGGGGGATCTGGCAGCGACCAGCACCAGTCCCGAGATGCCCGCGATCGCCACCAGCAGCAGCGACCTGAGCAGGCGGTTCTGGCGCTCGAGCTGGAGGATGAGGTCCTGTCCGTCGTCCATGTCTACTCCACTGGTCTGTCGTCGAAAAAGAAATCGGGTGTCACCCGCCCGGGTGCCTGGCCGCATGGATGGCCCCGACGCGCGCCTTGCGCAGCGCCTCGCCGAGCGCGGGGCCGGTGAGGCCCTCGCGTGCCACGTCCGCGCCGCGCACCGACAGCGCCGCGGCATGCAGGCGCAGCAGTTCGTCGCGCTGCGGATAGGGGGCGTCCTGCAGGCCGGCGCGGCCGCGCTTGTCGGCCTCGCATACCAGCGCCAGCTGCGCGATGCGTTCGGGCTTGCGGAAGGCGTCGCAGCGGGCGAGCAGGTCGTGCACGGTGGTGTCGCGCAGCTCGGCCACGCGATGCACGTTGAGGTGTTCGCGGCAGGCCATCAGCGCCAGCTTGCGGTGCGCGACCGGCACTTTCAGCCGTTCGCACAGCGCACGCACCGGTTTGACGCCGCGCTGTTCGTGCATCACGTGGCGCGGCAGCTCGTCGGCGGGCGTGAGCGCCTTGCCCAGGTCGTGGACGAGTGCGGCGAAGCCGACCACGGTGTCGCCGGGTGCGACGGTGGCCGCCATGTCGCAGACCAGCTCGACGTGGACGCCGGTGTCGATCTCCGGGTGGTATTCGGCGCGCTGCGGCACGCCGTACAGCGCCTCCACTTCGGGCAGCACCGCGCCCAGCGCGCCGCAGTCGTGCAGGGTGCGGACGAAGGCCGAGGGTTGTTTCGAACCCAGCGCGCGGCACAGCTCCTGCCACACCCGTTCGGGCACCAGGGCGTCGAGTTCGCCGGACGTGGACATGTCGCGCATCAGCGCCATCGTCTCCGGCGCGACCGTGAACCCCAGCGGCGCGAAGCGGGCCATGAAGCGCGCCGCGCGCAGCACCCGCAGCGGGTCCTCGACGAAGGCCGGGCCGACGTGGCGCAGCACGCGGCGCTCGATGTCGCGCGCACCGTCGAAGGGATCGACCAGCTTGCCTTCGGCGTCCTGCGCGATCGCATTGATGGTGAAGTCGCGGCGCTCCAGGTCCTGCTCCAGCGTCACCGAAGGATCGGCGTGGACGACGAAGCCGCGATGGCCGCGCCCGGACTTGCGCTCGGTGCGGGCCAGCGCATGTTCCTCATGCGTGTCCGGATGCAGGAACACCGGGAAGTCGCGGCCGACCGGCTTGAAGCCGGCTGCGAGCATCGCCTCGGGCGTCTGGCCGACGACGACCCAGTCGCGATCGCCGGGCGCAATGCCCAGCAACCGGTCGCGCACCGCGCCGCCGACGAGGTAGATGTCCATGGAAGCCATGGAACGATGATGCCTGATTGCCCTGCGGGAGCGTGCCTTTGGAAGTGAGTCCCGTGAGAGCGGGCCGTGGGAGCGGCCATGGCCGCGATGACGCGCCGGCAGGAGCATCGCGGCCATGGCCGCTCCCACGCAGGCCGCCGCGTGGCCGCTGCTACACGGGATGCGGCGCGGTCAGCCCTTCGGCGCCTCCGCCAGCGGGCACGCGAACTTCTTGCGCGCGCCGCCTTCCTGGCCGAGCAGGCGCCGGCTCACCGGCAGCGCGTCGCCGTTCATGCGCCAGTCGTAGAGCACGCTGAAAGCGAGCACGCGGGCGACGTACTCGCGGGTTTCCTTGTAGCTGATCGTCTCGATCCAGAAATCCGGGTCCATGCCCGGCCGCTGCGATTGCCAGCGCGCCACAGGCGACGGGCCGGCGTTGTAGGCGGCGATGGCGGCGTAGGTCTTCCCGTACTTGTCCTCCATCTGCCGCAGGTAGGCGGTGCCGATGGCGATGTTGGTGTCCGAGTCGTACAGGCTCTCGGCGCCGCCGTAGGCGATCCCGTTGCGCTTGGCCACGGCCGCGCCGGTGGACGGCAGCACCTGCATCAGGCCGCGTGCGTTGGCACTCGAGCGCGCGCGCGGGTTGAAGATGCTTTCGGCGCGGATCTCGGCCGCCACCCACGCCGGGTCGAGCCGGTGCCGCGCCGACTGGCTGCGGATGGTGGCGTCGTGGTGGATCGGGAAGCGGATCGTGTACCAGCGCTTCTCCTCCGGGTTGCCGGCGATGTCCAGCCCGAACACGCCGCGGTCGAACCAGCCGCCGTCCTGCGCCACTTCGATCGCCAGCCGGCGCTGTTTGTCGTCGAAGCGCGACAGTGCATCCTTCCATTCGCGCGCCGCCCAGCCGGCGCGGTCGATGCGCTGCAGGGCGATCGCGCGCACCAGCGCGGGATCGCGCGCGACTGCGGCCCTGGCCGCGGCGTCCACCGGCGGCATCCACGGGCACAGCGCGTAGGGCTGGTCGAGGCGGTCGGCGGCGAGGAAGCCGTGGAAGTCGGACTCGCGCGCGGCGTCGCGGTACAGCGCCTGCGCGCCGGCCTTGTCGCCGGCCATCTCCGTCAGGCGCGCGGCGAAGTAGGCCCAGCGCGACTGGCCGCGCTGCTCCTCGCCCATCGCCTTGATCGCGGCCAGCGCCGCCGCCCAGTCCGAACGCGCCATCGCCTCGCGCGCCTGCCACTCGTGCAGGCGCTCGTCCCAGGACACGGCCGGCACCGCGGCGAGGCGGCGCGCGGACTCGGGTTCGTAGGAGGCCACCGTCCACAGTGCGACCTGGTACAGCACGCGGCCGCGGTCTTCCTCGGTGAATTCGAGCGCCTTCGCAAAGCGCGGTAGCGCGTTCTCCGCCGCCACCGGCGTCGACTTGGCCAGCCGCGCCAGGCCCTGCGAGGCGACCAGGCGGCTGCGCGCGGTCTTCGGCCACTGCAGGGCGCGGTCGTGGACGGCGTCGAGGAACGCAGCGTAGTCATTGGCCAGCGCGAACTGGTCGGCCGGCAGCCCGCGCGCGGCGGCGCGCATGACGGCCGGCTGCCACTCGGCGGCGGCCTTCTCGAGCCGCTCCCAGCGCAGTTCCGGCGTCAGTCCGCCCCTTGCCGCGAGCGTTGCGAACACCGGGTCGCAGCTGTCGGGCAGCGACTTGCCGCTGCTGGTCCAGATCGCCTGCGCGTCCCGGGTCCACTGCGCGTCCGCGCGTCCGCTGGCGTCGCGCGCCTGCAGCTCCGCGCAGCGCAGCGCCACGTCGTCGACCGACGGCGACCACGCGGCAAGGAACGCAGGCCACTCCTTGCGCCGCGACAGCGCCGCCAGCCAGACCGAACGGAACGTTTCCGCCACCGCCTGGCCCTGGTACCGCTGCAGGAAGGACTGCGCCTGCTCCGGTGGCAGGCTGTCGATGTTGCGCCGCAGGCCGGCGTACTCGAGCCAGCCGTAGAGCGGGGCGTTGGCGAAGCGCGCGGCATCGACCGGCTGGCCGCGCTCGGCGGCACTGATCGCATTGGCGATGGCGGTGTCGGCGGGGGACTGTTGCGCATGTGCCGCGCCGACGGCGAGCACGCACGCGAACGCGCAGGACAGGAGGCGGAGGCTGTTTTTTGGCATCGCCGGACTATAGCGAAGGGTGGGTGAACGAGGATGCCGTGGCGGTTGGCACGCTGCGGGGGAGTCCGGATCGACGGGCTGATCGCAGCGCACGAGTCCCCGCGAAATCCGCCATCGTCATTCCCGCTTTCGCGGGAATGACGATGTGGGACACGGAAGCGCACGGCACGTGTCCCGACCCGCCACCGGCGATAATCCCCGGCCGCGCAATCCGCACGCACCCACCCACTCCGGCCGCCACCCATGCTCGACCAGTTCTGGATCTTCCCCCTGCTTGGCGCCGTCGCCGGCGTGCTTGCCGGGCTGCTCGGCATCGGCGGCGGCCTGATCCTCGTCGCCGCGCTGGCCTGGCTGCTGCCGCTGCATGGCATCGACCGCGACGCGGCGATGCACGCGGCGCTGGCCAGTTCGATGGCGAGCATCGTGTTCACCGCGGCCTCGTCGGCGTACGCGCACCATCGCCGCGGCGGCGTGCTGTGGCCGACGGTGGCGTGGATGGCGCCGGGGCTGGTGCTCGGCGGCTGGCTGGGCAGCCTGCTGGCCGTGGCGCTCGATGGCGATGTGCTGAAGTGGGGCGTGATCGGGTACTGCCTGCTGGCCGCCGCGCGGATGGCCTTCGGTGGCGCGCGCGGCGACGGCGGCGACGTGGTGCCGACCGGTCCGGGCATGGGCGCGGCCGGCGTCGGCATCGGTGCGCTGTCGGCCGTGGTCGGCATCGGCGGCGGCAGCATGACCGTGCCGCTACTGGTCTGGCGCGGGGTGGCCGCGGTGCGCGCGGTGGGCACGTCGTCGGCCTGCGGGGTGGTGATCGGCGTTGCCAGCGCCGCCGGCTACGCGATCAACGCACCGGCCGGCGCGCTGCCTGCGCATGCGGTCGGCTACGTCTACCTGCCGGCGGCGATCGGCGTCGCGGTGACTTCGGTGCTGGCAGCGCCGCTGGGCTCGCGCCTGGCCCACGCGATCGGCGGCCCGGCGCTGAAGCGGGTGTTCGCGGTGTTCCTGGTCGTGGTGGCCGGCAGCCTGCTGCTGCAATAGCCGGAAACGTGCGTCCCGCATTTGTGCGCCCGGATCGAATCCGTTACAACCGCTTTACCGTCGCGAACAGGGGGGCGGCGGATCCATCTTGCCTGGAGAGAGCTCGATGAAGCCGCTGTCCCCCGCGCGTCTGGTCCTGGCCATTCACGCTTCGCTGCTGCTGTCGCTTTCCGGCCTTGCCGCCGCACAGGACGCCCCTGCCCAAGCCCCCGAGGCAAGGACGCTCGACACCGTCACCGTCACCGGCACCCGCATCAAGAAGGCCGAGCTCGAAAGCCAGGTGCCGGTACAGGTCCTCACCCGTGAGGACATCGACCGCAGCGGCTTCACCTCGGTCGCCGACATCGTGCAGAACCTCACCGCCAGCGGCGCGGCGCTGAACACCAAGTTCAATTCCAGCGGCAACTTCGGCTTCCCGCCCGACGGCGGCGGCGTCGGTGCCGGCGCGGCGACGGTGGACCTGCGCCACCTCGGCGCCAAGCGCGTGCTGGTGCTGGTCGACGGCGTGCGCTGGGTCAACGAATCCTCCGCCTCGGGCGTGGGCTCGTCGGTCGACCTCAACACGATTCCGCTGTCGATCATCGATCGCATCGAAGTGCTGGAGGACGGCGCCTCGTCGATCTACGGCTCCGACGCGATTGCCGGCGTGGTCAACATCATCACCCGGCGCAGCATCGACGGCGCCAAACTCGACTTCAACTACGGCGAGTACGACGACCTCAAGGGCGGCGAGACCTACGGCGCCGACCTGGGCTGGGGCGGCAGCACCGACCGCGTGCAGTGGTTCCTCGGCGCGTCGTACTACAAGCAGAAGCAGATCGTGTCGTCCGAGTACGGGCCGGCGCGGGTGCCGGTGCCTGGTACCGGGCTGGCGAACGGCAGTTCGGCCACGCCGCAGGGGCGGCTGGTGTTCCAGGATCCCGATACCGGCACGGTGTACGACATCACCCCCAACACCGGCGCCGGCGATCCGCAGTTCGATCCCGGCCAGGCCGGCTGCGAGCGCACGGACGACTTCCACTGCTTCGCCACCGCTGACCGCTTCAACTTCGCGCCCTACAACCTGCTGCTGACCCCGTCCGAGCGCAAGAGCGTGTTCGGCCAGGTGCGCTTCGACTTCACCCCGACCTTCAGCGGCCACGCCAAGGTGCTGTACAACCAGCGCGAGTCGGCCAACCAGGCCGCGGCGGAACCGATCTTCCTGGGCACCGACGCCGGCGTGTACAACGACTACGCCGAACGCACGCTGGTGATCTCCGCGCTCAATCCGTACAACCCGTTCGGCTTCGACCTGACCACCGAGGGCGACGACGCCAACCTGTTCCTGCTCGGCCGGCGTCCGGTCGAGGGCGGGCCGCGCCGCTACCGGCAGGAGGTCAAGACCTGGTACGCCTCGGTGGGCGTGGAGGGCGTGTTCGACGTAGCCACGCGGCCGTGGAGCTGGGACGCCAGCGTGGCGTTCAGCCGCAGCCGCGCCGAGCAGGTCAACACCGGCAGCTACAACATCCGCCGCATCAACGAGGCGCTGGGCGACCCGGCCGCGTGCGCGGCGATCGCCGGCTGCGTGCCGCTGAACCTGTTCGGCGGCGAGGGCACGATCACCCCGGAGATGCTGGCCTTCATCCAGCCGCTGGTGCGCGACCAAAGCGAGAACAAGCTGTCGCTGTTCACCGCCAACCTCACCGGCGACCTGGTCGAGATGTGGGCTGGTCCGTTGTCGTTCGCCGCCGGTTACGAATATCGCAAGTACGAGGGCAGCTACACGCCCGACCCAATCACCGTGGCCGGCGAGTACAACGGCGTGCCCTCGGGTGCGACATCCGGCGACTACGACGTCAGCGAGCTGTACCTCGAATTCAGCGTGCCGCTGATGCGGGACGGCTGGCTGGGCAAGAGCCTGGACCTGAGCCTGGCCGGGCGCTACTCGGACTACTCGACGTTCGGTGGCGAGAGCACCGGCAAGCTCGGCCTGCGCTGGCAGGTGGCCGACGAACTGCTGCTGCGCGGCTCGTTCGCGCAGGGGTTCCGCGCGCCTTCGATCGGCGAACTGTACGGGACGCTGGCACGGTTCGACGCCACGCTCACCGACCCCTGCAACAACGAGGCATCCACCACGCCGCAGTGCGTGGCCGAGGGCGTGCCCGCCGGCTACGAGCAGTCCAACCCGCAGATATCGGTGGTGACCTCGGGCAATGCGGACCTGCAGCCGGAGACCAGCCGCAGCCTGATGCTCGGCGCGGTGTGGAGTCCGTCGTTCGCCTCGGATGTCTCGTGGTCGGACCGGCTCGACATCGGCGTGACGTTCTACAAGCACACCATCGAGGACGCGATCCAGGCGCGCGATGCGCAGACCATCCTCAACCGCTGCATCGGCACCCGCGATCCCGAATCGTGCAGCTTCTACGATCGCAACCCGGTCAGCGGCCAGATCATCCGCTTCGACGACATCCTCGACAACCTCGGCACGATCAAGACCGACGGCTGGGATTTCAACGTCGGCTGGACCCTGCCCGGCAGCGACTGGGGCCGCCTGCGCTTCGACTGGAAGAACACCTGGGTCGGGCACTACGAGCTGGTCAACGAGTCCGGACTGGCCGAACCGCGGCGCCCGGGCCGGGAACTCAACAACAGCGCGATCCCGGAGTGGACCTCGACCCTGGTCACCGACTGGGCGCTGGGGCCGTGGTCGGTGGCCTGGACGGTGCGCCACATCGACAGGCTGACCGAGTCGTGCGGGGGCGCCAACGGGTTCGATATCTGCGACGACAGCGCCAACGACCTCAACACGCTCCCGGCCACGATCTACCACGACCTGCAGGTGTCATGGCAGAGCACGGCATGGATGAAGGGCGTGCGGGTCAGCGCCGGCGTCAACAACCTGACCGGCAAGGATCCGCCGATCTGCCTGAGCTGCACGCTCAACGGCTACGATGCGTCGACCTACGACCTGCCGGGCCGCTTCTGGTACGCGCGGCTGGGTTTCGATTTCTGACCACGGTCGACCGGAAGCAGTGAAACGCCTCTCCCGCCTGCGGGAGAGGCGCGCGTGGACCCTCAGCGCTTGAGCGCCTGCTCGGGCACGTCCAGTTCCACCGAGATGGCCAGGTGGTCGGAGGCGGCGGCGGGCATGGCGCGCATCTCGCGGCAGCCCAGGTCGCCGCTGACCAGGATGTGGTCGATCGCGCGCTGCGGCTTCCAGCTGGGGAAGGTATGCACCGCGCACGCCGGGGGCTGCAGCCGGGTGCGCTTGTACAGCACCTCCATCTCGGGGCGGTCGGAGGTGCAGTTGAAGTCGCCCATCAGCACCGCGTGCGGGTGCTCGGACAGCAGCTCGGCGATGAACGACAGCTGCGCCAGCCGCGACTGGCTGCCCAGCGACAGGTGGGCGACGGCGATGGTCAGGCCTTCGTCGCCCTCGCCGAAGCGCGCCAGCAGCACGCCACGGCCGGAGATGCGGCCGGGCAGCGAGTGGTCGGTCACTTCCAGCGGTTCGAGCTTGCTGAGCAGGCCGTTGGCGCTGGAGGCCACGCTGCCGACGCGGCGGTTGGGCTGGTGGGTCCAGTAGTCGAAGCCGCCGCGCTCGGCCAGGTAGTGGGTCTGGTTGGTGAAGCCCGAGCGCCAGCTGCCCGGATCGCTCTCCTGCAGGCCGACGATGTCGTGGTGGCCGGCGAGCTTGGCGATCGCGTCCAGCGCGCCGCGCTTGTTGCCCGCCGGCAGCACGTGCGACCAGCTGCGCATCGCGTAGTCGCTGTAGCGGCGCGTGCTGGAGCCTGCCTGGATGTTGGCGCTGAGCAGCTTGAGCGGCTGGTTCGGCATCGTGCAGGGCTGCGGCATTACTGCCCGGCCGCGCGCTCCCTGGCGATGAGCTGGTCGGCGATCTCGAGCATGTTCTGGTAGCTGGTGCCCTTGACCAGGTACTTGCCGTCGATCACCAGCGACGGCGTGCCGCTGATCTGGCTGCGCATCGCGAACTGCTTGGCGCGGTTGGTCTTGGCGTTGATCGCGAAGCTGGACATGGTGCTGGCGAACTGCTTCGGGTCGGCGCCGTGCTTGCCGTAGAAGGCGGCGATGTCCTGCACCGAGTCGCGGCCGCGCTCGCCCTTCAGCGTGCGGTCGATGTGGATCGCCTGGTACATCGCGTCGTGGGTCTTGTCGACCAGGCCCATTGCCTCGGCGGTGTAGAAGGCGCGCGCGTAGTCGTCCCAGGTGCCGCCGAACATCGCCGGCACGTAGGTGAAGCGCACGTCGGCCGGCAGCTTGGCCTTCCACGCGCGCACCAGCGGCTGGAACTGGGCGCAGGACGGGCATACGTAGCCGAAGATCTCCACCACCTCGACCTTGCCGTCGCGCGGCGCGAACGGCTGGCCGTTGCGGATCTCGATGTAGTCACTGCCTTCCACCAGCGCCGCGCCGGCGTTGGGATCGACCGCCGGCACCGGCACCGGCGCGGGGGCCTCGGCCTCGGCCTCGACGTCGTCGGTGGCGGCCGGGGCTTCGGCGCTGTCGGCGGTGTCCGTCTCCGCAACGGCCTCGTCGGCAGTCGGGGCTTCGGCGGCCGGGGCGGCTTCCGCGGCCGGGGCGTCGCTGGCCGGCGCGGCCGGTTCGGCGGCGGGTTCCTGGCGCGAGCAGGCCATCAGGGGCAGCAGGAGCAGGGACAGGAGCGCGAGGCGGTGGTTCATGGTGGTGTCTCGTCTTGGATGCGTCAGGCGGAAGGGTAACGGTAACCGGTCGCGGCGGCGTCAGCGCTGCCCGCGCGCGGCGCGCTGCATTGCGACCAGCTGTCCGGCGATGCGCAGCATCTGTTCATGGGGGGCGGTCTGCACGCGGTACTTGCCGTCGACCACCAGCGTGGGGGTGCCACGCAGGCCGCTGGCGACGGCGAAGTCGTACGCGCGGCGCATCTGCGCGTCCACTTCGGGGCTGGCCATCGCGGTCTTGAAGCTGGCCGGATCGACGCCCTCGTCGTTGAAGAACACCGCCAGCTCGTCGACGCTGGCGTTGCTGAACGGCACCGTCCGCGCGTCGTGGATGGCGCGGAACAGCGGCGCCTGGATGCGGTCGAGCACGCCCAACTGCTGCGCCGCGAAACAGGTGCGGGCGTAGTTGTCGGTGGGGCGGAAGGCGGCCGGCACGTAGCTCACGCGCACGTCGTCCGGTTGCCGGCGCTTCCAGGCCTCCAGCTTCGGCTGGAAGTCGGCGCAGTGGTGGCAGGTATAGGCGAAGATCTCGACGACCTCGATCCGGTCGTCGGCCGTCGACCAGCGCTGGCCACCGGGGATCACGACGTAGTCCTGGCCCTCCACCGGCGCGGCGCCGGGTGGCTGCTGGGCCAGGCCGGTCATCGGCACCAGGAGCAGCAGGACGGGGAGCGCGAGCAGCAGGCGGAGGCGGTGTCGGATCATGGCGGTCCCGGGATGGAGGCGGGGCGGGGCAAAAAAAAGCCGGCGCAGCATCTGCACCGGCCAGTCTGACTCAAAGGCTGAATACGTCCGACCGCGCGCCGGCGGGGAAGTTCATCAACCTTCGGTGGGGGTTGCCGCAGGTTCGGTTTCGGCGGCCGGGGCATCGGTGTCCTGGGCGTCGGCTTCCGGGGCTTCCGCCTCCGGGGCCTCCGCGTCGGCGGGGGCATCGGCGGCGCCGGCATCGTCGGCGGCCGGGGCTTCGGTCTCCGGCGCGGCGGCTTCTGCGGCCGGCGCTGGCGCCGGGGCATTGGCCATCGCCAGCTGGGTCGCGGCGTCCGGACGCTCGTGCAGGCCCTGCAGGTAGCTGCCCAGCGAGTTGATTTCCTCGTCGGTCAGCGAATGGGCGACCGTGGCCATCATGTCGAACAGGCGCGGATCGGCCTCGCTGGTGGTGCCGGCGCGGTATTCCTGCAGGCGCTGGACCACGTAGGCCGACGGCTGGCCGCTGACATGCGGGTACGGCGGGCCCGGGTTGCCGGCGCCGGTGGGGCCGTGGCAAGCCATGCAGGCCGGGATGCCGCGGTCGGCGTCGCCGCTGCGGAACAGCTTTTCGCCCACCTGGTAGAACTTCAGGCCCTGGTTCGGGCCGGAGGCGATGACGGTGTCGTCGGCGATGCCGGCGCCTGCCTTTTGGGTGGCGAAGTAGGCGCCGATGTCGCGCATGTCCTGGGCGCTGAGCGCGGACGCGAACGGCACCATGATCGCCGCCATGCCGGTATTGCGCTCGCCGCTCTTGAACAGCGCCAGCTGGTGGGCGATGTAGCGCTCGCTCTGGCCGGCCATGCGCGGGTACATCGGGTCGGCCGGGTTGCCGTCGACGCCGTGGCAGGCTGCGCAGACGACCGCCTTCTCGGCGCCGGCCTGCGGGTCGCCCCAGTCGGCCTTGGCCAGGTCTTCCACCGCCGAACCGCCCAGCGGCGCGGTTTCCACCGGCTCGGCCTCCGGCAACGGCGTCACAGTGGTCTGGGCGAAGGCGGCCGCGGCGACCGCAAGGGCGGCGAGGCCGGCAAAACCGTAGGCACGGGCGTGGCGCATGAGCTGGGCTCCGGGATTCCATGAAAACGCGCAGGCCCCCGGCCGGCGCGACATAGCGGGGCCGCACGGCGCCCGCTTGAACCGGGAATTATCGTCGCGGCGCGCAATCGCGGTCAAACCGTCGCCGCGGCAAGGGCCGGGCATGGGCGTGTGCGATCCTAGCGGCATGTCCAATCCCCTCGCCCGCGCCCGCTACCTGCTGGCCGCCCACACCCCGCGCCAGCTGCCGCCCGACGGCGGCTTCGAGGTCGCCTTCGCCGGCCGCTCCAACGCCGGCAAGTCCAGCGCGCTCAACGCGCTGTGCCGGCAGAACGCGCTGGCCCGCGTCTCCAAGACCCCCGGCCGCACCCAGCAGCTGGTGTTCTTCGACGTCACCGCCGGCAGCGGCGGCGCTGCCGACGCCGCGCCGGGGGACGCCCGCTACCTGGTCGACCTGCCCGGCTACGGCTACGCCAAGGTGCCGCAGGACCTGCAGGCGCACTGGCAGGCCTTCCTCGACGGCTATTTCGGCAGCCGCATGGCGCTGCGCGGGCTGGTGGTGGTGATGGACATCCGCCATCCGCTCAAGGACTACGACCGGCAGATGCTCGGCTACGCCGTGCAGCGCGGCCTGCCTGCGCACGTGCTGCTGACCAAGGCCGACAAGCTCGGTCGCGGCGCGGCGGGCAACACCCTGCAGGCGGTGCGGCGCGAACTGTCGGAGGCCTTCGGCGACACGGTCACCGTGCAGACGTTCTCGGGCGAGTCGAAGCAGGGGGTGGACGAGGCGCGCGAGGTGGTGGCGGGCTGGCTCGAGCTGTAGCCGGCCGGCTGAAGCCGCTCCTGCAGATGTATGCACGATTACCGCGCGCGATCGTGCCGCTGCATTCCACGGATGGCGACGCCGGCCCCGGAGCGGGCCGCTATAGTGCCGCGACGGCGCGCGAACCGGGTGCCGGCTGCCTTCCCCCGCCCAGATGGTGCGCATGTCCAACCCCAGCCACGCCAGCGATTCGCCGATCACCGACCGCAGGCAACTGGTCGAATACGTCGCCTCCGGCGAGAAGCCGCGCAGCGACTGGCGCATCGGCACCGAGCACGAGAAGTTCGGCTTCCGCCTCGACGACCTGCGCCCGCCGGAGTTCGACGGCGAGCGCGGCATCGAGTCGCTGCTGCGGGGCCTCACGCGTTTCGGCTGGGATCGGGTCGACGAGAAGGGCCGCACCATCGCCCTGCTGCGCGACGGCGCATCGGTGACGCTGGAGCCGGCCGGTCAGCTCGAACTGTCCGGCGCGCCGCTGGAGACCATCCACCAGACCTGCAGCGAGGTCGACGGCCACCTGCGCGAGGTCAAGACGGTCGCCGACGAGCGCGGCCTGGGCTTCCTGGGCATGGGCTTCCAGCCCAAGTGGCGGCGGCAGGACATGCCGTGGATGCCCAAGGGCCGCTACCGGATCATGCGCGCCTACATGCCGAAGGTCGGCGACCTCGGGCTCGACATGATGACCCGCACCTGCACCGTGCAGGTCAACCTCGATTACGCCAGCGAAGCGGACATGGTGAAGAAGTTCCGCGTCTCGCTGGCACTGCAGCCGGTGGCCACGGCGCTGTTCGCCGACTCGCCGTTCGCCGACGGCAAGCCCAACGGCTACCTCAGCTACCGCTCGCACATCTGGACCGACACCGACCCGGACCGCACCGGCATGCTCGACTTCGTGTTCGCCGACGGTTTCGGCTACGAGCGCTACGTCGACTACCTGCTCGACGTGCCGATGTACTTCAGCTACCGCGACGGCATCTACCACGACGCCAGCGGCCAGAGCTTCCGCGATTTCATGCAGGGCAGGCTGCCCGTGCTGCCGGGCGCGCTGCCGACGATGGCCGACTGGTCGGACCACATGACCACCGCGTTCCCGGAAGTGCGGATGAAGAAATACCTGGAAATGCGCGGCGCCGACGGCGGCCCGTGGGGCCGGCTGTGCGCGCTGCCGGCGTTCTGGGTCGGGTTGCTGTACGACGACGCGGCGCTGGACGCGGCCTGGGACCTGGTGAAGGACTTCACCATGGCCGAGCGCCACGCACTGCGCGACGGCGTGCCCAGGCATGCGTTGAAGCTGCCGTTCCGCGACCGCACCGTGCGCGAGCTGGCGCTGGAGGCGCTGAAAATCTCTGCCGCCGGCCTGCAGCGCCGCGCGCGCGCCAACGACAACGGCGCGGACGAGCGGATCTTCCTCGAAACGCTGATCGGCGTGGCCGAGGCCAACCAGACCCCGGCCGAACGCAAGCTGGCGCTGTTCCACGGCGAGTGGAACGGCAGCGTGGATCCGGTGTTCGGCGAGTTCGCGTACTGACCGGGCGTGGCACCGCGCCGCGCGCGCCTTACCGCGGCAGCAGGTGGTCGCTGGTGATCTTCTTGCCGTCCACCGAAACCGAGGCGTAGCCGCTGGTCTTGATGTCGTTGGAGGCAAGCCGCCCCGTGACGTCCAGGCGCAGCGTGTGCACGTCGCTGAATGCCCCGGGTGGCGACAGGCGCACGCCGGTCCACGCATGCGACGCGTACACGCCGCCCAGTGCTTCCTCCTGCGTGTCCATGATGCCGGTGAGGGCGGCGGCATCGACCTGCGACAAGGGGATCAGGTGGTCTTCGAGGTCGAAGTCGGCCGGATTGCCCATCACCATGATTTCCTGCCGCCGCGGCGCGCGGAACTGGCCGTTGCGCATGTCCATGCTCGTGCCCGCGAGCTTGCGCGGATCATCGGGATCCTGGTACTTCACCGTGCAGGTGGTCATCTGGCCCTGCGGCTTGGACGCATCCGGGTTGATCGCGCTCCCCGCGCTGTAGAAGGCGAGGATCTCCGACACCTTCGTCTCCGCGCCAAGGTGCGCGGCGATCGCCTTGAAGCAGGCATCCGGACCATCGGACAGGGTGGGCGGCGTGAAGGCGGCGCCGGTTTCCGTCGCGGGCGCCGGGGCGACTTCAGGGGCGGCCGGTGCGGCGTTGTTGGCGGCGTGGCTGACGCGCGCCGCGTCGTCCTGGCCACCACACGCGGAGACGGCGAGGGTCAGGGCAAGGGCAAGGGCGGCCGCGGCCGGCGTGGACTTCGTTGTCACGGGGTTACTCCTCCATGGACACGGGAACGCGGCGACTATACGACAGGCATCCTGACCGAATGAACGACGATGCGCGGTGCACCGTCGCGGATTCGCCACCGGCACTGCGATAGGCTCACGCGATGACTGCGAATCCCGAACACCCGCTGCGCGACGACCTGCCCTTCTCCGCGACCGACGACCTGTTGCGCGACGACGTGCGCCGGCTCGGCGCGATGGTCGGGCAGATGCTGGCCGAACAGCAGTCGCCGGAATTCCTCGAGCAGGTCGAATCCGTGCGCCGCATGTCGATCGCGCGGCGCGAGAACGACGAGCCGGTCGACGCGCTCGCCGCGCGCCTGGCCGACGTGCCGCTGGGCGACGCCGATGCGCTGGTGCGGGCATTTGCCGCCTACTTCGGCGCCACCAACCTGGCCGAGCGCGTGCACCGCATCCGCCGCCGCCGCGACCACCAGCGCAACGGCGATGCGCCGCAGCCCGGCGGGCTGGAGGCGGTGCTGCTCGAGCTGCGCGACGCCGGGGTGACGTTCGACGAGCTCGCCGCGTTCCTGCCGCGGCTGTCGATCGAGCCGGTGTTCACCGCGCATCCGACTGAGGTGGTGCGCCGCGCGCTGCTCGAAAAGGAGCGCACCATCGTCGAACGCCTGGTCGCCGACATCGACCGCGGCCGCACGCCGCCCGAGCGCCGCTCCGACGAGGCCCGCATCCGGCTGGCGCTGACCTCGACCTGGCAGACGGCCGACGCGCCGACGCTCAAGCCGACCGTGCATGACGAGGTCGAGCACGTCGGCTTCTACCTCGCCCGCGTGCTGTACCGCACGCTGCCAGTGTTCTACGAAGCCTTCACCGACGCGATCGAGGCGGTCTACGGCCAGCGCATCGCGGTGCCGAAGGTGCTGCGTTTCGGTACCTGGGTCGGCGGCGACATGGACGGCAACCCCAACGTCAACGCCGACACCATGCGCGCCGCGCTCGACGCACAGCGCGCACTGGCGCTGGAGCAGTACCGCGCCGACCTGGGCGCGCTCGCCAGGGTGCTCACCCAGTCGCTCGGCCGCGTCGACGTCGACGACGCGATCACCCGGCGCATCGAGGCCTACGCCGCGCAGTTCCCCGACGTCATGGCGACGATCCGGCCGCGCCGTGCCGACATGCCGTACCGCGTCCTGATGCGGCTGGTCGACGCCAGGCTGGCGGCGACCGGCACGCAGGCCGCGCACGGCTACGCCGGTGTCGACGGCTTCATCGCCGATCTCGAGGCGATCGACGCCAGCCTCGCCCACCACCGCGGCGAGCACGCAGGCCGCTTCGCCCTGCAGCGCGTGCTGCGGCGCGCGCGCGGGTTCGGCTTCCATCTGGCCGCGCTCGACCTGCGCCAGGACTCGGCCGTGCACGAAGACGCGCTGGCCGCGCTGCTCGATGACGCAGGCTGGGCGTCGCAGCCGGCCCAGGCGCAGGTCGAACGCCTGCACGGCGTGCTCGACGGCAGCGCGCCCGCGCGCGCGGACGCTGGCGAAGCCGCCGCGTCGACGCTGGCGGTGTTCCGCGAAGCGCGCGAATTGCGCCGCACCCACGGTGCCGATGCGATCGGGCTGTACATCATCAGCATGGCGCGCACTGCCGCCGACGCGCTGGCGGTGCTGGCGCTGGCGCGGATCGCCGGCTGCGTCGAGGATGGCGTGGTGCCGTTGGACGTGGCGCCGCTGTTCGAAACCGTCGCCGACCTGGAGGCCGCGCCGTCGGTGATGCGCGCGCTGTTCGACGACCCCGCCTACCGCGCCCACCTGCGTACGCGCGGCGACCGCCAGACGGTGATGCTCGGCTACTCCGACAGCGCCAAGGACGGCGGCCTGATGGCCTCGCGCTGGGCGCTGCAGCGCACCCAGGTGGCGCTGACCGCGCTGGCGCAGGCGTCGGGCGTGCGCATCGTGTTCTTCCACGGCCGCGGCGGTTCGGTCAGCCGCGGCGGCGGCAAGACCTCGCGCGCGGTGATGGCCGCGCCGCGCGGTTCGGTCGATGGCAGCCTGCGCATGACCGAGCAGGGCGAGGTGATCCACCGCAAGTACGGCATCCGCGCGCTGGCGCTGCGCAACCTCGAACAGGCCACCGCGGCGGTGATGCACGCCAGCCTGCGCCCGCGTCCCGTGGACGCGCGCGAGGACCGCTGGCGCGCGATCGCCGGCGAGCTGGCCGAGGTCGCGCGCGACCACTACCGCGCGCTGGTCTACGACGAGCCGCGCTTCGACGACTACTTCCGCGCCGCCACGCCGATCGACGTGATCGAGCGCCTGCACATCGGCTCGCGCCCCTCGCGCCGCCGCAACGCCGGCATCCGCGGCCTGCGCGCGATCCCGTGGGTGTTCGCCTGGGCGCAGAACCGCTCCGGCCTGACCGCCTGGTACGGCGTCGGCCACGCCCTGCGGCACGGCGTCGAGACCCATGGCCGCAAAGTGCTCGCGGAAATGGCGCGCGACTGGCCGTTCTTCGGCACCATGCTCGACGACCTGGAGATGACGCTGGCCAAGTCGGACCTGGCGATCTTCGAGCGCTACTCGCGCCTGGCCGGCGACGCGCACGACGCGCTGTTCCCGGGCATCGCCGCCGAGTTCGCGCGCACCCGCGACACGCTGCTGTCGATCCGCGACGAGGACGCGCTGCTCAGCCGCGACCCGCGCCTGCGGCTGTCGATCCGCCTGCGCAATCCCTACGTCGACCCGATCAGCCTGCTGCAGGTCGAACTGCTGCATCGCTGGCGCAGCGATGGCCGCGAGGACGACGACACCCTGCGCGCACTGCTGTCCACGGTGAACGGCATCGCCGCGGGGATCCAGAACACCGGGTGATGCCTGCTGGCCGGTTTTCTCCGGCTCTCGCGGGATCGCTTTGAGCCGCGAGTTTTCCATGACCGTGTCCGGGAGCTCGCGGCTGAAGCCGCTCCCGCAAGGCGGCGGCAAGCGACGTAGACTCGCAGGCCAGTATCCACCCGGGAATCGATGCATGGCCAGCGATCGCGACGAACTTGTCTTCCACACCAACCCGCAGTCGCGCGGGCGCATCGTGCGCTGGATGCTGGAGGAAATCGGCCAGCCGTACCGCACCGCGGTGCAGGCGTACGGCGCCGGCATGAAATCGCCCGAATACCTGGCGATCAATCCGATGGGAAAGGTGCCGGCGATCGTGCACCGCGGCGTGGTGGTGACCGAGGCCGCCGCGATCTGTGCGTACCTCGCCGACGCCTTCCCCGAGGCCGGGCTCGCGCCCGCGCAGGACGATCCGCTGCGCGGCAGCTACTTCCGCTGGCTGTTCTTCGCCGCCGGACCGGTTGAGGCGGCGGTATCGGCCAAGGCGCTGGGCCTGCTGGCGCCGCCCGAGCGCGCCGGGATGGTCGGCTACGGCAGCTTCGAGCAGACCGTCGACACGCTGGAGATCGCGGCGAAGGCGGCGGCCCCCTGGCTGCTGGGCGGGGTGTTCACCGCGGCCGACGTGTACCTCGGCAGCCAGGTGTCCTGGGGACTGCAGTTCAAGACCCTGCCCGAGCGCCCGGCCTTCGTCGAATACGCCGCGCGCCTGCGCGGGCGCGAGGCCGCCCGTCGTGCCGTCGCACTGGACGATGCGCTGTCGGCGGAAGCGGGATAGGGCGCGCCTGCGCGGTGCTCACCGCGCGTCGCGCTGGCCGAGGTCGATTCCCGGGGACCAGCCGCTCCTGTAGAGGAATGCCTTTGCGTCGTCCATTTCGAGGATCTCGCGCAGCGCCCGACGCTTGTCGGGTGCGCTGCGGTAGTAGGCCTTGGCGATCCGGTAGCCGACCCAGTAGCCGAGGTCGCCGGGGCTGTCGGGGGTGGCGTTGTAGGCCCAGTCCGAGAGGTCGGTCTTGTCGAGGTCGGCGGCGAAGCGCGTCTCGATCTCCAACTCGTGGCCGGCAGCCGCGGCCGCGTTTCGCGAGTAGGCGATCTGGCCTGCGGTCAGCTCGCCGACGAACTCGGCGATGCCTTCGAGCAGCGAGACCTCGAGTACGGTGGGGTGCTCCTTTTCGCTCATCGCATGCGCGCGCACCTGCTGGACGTGTACGTACTCGTGGGCGAGCACGTACACGATGCGGTCCTCGACGTCCGGGTTGAGCCAGTCGATCGCGCACAGCGCCTCGAGCCCGACCTGGATGCCGGTGTCCGGCGCGCCGACGGCCACGGGCTTGCCGCGGCCGATGGCGATGGTGACCGGCGGGAAGCGCGCCTCGGGATACAGGAGGCCAAGTTCGTGCAGCGCGGCTTGCAGTCGTTCCCGCGCGCGCGGCAGCACGGCCAGGCAGCGCCGGGCATCGGTGTACAGCGACGGGGTCTCCGCGATTGCATCGGCGATCCGCTGGCCGGTGACGTCGCGCAGCCGTGCCAGCACATGCAGCCCCTCCGAACCGCGGTCTAGGTAGTCGCGCTGGAGCTGCCCGGCCGTCGGGTGCCCGCCCGCCGCGTCGTAGATGCGATAGAACAGGTCGACGTCGCCGGTCCCGACGACCGCTCCGGAAGTGGCCATGTCGTCCATGCCGGCGCCGGAGGGCGCGGCCTGCCCGTAGCGCGGCTGCAGCGGCACGCCGCGGATGAAGTCGGCCATCACGCGGAAGTAGCCGTCGGGCTGGCGCGTGGAGATGCGCTCGCCGTCGGCGCGCGCCTCGAACTCGTACATCCCGTGCTCGGCGTGGGACGCTTGCGTTTCTGCCATCGACAGGGGGAAAGGGAGCTCCGGTAAGACATGTCATCTCATGGCGCATCTATCTGTGGTGGTTTGGAGTTCCCTTACTTCTGGCTTGTGCGCTGTTTTGGGCAGTCGTTACGGAAGACATTTCCGGCATGGGCAATTGGCTGTGGCTGCTGGTTCCGGGTGTTGGTCTCATTACCAGCTGGTACGCCGCCAAGCTTTTGGCCACGCGGCCCGGTGGGCCTATCGGGGCCTTCTCTCTTTCCGCCCTGCAGATCGGATGGCTGTTCTGCGTCCTAATGGGCGTAGTCGTCTTCACGGCAGCTGCGAAAAGTCGGTTGATGGGCGTATCAGATTGTGTGGTGTGGGCTTTGCTTTCTTGCTTCGTGGTGCTGTACGCCGCGGTGATCTATTGGCAGTCCACCTGGCCACCGCTGGAGCTGTCGGAAGGGAAACGGCGATCGAAAGCATTATTCGGGTGTGTGATGCTCATTCCATCGGCAGTTTTGTGTATGCAAACGGGGTTGTCGAACGTGCTCGTTGGCCAGTTCCTGAAGCTGCTTAACCGCGGAGGTGGCATTCCAGTTGAGCTTGTTCTTGATGCTCATGCGGCCCACGCCGAAGGACTTGTGGGTGCCAACGCAGTCGCGGAGAAGTTGCGTTGCAGGGCGAGCCTGCTGTTAGATCTTGGGGAGGAGGTCAACGTTAAGTTCGCTGGGTTTGCGCACGTCACGCATTTTCGCGAACTCGATCACAAGCAGATAGTGATGCTCAAGGGCGACAAGCCGGATACGCAGCACTCTGCCAATGGGGCTCCTTCAGTGGAGCCGCCGACCTGCAGCGCTCTAGCCGACATACAGTAAGGCCGCGCCGGTGGTCTGCGTGAGGAAGCGGTGCGCCGTCAGACCACGCCTGGACCATAGGGTCGGAGAAAGATGATGTCTCACGAACAGTTCTTGCCCGAGCTGCATGAAGAGCTTGGGTCGACGCATCCCTGATGTCCGCTCGACGATCCGGATCAACCGCGATGGTGGTCCCGTCGTGTCTTACGAGGATGCTGCTTGGGTGATGATCGAGGCGGCTACAACGGATGCCTTCGACCGCGAACTGGTCAGTGCAGGAACTCCTGATGTCTGAGTTACTGTTGAGCCGGATGTCGGCTGTAGCGATAACAGATGGCGCTCGTTCTGCGAAGGAAGCGCCCCCTATTCGTGAAAGCATCAAGCTGATGCTTTCCATGGAGCCTAACGTGATGGAAATCCGAGCTGCATCGACCGCGGATAGATAATTGCCCGTGCCCGGAAAGCCTGCCCGACGAGATCGCTGCGCCTCACCATCTTGCGCCCGAATGTCGGCTCTGGCATAAGGCTGGAAGGAGTATTCTGTGGTGGCTAGATGCAAACATGGTCTGGCGACGGGAAAGATTCATGTCAAGGATTGGCTACGGGGGACGTATGTGTGAAATGAACGCTTGGCTTCGACTTTTGGCTGGAGCTAGCTTGGCCATTTGCCTGTCATCGCAAGCTGCGGAGCCATACCAGGAGTACCGCAAGCACATCGAATCGGCGCAAACGATCACCGCCTTGACGGATGACCTGATGGGCGACAGTGTCAGCCTCTACAACGGGGCGACGGAGTTCAATGCAGTCGACATCGATCTGCCAGGCAACAACGCACTTCCCGTGCAATTGCGTCGCCGCTTCTCGATCGAACTTTCCCCGCCCAGCAGTCCTGGCGGGAATTCCGGCGATCCCAATCTCCGTGGTATTGGCGACTGGGATATCGATGTGCCGTACATCAGCGCAACATACGGCCAAGGCGTGTGGGAGTCCGCCCGCTGCAGCAACGGCTATCAGCCCAGCGTGCCCGCGCCGCTGGATGTGACCGATGTGTGGCAAGGCAACTCAGTGCATATTCCCGGGGCGGGCGATCGCAAGATGCTCAAGCTCGCTTGGGCAGAGATCCCCCGGCCATCCGACGGCGTAGCGCGGAAGTGGACGACGCGCGAGCGGGACATGTTCACCTGCATCCCGATGCAGAGTGGACTGGCAGGCGAAGGTTTCATGATGCAGACGTCGTCTGGCCTGAAGTACTACTTCGACAGGGCGACGACGCGCAACGCGGGAAACATGACGTACCAGCCAGGACCATCGTTTCCTGCCTCGTCAGTCGGGCGGACCAAGTATTACCTTCTCGCTAGCAAGATCGCCGATCGGTTCGGCAATACAGTCAATTTCACTTACAACGCCAACGGATACCCCACGAGCATTGCGTCCAGCGACGGCAGGAGCATTTCCCTGAGCTATTCTGGCACGCGCCTGGCGAGCGCGACTGTGCATGACAGCGTCACGGGACAGGATCGGACCTGGGGGTACGGCTACGGGACAGGGGCCGAAAGCGGCATGCTGACGAGCGTCACGCTCCCTGATGGAAGTGCCTGGGGGTACGCCCACACCGGCACGCTCGCTCCCACCAGCCAAGGTGTCTGGGATGGTGGTGGCGGCAATGCTTGCGGCGTCAAACCGCCGCCGTTGGTGGCCTCGTTCGGACTTACGGTGACGCATCCGAGCGGAGCCGTGGGTGCATTCCAATTCGGGAATTCCCGACATCCGCGCTCTGGTGTCCATATGAGCGCGTGCATGGACCGCGTCATCAACTCCGTACACACGTACAAACTCGTCATCCCGAACTACTTCGACGTGATGACTCTGAACAAGAAAACCATCACAGGCCCTGGGTTGCCTTCGCTCGTGTGGACTTACGACTATCCGAACGGCAGCGTTGCGCTTTGGGGTTCGCGCGGGCAGTCGTTCACGTATCCGTGCACGGACTGTGTGAGCACGAAGACCGTATCGGTGCATCAACCGGATGGCACGACAAAGATCCACACCTATGGATTCCTCTACGCAGCCAACGAGGGGCGGCTGCTCGGAACGAAGACCCTGGATGCTGCTGGGACGGCGCGCCGGATCGAGACCACGGAGTACCTGCCTGACTCCGTTGCCGACAACCAGAACTTCTACCCGCTGTACGGCCAGGGTTTCGGGACTGATGAGCCATCCACGCTGGCGGTACGCCCCGTTATCAAGCATGTCATCCAGCAGGATGGTGCAACCTTCACCATGCAGGTCAAAACCGGTTGTCCGTCGACGGGGATCTACTGCCTTGACCAGTACGGACAACCGACCTCTGTTACGAAGTCGAGCTCGCTCGGGTTCAGCAAGAACGAGATCACCGAGTACCACAACGACACCGCGTTGTGGGTGCTTGGACAGTCATCCAAGTTGAGTGTCGACGGCAAGGTTGCCTCTGAAACAGGTTTTGACAGTCTTTCCAGGCCGGTCTGGAGCAAGGCGTTCGGCAAGCTTAAGCAGAAGTTGACTTACTATTCAGGCTCCACGGCATCGCAGAAAGGGACGGTTGCCAGCGTATCGGACGGGCGGGACAGCAGTGGATTTGACACCACCGTGTCGCTGTCCAACTGGAAACGAGGCACGCCGCAAAGCATCGCCTATCCCGCTACCCCCGATCAATCCGGCGGTGCGAGCCAGTCAGCTGTGGTGGACGACAATGGCTGGCTGAGGTCGGTGACCGACGAGAATGGGTATACGACCAGTTATGGCTATGACAGCGCGGGCAGGCTGACGGAGATTGCCTATCCAACCGAGAGCCCGGCATGGACCTCGACGCTGCTGAGTTTCGTGAAGAGCACGGCCAGCAAGTACGGCCTACCCGCAGGGCACTGGCGGCAGACCATCCATACCGGCAACGGCTACAAGGTGGTCTACTACGACGGTTTCTGGCGACCGGTGGTCGAGGAAAGTTACGACAGTGCCAAGGCCTCCACCACGCGCAGCATCGTGGCCAAGCGGTACGATAAGAGCGGCCAGTTGGCGTTCCAATCGTATCCCCTTCGTAGCCTCGGCAGCTTCAGTGACGCCGCGCTCAAGGGCGTGCACACGTTCCACGATGCACTGAATCGCGTGACGGAGGTCCAAAAGGACAGTGAGCTTGGTGTGTTGGCCACGACCACCGAGTACCTGAGCGGGTTCAAGACACGCGTCAAGTCGCCTCGCCAGCAGGGAACAAATGTGTCGACCACGACGTCGTTCATGGCCTGGGATTCCCCGACGACGGACTATCCGGTTGCAGTCGCTGCGCCAGAGGGCGCGTATACCGATATTCTGAGAGATGCCTTCGGTAAGCCACTCTCGATCACGCGGCGAAACGCATCGGCTACGACCTCCGTCACACGCAGATACGTCTACAACTCTGCCCAGGAATTGTGCAAGACGATCGAGCCGGAGACCGCCAGCACGTTGATGGCCTATGACGCTGCCGGCAATCTCGCATGGACGGCAGGCGGACAGAGTGCCCCGTCAACGACCAGCTGCGATACGGCACCTGTCGCGCAGCGCATAACGCGTACCTACGACGCGCGCAATCGTCTCGTATCGCTGGCTTTTCCGGACAATCGCGGTAATACCGCCTATGCGTACACAGCGGATGGCTTGCCGGCCAGCGTGTCCACCAGCGTGGCCGGACAGGACAACGTCATTACGAGCTACACCTACAACAAGCGCCGCTTGCTGACGAAGGAAACATTGCAGGTCGGATCATTCGCATGGCCGCTGTCCTACGCGTACAACGCCAATGGCCATCTGTCTTCGCATACTTATCCGGATGGCCTGGCGGTCAGCTACGCGCCGAATGCCCTGGGGCAGCCCACGAAGGCCGGTGCCTATGCTGCCGGCGTAAGTTACCACCCCAACCGCGGAATGGCGGGTTTCACGTACGGCAATGGAATCGTGCACGCCATGCAGCAGAACGATCGCCAGCTGCCTGATCGAAGCACCGATAGTGGCAATGTGCTTGTGCTTGACGACAGCTACGACTACGACGGAAACGGAAATGTTGCTGCAATCAGCGATGGGCGACCAGGCAACCGCGGCGACCGCGACATGTCCTATGACCAGCTGGATCGCCTGAAAACCACGACGTCTCCAATGTTTACGGGTGGAGCCTCGTACACCTATGACGTGCTCGACAACCTCATCCGGGTCAAGGCACCTGGTCGCGATCATACATATGTCTATGACCAGAACTGGCACCTAACCAACGTCACCAAGACCAGTGGCGGGGCAACCGTCATCGGGCTGGACTATGACGCACAGGGCAACCTGTCCAACAAGAGCGGCCAGTTGTTCGACTTCGACTATGGCAACCGCTTGCGCGAGGCGGTCGGCAAGGAACGCTATGTCTATGACGGTCATGGACGACGCGTGCAGTCGATCCATCCGACACTGGGCACCATCTACTCCATGTACGGCCAGGATGGCGTGCTGCGCTTCCAGCGCGATGAGCGGAAGGGTGCAGCGATCGACTACATCACCCTCAACGGCAGCCTGGTGGCGCAGGTGAAGAACGTGGTGGCGCCACCGGTGCCGGGACTTACCGCACCGGGTTATGACACCGACGGGAGTTACACCGTCAGCTGGAACAGCGTCACGAGCGCCACTCGATATGAGCTGCAGGAGCGAGCCAACGGTGGTGCGTGGACGCAAGTTCAGTCCAGTGCGGCCACCAGCAAGGCGGTCAGCGGAAAGGCGACTGGCATCTACGACTACCGTGTCCGTGCGTGCAACGCCGAGTGTGGTGGATGGAGCGCGACAGCGACAGTGGCAGTGGAGCTGCCACCCGACGCCATACCTGTGCTTACGGCGCCGTCCACGGCATTGAACGGCAATTACACGGTCAGCTGGTCGGCACCGGGCGGTGCGGAGACGTACACGCTGCAGGAAAAGGTGGGCAGCGGTAGCTGGGTGACTGCCTACAGTGGCAGCGCGCAGAGCAAGGCGTATTCGGGCAAGGCGGGCGGGAGCTATGGTTATCGTATCCGCGCCTGCAATCCGGCCGGCTGCACCAGTTACTCCGGCACCAAGACCGTCAGCGTGGTTGTGCCGCCAGCAACCAAGCCAACACTGACCTCTCCGGCGAACAGCACGACTGGAAGCTACACCGTGAGCTGGACGGCTGTTGCCACGGCGACCAGCTATACGCTGGAGGAGCAAGTGGGGAGCGGCAGCTGGACGGCGTTTGGAGCCAACAGCGGAACGAGTCAGGCTGTCAGTGGCCGTGCTACGGGCACGTACCACTACCGGGTCAAAGGCTGCAACGCCGCAGGTTGTGGTCCGGTCTCGACGACCGGCACGACGGTGGTGCTGACGGCGCCGACCTCAGCGCCAGCCTTGACGGTTCCCGGAACCAACACCACCGGTAGCTACACCGTTAGCTGGACCGCGGTCGCCACCGCGACAAGCTACCAGATCCAGGAAAGTGCAAATGGGGCCGCCTGGGCGGCGCTTTACACCGGGTCGGCCACTAGCAAGGCGGTGAGCGGCAAGGTGTCCGGCAGTTATCGCTACCGGGGACGAGCCTGCAACGGAACTGGCTGCGGCGCCTATTCCGCAATCAAAACCATTGTCGTGACGACCGCTCCGGTCACGCCCACGATCACAAAATCAATCAAAACCCAGAGAACCGTCAACGGCAACATTCGCATCCAGTGCTCAGTGGCATGGACGCCAGTGGCTGCAGCCACGACTTATGAGCTTCAGGCGTACGGCGGAAACCTCCAGTACAGCGGGCCTGAAACAGAGGTGACAGGTGCCCAGAACAGCGCAACCTACTGTGCGCCTTCTCACGTGGTGCGTGCATGCAATTCGGCAGGCTGCTCGCCATGGTCAACGCCACCTTATCCGCAGACCACGAAGGTCGTCACCGGGCCGGGAGGTGCATAGCCATGAACGTGATCGCCGATGGCAATACACGTGAACTCCCAGGGTGTGTTTGGCTCATGAGCGGTACGCAACGGAGAATTGCGATGAATGGAGTCGTCATCCGGAGTCCAAGGGCGTGGCTGCTGAGTTTCCTGTTGCTCGGTATGGCAGTGCCGGTAGCCGTCCAGGCGGCAACCGTGGAGTACATCCACACCGATGCGCTGGGTTCCGTGGTCGCGGTGACCAATAGCAGTGGACAGGTAATCGAGAGTCGTGAGTATGAGCCGTACGGTCGGCAATTGGCGCCGCCGCAACCAGCTGATGGGCCGGGGTATACCGGACATATGACCGATGCTGTAACCGGAATGATCTATATGCAGCAGCGCTATTATGACCCGGGAATCGGTAGATTCTTGTCAAGTGACCCATTCCCCACTAACAGCAGTACGGGCACGAACTTCAATCGATACTGGTATGGGAATAGCAACCCTTATAAATTCATAGACCCCGATGGGCGAATTGGACGGTGTGCTGGAGGATCTATAATGTGCCATGGCGGCGCTGTAGCAGTGTTTGCGCGCAGCCCAGGTATATGGCAAAGCAGCGAAGACGTGCAGTCGAGGCCATCACGACCCAGCTTTAGCGAGCTCGCGAAAGACTATCCTCAGGGCGATGCATATTCTGTATTTAATGAAATCGGTGGCAAGGTTGCAGATAATAGCGCTGAACATGGTGGTCAATGGAATAACTCGTGCACGGTACGGCTGTGTAGCGCTTTGAATCAAAACGGTTATTTGATTCCAAAGATATCTGGAGGGTCAGTAACCGGAGGGGATGGGCACCAGTATATCTACACAGTAAAACAAATGGAAAAGTACCTTAGCGGGTGGTTGGGATATCCAATTTCACGAAGTATGCAAGATGGATTGATCGATACCACTATTTTCCAAGGCAAGAAGGGCATAATATTGTTTGACTTCGGATCCGCAGCCAGCGGTCAAAATTTTACGGGGCACGTCGATCTGTGGAATGGAGTTAAATGTGTTGGGACCTGTGGTTCATCATACCTCTATGAGTCTGAGAGGGTTTCGCTATGGGAGCTTCCGGAATGAATAGATTGCTTAGATGGCTGTCAATTGCATACGTTCTGGTGAGTCCCACATGCTCTGCGCAGATTATTTTACCAGCAGCGTGTGGCGAGACTTATTCTTGGAGTGCTGATAAAAATGGTGATATTATTATAAAGATTGATTTCTCCTCATGTTCTGTTGATTCTGCAGAGATTGAAGAATCTTTTCGTAAATATTTGAACGAAAGCTTAAGCGCAGGCCAGAGAAAGAAGGTGAAGGTCGTGTCGTTAATTGGGCCGGAAAGTGAAGAGAACCGGCACGAGGTCATGGCGGCCTGGGATTATGCCTGCAGTAGAGCTGGGGGAAGATCAAAACGGGCATCGAGTGACGATTTTTTGAAGATCTATAGGGGTTCTCCAGTTTCTCGAGCGATACATGGCGCTCTAAGCAAGAACGGCATGTTGTTTCAAGTCGATGGAACTGATAATTTCTACCCGCTGAAGTGGCGCCCGGGCACACCACGCAGCATTCGTTGTGATGCAAGACTTCTACTTCCCGTACTCTATTTTGCGAGGAAGGTGAAGCCTGATTAGGTCTTGGTCGGAGACCATATCCCGCCGGGGCCTATGCCAAAGCCTTGGCCAGCTCGGATATTCAAACCCCGGATTCCAAAGCTGACCGCTACTGAGAACGGGGGCGCCGGAGCCACCATGGACACCTCCATGTCGCCGAGCTTGCTGGGCCACTTATAGAATGCCACTGCACTGATGCCGTATTCACCAGTAGCGGTGTCAGGTTCACTTTCTAACTGCCCATGAAGCATACGGCCCGCGCTGCGGGCCTTGTGGCTAGAACAGTCCGCCTTGTCGGTCAGCAGCTAATGGGGTCGCGTTCACCTCCCTGTTAGCCCATGAAGCAAGAGGCCCGCAGCGTGGGCTTTTTCGCGTCGTTGTGGAGTGCGCCGCGGAATCCTCCCTGTGTCGCCATTCACCAAAATGTGTGCGGGTGAATTCAGCAAAGTTTGTGCCTCGGACACAAACTATGTGATTGCGCCCAGGGTGACGGCGGCGGCTCTTGTTTTGCCCGGTCGGGTATACTGCCCCCCACTATCCGGCCCGGCCGCCTCATGCCCCACACCCCCGAGGAAAAGAAGAAGGTCCTCGCCCGTATCCGCCGCATCCGCGGCCAGTGCGAAGGACTCGAGCGCGCGCTCGAGGCCGGGGCCGACTGCGCGCCGGTGCTGCAGCAGATCGCCGCGATCCGCGGCGCCGTCAACGGGCTGATGAGCGGGGTGCTCGAAGCGCACCTGCGCGAACAGTTCGGGCAGGCGGCCGGCGATGCGGGCGATCGCCGCGCGCGCGTCGACGAGATGACCGCGTTGGTCCGTTCCTACCTCAAGTGATCACCCCGCCGGCACGCCATGCGGCCGGCGCCAACAGGAGTTCCGCCATGAAATCCCGCGCCGCCGTCGCCTTCGCCCCCGACCAGCCGCTGCAGATCGTCGAGATCGACGTCGAGCCGCCGCGCAAGGGCGAAGTGCTGGTGAAGATCACCCATACCGCGCTGTGCCACACCGATGCGTTCACGCTGTCGGGTGCCGATCCGGAAGGCCTGTTCCCGGTGGTGCTCGGCCACGAGGGTGCGGGCGTGGTGGTCGAGGTGGGCGAGGGCGTGACCAGCGTGGCGCCCGGCGACCACGTGATCCCGCTGTACACCGCCGAGTGCCGCGAGTGCGAGTTCTGCAAGTCCGGCAAGACCAACCTGTGCGTGGCCGTGCGCGCCACCCAGGGCAAGGGCGTGATGCCCGACGGCACAACGCGGTTCTCCTACGAGGGCAAGCCGCTGTACCACTACATGGGCTGCTCGACCTTCAGCGAATACACCGTGGTCGCCGAAGTCTCGCTGGCCAGGATCAACCCCGAGGCGCCGGCCGACAAGGTCTGCCTGCTCGGCTGCGGGGTCACCACCGGCATCGGTGCGGTGCACAACACGGCCAAGGTGCAGGCAGGTGACAGCGTGGCCGTGTTCGGGCTCGGCGCGCTGGGACTGGCGGTGATCCAGGGCGCGGTGCAGGCCAGGGCCGGGCGCATCATCGCCATCGACACCAACTCGGCCAAGTTCGACAAGGCGCGCGCGATGGGCGCCACCGAGTGCGTCAACCCGAAGGACCATGACAAGCCAATCCAGGACGTGATCGTCGGGATGACCGGCTGGGGCGTGGACCATTCCTTCGAATGCATCGGCAACGTCAACGTGATGCGCGCCGCGCTCGAATGCGCGCACCGCGGCTGGGGCCAGTCGGTGATCATCGGCGTCGCCGGCGCGGGGCAGGAGATTTCCACGCGCCCGTTCCAGCTGGTCACCGGTCGCCGGTGGCTGGGCACCGCCTTCGGCGGCGTCAAGGGCCGCACCCAGCTTCCGGGCATGGTTGAACAGGCGATGTCGGGCGAACTGGACCTGGACCCGTACATCACCCACACCCTGCCGCTGGAACGCATCAACGAGGCCTTCGACCTGATGCATGACGGCGAGTCGATCCGTACCGTCATCCACTACTGAGCCGGGCCCGCGATGCCGCCGCCGATCCGCGTCGAACTGCTGCCGCACGACCCGGCCTGGGCGCAGCTTGCCGGGGCCGAACGGGAGGCGCTCTTTGGCGCGCTGGGCGATGTCCTGCTGGTCGTCCACCACATCGGTTCCACCGCCGTGCCCGGCATCCATGCCAAGCCCGTGGTGGACCTGATGCCCGTCGTGCGTGACCTCGACGCGCTGGATGCGCGTCGAGGATCGCTCGAGGGACTGGGCTACCAGTGGTGGGGCGAGCTGGGATTGCAGGGCCGGCGTTACTGCACGAAGGACGATCCGGGCACTGGCAAGCGCCTCGTGCAGCTGCACGCGTATGCCGATGGCGCGAGCGACATCGCGCGGCATCTTGCATTCCGGGATTTCCTGCTGCGGCACCCGGAGGTCGCCGCGGACTACGATCGCGAGAAGCTACGCTGCCAGCGCCTGCATCCGGAAGATTCGCACGCCTACGGCGACTGCAAGAGCGACTGGATCCGCACCGTCGAAGCGCGGGCGCTGGCGGCCATCCGCCAGGCAATCCCATCAGTGGAGTAAGCAACATGGAACGCATCGAACACCGCGCCAGCTCGGGCGGCTGGCAGGACGTCTACCGGCACCGCTCCGGCGTGCTTGGCTGCGACATGGCCGTGGGCGTGTACCTGCCGCCGCAGGCCGGACGCGGGCCGTGCCCGGTGCTGTACTGGCTGTCGGGCCTCACCTGCAACGAGCAGAACTTCATCACCAAGGCCGGCGCGCAGCGCTACGCGGCCGAGCACGGGATCATCCTGGTCGCACCGGACACCAGCCCGCGCGGCGACGACGTCGCCGACGACGCGGCCTACGACCTCGGCAAGGGCGCGGGCTTCTACGTCAACGCCACGCGCGAGCCGTGGGCGAAGCACTACCGCATGTACGACTACGTCGTCGACGAGCTGCCGGCATGGGTGGAGGCGAATTTCCCGGCCACCGATGCGCGCGCGATCAGCGGGCACTCGATGGGCGGCCACGGCGCGCTGGTCATCGCGCTGCGCAACCCGGGCCGCTACCGCAGCGTGTCGGCGTTCTCGCCGATCGTGGCGCCGTCGCAGGTGCCGTGGGGGGCGAAGGCATTCGACGCCTATCTCGGCGACGATCGCGAGGCGTGGAAGCAGTACGACGCCGTCGAGCTGGTGAAGGGTGCGCGCGAAACGCTGCCGCTGCTGGTCGACCAGGGCGACGCCGACGAGTTCCTCGCCGAACAGCTGCGTCCGGACCTGCTGCGCGCCGCTTGCGAGGCCGCCGGCCATCCCCTGCAGCTGCGCATGCAGCCCGGCTACGACCACAGCTACTACTTCATCGCCAGCTTCATCGGCGAGCATGTCGCCCATCACGCTAGGGCGCTGAAGCAAACCTCTTGACTGTAGGAGCGGCTTCAGCCGCGAGCTTTTCCTGTCCGGAGAGCAAAAGCTCACGGCTGAAGCCGCTCCTACAGGGCTACGGGTGGTCGGACTCGCGCAGCCGGAAATCGGTATAGGCAAACCGCCCGTCGCGCAGCACGGTGCCGCCGCGTTCCAGCGCCAGCGGCCGCGCGAACATCGGCCCGGCTTCCACGCAGGTGTGGAACTCGCCGTTCTCGCCGCAGGGGTCGACGCCCGGAGGCAGCGCCTCAAGCAGCGCTGGATCGAAGTCACGGCCGGCAAAACCCGCGTCCAGCTGCGTCGTGTCCACGCAGCACAGCCGCGCGCGCAGGCCGCCCGCGATCATCTCGCGCGCGAGCCCGGCGGTGTCGGCGCCGAACAGCGGCGTCATCACGTCCCAGCCGATGCGCGCGCACTGCGCCTGCCGCCAGGCGCGGAGGTCTTCCAGCAGCAGGTCGCCGAACGCCGCCGTGCGCAGTCCCGGCCAGCGCCGGCTGGCTTCCTCCAGCGCCTGCGTCATCGCCGCTTCGTAGGTGGCGTTGTCGCACCGGGCCGGAATCGCGGCCTCCAGCAGCGGCAGGCCGGCAGCCGTGGCCTGCGCCTGCAGCACCTCGCGCCGCACGCCCTGCATCGACGAGCGCGCGTACTCGGTGGTGATCGTCGACAGCAGCGCGACGACCGTCACGTCGTCACGCCGGCGCAGTGCGTGCAGCGCCCAGGCCGCGTCCTTGCCGCCGCTCCAGCACAGCAGCACCGGGGTGCGCGCGGTGCCCATCAGCGCCCTGCGTCAGGCCGACGAGACGTCGCGCAGCTCCCACGCGCTGCCGGCCAGCAGGCGCAGGCGGTGCTTGAACACGGCGCCGGAGATCGAGGTAATGGCGATCAGGTCGATGTGCAGGTCGTCCTGCCGCCCCTCGACCGTCGCGCCCGGATCGGTGGCGCCGAGCGCGGGATCGACCTCGTCCGGATCGTCCTGCGCCGCGCGCCAGCGCTCGAACAGCCCGGTGCCGCGCAGCGCGTCCTGCAACTCCTGCGCCATGCCGTCCGCGCCCCGCGAGCCGAATGCGAATTCGCCGGCGCCGCGGGCCTTGCCGGGATCGGGGATTGCGATGTAGTAGCGGGTGGCCATGGGTGTCGTTTGCCTGTGTTGGAACTGGGCTTGGCAGGGGCGGCGGAAGCCGCTCCTGCAGGGACTCGCACAGGCTAGCAGGCGGAGGTGAGCCGAATGTCGTCGGGGTTCGCCGAAGAGTTCGCGGCCGAAGCCGCGCCCGCAAGAACGGGGGGCGTGCGGATCACGATTTCCCGAATTCGTGCGGCTCCGCCGCGAATCCGACCACCACCGCGCACTTGCCGACGTTGACCATGCCGGTCAGGCTCATCACGCTTTCGAATACTTCGATGTTGTGGGTGGCGCAGGCGTCGCGCAGCGCGGCGTAGCCAGGCAGGGCGCGCATCTCGTCGAGCTCGCCGCCGTAGCACAGCGCCACGGTCGGGGTGAGCAGGCCGGCGGCGACGCGGCGCGCGGCAAATTCGAACAACTGCTGCGCGGCGGCCTCGAAGCCCTTGATCTTGGCCACCGGCCCGGTGTCGCCGCGATAGCCGCGCAGCACCGGCTTGATGTCCAGCGCGGTACCCAGCGCGGCACTGAACAGGCTGACGCTGCGATCTCCCTTGGTGCGCGCGCGGTTGCGGATGTAGTACAGGTCGCGCGGGATCAGGTAGCCGTAGGTATTCGACGCCAGCTCCTCGAGCCGGGTGCGGATCCGCCCGGGCTCCTCGCCGGCGTCACGCAGGCGGGCGGCCTCGACCGGCAGGATCGCCTGGCCGCTGAACAGGTTCTGGCTGTCGATCACGCGCAGCGCGAACGGCGTGTTGTTGCCCGCCGCGGCGCGGATCGCCCGGTACCCGTTGAGGATCGCGAAGCTGGCCTGCTGGGCGTTGTCGAAGATCGGGCTGCGGGTGCGCGTGATCGTCATGCAGAACACGTAGTCGTAGTCGATCACCAGCTTCTGCAGGAACAGGTCGCGGATCTGTTCGACTGTGAACGGAACGGTCTCGGCGTTGGCGCCGCGCTCGGCGATATGCGCGTCGAGGTAGGCCAGGGTGGCGGCCTGGTCGCGGTAATCGACCTGCGCCGCGTCATCGATCCGCACGGTGATCGGCAGGATCTCGATGTTGTGGCGTTCGATGAAGTCCTTCGGCAGGTCGCAGGCCGAGTCGACAACGAGTCCGATGCGCATGGTCCGTGCCTTGTCCCGGATATTGCCGCAACGATACAACAGCGGCGGTGCGGCACGGCCCGGCGTCGTCGGCCGGCGGCGTGGAGGCGATGCCGCTGCCGTGACAAAATGGCGCGAACCGGAGAAGTGCCATGAAGGAAAAAGAACAGATCGTCGAGAACTGGCTGCCGCGCTACACCGGGGTGCCGCTGGACGGATTCGGCGAGCACATCCTGCTGACCAACTTCGGCGGCTACCTCGGCCATTTCGCGCGCCTGACCGGCGCGAAGATCGTCGGCGCCGACAAGCCGATGCCCAGCGCCACCGCCGACGGCATCACCATGATCAACTTCGGCATGGGCAGCCCCAACGCCGCGACGATGATGGACCTGCTGTCTGCGATCGCGCCCAAGGCGGTGCTGTTCCTGGGCAAGTGCGGCGGACTGAAGAAGAAGAACCGGCTCGGCGACCTGATCCTGCCGATCGCCGCGATCCGCGGCGAGGGCACCAGCAACGACTACCTGCTGCCGGAAGTACCGGCGCTGCCGGCGTTCGCGCTGCAGCGCGCGGTATCGACCATGATCCGCGACATGGGCCTGGACTACTGGACCGGCACCGTGTTCACCACCAACCGCCGGGTGTGGGAGCACGACGACGCGTTCAAGGAGCGCCTGCGCCTGATGCGCTGCATGGCCATCGACATGGAAACCGCGACGATCTTCGCCGCCGGCTTCGCCAACCGCATTCCCTGCGGCGCGCTGCTACTGGTGTCCGACCAGCCGATGATCCCGGAAGGGGTCAAGACCGAGGCGTCGGACGCAAAGGTCAGCGCCGAGTACGTCGAAAGCCACATCCAGGTCGGGATCGAGGCGCTGCGGCTGATCCGCCGCAACGGCAAGTCGGTCAAGCACCTGCGGTTCTGAGCGCCGCGCCCTGACCTTCGCCCTTGTAGGAGCGGCTTCAGCCGCGAGCTTTTAGCCTCCCCCTGCCGTCGCAGGGGGAGGGGCCAGAGCAGAGCTCGCGGCTGAAGCCGCTCCTACAATGGCGGTCGACCGTCGACTCCCGTCGAAGCGACGCACGCCGTTGTGATCCCTCACCCAGGGCCCCATCCATGAAGCCGACCTTCCTCCTGCTGCCTCTCCTCCTGATGACCCAGAACACCCAAGCCGCACAGACGCCGACGCCTCCCGACGTCGCCCGCAAGCCGCACGTGGTCGAAGCGCCGTTCGGCGCGACCCGCGACGACGATTACTACTGGCTGCGCGACGACACCCGCAAGGACAAGGCGATGCTGGCCTACCTCGAGGCCGAGAACGCCTACGCCGACGCGGTGATGGCGCCGCTCAAGCCCGTGCAGGACAAGCTGTACGACGAAATCGTCGCCCGCATCAAGCAGGACGACAGTTCGGTGCCGGTGCGCGAGCGCGGCTGGTGGTACTACGCGCGCTTCGAGACCGGGCAGGACTACCCGGTGCACGCGCGCCGCCGCGATGCCGACGGCACCGATGCGCTCGCCGTGCAGCGGGCCAACGACGCGGGCGAGGCTGGCGAACAGGTCCTGCTCGACGTCAACGCGATGGCCGCGGGCAAGGACTACTTCAGCGTCGGCGACTACGAGGTCAGCCAGGACAACCGCCTGCTGGCCTGGGCCGAGGACGACGTCGGCCGCCGCCAGTACACGATCCGCTTCCGCAACCTCGACAGCGGCGAAACCTATCCGGACGTGATCACCGGCGTCTCGCCCAACCTGGTCTGGGCCGACGACAACCGCACCGTGTTCTACGTCGAGAACGACCCCGAGACCCTGCTCACCGTGCGGGTGAAAAAGCACGTGCTCGGCACGCCGGTGTCCGAGGACGCGCTGGTGTACGAGGAGCACGACGACAGCTTCTACATGGGCATCGACCGCTCGCGCGACGACCAGTACATCTGCATCGGCGTGGAAAGCACCGTGTCCAGCGAGCTGCGCTGCGCGCCGGCCGCCGACCCGCGCGAGTTCACCGTGCTGGCGCCGCGCGAGCGCGACGTGGAGTACGACGCCGACCATCTCGGCGGGCGCTGGGTGATCCGTACCAATGCCGATGGCGCGACCAATTTCAAGCTCGTCACCGCGCCCGACGGCAGCACCTCGCGCGCGGACTGGACCGACCTCGTCCCGCACCGCGACGACGTGTTCATCGAGGACTTCGACCTGTTCGACGGCTTCACCGCCGTCGCCGAGCGTTCGGGCGGGCTGGAGCGTATCCGGCTGCTCAAGGCCGACGGCAGCGAGGAGCACGTCAAGGCCGACGAGGAGGCGTACTCGATGGGCCTGGGCACCAACTCCGAGCACGACACCCCGTGGCTGCGCTACGGCTACACCTCGATGACCACCCCGGAGACGACCTACGAGCTCAACGTCGAAACCGGCGAGCGCCGCCAGCTCAAGCAGCAGCCCGTGCTCGGCTACGACGCCTCGAAGTACGCCACCGAGCGCACCTGGGCGACCGCGCGCGACGGCACGAAAGTCCCGGTGTCGCTGGTCTACCGCAAGGGCTTCGAGAAGAACGGCAAGGCCGCGCTGCTGCAGTACGCCTACGGCAGTTACGGCCACTCGATCGACCCGGCCTTCAGTTCCACCACCGTCAGCCTGCTCGACCGCGGCATGGTCTACGCCATTGCCCACATCCGCGGCGGCCAGGAAATGGGGCGCAAGTGGTACGACGACGGCAAGCTGCTGCACAAGAAGAACACCTTCACCGACTTCATCGACGTCACCGACCACCTGGTGGAGCAGGGCTACGCCGCGCCCGACCGCGTCGCCGCCTACGGCGGCAGTGCCGGCGGCCTGCTGATGGGCGCGATCGCCAACATGGCGCCGGAGAAGTACCACGTGATCCTGTCGCAGGTGCCGTTTGTCGACGTGGTGACCACCATGCTTGACCCGAGCATCCCGCTGACCACCAACGAGTACGACGAGTGGGGCAACCCCGAGCAGAAGCAGTACTACGACTACATGCTCTCGTACTCACCCTACGACAACCTGAGCGCGCAGGCGTACCCGGCGATGTTCGTCGGCACTGGCCTGTGGGACTCGCAGGTGCAGTACTGGGAGCCGGCCAAGTACGTGGCCAGGTTGCGCGACCTCGACACCGGCGACGGCACCATCGTGCTGCGCACCAACATGGACGCTGGTCACGGCGGCAAGTCCGGCCGCTTCCGCAAGTACCGCGAGCTGGCGGAGATGTATGCGTTCCTGCTGGATCGGCTGGGCGTGCAGGCCCCCTGATGCGTGGCCAGTCCCTGCAGTAGGAGCGGCGGAAGCCGCGATCTTTTGACTCCCTCCCCTGCGAAGGCAGGGGATGAGGAAGCGCGTTTACGAGCCACCGGCTCGTGCGCTGACGAACGAACGCCAGCTGTGCTGGCGGGCCGGACGGGTTGGGGAGGGGTGCCGTTGGGGTCACCGCGAACCGTGGGCACCCCTCCCAGCCTCCCCCTGCCGTCGCAGGGAGAGGGGCCAAAGCAAAGCTCGCGGCTTCCGCCGCTCCTACAATGAGAACGATGACCTCGAACCGCTTCCGCTGGGCCTGGTGGCTGCTGGCCTACGCCAGCCTCGGCCTGGGGCTGGTCGGTGTCGTGCTGCCGGGGCTGCCGACGGTGCCGTTCGTGCTGCTGTCGGCCTATGCGGCCGCGCGCGGCTCCGAGCGGCTGCACCGCTGGCTGCTCGCGCACCGCGTGTTCGGGCCGATGATCGTCGACTGGCAGGCGCACGGCGCAGTGAGCCGGCGCGCCAAGCGCATGGCCGTCCTGTCCATGGCCGTCTGTGGCGTGATCATGTGGATGACCGCGCCGCGGGCGTGGATGGCCGCGACCGGGATCGGCTGCATGGCCGTGGTGGCGGTGTGGCTGTGGCGGCGCCCGGAGCCGCCGCTGCGGCGGGAATCCTAGGAGGCCAACCCACCTGTGGGAGCGGCCATGGCCGCGATGAGGCCGCCACAGGGTCATCGTGGCCATGGCCACTCCCACAGGGCCGGGAACCGGCATATCGTTCAGCCGCCACCTTCGCGCAGCGTCGCGGCGCGGCTACACTGCGGCCATGAATACCATCCGCCTGAGCCTGCTTTCGATCGTCGCCGCCCTGGCCCTGGCCGGCTGCGGCAACAAGGGACCGCTGGTCCTGCCGGACGCGCCCGAGGATGCCGAGGCACCGGCGACCGCGGACGGAGCCGATGCCACCGTCGATGATGAAGCCGGCACCGACGCCATCCCTGCGGATGATGCCGAATCCACCGCCGAACCGGTGGACGACGCCGACACGCCGGTCGAGCCGGAACTGCTGCCGCAGGACGACGGCGACAGCGACTGATCGATGGCCGTTCGTTCGCCTGCCCGGGTGCCCGCGCTGCGTTTCAGCAAGATGCACGGCGCCGGCAATGATTTCGTCGTCCTGGACCTGCGCGCGGGTACCACGCCGCCGTCGCCCGACCTGTGCCGCGCGCTGGCCGACCGCCACACCGGTGTCGGCTGCGACCAGATCCTGACCGTCGAAGCGCCGGCCAGCGCCGGATCGGTCGCCGCGTACCGCATCTGGAACGCCGACGGTTCGCCCTCGCAGCAGTGCGGCAACGGCGCGCGCTGCGTCGCCGCCTGGCTGGTGCGCGACGGTGCGACCGACAGCACGATATTCGAGCTCGACAGCCCGACCGGCACCCACGCGGTGGAAGTGCTGGGCGACGGCCGCTACCGCGTCGCCATGGGCGTGCCGGAGTTCACGCCGTCGAAGATTCCGCTGGCCGGCTTCGCCGCCGAACGCGACGAGTACGACCTCGCACTCGACGAGGACCTCCGGCTGCGCTTCGGCGCGGTGTCGACCGGCAACCCGCACGCCGTGGTCGAAGTCGCCGACGTCGACGGCATCCCGGTCTCGCGCTACGGCAGCGCGCTGCAGCAGTCGCCCGCGTTCCCGGAGTCGGCCAACGTCGGCTTCGCCCAGGTCGTGACGCGCGAACGCATCCGCCTGCGCGTGTTCGAGCGCGGCGTCGGCGAGACCCTGGCCTGCGGCAGCGGGGCCTGCGCCGCAGTGGCAGTGCTGGCGCGGCGCGGCCGCGTCGACCGCGACGTCACCGTGTCGCTGCCCGGCGGCGACCTGCGCATCGCCTGGCCCGGCGACGACGCACAGATCCTGATGGCAGGGCCGACCGCATTCGTATTCGAAGGGGAGTGGTTGCAATGAGCGAAACCGCCGACAAACTCGGTGCCCACGAAGTCGCCGCCTGGCTGCGGCTGCATCCGAAATTCCTGCAGCAGTTCCCGGACCTGGCGATCAGCATGGTGGTGCCGCGCGAGGAAGGCCCGGCCGCGTCGCTGGCCAGCTACCAGCTCGAAGTGCTGCGCGACAAGAATCGCGAGCTGACCCGCCGCCTGCACGACCTGTACGCGATCGCGCAGGAAAACGAGCGCCTCGCGGTGCAGACCCAGCAGCTCACCCTCAACCTGCTGCGCCAGGACAGCGCCGCGGCGACCGTGCGCGCGATGGCCGCGCGGCTGAGCGAGGATTTCAACGGCGACCTGGTGCGGGTGGTGCTGTTCGAGCCCGTGGACGGACTGGACGATGCCGACTGGCTGCAGGTGATCGCGCGCGACGACGGCGTGCTGGCGCCGTTCCGCGACTGCCTGGCCGAGGGCGAACCGCTGTGCGGCCGCCTGCACCCGGACAAGCAGGCCCTGCTCTACGGCCCGCGCGAGGACGAAGTGCAGTCGACCGCCCTGCTGCCGCTGGAAGGCACGTGTCTGGTGGCCGTGGGCAGCCGCGACCCCAACCGCTTCTACCCCGGCATGGGCACGCTGTTCCTGCGGATGATGGGCGAAGCATTCGCGACCGCGCTGCGCAGGTTTGATGCGTAGCCGATCGCAGTGACGCCACAAAGCCGCTTGGCATGACGGCGTAAAGTGTCCGTGCCATGGCCTCAACCAGCATCACCGACTACCTCGCCCACCTCGAAGTCGAGCGCCGCATGTCCGCGCATACGCTCGACGCCTACCGCCGCGACCTCGCCGCGCTGACGGAATGGGCGCAGAGGCAGGGCATCGCCGACCTCGAAACCCTGCAGCCCGAACAGTTGCGTGCCTTCGTCGCCGCCGAACACCGCCGCGGCCTCTCGCCCAAGAGCCTGCAGCGCCGTCTCTCCGCCTGCCGCAGCTACTACCAGTGGCTGCTGAAGAACAGCCGCATCGCGCTCAATCCCGCCGCCGCGATCAAGGCACCTAAGGCACCGCGCAAGCTGCCGCAGGTGCTTGATGCCGACGAGGCGTCGCGGCTGGTCGAAGTGCCGACCGGCGTGAAGCTCGGCCTGCGCGACCGCGCGCTGCTGGAGCTGTTCTATTCCTCGGGCCTGCGCCTGTCCGAACTGTGCGCGCTGCGGTGGCGCGACCTGGACCTGGGCAACGGGCTGGTGACCGTGCTCGGCAAGGGCAACAAGCAGCGCAGCGTCCCGGTCGGCTCGCATGCGCGCAACGCGCTCGATGCCTGGCGCGAAGACACCAAAGCGCCGGACGACGCGCCGGTGTTCCCCGGCCGCGGCGGGGCGCCGATCTCGCAGCGCGCGGTGCAGATCCGCATCCGACAGCTGGCCCAGCGCCAGGGCATGTTCAAGCACGTCCACCCGCACATGCTGCGCCACAGCTTCGCCAGCCACCTGCTCGAATCCTCCGGCGACCTGCGCGGCGTGCAGGAACTGCTCGGCCACGCCGACATCGCCACCACCCAGATCTACACCCATCTGGACTTTCAGCACCTGGCCAAGGTCTACGACGCCGCGCATCCGCGGGCGAAACGTAAGAAGAGCGACTGACTTCAGCCTTCCCGTAGGAGCGGCGGAAGCCGCGAGCTCTTGCTCCCTCTCCTGCGAAGGCAGGGAAGGGCTGGGGAGGGGTGTCTTTGGGATCAGCGCGACCCGGAGCACCCCCTCCCAACCTCCCCCTGCCGCCGCGGAGGGATAGGCAGGAGCAAAGCTCGCGGCTTCCGCCGCTCCTGCGCATACGCGGCAGGGGTTGCGTCCGCCACCACCGGCCCCCATCCACTGGATTCGACCCCGGAGGCCGCATGGATCCCAGCCAGAATCCCAACGTTTTCCACGCCACCACCATCGTGTCGGTGCGCCGCGGCGACCGCGTCGTGGTCGCCGGCGACGGACAGGTCACGCTCGGCAACACGGTGATGAAGGCCAACGCGCGCAAGGTGCGCCGGCTCGGCAAGGACGGCCAGGTATTGGCCGGCTTCGCCGGCGCCGCGGCCGACGCGTTCACCCTGTTCGAGCTGTTCGAATCCAAGCTCGAAAAGCACGGCCAGCTGACCCGCGCCGCGGTGGAGCTGGCCAAGGATTGGCGCACCGAACGCCGCTTCGGCAAGCTCGAGGCGCTGCTGGCGGTGGCCGACAAGGACACCTCGCTGATCGTCAGCGGCACCGGCGACGTGATCGAGCCGGAGGACGGCCTGGTCGCGATCGGCTCCGGCGGCCCGTTCGCCCTGTCCGCCGCGCGTGCGCTGCTGGCGCATACCGAACTCGACGCGAAGGCAGTGGCCACCGAGGCGCTCAAGATCGCCGGCGACATCTGCATCTACACCAACGGCAACATCGTCGTCGAAGAACTCTGATCCCGAATTCATGCCCCCTGCAGGAACGGCTTCAGCCGCGAGCTTTCGCCCCGCGGCGGCTGACGAACCAAACGCTCGCGGCTGAACCGCTCCTGCAAAAACCCGAAGACAGACATGCCCAACAAACCCGACACCAGTCACGCCACCATGACCCCGCGCGAGATCGTGCAGGAGCTCGACCGCCACATCGTCGGCCAGCAGCAGGCCAAGCGCGCGGTCGCGATCGCGCTGCGCAACCGCTGGCGCCGCGCCCAGCTCGACGACGAGCTGCGCAACGAGGTGATGCCCAAGAACATCCTGATGATCGGCCCCACCGGCGTCGGCAAGACCGAAATCGCGCGCCGCCTGGCCACGCTGGCCAACGCGCCGTTCGTGAAGGTCGAGGCCACGCGTTTTACCGAGGTCGGCTACGTCGGCAAGGACGTCGAACAGATCATCCGCGACCTCGCCGACACCGCGGTCAAGCTCTACCGCGAGCAGGCCAAGCAGCGCGTGCGCACCCAGGCCGAGGAGCGCGCCGAAGACCGCATCCTCGACGCCCTGCTGCCGCGCCGCGAGGTGCCGTCGACCGGCTTCGGCTTCGGCGCCAACACCACCGTGGACATCGGCGCCGAGCCGTCCGCGCAGGGCAACGACAGCGATACCCGCACCAAGCTGCGCCGCCAGCTGCGCGCCGGCGAGCTCGACGAGCGCGAGATCGAGCTCGAGCTGTCGGCCAACGTGGGCGTCGACATCATGACCCCGCCCGGCATGGAGGAGATGGGCCAGCAGCTTCGGCAGATGTTCTCCAACCTCGGCGGCGGCAAGACCCACAAGCGCAGCCTGTCGATCCGCGCCGCGCGCCCGCTGCTGATCGAGGAAGAGGCCGGCAAGCTGGTCAACGAGGACGAAGTGCGCGAGGCCGCGATCGAGGCCTGCGAGCAGCACGGCATCGTCTTCATCGACGAGATCGACAAGGTCGCCAAGCGCAGCGAGGGCATGGGCGCCGACGTCAGCCGCGAAGGCGTGCAGCGCGACCTGCTGCCGCTGGTCGAAGGCTCCACCGTCAGTACCAAGTACGGCTCGGTGAAGACCGACCACATCCTGTTCATCGCCTCGGGCGCGTTCCACCTGGCCAAGCCCAGCGACCTGATCCCGGAAATGCAGGGCCGCTTCCCGATCCGCGTGGAGCTTTCCGCGCTGAGCAAGGACGATTTCGTCCGCATCCTCACCGAGCCCAAGGCGTCGCTGACCCGCCAGTACGTCGAGCTGCTGAAGACCGAGGGCGTCGCACTGACGTTCGCGCCCGACGCCGTCGAGCGCCTCGCCGAGATCGCCGCGCAGGTCAACGAGCGCCAGGAGAACATCGGCGCCCGCCGCCTGCACACCGTGCTCGAACGCCTGCTCGACACGCTGAGCTTCGAGGCCCCGGATCGCAGCGAGGGCGTGGTGATCGATCGCGCCTACGTCGACAAGCACCTGGGCGAACTGGTGGAGGACCAGGACCTGAGCCGCTACATCCTGTAGTCGCCATCCGGGCCCGCGCGGCCGGGGAGCCAGGTTGCTGTCAGGTTTTCCGGCAGCCGGTGACTGTTGCTCCAGATCCCTGGCCTGGAGTTGCAAATGAATGTCGCCACCCAATCATTCGACGCCGCTGCACGTCCCGCTGTTCGCGTCCTGGGGCGCTGGCTGGGCGAGGGCTGGCAGGTGTTCCGGCGGGCGCCGGTGCGACTGCTGCTTCTGTCGCTGCTGCCGATCCTGATCGAGGGCCTGCTCCAGCTGGTGCCGCTGGTCGGCGTTGCCGTGTCGAAGCTGCTAACCCCGCTGGCCGGGGCCTGGATCTGGTGCCTGGTGGACGCGAGGGTCCGCAGCGGGCGCTTTGCGCCGAAGGCATCGACCGTGCGCTGGCTGCACCGGCTGCCGGCGGCATTGCAATGGGCCGTGATTGCGCTGGTGGTTTTCGGCTTCCAGTTGCTGGTGGCCGGGTTGATGGGTGGTACGGACGCAGTCAAGGCGATGGCGACGGCCGACGCCGCCGGCCTGAACCTGGACAGGGTGCAGCTGGCGTGGGTGCTGGCCAGCGGCGTACTGGTCGCCACGCCACTGATGTTCGTGCTGCCGCTGGTGCTGCTTGACGAGATCGCCATCGACGCCGCCGTGGTCCGCAGCTTGCGTGCAGTGCTGGCGTACTGGAAGCCGGTGGCGCTGGTGACTGCATTGACAACCGCGATCCTGATGGGGTTGGTGTGGATGCCGTTGTTGCTGCTGGTGCTGTTGCCGTTCGGGGTGACAGTGGGCTACGCGGCCTACCGCGATGTCTTTCATGATGCTCTCCGTGGCTGACCAGGCGGACGTGGCACCAGGCATCGAAGCCGTACTCGGCGAGCACGGCTCGATGCTGTCGCGCATCGCGGCCAGCTACGAGTCCAACCCGTCCCGGCGCGAAGACCTGCTGCAGGAGATCAGCGTGGCGTTGTGGCGCGCGCTGCCGCGCTGGCGCGGCGAAGCTTCGCTGCGGACCTTCGTGGCCAGGGTCGCGCACAACCGCGCGGTGAGCCATGTCGTCAGGCAGGCACGCATTGGCGAGGTCGCGATCGACGAGCAGCATCCCGACGATGGGCGGGGCCCGGAGCGTCATGCCGAACGCGGGCAGCACCGGGAGCGGCTGGTTGCCGCCGTGCGCCGGCTGCCGCTGGGTCAGCGGCAGGTGGTGGTGCTGGCCCTGGAAGGCTTCGCGCAGCGCGAGATCGGCGAGGCGCTCGGGTTGCAGGAGAACACCGTGGCGCAGCGCCTGAGCCGGGCCCGACAGCAACTGCGTGAGTGGCTGGGAGTGGACGCATGAACAACGATGACTGGGACATCCTTGCTGCCGACTGGCGCGACCAGCCGGCCGCGCAGGTCGACATCGCCGCGCTGTCGCGCCAATCCCTGCGCCATGGGCGCCGGCTGCGGTGGGCGCTTGCCGTCGAGTTGCTGCTGAGCGCGACCGCAATCGCGGCATGCGCATGGGCGGCGGCGCTGCCAGGCGCGGTCGCCTTTCCGCCACTGGCGATGGCGGCATTGGCGCTGATGGTGATCGGATTCCAGGGCTGGTCGCTGTGGATCCGTCGGCGTCAGGTGCGCGACAGCGCGCTCGATGCGAACGCAATGCTGCGGCTGGAACGCGACCGGCTTGTCACCTCGCGGCGCTATTGGCGGATCAACACCTGGGGCGCGCTGCTGCTGTGGGTCGGACTCTGGGGGCTGTTGATGGCCGGCGTGAGTCCCGCGCAGTCGATGGCGTCGCTACTGGCCAACGCGCCGGTCCTGCTGGCATTCGCCGTGTTCTCCTGGTGGCGGTGTCGCCTCAACCAGTCCCGCCTGGCCGAGGTGCAGGCGCTCCTTGCCGCGATTCGCGACCCGCCCTTGTAGAGCCGCGGACCCCGACCTTGCAGGAGCGGCTTCAGCCGCTAGCTTTTCTCTCTCCCTGCGAAGGCGCGGGAGGGCGGGCGAGGGAGGCTTTCGGCAACGCTGCCAATCGTGGGCCTGCGTTTCACCGCTTCCCCGCCGTCGCGCGGGGAGGAGCCTGCCCAAGCGAAAGCTTGCGGCTGGAGCCGCCCATGCAGGGATTCCTGCCGTTCAAGGCGACCGGCAACGCCGCCTTAGCGATTCTTTCAGCCACCCCGGCCTATCTTCGCCCAATGCCCCTGCAAGCCTTCCATCCCGCCGTCGCCGGCTGGTTCGCCCAGGCGTTTCCGGGCGGGCCGACGCCGGCCCAGCGTGCCGCGTGGCCGGCGATCCGCGCCGGGCGCGACGTGCTGGTGGCCGCGCCCACGGGCTCGGGTAAGACGCTGACCGCCTTTCTCGCCGCGCTCGACGCGCTGGTGCAGCGTGGCCTGTCGGAGGGGTTGCCCGATGAGACCGCCGTGGTCTACGTCTCGCCGCTCAAGGCGCTGTCCAACGACATCCACCTCAACCTCGAAGCCCCGCTGGCAGGCATCCGCGCGCAGCTCGAATCGCTCGGCCTGCCGGACGTGGAGATCCGCACCGCCGTGCGCACCGGCGATACGCCAGCCAAGGCACGCCAGCAGGCGCTGCGCAAGCCGCCGCACGTCATCGTCACCACGCCCGAGTCGCTGTACGTGCTGCTGGGCTCGGCATCGGGCCGCGCGATGCTGTCCAAGGTGCGCACGGTGATCGTCGACGAGATCCATGCCGTGGCCGCGAGCAAGCGCGGCAGCCACCTGGCGCTGTCGCTGGAGCGGTTGCAGGCGTTGGTGCCGCGCAAGCTCACGCGGATCGGGCTGTCGGCGACGCAGAAGCCGATCGATGAGGTGGCGCGGTTCCTGGTGGGAGCTGGAGGCGGGGATCCCCACGATTCGGCGCGTCCCCTCCCGGATCCCGCTCCGCGCGAGTCCATCGGCCATGCCGGAGAGGCCGCGATCGATGCCGGCTGCGTCGTCGTCGACATCGGGTACTCGAAACAGCGCGACCTCGCGCTGGAAATCCCGCCCACGCCGCTGTCGGCGGTGATGTCCAACGACCAGTGGGCGCAGGTCTACGATCGCGTCGCGCAGCTGGTGCGCGAACACCGCACCACCCTGGTGTTCGCCAACACCCGGCGCGTCGCCGAGCGTGCCGCGCGCCACCTGGGTGAGCGGCTGGGCAAGGACGTGGTCGCCGCGCACCACGGCAGCCTGGCGCGCGAACTGCGGCTGGACGCCGAGCAGCGCCTCAAGCGCGGCGAACTCAAGGTGCTGGTCGCCACCGCGTCGCTGGAACTGGGCCTGGACATCGGCGATGTCGATCTGGTCGTGCAGCTCGGTTCGCCGCGCTCGATCGCCACCTTCCTGCAGCGCGCGGGGCGCTCAGGCCATGCGGTCGGGGGCGTGCCCAGGGCGCGCCTGTTTCCGCAGACCCGCAACGAGCTGGTCGAATGCGCGGCGCTGCTCGACTGCGTGCGCCGCGGCGAACTCGACGCGCTGCGCATCCCGCAGGCGCCGCTGGACGTGCTGGCGCAGCAGATCGTCGCCGAGACCGCCTGCCAGGAATGGGACGAGGATGCGCTGTTCGAACTGGTGCGCCGCGCCGGCCCGTACATGCAGCTGACGCGCGACAGGTTCGACGAGGTGGTGAAGATGCTCGCCGAAGGCTTCACCACCCGCCGCGGCCCGCGCGCCGGCTATGTGCATCGCGACGCGGTGCATGGCCGCTTGCGCGAACGCCGCGGCGCGCGCATGACCGCGCTCACCTCCGGCGGCACCATCCCCGACACCGGCGACTACGCGGTGGTGCTCGAACCCGAGGCGCACAACATCGGCACGGTGAACGAGGACTTTGCCGTCGAGAGCCTGGCCGGCGACGTGTTCCAGCTGGGCAACACCAGTTACCGCATCCTGCGCGTCGAACCCGGCCGCGTGCGCGTCGAGGACGCGAAGGGCCAGCCGCCCAACATCCCGTTCTGGCTCGGCGAAGCGCCGGGCCGCACCGACGAGCTGTCGCAGGGCGTGGCGCGGCTGCGCGAGGAAGTGGCCGTGCGCCTGGGCCCGCCCGGTTCTTGTAGGAGCGGCTTCAGCCGCGAGCTCTTGCCGCCTGCCGAAGATGCGATTCCCGCCAGCGAAGAACTCGCGGCTGAAGCCGCTCCTGCAAAGGCCGGCGAAGAGGCGCATGCCGGCGCCATGGCCTGGCTGGCCGGCGAAGTTGGCCTCGCCCCCGAAGCCGCACTGCAGCTCGTCGACTACATCGCCCGCACCCGCGCCGCGCTCGGGGCGATGCCCACGCAGTCGCGCATCGTGCTCGAACGCTTCTTCGACGAATCCGGCGGCACCCAGCTGGTCATCCACGCGCCCTTGGGCAGCCGCCTCAACCGCGCCTGGGGCCTGGCGCTGCGCAAGCGCTTCTGCCGCAAGTTCAACTTCGAACTGCAGGCCGCGGCCACCGAGGACGCGATCGTGCTGTCGCTGTCGACCAGCCACAGCTTCCCGCTCGAAGAGGTCGCGCGCTACCTGCATTCGTCCTCCGCGCAGGACGTGCTGGTGCAGGCCCTGCTCGATGCGCCGCTGTTCGGCGTGCGCTGGCGCTGGAACGCCAGCGTCGCCCTTGCGCTGCCGCGCTTCGTCGGCGGCAGGAAGGTGCCGCCGCAGCTGCAGCGGATGAAGTCCGAGGACCTGCTGGCGACGGTGTTCCCGGACCAGGTCGCATGCCTGGAGAACATCGTCGGTGAGCGCGAGATCCCCGACCACCCGCTGGTCGCGCAGACGCTCGACGACTGCCTGCACGACGCCATGGATACCGATGGCTGGCTGGACCTGCTGCGCGGGCTGGAGTCGGGTACGGTCGAGGTCGTCGCGCGCGACCTGCCGGCACCATCGCCGCTGGCCTCCGAAGCGCTCAACGCCGCGCCCTACGCCTTCCTCGACGACGCACCGCTGGAAGAGCGCCGCACCCAGGCGGTGCAGTCGCGCCGTTACGGCGACCCGGATTCGGCGGAAGACCTGGGCCGGCTCGATCCCGCCGCGATCGAATCCGTGCGCGAACAGGCCTGGCCGCAGGCGCGCGGCATCGACGAGATGCACGAGGCCCTGACCGGGATCGGCGCACTCGGCGACGACGAAGCCGGGCGCGATGAGGATTGGACGGCGTGGCTGCAGGCGCTCGCGGCGGACGCGCGCGCGACGCGGCTGTCGATCGCGGACGGTGAATCATCCGTGCAGTTGTGGGCCGCCGCCGAATCGCTGCCGCAGCTGCGGGCGCTGTATCCGGACGTGCACTGCGAGCCCTCGATTGAGGCGCCGGCCGAGTACGCGCGCGTCGAATGGACCCGCGAATCCGCCCTGCGCGAACTGCTGCGCGCGCGCCTGTCCGCGCTCGGTCCCACGCCTGTGGCCGCGCTGGCGGCGCCGCTGGCACTGGACGTGCGCGAGGTCGAAACCGCATTGCTCGCGCTGCAGGGCGAGGGTTATGTCATGCAGGGCCGCTTTACGCCCGGCATCGAGGTCGACGAATGGTGCGAGCGCCACCTGCTCGCGCGCATCCATCGCTACACGCTCGGGCAGCTGCGCCGCGAGATCGAGCCGGTGGCGCCGCGCGACTACGCGCGCTTCCTGTTCGAGTGGCAGCACCTGCATGAAAGCGCGCGCGTCAGCGGCCCCGAGGCGCTGGCCGGCGTGCTCCAGCAGCTGGAAGGCTTCGAGGCGCCGGCCGCGACCTGGGAGGCCGAACTGCTGTCGGCGCGCGTGCGCGACTATGCGATCTCCTGGCTCGACGACCTGTGCACCGCCGGCCGCGTGCTGTGGACGCGGCTGCGCCCCAACGCGACCGAGGGCGGCGGTCGCGCCGGTTCGCTGCGTTCGACTCCAATCCTGCTGCTGCCGCGGCGCACGGCGCCGCTGTGGACGCGGCTCGCGCCAGCACCCGGCGAGGATACCGCGCTCGGGTCGCGCGCCCAGCGCGTCGCCGATTTCCTGGCGGCGAACGGCGCGTCGTTCTTCGACGAAATCGCCGACGGCGCGCACCTGCTGCGCACCGAACTGGAGGACGCGCTGGCCGAACTGGTGACGCGCGGCCGCGCGCACTGCGACAGCTTCGGCGGCCTGCGCGCGCTGCTGGTGCCGGCGTCGAAGCGCAGCCAGTCCGCGTCGCGCCACCGCCGTCGCGTCGCGCTGTTCGGCATCCAGGACGCGGGCCGCTGGGCGCTGGTGCGCGCGCCGGCCGCATCCGCCGCATCGCGTTCGCCCGACGACGTCGAACACGTCGCCCGCGTGCTGCTGCGCCGCCATGGCGTGGTCTGCTGGCGCCTGCTCGAGCGCGAAGCGGCGTGGCTGCCGCCGTGGCGGGACCTGATTCGCGTCTACCACCGCCTCGAAGCGCGCGGCGAGATCCGCGGCGGCCGCTTCATCTCCGGCATCCCCGGCGAACAGTTCGCACTGCCCGATGCCGTCGCCGCGATGCGCCGCATCCGCAGGCAGCCGCACGACGGCCGCATCGTGACGATCAGCGCGGTCGATCCGGCCAACCTGCTCGGCGGCCTGCTGGCCGGCGAGCGCGTGCCGCGCGTGCCCGGCAATCGCGTCGCCTTTCGTGATGGCGTGCCGGTAGCGACCCTGGCCGGCGGCGACGTCACTCTCCTCGTCGAGTCGCTGGAGATCGACGTGCGGCGCGAAGTGGAAACCGCGCTCCGGCGCGGCCCCGCCGCAGCGCCGGCAGCGCCGGACACCGGAGTCCCCGTGACAACCGAGCCTCCGGGCTAGGAAAGCACCGCACGGCAGCACGCGCCGTCATCCACGGTCGCCCCGGCGCGGCTGCCGGACCGGAAACCCTGGAGCATGCCGATCCCGGTCACGACCAGACTGCATCGCCTGTAGGAGAATCCGGCTGCCGGCATCCGGGCGAAGGCGACCGCCATCCGCCGCGCCCGCGCCACCCACATCTTCGAGGAGCCCCCCATGACCACCAAAGCCTATGGCGCCCACGCCGCCGACAAGCCGCTCGAGCCGCTCGACATCGAACGTCGCGCGCCCGGCCCGCACGACGTGCAGATCGACATCGCCTACTGCGGCGTGTGCCACTCCGACCTGCACACCGTGCGTTCGGAATGGGGCGGCACGCTGTATCCCTGCGTGCCCGGGCACGAGATCGTCGGCCACGTCAGCGCGGTGGGCGACGACGTCGCCGGCTTCAAGGTCGGCGACGTCGTCGGCGTCGGCTGCATGGTGGACAGCTGCCAACACTGCGCGTCGTGCGCGGAAGGACTGGAGCAGTTCTGCGAGAACGGCTTCATCGGCACCTACAACGGCGCAACAAAGGATGCCCCCGGCCACACGCTCGGCGGCTATTCGCAGCGCATCGTGGTCAGCGACAGGTTCGTGCTGAAGATCCGCCACCCGCAGGACCAGCTGGCCGCGGTCGCGCCGCTGCTGTGCGCCGGGATCACCACCTACTCGCCGCTGCGTCACTGGAACGTCGGCCCGGGCCAGAAGGTCGGCATCGTCGGCATCGGCGGGCTGGGCCACATGGGCGTGAAGATTGCGCACGCGATGGGCGCGCACGTGGTCGCGTTCACCACCTCCGACCGCAAGCGCCAGGACGCGCTCGACCTGGGCGCGGACGAAGTGGTCGTGTCGCGCAACAGGGACGAGATGAAGGCCCACGCCGGCAGCTTCGACTTCATCCTCAACACCGTGGCAGCGAGCCACTCGCTGGACGACTACACCGCGCTGCTCAAGCGCGACGGCACCCTGGTGCTGGTCGGCGTGCCCGAGCACCCGCATCCGTCGCCGAACGTGGGCAACCTGATCTTCAAGCGCCGCGCCATCGCCGGCTCGCTGATCGGCGGCATCGCCGAGACCCAGGAGATGCTGGACTTCTGCGCCGAGAAGGGCATCGTCGCCGACATCGAGATGATCAAGATGCAGGAGATCGACACCGCGTACGACCGGATGGCGAAGAGCGACGTGAAGTACCGGTTCGTCATCGACAGCGCGTCGCTGGCGGGCTGAGGAAACGCCAGCGGTACGCGCCGCTTTTCGGTCACACCGCCAGTGTTCCCTGGTCCGCGTGCCCGGCCACCTGTCGGATCCTGCAGAACGCCAGCAGTTCCGCCATCCGTGCATTCTTGACGCGCCAGTCCTCGAACAGGCTCTCGCCCACCAGTGCGTAGTGCCACTCGCGGCCGCTGCGGTCGTAAGGCGGCAGTTCGTTGATCCGTGAGCACCAGGTCGCCGCTGCGCGGCGCTTGCGCTGCACGTTGGGGTGGCTGGTCTGCTGTTGCGCCTTGGTCTCGACCAGATACACCGCCTCCGCCGTGCGCACGATGAAATCGGGGAAGTAGAACGCGGGCAGGCCGTCCTCGCGGACGTAGCGCAGGCGCGCGAAACCGTGCTTGCTTTCGCTGAGCTTGCAGAACGCTTCCACGCCGGCATCGACCTGGCACCATTCGATGAAAGCGCGCTCCAGCCCGCCGCTGCGCGCCGGCCAGCCCTGGCGTGGATAGATGCACTTGGTCACGTCCATCGAAGCGCTATCGCGCACGGTGATCCTGCCCACTTCCGACAGGCGACGATGGTGCACCTCGGTCTCACCCACGGTGGCCCGTTCCTCCGATTTCACCAGCGCCAGCCCGAACACCTTGACGAGATGGTCGATCACCGGCTGCAACAGCAGCCGCCGCCACTGCTCGTCCTCGAACGGTTCGAATGTCTCCCGGAACAGATGCTCGCGGATGAAGTCGTCCAATGCCTGCGCCAGCACCGCGCTATCGACCTGCATGTAGGGCGTGGCGAGGTGTTCGGCGATGCGGTTGCCCCGCGGCAGCGGGTTGCTCAGTGCCTGTCCGACGCGGCGCGTCAGGCGAGAGAGGTATTCGTTGTAGCCGCTGACGTTCATCACTGGGCCGAGGCCGGGACGTCGCAAGGCGGCGTCGAAGAGCTGATCAGGGCCTGTCGGGAACAGGGGGCCCTGCCAGATCCGCTCGCGAACTACAGCCTTCGTACGAACTCCATGTTGTACGAGGCCGAGGCATCACCACATGGGGGCGGGGTCATGTTCGATGGAATCCCGCTGGACTGGATGCCCAGTTTGCCTCCGGCAAGGTCCCAGAGCATGAAACTCTCGGCCTTCACCGTCCCGTCGGTGTCAAAGTACAGCAGGGCCGATGCCAGCCGGTGCTTGGCTTGGCTCGGGCGGATGGAAGGAAGTGATGGCAGGGCTGCGGTTGTTTCGTGCCAGCGGCCCGGTGCGTCGATGGTTTGCCAGCGGACGGTGACTGGCCCTTCGCTCTCTATCCTGGCGAGGCCCAGCGAATGGTAGGCGTAGCGGCAACCGTCGCTCGCCGGAGGGATGGTGTTGTACGGGAGGCGCATGGCCTGGCCGTTCACCTCGATGCGAACCACGTGCGTCAGGCCAAGGTTGGAGGCATGGAAACGGATGAAGGGAATGCCCGTCCAATCCAGTCGCTCTTCGTCGAAGACACCCGGAGGGTCCAAGATTGGGGAGGCCTCCACGCGGTCCGGGTAGTGGTGGTAGATGTAGCCACGCCGGAAAAGTGGGTCGAGCGCGCGCAGTTGCGCGACGTCCACGCTGCGACCGGTTCGCAGCAGTGGGGTGCTCTCGAAGCGGGGTGCGAACAAATTTCCATTCTTTTCCAGCGGACCGATGCCCCGGCGGATCGCGACGACATCGTCGCGTAACAGATCGCCTTGGTAGGGGGATTGGTCGTCGACCGGAACGTCCCCGCGTCGCGGGTAATGCACGCCATCGATGATCTGCGTCGTGTCGGCTGCGAGCATCTGCCGCGCGCTGGAGGAGGACAGGCGGCTGCTTGGCAGCCACAGATCCTGTCCAGTCAGATTCACGTGCTGCTCGTGGATCGATGGGTGCTGGCGGTCGAATGCATCGTTGGAGAGACCCTTCAGCCAGCCCGCAACCGGAGTGATGGACAGTGCGCAGAGGGTCGGCAACCACATCCAGGCAAGCGTGGCTCGGCTCGGGGCGGTGCGCCGCCGCAAAAGGACAATGGTGACGATGATCAACGCCAGCAACAGCGGCAGCGCGACCACGACTGCGACCAGCAGCACGAAGATGATGCCGTAGCCCAGGCCCGGCTGCAGGGCGAGCCATCCCAACCATGCGATGACGGCCGTCGTGACCAGCCCGAGGATGATGCCTGGCCAATGCGGCCTTGCTTCCATGCGTCAATCCTCCCCGATATCCTCGTTCCACACCTCGGGATTCGCCGCAATCCAGTCGCCCAGCATCGTGATGCAGCGCTCGTCGGCCAGGTCCACCACCTTGACGCCGTTCTCGCGCAGCCAGTCGATCCCGCCATCGAAGTTCACCGACTCCCCCACCACCACGGTGCCGATGTTGAACTGCCGCACCAGGCCGCTGCAGTACCAGCACGGGGCCAGGGTGGTGACCATGATGGTGTCCTTGTAGCGGCGCTGGCGGCCGGCCTTGCGGAAGGCGTCGGTCTCGCCGTGCACGGACGGGTCGCCTTCCTGCACGCGGCGGTTGTGGCCGCAGCCGAGCAGGACGCCGTCGTTGCGGTACAGCGCAGCGCCGATCGGGATGCCGCCTTCGGCCAGGCCGGTGCGGGCTTCGTCGATGGCGGTGTCGAGCAGGGCGCGGTAGTCGGGCGTGGCGATCATGGCGGGTCCGCATGCGGGGATGCGCTGCAGTGTGCCGCGCCCGCCCCGCGGGGTCGAGCCGGCGGCGCAGGCTGGCGGGCGAACCAGGACCGTCGGGTTCGGATGTCGGCGTGGATCACCGCGCATGCACGCACGACGCGCCCTACGCCCGCATCGCCCACTGCTTCGGCGTCTGCCCGGCGCGCGCCTTGAACATGCGCGTGAACGCGGCCGGGCTGGCGTAGCCGAGCGTGTCCGACACCAGCGCCACCGGCCGCCCGAGCGAGAGTTCGCGCTTGGCGACCAGCACGCGGTAGTCGGACAGGTAGTCGCCGACGCTGCGGCCCATGTGGTCGCGGAAGGCGGCGGTGAAAGCGGCGCGCGACATGCCGGCCTCGGCCGCCAGTGTGTCCAGGGTCCACGCGTGCCCCGGCTGGCCATGGATCGCCACGATGGCGCGGGCCAGGCGCCGGTCCGACAGGGCGTGGATCAGGCCCGGCCCGGCGTGCGCCTGCGCGGCGTGGTCGAACAGCCAGCGCAGCAGCTGGATCAGCACCACTTCGAACAACCGGTCGGCCAGCAGGCGATGCCCGCAGCGGACGTGGTCGGCCTCGTCGAACAGCAGGTCGAGCGAGGCCTGCAGGCCGTCGACGGCGCGCAACGGCAGCACGACCAGCGGCGGTAGGCCGGCCACCAGCGGATGCTGCGTCCCGCCCTCGAAGTGCACCGCCGCGCAGGTCAGCAGCGGCGCGGCCGCGCCGGCGCGCGGCACGAACCGGTGCGGCGCGCCGGCCGGGTAGAACAGCAGCGTCGGCTCGGAGAGCGACAGCGTGCGTGGCTGTCCCGGCAGCGTCTGCTGCACGTCCATGCCGCCGCCGCGCAGCACGTGCAGGAAACCGCGGCCGGGCCGGGCGTCGAAGGACTCGCTGCCGCACAGCGGGCCGGTGTGGAACAGCTGCACCTCGACCCGGAAACGGCGCAGGACGCCCTCGAGACGATCCAGCGACATGGCGTGTCCGATCTGCATGGAAATATCGCCGAATCGTACCCAATCGAACAGGCGCGCGCCAGACACTGGCCTCCCCGGCGCATGCGCCATTCAACGGAGAACTTCCATGTCCAGGCTTCCCCTCGTCGATCCCGCCACCGCCACCGCGGACCGCAAGGCCGTGCTCGACGACATCCACGGCGCGTTCGGCACCACGCCCAACATGTTCAAGGCCGTGGCCAACTCGCCCGCCGCGCTGCAGATGATGTGGGGCGCGTTCGGCGCGCTCGGCGGCGGCACGCTGTCGCCCAGGGTGGGTGAGCAGGTCGCGGTGGCGATCGCCGACCGCAACCGCTGCGAGTACTGTCTGGCGGCGCACACGGCGCTGGGCCGCAAGGCGGGCGCGAGCGCGGACGAGATGGCGCGGGCGCAGGCCGGCGAGTCCGAGGACCCGGCCACCGCCGCCGCCTTGGCCTTCGCGCTCAAGCTGGTGGAGGACCGCGGGCAGGTCTCGGACGCCGACGTGCAGCGCCTGCGCGACCACGGCTTCGACGACGGGCAGGTGATGGAACTGCTCGCCCACGTCGCGCTGAACCTGTTCACCAACTACACCAACGTCGCGTTCGACGTGCCGGTGGACTTCCCGGCGGTGCAGCTGCGCCCGCGCGGCTGATCCCCGCGTTGCGACACGCCGGCGGCGGACTCAGCCGCCCGCCGGCTTCGCGCTGGCCATGCGTGCGCGCGTATCGGCCAGCAGCGCCTCGCGCGCGGCCTGCTGAAGGTCGTGCAACGGCACGCTGGTGAGGTCGAGTGCGTCGCCGCCGCCGAGCTGGCGGCGGATCGCGGCCAGCGCCTGTTCGTCCGCGTAGGGATGCGGCATGGAACTGTCGGCGCCGTGCGACTGCCCGAACTTCTCCAGCAGGTCGTGGCTGGTGCGGTCGGCGAGCGCGAGTTCGGTGAGCTTGGCGCGGTATTCGAGTTCCCAGGCCTCGAGCTGCCAGCGCTGCTTGTCGGCGAAATGCTGGCCTTCGTGGCCCAGCAGCGAGACCTGGAACTTCTCGCCGTCGAGGTCGGGATAGCCGGGGCGCACGGCGTAGACCGCGTCGTCGGTGGTCCAGCCGCCGTTGCTGCCCAAGCCGCAGCGCGCGTAGTGGCTCCAGCCCCAGGCGGCGAAGTCGTCGAGCAGGTGCACGGTGACATGCTGCGGGCCCTCGGGCAGGGCGACGTCGTACTCGCGCACGTCCTCGCTGCGCCACAGCATCAGCTCGCGCAGCGGCGGGGTGAGGCCCTGCAGCGCGTGGTAGCCGTGCTCGAGGAGTTTCGCGGACAGGACCGGTTCGAGCGCCTCGAAATCCTGCGCACCGTCGGCCTCGGGGCCAAGCAGTGCGCGCAGCCGCTGCAGCAGCGCTTCGGCCTGCGCGTCGCGGTGCGCAGGATCGGCCAGTGCGCGCCACCAGTACGCCTGATAGGTCCACAGCACGTCGCGGACGAAGGGATCGTCGATGCCGCTGTCGATCCATGGCGGGTTTTCGCGGTCGAAGCGGCCGTGCATGCAGGCGCGGTACTGGGCGGCGAAGTCGCCGAACTGGTCGGCCGGCACCGCGTCGAGCGCGCGCAGCGCCGCGCGGCTGTCGCCCTGCAGCTGGGCGGAGATCGAAGCGCCCATGGCCTGCTTCGCCGCGGGCGTGCTTTCGCGGACGGTAGCAGGCGCGGGCGCGGCGGCAGACGCCAGGCCGCAGGCGATCAGGCAGGCGAGGACGGGCAGGCGGGGCATGGCGCGGCATCCGTGGGATGGCGGCGCGGGGCGGCCGCCTTCGATCCCGCCGGATCTTCCGCTCCCGGCGTGCTGCCGTATTGAACGCATTTGAGGCGCCGCCGCAGCGCGCCCGGTGCCAGCCCGCTGCAGGTGCGCACGGTGCGGCACAGGTGCGCCTGGTCGGCGAAGCCGGTCTCGGCCGCGACCCCGGCCAGCGGCGCGTCGCCGCCTAGCAGCGCCAGCGCCCGGCGCCAGCGCAGTTCGCGTCGCAGCAGCTGCGGCGGCATGCCGTACGAGGCCGCGACGGCGCGGCTGGCGTGGGCCGGAGAGATCCCGCAGCGGCGTGCGATCTCCGCGATCGACCGGTCGCTCGCGGCCAGCGCCTCGACGAACACCGCCTGCCAGCCGTCTCTGCCCGGTGCGCCCGGCAACGCGTCGGCCAGCAGCTCGGGCAACCAGGCCGGACCGCGTTCGAACGCCCGCCGTGCGCGCGCCAGTCGTGCCACCCGCAGCACGCGCACGCCGTCGGGCGCCAGTGCCGGCGGCAGCGCGAGGTTGACCACCCGCGCGCCCCGGCCACCGAAGCGGTCGCCGTGCGCGTGGAACGCCGGGTGCAGTACCAGCGTGCCCGGTTCGCAGGCCACCGGCCCGTCGGCGCTGGCCTCCAGGTAGCTGCCGCGCAGCACCAGCGACGCGTAGGCGTCGCGGTGCCGGTGGAGGGGCAGGGCGTCGTCGCGTGCGTGTTCGGTCAGGTAGCAGGCCGGATCCGCCATGTCCGGAGCATGCCGGGATGCGATAATCGGCGCATGAGCGAGAAGTCACCCGGAACCGGCGGCACCACCCACTTCGGTTTCCGCGACGTGCCGGTGGGCGAGAAGCAGAAGCTGGTCGGCGAGGTGTTCTCGTCGGTGGCCGGCAACTACGACCTGATGAACGACCTGATGTCGATGGGCATCCATCGGGTGTGGAAGCGCTATTTCGTCGCCACCGCGCAGGTCGGCAAGGGCGACCGGGTGCTGGACCTGGCCGGCGGCACCGGCGACATCGCGGCGCTGCTGAAGGACCGCGTCGGTCCCGAGGGCGAGCTGGTGCTCGGCGACATCAACGGCGACATGCTGCGCGTGGGCCGCGACCGCATGGTCGACCGCGGCAACGTGCGCGGCTTCGAGTACGTGCAGTGCAACGCGCAGGCGTTGCCGTTCCCGGATGCGAGTTTCGACCTGGTGACTATTGCCTTCGGCCTGCGCAACGTCACCGACAAGGACGCCGCGCTGCGCGAGATGCTGCGCGTGCTGAAGGTCGGCGGGCAGGCGCGGGTGCTGGAGTTCTCGGAGGTGAAGGCGGACTGGTTCAAGCCGCTGTACGACTTCCACTCGTTCCAGGTGCTGCCGCGGCTGGGCAGGCTGTTCGCGCACGATGCCGACAGCTACCAGTACCTGGCCGAATCGATCCGCAAGCATCCGCCGCAGGACGAGCTGAAGGCGATGATGGAAGCGGCCGGGTTCGCGCGCTGCGACTACAGGAACCTGTCGGGCGGGATCGTGGCGGTGCATACCGGGTACAGGACGTAATTCGGACGCAAGGAAAAACGCCGGTCGTATCCGTTGCAGCCAAGGGCTTTTCTCCCTCCTCTTCAAAGGGAGGGCCGGGGTGGGGGTGGGGTTCGGCGGAACATCCTTGGGTTCACGGGTGGCGGATGGGCAAACCATCCCCACCCAACGCTCCCCTTGAAGGGGAGGGCTCAAAGCCATGATTTGGGCACGCGCGACCGGGGCGCTAGACTTGGCGATCCTGTCCGCTTCCCCCGGATCACGATGCGCACCTTGCTCCTTTCCCTCGGTTTCGCCGCCGTCCTGGCCGGCTGCCAACGCGACGCGGCCGAGCCCGCGACTCCCACGCCCGCCGCGAAGCCCGCGATGACCACGTCCGCCAGCCCCGACGAACACTCCTACGCCGAACCCGGCAAGGTCGCGATCGACGACCTGGCGCTGGACCTGAAGATCGACTTCGACACCAGGACGATCGCCGGCACCGCCACCTATACCCTGGACTGGAAGGACAAGGACGCGAAACAGCTCGTGCTCGACACCCGCGACCTGTCGATCGACAAGGTCGAGGGCGAAGGCAAGGATGGCGCCTGGCAGCCGCTGCAGTACGGCTTGGCCAAGCGCGACGACATCCTCGGCAGCAAGTTCACGATCGAGGCGCCGGAGCGCAACGCGCACATCCGCGTGACCTACACCACATCGCCCGAGGCCTCCGGCCTGCAGTGGCTGGAGCCGTCGATGACCGAGGGCAAGCAGCTGCCCTTCATGTTCAGCCAGTCGCAGCAGATCCACGCCCGCAGCTGGGTGCCGCTGCAGGACACGCCGAGCGTGCGCTACACCTACAGCGCGCACGTGACCTCGCGCCCGGACGTGATGGTGCTGATGAGCGCCGACAACGATCCCAAGGCCGAGCGCGACGGCGACTACAGCTTCAAGATGCCGCAGAAGATCCCGTCGTACCTGATGGCGATCGCCGCCGGCGACCTGGTGTTCAAGCCGATCTCCGAGCGCTCCGGCGTCTGGGCGGAGCCGGCGATGGTGGACAAGGCGCAGGCCGAGTTCGAGGACACCGAGAAGATGATCCAGACGGCCGAGTCGCTGTACGGCCCGTACCGCTGGGAGCGCTACGACATCCTGGTGCTGCCGCCGTCGTTCCCGTACGGCGGCATGGAGAACCCGCGCCTGACCTTCGCCACGCCGACGGTGATCGTGGGCGACAAGTCGCTGGTGTCGCTGGTCGCCCATGAGCTGGCGCACAGCTGGTCGGGGAATCTCGTGACCTTCTCCAGCGCCAAGGACGCCTGGCTCAACGAGGGCGTCACCAGCTACGTCGAGAACCGCATCATCGAGGCCCTGTACGGCAAGGACCAGGCCGACATGGAAAGCGTGATCGCGCGCAACGAGCTGGCCGAGGAGTTCAAGACCGTGGAGCCTGCGCGGCAGGTGCTGGCCGAGAAGCCGGGCGTGCTCAAGGACCCGGACAACAGCTCGGCCTCGACCGTGTACACCAAGGGCGCGTGGTTCCTGCAGTTCCTGGAGCAGCGTTTCGGGCGCGAGGACTTCGACGCGTTCCTGCGCGGCTACTTCGACCATTTCGCGTTCCAGAGCATCTCCAGCCAGCAGTTCGCCGACTACGCGAAGAAGAACCTGCTGGACAAGTATCCGAACAAGGTGACGCAGGCCGAGTTCGACGCCTGGCTGTACGAGCCGGGCGTGCCGCCGACGGCGCCGCAGGTGCTGGCGCGCAAGTTCGGCGTGGTCGATTCGGCGCGGCTGGCCTGGCTGGGCAGCGGCGAACTGCCGCCGCCGGCGATCACCGGTGACTGGAGCACCCAGGAGTGGGTGCACTTCATCGAAGGCATGCCCGAGACGCTGAAGGTCGAGCAGCTGGCGCAGCTGGACGAGGCCTACCACTTCACCGGCACGCCCAACGGCGAGATCGCCCAGCGCTGGTATCCGCTGGCGGTGCGCAGCGGCTACACGGCGGCGAACGAGGCGATCGCCGCGTTCCTCGAGAAGATCGGCCGCCGCAAGCTGATCATGCCGACCTACAGCGCGCTGGTGCAGACGCAGGACGGACTGGCGCTGGCCAAGGCCGTGTTCGCCAAGGCCCGGCCCGGCTACCACCCGATCACCACCGGCTCGGTGCAGGCGATGATCGATGGCGCCAAGCCCGAGGCCGCCACGGCGGCGCCTGCCGACGCCGATGACGCGGGCGGCGACGACGCCCCCGCAGACGACACGCCGCCGGCGGCCGGCGACGCCACCGCGCCGGCGCCCGAACCGGCGCCGCGCGCCGGCTGACCGGCGGCGGCCTTGTTCCCTGTGGGAGCGGCCATGGCCGCGATTGCGGTTCCGGCCAATCGCGGCCATGGCCGCTCCCACAGGCCCCGGCGCATGTGCGGGCCGCCAACCTGCAGGGGTGGCCGGGCATGACGGCGGCGGTCGTCGCCGTCGTCGCAATCGCCGTTGCGGCCATCGCGTTCGCGGCTTTCCTGCTCTGGCGCGACCCGTACGCGCTGGTCCGCGCCGAGTTCGCGCGCGAGCGCCTCGCCCTGGGGCTGGCGCGGCGCGAAGTCGAGGTCGACGGCATCCGCTGGGTGTACGCCGAGGGCGTGGCGGCCGCCGCCGCACCGGTGCTGGTCCTGCTGCACGGCTACACGGGCAGCAAGGAGAACTGGTATCCGGTCGCCCGGCGCCTGCGCGGCCGCCGTCGGCTGTTGATTCCGGACCTGCCGGGCTGGGGTGAGAGCCAGCGCAGCGGCGTCGCCGGCCACGGCTTCGCCGCGCAGGCCGCGCGCGTGGCGGCCTTCATCCGTGCCACCTGCGACGGGCCGGTGACGGTGCTCGGGCATTCCATGGGCGGTGGCATTGCCGCGGTGCTGGCCGCGCGCGAGCCGGCGCTGGTCGAACGCGTCGGCCTGTTCGATGCCGCCGGCGTGCGCTTCGCCGACAACCAGTTCGGCCTCGACGTGCTGGCGGGGAAGAACCCTTTCGGCGTGCACGATCGCGCTTCGCTCGCGCATTACCTGGGCATCCTGTTCCACGACCGCCGCGCGGTGCCGGCGATGCCGTGGCCGGCATCGGCCATCCTCGTCGCCCACAGGCGCCGCGACGCGGCGTTCGAGCAGTCGGTGCTGGACGAGATCGGGCGCGGGCCGGAGCAGTTCCTGCCCGGTGAGAGCGCCACGCGCATCCGCCAGCCGGTACTGCTCGCCTGGGGAGCACACGACCAGGTGATCGACCCCAGCGCGATGGACCTTTACGCGGACAAGATGCCGCAGGCGCGTAAAGTGCTGCTCGACGGCAGCGGCCACATGACGGTGATGGAGCAGCCCGGCGAGGTTGCCGACGCCATCGACGGCCTGCTTGCCATGCCGGTCCAACAGGGAGCCCATGCATGAACCTTCGCATCCGCAGCATTCCGTGCATCGCACTGCTGGCCACGGCCGTGGGGGCCGCCGCGCTGTCGGGCTGCGGCGACCGCGAGGCGGCCGAGGCCGCGCGCGCCGCCGCCCAGGCGGCCGCCAACGAGCAGGCGGCGAAGGAATACGCCGACGGCTTCGACGACGCCGTGGGGCGGGAGGACTGGGCGCTGGCCAAGGCGCAGGGCGACGTGCTGTTCGCGCGCTTCCCCGGCACCGAGCAGGCCGAGCGCATCCGCCCGCGCTACGAGGAGGTCAAGGCCAAGGCCGCGGACGAGCGCGAGCACGCGCGCGCCGCGGCGCTGTGGAGCTACCAGTCCGAGGACGTGAAAGGCGGCAAGCAGCTGTCGGCGGCGATCTATTCGAAGGATCCGGTCGACACCGACGGCAGCGGCGCCAACCCGGTGCGGCTGATCTTCCGCGACCATCCGACCTGGGGTACCAGCAGCTACCTGGTGCTGCAGGCCGGCGACTTCGCCTGCCGCGGCGGCTGCCGGGTCAAGGTGACGGTCGACGATGCCGATCCGAAGTCGATGGCCGCGCTGCGCCCCGACACCGACGAGGCCATCGCCATGTTCATCAACGACGAACGCGGCCTGTGGCGGATGCTCAAGGACGCGAAGCAGGTGTCGGTCGAGTTCCCGGTCAAGGCCGGTGGCACGCGCACGGCCACGTTCGAAGTCGCCGGGCTGGACCGCTCGAAGCTGCCGGGCTGGGATTGAGGGCCCCGGCTCAGGGATCAGGCGCCAGGCGTCGGGAGGTCGTTCCCCGCCCGGCTCCGGCCCCCGGGGCGCATACCCGGGCTGTTGCTGGAACTTCCAGTCGAGGTCGCCTCAGGTGAAGTGCGGGTTCCGGGTGTCTGGGGCGTCCAACCTTGAGTGCGCCCATCAGTTGGCGATGCCGTGATCAATGTCACGCAGCTTGGGGAGCTTTTGCCCCGGGAAGAAATCACCAGCTTTCCGCCGTTCGCGGTAACCAGCTCGTAGCCTCGAGCCGACGTGCTGTTCGCCGCATGCGGGGATGGAGGGAAGAATACTTCGCTGACGGCACCTGTTGCGCGTGCAAACGACTCAAGAGGGAGGCACGGATCGCCGCTCAGATGCAGCAGAATAAAGGGGGCCGTGTCGAAACCGCCGGGCCGAACGCGTACCTCGAGATCCGTGACGACATATCCGTCCGTACTTTCAAATGCCCCGTGGTGATATGTCCAGTACTCTGTGGATGGATCAGCCGACGGCGACGTACCGGTAATGGCACGAACGAGCGCCGACGGCGTAGTGGCCTTCCTCGCGAACTCGATCATCACTTTTGCAATGCCGGTGATGTCGCTGGCGGCAATGGATTGCTGAGGCGCGTCAGTGCGACGCTTGTCGGCACCAAATGTGGCGCACGAAGCTGCAAAAAGTGAAATAAACAGTGCTGTTCGCTTGTTGATCGGCCCCACCGGGATGTGGAAGCGGAAGATCGATTCAATCGTCACGCGTCACGCGCTCGACGTTACAGCGCATACCCGAACTGCTGCTTGAACTGCTCGTTGAACTCCGCGAAATCGAAGCGCTGGTTCTGGGTGCCCGGGTGCTCGACCTTGAGCGCGCCCATCAGGTTGCCGATGCGGCCGATGGTCAACCAGTCGCAGTCCTTCTGGATGCCGAAGATCAGGCCGGCGCGGAAGGCGTCGCCGCAGCCGGTGGGGTCGGTGATGCGGCGTTCGTGCGCGGGCGGCACGTCGATGGCCTTGCCGTCGGCATAGATCACCGCGCCCTTGGGGCCGCGGGTGGCGATGTAGGCTTTCACCCGCTGCGCGATCTCGCGCTCGCTCCAGCCGGTGCGTTCCTGCAGCAGGTTGGATTCGTAGTCGTTGACGGTGACGTAGTCGGCCTGCTCGACGAAGTCGCGCAGCTCGGCGCCGTTGAACAGCGGCATCGCCTGGCCGGGGTCGAAGATGAAGGGAATGCCGCCTTCGGCGAACTCCTTCGCGTTCTGGATCATGCCCTCGTAGCCGTCGGGGCTGACGATGCCGATGCTCACGCCCGGCACGTCGCGCACGTGGTTCTCGTGGCTGCGCATCATCGCGCCGGGGTGGAAGGCGGTGATCTGGTTGTTGTCGTGGTCGGTGGTGATGAAGGCCTGGGGCGTGAACAGCTCCGGGATCTCCTTCACGTGGGCCAGCGAGATCTCCAGCTCCTCGAAGTACTCGCGGTAGGGGGCGAAGTCCTGGCCCACGGTCGCCATCGGCACCGGGTCGCCGCCCAGCAGTTTGAGGTTGTAGGCGATGTTGCCGGCACAGCCGCCGAACTCGCGCCGCATCCGGGGCACCAGGAACGAGACGTTGAGGATGTGCACCTTGTCCGGGAGGATGTGGTTCTTGAACTGGTCGGGGAACACCATGATGGTGTCGTAGGCCAGGGAGCCACAGATCAGGGCAGACATCGGCAAGGCGCTCGTTCGGGGCGGAATGGGCGGTTAGGTTAGCCGGGCAGGTGCGGGGAGGCCAGCGCGAAGGCGCCGGCGGCCGGGCGAGGTGGCGACCTTGTGGATCGGCCCCGGTGGAGCGGCTTGTGGGAGCGGCCATGGCCGCGATGCCCCGCCCGCGAACCCCATCGCGCCGATATCGCGGCCATGGCCGCTCCCGCAAGCCGGGCATGGCGGCGGGAGATCCGTTCCCCGGCAGCGTCCACGGGCCGCTTTTTTGCTAGGCTAGCCGACTCTTTTCGCCATTCCTGCACGGACATTCTCCCCCGATGTTCAAGAAGTTCCGCGGCCTGTTTTCCAACGACCTGTCGATCGACCTCGGCACGGCCAATACCCTCATCTTCGTCCGCGGGCAGGGCATCGTGCTCAACGAGCCGTCGGTGGTGGCCGTGCGCCAGGACCGCTCCGGGGCCGGCAACCGCACCGTCGCCGCGGTCGGCACCGAGGCCAAGCAGATGCTGGGCCGCACCCCGGGGGGCATCACCACGATCCGGCCGATGAAGGACGGCGTCATCGCCGACTTCACCTATACCGAGGAGATGCTCAAGTACTTCATCAAGAAGGTGCACAAGTCGCGCTTCCTCAAGCCCAGCCCGCGGGTGCTGATCTGCGTGCCCTGCGGCTCGACCCAGGTCGAGCAGCGCGCGATCAAGGAGTCGGCGCTGGAGGCGGGCGCCCGCGACGTGTCCCTGATCGAGGAGCCCATGGCCGCGGCGATCGGCGCCGGCATGCCGGTGACCGAGGCGCGCGGCTCGATGGTGGTCGACATCGGCGGCGGCACCACCGAGGTGGCGGTGATCGCGCTGTCGGGCATCGTCTACTCGCAGTCGGCGCGCATCGGCGGCGACCGCTTCGACGAGTCGATCATCAACTACGTGCGCCGCCACCACGGCATGCTGATCGGCGACAGCACCGCCGAGAAGATCAAGCTCGAGATCGGCAACGCCTGGCCGCAGGACCGGGTGATCGAGATGGAGGTCTTCGGCCGGCACCTGGCCGAGGGCGTGCCGAAGATGATCACGATCAACTCCAGCGAGGTGCTCGAGGCCCTGCGCGAGCCGCTGGCCGGCATCGTCAGCGCGGTCAAGCAGGCGCTGGAGCAGACCCCGCCGGAGCTGAGCGCCGACGTGGCCGAGCTGGGTATCGTGCTCACCGGCGGCGGCGCCCTGCTGCGCGACATGGACCGCCTGCTGAGCGAGGAAACCGGCCTGCACGTGCAGGTCGCCGAAGATCCGCTGACCTGCGTCGCCCGCGGCGGCGGCCGCGCGCTGGAACTGCTGGACACGCACGGCAACGAGTTTTTTGCGTACGAATGAAGAAGCCGGGATTCGGGATTCGGGATTTGTGATTCGCAAAAGCGGGTGCACTTTCCTATCCTGAGAACGCGGATGCAGGGGGTATCCGCGGCACTGCATGGATGCCCGTGTCCTCGTCCGTCCTCGAGTGGTCCATGACTCGCGCCGGGGCCGCGCTGTTCCGAATCACCAATCCCGAATCCCGAATCCCGGCCACCACGTGCCCGCCTACGCCAGCCCCACGCCGCCCCGCACCGCCGACGTCGCGGGCACGCTGCGCCTGCTGACCTACCTGGCGCTGGCGGTGGCGCTGCTGGTGCTCGACCACCGCGGCGGCTGGCTGACGCGGATCCGCGCCCAGGCCAACGTGGCGGTGCAGCCGCTGTGGTGGCTGGCCGGATTGCCGGCGCGGCTGGGCGACAGCGTGCGCGAGGACGCGGTGACCCGGGCCACGCTGGCCGAGGACAACCGTCGCCTGCGCAACGCGCTGCTGGTCAGCGGCGCCCGCCAGGCGCGGCTGCAGGTGGCCGCGGCCGAGAACGCCCGCCTGCGCGGCCTGCTCGGCGCCGCCGAGCGCGGCGGGCTGGACGTGCAGCTGGCGCCGATCCTGGACATCGACCTCGACCCCACGCGCCAGCGCCTGATGCTCGATGCCGGCAGCAACGACGGCGTGCGCGTGGGCCAGAGCGTGATCGACGCCGGCGGCCTGGTCGGCCAGATCATCGCGGTCACCCAGGCCACGGCCACGGTGTTGCTGATCACCGATCCCGACCACGCGGTGCCGGTGCTGGTCGGCCGCAACGGCGTGCGCCTGGTCGCCTACGGCCTCGGCCGCAGCGACCAGCTGGAGCTGTCCAACATCCCGTTGTCGGCGGACGTGAAGGTGGGCGACGCAATCATCACCTCCGGGCTCGGCGGGCGCTTCCCGCCCGGGTTCCCGGTCGGCACCGTGGTCGCGCTGCGCCCGGACGACAGCCGCGCGTTCCTGGTCGCCGAGCTCAAGCCCGCCGCGCGGCTGGACCGCGGGCGGGATGTATTGCTATTGCGGCAGGTGGCAGAAAGCCGGGACTCGGGACTCGGGACTGGGGACTCGGGACGGCAGGAGCAACAGCCGGCGAGCCGGGACGAAGCTGGCCAGGGTGCGGGCACGGCAGCCGCCATCGCTGGAGCCGACGCCGCAACCGCTCCCACGAACCGCGCTTCCGGGTCCCGAGTCCCGAGTCCCGGGTCCCGGCCTCCGCAGGAGGCCAAGCCATGACCCGTCCCCGCCGCGCCTGGCTGCTGCCGGTCAGCGTCGTGCTGGCGCTGCTGCTCAGCCTGCTGCCGCTGCCGGCGCTGCTGCAGCCGCTGCGGCCGTACTGGCTGGCGCTGGTGGTGGCGTTCTGGGTGATCGAGGAACCCGAGCGCGCCGGGCTGGGCTTCGCCTTCGTGCTGGGCGTGATCGGTGACCTGTCCTACGGCGGCATCCTCGGCGAGCAGGCGCTGCGGCTGGTGGTGATGACGTTCATCCTGCAGCGCTTCCGGTCGCAGGTGCGGTTCTTCCCGCTGTCGCAGCAGGCGCTGGTGATCGGCGGCCTGCTGCTCAACGACCGCGTGGTCAGCGCGGCGGTGCACCTGATGCTGGACGAACCGCAACTGCCGTGGTCGTACTGGTGGGCGCCGCTGCTGGGCATGGTGCTGTGGGCGCCGCTGTTCGTGCTGCTCGACGCGCTGCGGATCGGCCGGCGCAGGTCCTGACATGCGCCAGATGCGGCACCGGCTGAAGAACCACGTGCGCGAGGCGGCGCAATTCCGCGCCCGCGCGCTGCTGGGCTTCGCGATCGTGGTGCTGGCGCTGGGCGGGCTGGCCGGCTGGTACTTCAAGCTGCAGGTGCTCGACCACGCCGATTACGCCCGTCGCTCGGAGGCCAACCGGATCAAGCCGCGGCCGGTGGTGCCGGCGCGCGGGGTCATCTATGACCGCAAGGGGCGGATCCTGGCCGACAACGTGCCGGCGTACCGGCTCGACGTGGTGCCCGAGGGCGCCGGCGACCCGAAGGCGCTGGTCGCCGGGCTGTCGAAGATCATCGACCTGGCGCCCGAGGACATCGAGCGCTTCGAGCGCGAGCGCAAGGCCACGCGCAGCTTCCGCGCGGTGACCCTGAAGCTGCGCCTGACCGACGAGGAGGTCGCGCGCTTCGCCGTCGACCAGTGGCGCTTCCCGGGCGTGACCGTCGAGCCCTACCTGACCCGGCGCTATCCCTACGGGCCGCTGATGGCGCACATCGTCGGCTACGTCGGCCGCACCGACGAGAAGGACATCGAGGCCTACGGCGCGGGCCAGGCGCTGTTCACCCACACCGGCCGCGCCGGCATCGAGCGCTATTACGACGAGATGCTGCGCGGCAAGGTCGGCTACGAGGAGGTCAAGACCAACGTCGAGGGGCGCGCGCTGGGCCGCGTCGGCCGCATCCCGGCCACCGCCGGCACCGACCTGCGCCTGGGCATCGACCTGGACCTGCAGCGCACCATGGTCGAGGCCTTCGGCGACCACGACGGCGCGGCGGTGGCGATCGACCCGAAGACCGGCGAAATCCTCGCCATGGCCAGCCTGCCCAGCTACGACCCCAACCTGTTCGTCAACGGCATTTCCAGCGCCGACTACCGCGCGCTGATGGACAACCCGTCGCGGCCGCTGTTCAACCGCAACGTGCTCGGCGGCGGGCCGCCGGGCTCGACGATCAAGCCGTTCATGGCCCTGGCCGGACTGGAGAGCGGCCTGCGGCGACCGCAGGACAAGGTGTTCAGCACCGGCGAGTTCCACATCCCGGGCCAGAAGCGCGGCTACCGCGACGCCCACGGCGGCGCCGGCTGGGTGGACCTGCACAAGTCGATCGCAGCGTCAGTGAACTACTACTACTACAAGCTCGCCTACGAGATGGGCATCGACCGGCTGTCGAAGTACATGCACCGCTATGGCTTCGGCGAGCCGACCGGCATCGACCTGGCCGGCGAGAACGCGGGCGTGGTGCCGTCGCAGGAATGGAAGGCCAAGCACCGCAAGGAGCCGTGGTACCCCGGCGAGACGGTGATCGCCGGCATCGGCCAGGGCTACTGGATCGCGACCACGCTGCAGCTGGCCCAGGGCGTGGCGGCGATCGCCGCCGACGGCGTGCGCCACCGACCGCACCTGGCGAGCGAGCGCCGCGACGATTTCCGCGGTGCCTGGATGCCGATGCCCGAACCCGCGCCCACGCGCCTGACCGACGACATCGGCCACGTGCGCGCGGTGCAGGAGGGCATGGTCGGCACCATGTACGACCCGGGCGGCACCGGCCGCGCCACCGCGCGCGGCGCCCCCTACCGCATGGCCGGCAAGACCGGCACCGCGCAGCGGGTCAGCCGCAAGGGCAACATCAGCACCAACCCGCACCTGCTGCCGCTGCACCTGCGCCACCAGGCCTGGTTCGTGGGCTACGCGCCGGTGGAGGACCCGAAGATCGCGGTCGTGGTGATGGTCGAGCACGGCGGCTACGGTGGCTCCACGGCCGCGCCGATCGCGCGCAAGCTGTTCGACGCCTGGCTGCTGGGCAAGTACCCGGAGGCGGACCCGGACGCGATCCAGGTCACCGCGATCGGCGCCCGCGCGGTCAACGCGCCGGCCGCGGCGACGCCGGAACGCGCCGCGCGCGCGGCGATCGCGGACGTCGAAGCCGTCATCGTCGGCGGACAGGGGACGGGGCGTTGAGCGTCATCCTGCGCGGGGCGAGGCGGCACGCTTGCGGACCACTGGTTCGCGTGCCGCTGCGCGACCGGCCAGGGATGGCCGGGCCGGGCGGTCCGGAGCCGGCGCTGTTGCGCCATGGATGGCGGCCATGAGTGTCATCCTGCGCTGGCTGTTGGACCTGCTGCAGCGCTTCGTGCGCACGCTCGACCCGTGGCTGTGCGCGGCGCTGTTCGTGCTGATGGCCATCGCACTGGCGGTGCTGTACAGCGCCGGCGGCCAGAACGGCCACCAGCTGGTGCTGGCGCAGGCGGTGCGCTACGGCGTCGGGCTGGCGGCGATGTGGGGGCTGTCGCGGGCCAGCGCGCTGCGGCTGCGCGAGGCCACGCCGCTGGTGTATGCCGCCACGCTGCTGCCGCTGCTGCTGGTGCTGGCGATCGGCACCGGCCGCCACGGCAGCCACTGGATCGACCTGAAGCTGTTCTACTTCCAGCCCTCGGAGCTGCTCAAGCTGAGTCTGCCGATGATGGTGGCCTGGTACGTGGACCGCCAGCTGCTGCCGCCGCGCATCGGCGTGGTGCTGGTCGCCGGCGTGATCATCGCCCTGCCCACCGCGCTGGTGCTGCTGCAGCCCGACTTCGGCACCGCGATGCTGGTGGCGATCAGCGGCGCGTTCGTGCTGTTCCTGGCCGGGCTGCCGTGGTGGTGGTTCGCGGTCGCCTTCGGCGGCGTGGCCAGCGCCGCGCCGGTGGCGTGGTTCTGGCTGCTCAAGCCCTACCAGAAGGACCGCATCCTGACCTTCCTCGACCCCGAGTCCGACCCGTTGGGCGCGGGCTGGAACATCATTCAGTCCAAGATCGCCATCGGCTCCGGCGGCATGGACGGGCAGGGCTGGATGCAGGGCTCGCAGTCGCACCTGAACTACCTGCCCGAGCACACCACCGACTTCATCTTCGCGGTGCTGTCCGAGGAGTTCGGCTGGATCGGCGTGGCCACGGTGCTGGCGCTGTACCTGTTCGTGGTCGGACGCTGCCTGTGGATCGCCGCCGAGGCGCGCGACGGCTACGCGCGGCTGCTGGCCGGCAGCCTGGCGCTGGCGTTCTTCGTCTACGTGATCGTCAACGGCGGCATGATTTCCGGCCTGCTGCCGGTGGTCGGCGTGCCGATGCCGCTGCTGTCCTACGGCGGCACCGCGGCGGTGTCGCTGCTGGCGGGGCTGGGCGTGGTGATGTCGGTGCGCAACCATCGCCCGATCCATGGCTGAACACCGGCGCGCGGCGTGCGCGCCGCGCTGCCGGTGCGCCGTGGTCGCGTGCTAACCTCGCGCCGATGACCCGACGCGCCTTCCGACTGCCCGTCGTCCTGCTCCCGATCGCGCTGGCTGCCTGCGCGACACAGGCGACGCCTCCCTCCGAGAACCCCGCCCCCGTACCCGCCACGCCTGCCGCGCCCGCGCCGCAGGCCGATGCAGGCGCGCTGCTGCCGACGGTGCCGCAGCCGCCCGAACGGCCGGTCGCGCCCGCTTCGGTGACCGATCCGGCGATCCCGCGCGAGCAGCGCATCGCCGCCTTCGTCGACTACACCGCGCAGACCTACGGCGTGGACCCGCAGCGCATCCGCGACACGCTGGCCAAGGCCGAATACAAGCAGAGCATCATCGACGCGATCTCGCGGCCGGCCGAAAAGGTGCGGCCGTGGCGCGACTACCGCCCGATCTTCATGAACGATGCGCGCATCAAGGGCGGCAAGGCGTTCTACGCCGCCAACCGCGCCGCGCTCGACCGCGTCTCCGCCGAAACCGGCGTGCCGGCGCAGTACATCGTCGCGATCATCGGCGTGGAGACCAGCTACGGCAAGATCACCGGCAACTACCGGGTGCTCGATGCGCTGTACACGCTGGCGTTCTGGCATCCCAAGCGCGCGCCGTTCTTCGCCGGCGAGCTGGCGCAGCTGTTCGCGCTGACGAAGGAAGAGCCGCAGCTGGACCTGTTCGCGCTCAAGGGCAGCTATGCCGGGGCGATGGGCATGGGCCAGTTCATGCCGTCCAGCTACCGCAACTGGGCCAAGGACGGCGACGGCGACGGCCGCCGCGACCTGCTCGACCACAAGCCTGACGTGTTCGCCTCGATCGCCAACTACTTCGTCGTCCACGGCTGGCAGCGCGGCGGCCCGGTGGTGGCGCGCGCCACGCGCGACGCCGATGCGGCCGACTTCGCGCCCGACGGCCTCGATCCGGTCTATCCACTGCCGGTGCTGGCGGCGAAGGGCTACCACCCGCAGGACGGCCAGCCCACCGCCGAAGGCGCCACCCTGCTCACGCTCGACGGCGATGCCGGCAAGGAATACTGGCTGGGCTACCGCAACTTCTACGTCATCAGCCGCTACAACCATTCCCCGATGTATTCGCTTGCCGTGCACCAGCTGGCGCAGGCGATCGGCGACAGCGGCGCGCCGTGATGGGCATGCGGGCAGCCCGGTCGCGCGCCCTGCCGCTGCTGGCGGCGGCCGCGGCCCTCGCGCTGGCCGGATGCGCCAGCGGCCCGAAGAAGTCCGCCTCCGAAGCCTCGGCCCTGCCCGATGGCAACGGCGTTGGCCGCAGCAACCTGCCGTCGGGCAAGCGCTCGCCCTATGCCCCGGCGCAGGAAGATCCGTCCAAGCGCGGCCACTACACCGCCGGCGGCCTGTATGCGCCGCACATCAAGGACTCGGTGCCCGACGACCTGCCCGACGTCGACGCGATCCCGGAGCCGGAGGTGGTCGACGAGCCGCGCTCGCGCTACGGCAACCGCTCGCCGTACAAAGTGCTGGGCAAGAGCTACAAGGTGCGCGACAGCGCCAAGGGCTACGACGAGACCGGCCTGGCCTCGTACTACGGCAACAAGTTCCACGGCCGCCGCACCTCCAACCTGGAGGTGTACGACATGTACGCCTTCACCGCCGCGCACAAGACCCTGCCGCTGCCGAGCTTCGCGCGGGTGACCAACCTCGACAACGGCAAGTCGGTGGTGGTGCGCGTCAACGACCGCGGCCCCTTCCACGACGGCCGCATCATCGACCTCAGCTACGCCGCCGCGGTCAAGATCGGCATCCGCGCGGCCGGCACCGGGCGGGTGGAAGTGGTCGGCCTGAGCCCGGGCGAGAACGCGCGCAACGACTACGACGCGATCGCCGCGCGCAAGCCCGCCGCCGCTCCGGCCGCCGCCGCGGGCAGCGGCGCGCTGCAGCTGCCGCCCGGCGTGCGCATCGCCACCGGCAAGCCGCAGCCGGCGTCCGCCGCGGCCGCCACCGCCACCACCGCCGTTGCCGCGGCGCCGGCCACGCCCAGCGCGATGGACCGGCTGATCGACGGCGTGCTGCCCCCCGCCAACGCCAGCGAGCGCGTGCCCGCCGCACCCGCTTCCGCACAACCGGAAGCGGCGGCGGCCATGGCCACGACGGGCGCGGCGGCGCCCGCGCCGGCCGGCGACCAGGACTGGCGCTTCGACATGCGCCAGGACGGCAAGGCGATGACCGCCGACGAGTTCGACGCCTGGATGAAGGCCCGGCGCGCGCGCGTGGCCACCGGCAAGGCCGGCAAGCCCGATCCCTACGGCTCGGCCGCGCCCGGCGCGTTCGCGTCGCCGTCGCCGCCGCGCGAGGTCCCGGCCCCCGCGCCGGAAACCATCGCCGCCGCGCGCGAGGCCGATGCGGCCAAGGCCGCGCCCGCGCCCGCCCCCGCGCCGCAGGCCGCCGCCGGCAGCGGCGTGACCCTGCAGGTCGCCGCCTTCGGCGCCCGTGCCAACGCCGAGCGCGCGCTGGCGATGCTGCGCGGCGCCGGCGTGCCCGGTGCGCGCCTGCTCGACGCGGTGTCGGGCGGGAAGCCGGTCTGGCGCGTGCGCGTGGGGCCGGTCGCCAGTGCGCAGGTCGCGGAACTGTCGGCACGCGTGGCCGGTCTGGGATTCGGCCAGCCGCAGGTCGTGCGCGAATAGCGAACCCTTTCTTTTCACCCCGCCTGCGCAAGGCGGGTTTCTACCCGGAGTCACGTCGTCGATGAAAGCCACCCTCACCGCGCGCAGCGCACTGCTCGCAGCCCTGTTCACGTCCGTCGTCGGCCTGGCCATGGCGCAGGACCCCGCGCCGAAGCCGGCCGAGCCCGCCGCCGCGCTCAGCGACAGCCTGCCGATCCCGCCGGCGCCGGAACCCAAGCAGTCGCATTCCTGGGTACTGCTCGACGCGGCCAACGGGCAGGTGCTGGCCGGCGAGAACATCGACGAGCGCGTGCCCCCGGCCAGCATCACCAAGGTGATGACGTCCTACGTACTGGCCGCCGAGATGAAGGCCGGCAAGATCAGCCGCGACGACCAGGTGATGATGACCGAGAACGCCTGGCGCACCGGCGGCGCCGGCACCGACGGCAGCTACAGCGGCTTCGAGGTCAACAAGACCGCGCGCCTGGAGGACATGGAAAAGGGCATGGTGGTGCAGTCGGGCAACGACGCGGCCATCGCCCTGGCCGAGCACGTGGCCGGCAGCGAGGCCGCGTTCGCGCAGCTGATGAACGCCTACGCCAAGCGGCTGGGCCTGAAGAACACCCATTTCGAGAACGCCACCGGCCTGTCCGCCGACGAGCACTACTCCAGCGCGCACGACCTGGCGCTGCTCGGCCGTGCGCTGGCGCGCGACTATCCCGAGGCCTACGCCTACAACAAGATCAAGGAATTCACCGTCGGCCCGATCACCCAGCGCAACCGCAACCTGCTGCTGTGGCGCGACTCGAGCGTCGACGGCATCAAGACCGGCCACACCTCGGCGGCGGGCTACTGCCTGATGGCCTCGGCCAAGCGCGGCGACCAGCGCCTGGTCGCGGTGGTGATGGGCGACACCAGCGAGAACCAGCGCGCGGTCGACGCCCAGGCCCTGCTCAACTGGGGTTTCCGCTTCTACGAGTCGCACAAGCTTTACGACGTCGGCAAGGTGGTGGCCACGCAGAAGGTGTGGAAAGGCAAGGCCAAGGAAGTGCGCCTGGGCGTGGCCAAGCCGCTGCTGGTCAGCTCGCCGCGCGGCAAGTACGAGCAGCTCAAGCCGACGATGGACGTGCCCAAGTCGCTGGTGGCGCCGATCACCAAGGGCCAGGAGATCGGCCAGGTGAAGGTGACGCTGGACGGCAAGGTGATCGCCTCCGCGCCGCTGGTGGCGATCGACGCGGTCGAGGAGGCCGGCTTCTTCGGTCGCCTGTGGGATGCGTTCTGGATGTGGTGGGAATCGGCCTGAGCGGCTGCGTCCCGTCAGCAGGAACAGGAAGGGCCGGCGCAAGCCGGCCCTTTTCGTTGAGGGGTGTTGGTGAATCTTCGTGGCGGTTGTGGGAGCGGTTACAGCCGCGGCGTTTCCCGGTTGCCCGCTATCCGTAGGAGCGGCGGAAGCCGCGAATGGCCTTCCCCGGTAAAGCATCGCGGCTTCCGCCGCTCCTACGACAGCGTGCGTCGAGCCCGTCAGCGCGACAGGCCGAACAGCGTCGAGTTCACCCAGCCGCGGTTGCCCAGCTCGTCGTCGACCTCCCACATCAACCCGTTCTTGTTGCCCGTGGGGTAGAGCATCATCCCCACGTCCAGCTCGCGCACCGCGCCGCCCGAGCCGTCGGCCTGCCTGAGCAGCCGCGCCGGCTTGCTCACCGTCACCGCCTGCTGCGCGTTGGCGGCCGAGGCGTTCGCCGGCAGCCCGCCCAGCTGCGCGACCATGTCGGTGTAGGCCTGCAGGTAGGCCAGGGTGAGCACCTGGCCGATCTCGGTGTTGGCGTAGCCGGTGGCGCCGCCGCCCAGGGCGCCGCCGCGGAACACGCCCGCGCCCGCGCTCCAGCCCAGGTCGGTCTTGGCCGCGTGGCCTTCGGTCATCGCCACCTGCTCGGACGAGCGCGCATCGGTGATGGTCAGCACCACGTCGGCGGTCTTGCGCTTG
>Ga0160437_1000051_pt1 | contig 81922 bp, 59 predicted proteins | sample HID1975I_E0MG_FD_108227 | JGI IMG/M metagenome (GOLD analysis project Ga0160437, IMG submission 108227) | Enriched soil microbial communities from UW Madison campus, WI, USA - HID1975I_E0 MG | ecosystem: Environmental > Terrestrial > Soil > Unclassified | place: USA: Madison, Wisconsin... | reverse complement strand
TTCTTTAAGCTTTGGGAGTACATCCAGTTTTTCGGAAACAAGGTCAATGGTGCAGTTTGTATCTATCCAGGTAAGTAGAGAATTTAAGAACTTGATTCTCTTCTCACTAAAATTTTCAGGAGTTTCAAACTTTCTAACAAACTCAGGAGTAATCTGTAAGGTCATAGAAGACGAAGGCGAGTTCTTAAGCTGGTATATTTCTTTTTCTATATCATCTTTCAGATAGAATGAGACCGCAAAATTATGCCTGTATTTGAAATCCTGCTCTTGTTCTGCCGCATATAAAAGCATAAGTGAACTGAAATCAAGTGCGTAAATAACTTTGTCATCCTTTAAATCCAGCGGTCTTGCCACGGAAGAAGGCAATGTTGTAAACTTTCCACTCTGACCCGATGTAAGATGCATGTAAGCATCAATATAGCTGCCACCGAAAACTGCGCGGGAAATTTCAGTAAAACCAATACGATAGTTGTAATAATCATCCAACGCTTTTTCTTTTATTTTGGCATTCTTTGTTCCCTGTTCACCAAATTCTGATTTTAGAAAATCCAAGATATCCCCTGGATTAGCTGGCATTTCTATTGATTCGAAACCTAATTCGTTTAATGGATTTGCCGCTTCCTCCTGAATTTCGCGAAACAATTTCAAGCCGTCATTTATGATTTCAAGAATTTTAATGCTATGGATCTTATTGGAGATACTGCCGGATGCAGTAAATTCTTCTCCAGGTTTTCTGCCTAAAAACTTACTCTGCATCCCCGAATCGCTATCGATTTTTTGTGTCATTTTCTTATCACCGATGAAGTATGTGACCCAGCTGCCAATTTTGACTTCATTAAAGGAGGTGAGAAAACCGTCCTGTTTTATAAATGCGCTGCTGCCCAGGTAATTTCTTCTGGCAAATGTATTCTGAGGATTTGATGCAAGATTGTACAAGATACTGAACCCCTTTTGAGGATCTGCTTCTGTTCTAAGTAAAATCACAGCTAATGTAACACCAAAATTCTCATTTTCTATTTCCCATGTAATTTTTTTCGCAATTTCTTTAATTCTGCTGATATTGCCGCTTCTTTCAAGTCTTGCAACATATTCGAGTATGTAATATTCATTGTCAGGAAAACATTCATATAGATAACCGTCGATATCTTCAAGTTCTTTAAGGTCATTTATTTCAGTATATAAATTGTGCTCATACTGCAGAAGCATTTGATCGGGACTTTTTGCCGTCTGCCTCCAGTACTTCAGAAGTTCCATCAGTTCCTTATACCGGCCGGCTTCCTGATCATCTCTATCTCGCAGCTGGTCATAAAGAAGAATGATATAAAATCTTAACTGTGAGCTTAGTACATTTTTTTTAACAAACGAATCAAGATACGCTATAGCTTCATTTCTTTTTCCAGCCGCATTAAGATTTTCAGCATAAAGGGCTTTCCATTGCTCATCAAAATCTTTATAATCTTTTAACCTCTGCAGATCTTCGTAAATTTTTGATGTGTCTTTTTTCTTTAAATACCGCGTCGAAATTGTACTTATCAAAAGCGTTTTTAAATACTCATTTTTATATTTTTTTTCCTTAATTTTTTCCAGCTGGGTTTCCAGGGTAAGCTCGTCTTCAATATTTTGCAGGATATTGGAAAAAGAACTGATAATATTAAGTCCGGATTTCTCCTCGATAATGTCTATTGTATCAAGATAACTGTTGAAAAGATCAATTATCTCTGAAGCCCGGCCAGTTACTTTAAAAAGTGCCGCCTTAAAAAGATAGAATTCGCTGTTCAGGTCCTTTCCGGTTGCTTCATAGTCATCAAGGCATTCTAATGCTTTTTCATACTCTTTATTGTGGTTTAATACCTGACAATAACAGAAACTGTAAGTCCATAGTTTTTCAGTGATTTTTGGAAAGACTTTTTTCAGCAATTTTAAGTTCTCTTTGTCATTTGTCAGCAGGTATCTGAAATAAGCAAAGAAGAAATGCTCGTGAAGAATCGAATCTTTCAGCTCGGTATCGTCCAATTTATTTACATATTTCTCAAGTAAAACAGTCGACTCTAAAATCAGCTTATTGTCAGGATCTTTAAAATTTTCTCCACTGACATATCGCACAGGCTGTTCGCTAAAAACCTTTGTGACAGCGAGATCTGCCGCCAGCCTCCAAGCGTCCAGAGAACTGAAGGTTACTTCTCTGTATCTGCCAAAGTCAATATTAAGCTTTAAGCCGTACTGCTTAAGTTCATTAAGATGATAAAGTTTACTGGTCTGAACAATATGCTGGATCAATGCCAGGTGAAAATTATATTCCTCCCGGACGATTTTTGGAATTATTGGCAGAACTGCTGTTAGTTCTTCGGCAGTTAAGGCCTTCACGTACCAAGCAGCATTATTAAACTCTTCAGTTTTTAAAATTTCATTGGCTATTTCAATAGCTTTTTGCTTCTGATCGATATTCAGGTATTCTACACATGCGCGGTCACGGACAGCCGTATGGCTGTCGTTTAAAGTGTACGATTTTACAAAATCCATTGCTACATTTTCATTTGTAAATTCTGGCAATTCCCTTTTGCAGACCCCTTTCAAATAACTGATTTTACTTAAAATCTTGTTTTTATCAGGATGGCTATGTTCCTTAACGCGGTTTTCAAGCTTTTCAAGGAGATCCAATGCGGTTTTAATTTTAAACTGATTGGCCAGGTCTTCAATATCCCGGAGCTGTTCTTGGAATTCAACCAAAAGGCTGGGTAAGCCCTGAAAAATATTTTTTACTTCTACATCTCCAATATGTACATTCCCGCCAGCTGTAATCTCACCGTTATTTATGTTTTTATTTTCCATAAATATCTCCAATCTGAATATTTCCTCCTCCGCTGTTTATGGTTCCGGTATTGACATTTTTACTGTTTGAAATATTTGAAGTCATATTTAGAACTTTATTATAGATTTCCTGCAGGTATTTCTCTGAACCAGGATTATCTTCAAGTTCCCTTTCAATTACTGCTTTAACTGCATTCAGTCTTGCCACGCTTTCAGGTTTTTCTTGTAGTTCTTTAAGTTCGCTATCGGCTTTGGTTCCTTTTTTAAAAAGCTTTTTAACCCACTCAACTGCATTTTTTGACACCTGTTCCACCGATGTGTCAAAAGCTTTTTCAAGACCTTTTTCAGCTAAATGTTTTCCTAATGATGCTATTGCTGCAATAGTTATTGGCTCCATGTTTCTTTTAATTTATAGTTTAATGGTTTGTTCGTTAAAAATATGAAATTTCTTGTAAATTAGATAGTCACCTAAATAAGCTGCTTCTCACTGTTTCAACAAAACTATATTTAAATGAAATAAGATCGCCTTTCACTAAAATACAAAAGTTAGTATGTTTGAAATAATTAGATAACCCATTATGAAGAGCAACATGGCAGATTACGACTTAAAGGTATTTTATCCAGACGAATTTAAGGAATTCAGCAGAGGTCTCTTTCAGTAAAAATTTCAAATTTTTATAGAATCTTTTAAAACAGGCAAGGACGGCGGAATTGATTTAAGGTTTGGCGGTGATAAATCCAAAAAAGTGATTGTCCAGGCCAAACGGTATAAGAATTTTTCCAGTTTGATGACCAATCTTAAAAAAGAAGTTCCAAAAGTTCACAAGTTGAATCCTTCAAAATATATAATCAGCACCACTGCCGGCTTATCTCCTGCCAATAGTGACGCTATAAAAAATTGGACTACTATTCTGATTCTAACTATAAGCATTTTATAAATCAGGAGGTTACTTATAGTATTTGTTTGTCGTTTCAAATGTGGATGTGCAAAGTTGAATTAAGTAAACAGAAAAATTTCGTAAAAGAAATTACTTGAATTTTTTACCTTATTGCATAATAAAAATAAAACAGGTATTTATACTCTAGTTAAGTAGTAATTAAAAGAATTATTTTACTTTTCGTTGTGAAGATATTATGGAAAACCGTAAGTGTGGCTGAAAGCGATGTTGTACTTTCGAATGTTTTTAAAAACAATTTTTAAATATCTCGCATTTAAATTCTTCAAATCAATGTTGTTTGTGGTTTGATAGTTTTTAATAGCCGAACATCAATCTTATGATTAACTTAAACTAATTTAGTAATGATTCTATCACAAATCCAATTAAAAGGCTATAGGAACTTTAAAAATTCGAAAGTAAACTTCAATGAAAAATCTCTGATAATTGGGGCAAATGATGTTGGAAAAACTAATTTAATCTGGGCCATGAGGTTACTACTTGACCGAAGCCTGTCAGATTATGATATAGAACCAAATGACAGTGACTTCTATGCCTTTGAAGAAACTAATAATTTCAGCATAACAATAAAATTTGAGAATGTTACAGATGATTGTGTGGTATCAAAATTAAGAGGTAAAATTAGCGATGATGATAAATTTTATTTGAGGTACGAGGCTTATAGAGACCCAAAGACGAAAACAAAAACTTATAAACTCTATGTTGGATCTGCGATTTCAAACTTAGAAGAAATCGAAGACAGGTACTACAGAAAAGTATTAAATCTTAAATATATAAGCAGCAGAAGAGATTTAACAAAATATATAAATAAAGAAAAAGCTTATTTGTTTCAAAATGCAAAAGAAAATCGTTCAGATGCCGAAATTGAATCTGATGAGTCATTATATGTTGAAGTGGAAGAAAATTTGGAAAATATAGATACTAATATTCCAAAATTAAATTTTGTAAAAAATGCTACAAAAACGATTAATGAAGAGCTTTCCAAACTTTCTCTGCATCATGCACAACAGACAGTTGTATTTGATTCCATAACTTCAAATCTGGATAATTTTATTAATAATGTCTCAATCTCAGCTAAATCAGGAGAACAATCTGTTCTCATAGGTGGAGACGGACGCTTGAATCAAATTTATTTATCACTTTGGGCATCTCGAAATCAACTTCGAGAAGAAAATCTATCAGAAGTTACAATTTTTTGTATCGAGGAACCAGAGGCTCATTTACATCCACACCAGCAGCGCAAATTAGCAGATTATTTAAATACGGAACTTTTCGGCCAAGTTTTTATTACGACACACTCGCCACAAATAGCTTCTGAGTTCAGTCCAAATTCTATAATCAGGCTATTTAATAGAAACAATACAACAAAGGCAGCATCTAATGGATGTTCAGAAATTATTGACGAAGCTTTTAGTGATTTTGGTTACCGAATGAGTATAATTCCTGCTGAAGCATTTTTTGCAAATGTTATATTATTAGTTGAAGGCCCATCTGAAGAAATTTTATATAAGACTCTGGCAAAACAATTGGATATAGATCTGGACCGACTAAATATTAGTATATTGATGGTTGATGGAATAGGTTTTAAAACGTATGTAGATATCCTAGATTCACTAAGTATAGATTGGGTTTTAAGAACTGATAATGATATTTTTAAAGTACCAAATAAAGAAATTTGGAGGTTTGCAGGTATTCACAGATGCTTGTCGATTTATAATTTCTCTGACTCTGATAGCATGCGAATCATTGATGAAAACCTCTCAAATTTAACATGGGAGACAGTACCTGAACCTAAAAAATTAAATTCTGATTCTGCACAAGCTATCATCGACGAACTGAAACGGTATGATATGTATTTATCTAATAATGACTTAGAAAATGATTTAATAAATAGTACGATATCAGATGACCTTAAAAAGTTTTATAAACAAGAAGATAGTGCTACTGTAGTTTTAAGAATGCAGAAAAGAAAAGCAATTTTGATGTATGATTTTTTAAAAGTCAATAAAGAAGCTTTAAAAAAGTTAAAGAATGATGCGATAGTGAAACCTCTACTAAGATGTGTGGAATTAGTTACTAAATAATGGAGCCTACTGAACAGCAAAAGATTATAATAGATTATAACGGCAACTCAGTGGTTATTGCTGCACCTGGAAGCGGTAAAACATTTGTTGTATCGCAAAAAATAAAGAGAAATCTCTTAGATTTAAAAAATCATGAAGGGATTATTGCTATTTCTTATACAAATAAGGCTAGTAATGAATTAAAAAACAGAAGTCTATCAAATGGAGAGAATCCTAAATCGTCTTTTTTTGGCACGATTGATAAATTTAATTTATCTGAAATTCTGATTCCTTTTGGCAAATTAATGTTTGGTATTCCTAAAAATGAATTAAAAATTATAAAGGGTACATCATTAGAAGACTTCGAAGCTAAAAATTTAGAATGGATAGATAGAAATATATCTATTGGAGAATTAAGTGAAGTTAGATTAGATATTTTAATTTCGCTTTTTTTGCAAGGAATGATTTTAATTGAGACGATTGGTCTTTTGTCGAATTATATTTTGAATAACTCATTAGCATGCCAGAAATATCTAAAAGCCAGATACCGTTATATTTACATTGATGAATATCAGGATTCAGGGAAGAATCAGCATGATATATTTATGAAAATCAATAATTTAGGGGTTGTATCAATTGCGGTAGGGGATTTAAATCAGTCAATTTTTGTTTTTTCGTTCAAGGATCCAAAATATCTGGACGAGCTTTCTAAAAGTGAAAAATTCAAATATTTTAAACTAGATAAAAATCATCGTTGCCATTCTTCAATAATTAATTATTCGAATTACCTGCTCAACAGTAAGACTGAGTTAATTCCGCAAACAAAAACGAGAGTTTTGTCCTTGATAACTACTGGAGACGAATCTTCAATTGCTGTTTATATTGATGAAAAGCTTTCAGAATTAAAAAAAATGTTTTCACTGCAGAGAAATAATCAGATAGCTATTTTAGTTAGGTATGCCCGTACTGCAAATATAATTCGCAATACTCTTAAGACCGAAAATAGATTTTTCATAACAAATGAGCTGGATTCTAACCTTAATATATGGTCTCTGATATTTTCTAAACTACTTCAATATATTTTTCACAAACAATACACATTTATTGATGTAATTGAAGTTTTTACAACTTATGATAAATTCTCCAAAAGTGAACTTCTAAAACTAAAGAAATGTAAAAAGCAAATTCAAAATATAATTTCAGCGGATAAATTAAATGTGAGACGCCTTAAAGATGTTTTTGTTGAAATAGCCGAAATTGTTTCACCGGCTTTGAAAAATCAGGAATCAATTGATCTTCTTGAAAAAACACTTAATGATTCAGATGAATTAAATTCTTACAGACCAGCTAATGATAACGAAATAAATATTATGACATTGCACAAATCCAAGGGATTAGAATTTGATCTCGTTATCCATCTCGATATGTATGAATGGGTTTTGCCATCAAAGAAACCTGGAGATAATAACGATTTTAATAATCCTGTATATCCTAATTATCTTCAGGATTTAAACCTGCATTATGTTGGTCTCACCAGAGCTATTAAAGGTTGCATATTAATTACTTCTACACAAAGAACTAATAATGATGGTATTCTTAAAAAGGGTAAGAATTCGGAATTTATGACATTAAATGGAATAAATAAGCTGCGCTTGGAATAAATGCGAGAGTCCTGCAGGTTTTATTAGCAATGGGAATTTTTATTTTTTTAGCGAATATTAAAGTTTTAAGTAATTTTTCTACTTACGACATCAGTAGTAAGTTCATAGTATTTTGATTGAGCAAAATTATTATAATATTATTGTTCATTTTCAATGCTAGTTTTGGTTTTAAATTAGGCATAAATTATGTAACTTTTCCAAAATCTTAATATATGAAGAAGCAACTGCAAAAGCCTGCACACTGGCAAGATTTTGAAGATTTGTGTAAAGAACTCTGGGGGGACTTATTGAATATACCATTAAAAATAAAGAAAAATGGGAGAGCCGGGCAGTCACAAGACGGAGTAGACATATATGGAATTCCTAAAGGTGAAAGTAATTATTGGGGAATTCAATGCAAAGGGAAGAGTAGTTACACGAGTTCTCAGCTTACAACTAAAGAAATTGATATCGAAGTTGAAAGAGCTAGAAATTTCAAACCCGCATTAGAAGTTTTTGTAATTGCCTCTACATGTAACAAAGATGTCAAAATTGAAGAGTATGTTAGGCTTTTAAATAAAAATCAGTCAGTCGAGAATCAGTTTGAAATATTATTATACTGTTGGGAAGATATATCGGATGAAATTCTCAAAAGAAAAAATGTTTTGGATTTTTATTTAAATAGTTCTGGATCATCGAGAGGATATGACATTACAATTTTAATAAACGGGTCAGATATTGATACTATTGATCTAAAACCTCAATATAAAAGAGGACTTAAAATAGATGAGTTAGAGACAGCCGTACAACATAATCCAAGATTTTCAACTAGCAATATCTTTCCACTTTTAGGAGATTATAATGCAGGCATAAAAAAAAATAATCTGGCATGCTGCCCTTTAGATATTGAAATAGTTAATACAGCTAATTTTGCAATTGATGACTGGAAAATAATCATTGATTTTGGCAATAATTTTAAATATTTAGATATAATTAATTCGGGGCGGAAAAAGGAGCTTTTTCATTTGTTGAAGTCACCGATTGAAATAGAAAAGAATAAATTAATGTATAATGATGAAAAATCATTGATACCTAGGGATTCACGATTAATAAATCTTTGGATTACGCCTCACGAAAGTGAATATACAGAAGATATTTATTGGACGTTTCTTGCCCGTGACTTCAATATGGAAGGAAAATTTAAATTGAATGTAGTTCCTAATTATGAGGAAGTTAATTTAGTAAATAAAGTAAAATATAGTTATGAAATAAAGGCTCCAGTACCATATTGTAAAGAAAAAATTTCATATGACTAAAAAATGCTGCGAGGGTGATTCAAAAATAAGTTGTTTTTTACCAGTTAATATTTTATAATGTAATTAGTGCAGATGAATTTTTAGTTTTATCTGTTGATAAAGTTAAGTTTGTATTATTTCATGAGCCTTAAATTCCAGTTTCATTATTGCCTTGGTCTTTGAATCTATATCTGGTGAATTCTTTTATTTGCCCAGAGCCATAAACTCCTTTTTCCATCAATTTAAGTTCCATTTCTAAATTTTGGTCGTAATGCCATGGAAAGTCCATAAATGACCAATAGATGTTACGGTATTCACTGTCTTTAACCATGAGAACTGCGATGCATTTTTGCAATTGCCTTTTATACTTATACATTAGGCTATTGTTATAGATTATGTCTTCCCATTTGTTAAAGTCGTCAGTTAAAGAAATAAAAACAAAACCGCATCCAGTTCGCAAATTAGTAAAGCGTTCAGGAAAATGGAATTCTCCGGTGGTAACATATTCAAACATGCTGATAAATCGCTTTTTAAATTCAGAGAGTTCGTATCTTTTCAGCTTAGCTATTTGTTTAAGAATTCCGTAATAATCTATGGAGTCTTTATCTTGCTTATAGTGTATTTTGTTATAAAAGTCCTTTAGTATAGATGACATATCATAAAGTCCGATGTCATTGGCTAGACTAGGAAGTGTAGCCATATAATGGGGATCAATTGTACTTTCATCTTCAGTGTTAAGATAATGTGCAAGAATATATTCTTCTGGATATTGTTTAATTATGTTTTTGTGAAGCAAATAAATTCTTTGTCTGAATTTTAAATATTCGTCCAACTCTGTTGGAGTATGAAGCGTTTTACATAATTTGCTGTAATATTGAATATTAAAAATGTGTATAAGCCCAACATCAGAACTTTCATAGAATTTCATTAATCTGTTTTCATGATTTATTAGATCGCTGTTCGATTTGTAAATGATGATCTTGCTGGCAGTTTCTGAATATGCACCTGAAACATCTAGCTTGTGGTTCTGCAGGTTATGTATATCAATACGATTATATGTTTGAAAAAAGTTTATTGAGTCCTTGATTTGGTTCTTAGCTTTTTTCAGCACAGTATTTGCAAACCATTTATTTTCTTCAATGGAAGTTTTGATATCGAAAGGATTTCTCTCTTTAGTCTGGATTATAAAAAGTATATCATCCAGCCAGAGAATATGGTCCGCCAGTTCCTTTTGTCCATCTGGAGGATAAAAGTCGTTTTTTGCAAACGTAAATTCTTTGAAGAATATATTTGAATTGATTTCTGTTACAATACTTTCAGATTCCGTTTCCATTCCAAAATTGTTTAATTAGTATTCTGTGTCAAAAGGGTCAGCTTTCAAAAATTCAGGTTTTTGAAAATACGGATAGTTTATTTTAAGGAGTTTGTCATAATATTGATTACTTTCAAAAATAGTAAAGATTTTGTCGACAAATGTATTATTAATTACTTCTTCTACCTGGTCTACGGTATAAATTCTATATTCGGCATTATACATATAAAGTGTCGGCGTGTTCACAATAAAAATCCCTTCGATTTTAAAAGCGCTGAGATCCATATCAGTATGCGGATATTTTTTGATAAAATGTTTTAATAAAATTATTTTATTTTCTTCAAACCATTTAACTTTTCTGGTCATGGTATCATTATAAGATTTTGAATTCTTTGACCCCTTTGAAAATGCATTAAAATCATTTTTCTGATTCGCACTGTCATATCTACCCACCAAATGCTTACAGTCGGTTATAAAAATCTTTTTTGCAGTAGGGGAAATTATTATAAAATCAATCTCTCCTAAACCTTCAATATCTATATTTACTGAGTGATTGTCGTAGAAAAGGCGTTTAACATTTCGATCGTACAGTAAATTATTTTTTTTGAGTATTTTTTCCACTTCGTCATCAAGCCATTTATCATGGGCATCTTCTTTTTTATGGACATATTTTTTAAAACATTTATTTTCAAGCCATTGCTGTGGAGCTTTACCCCAGGGTATGGCGTTGGAAGACAATTGATTGAAAGTTTCAGCCCAAGCATTCTTACCAAAAAAAGCATAATCATTGCCATCTATATTCCAAATAATTATCGGTTTATAAATATATCTCTCCAGTCTGTAGGGTTTACAAGCTAAATCAAGCAATGTCATTTTATTAGTTTTGTCCAAAGTGAGGCCTTTGAAAAATTGTTCAGCCATATCCAATGGTACTCCTGCTAAGTGATTGAGGTTTAGAGTAAGTACTTTCCATTCATTACCTACTAAAGGTCCGCCTTTTGATTCGTTTTGTCTATGAATTAAGTCAATTAAAGTTACAACTTCGTTGTAATTAATTCCAAAACAATTTTTAATGGCATCTTTAAGATCACTAAGACCGCCATAACCACTATTATCCACAATAGCTTTGGCCAATTGACCTGCTAGATTTGTAGTTATGTCTTCAAATATGAATTCGTAATGATGCCTTCTGCTGAATTGATATTGGTCATTTTCATCAAAGGTGACCTCCGCGAGATCATCAATCATTGACTGCTCCGCGAAAAGGCCTACACATGTTAAAATCATTTCCCCCAGAAAGAATAAATCATCAATTTTTGGTGTTACTCTGTCAAAGTACTCTTGATTTTTTATTTCTCCGTTTGTCATATTTACGTCGCAGCCAGTTTCAATAATAAACTTTAGTATTCTGCGATATCCGGCAATATATGTCCAATCAATGTTATGAGATAGTTCTTCATCATCTTCTAAGTGATAATAGACCATTTCAGTTGCATCCTCATGCATTATGAAAATATCCTGATAAAATCGGACAGAGGTTTCTTCAATGCAAATTTTTGTGAATTCTGAGATATAGAATTCCAGACTGATACTTAAAATATCCCTTATTTTATTTTGAGTAAATGGTCCTTTACCAAATTTATCAATTAGTATTTTTGATAATGTGCTTCTAAACTTTTTTTCAGCTGCTTTATCTCCTTTGTATATTTTATATTTACCTTTTAAAATGTGAATTGTCATAGATTGTAAACTTAAATTTACCCGTACTATAAAGTTTTTAAATCAAATTTTAATATTCGGATAGACGATTGATGAAGTCACTCATTATAGTGTTAAAATTAGTGACTAGATCTGAATTTTTCAACATGATATTGAGGCTTATTTGTAAATAATCCGCATAATTTTTGGAAATAATCGTCTCTTATAATTAAGTCTGTCCCCTCTGTTGTTGGAATTTCATCAAAAATGGAGGATTGGTATCTTCCTTCTCCAATATATTCTCCGCTCCAAGTTCTCATTATTAATACTTTTTCTCCGGTTTCATTTACAGCATACAAACCTTCGGAATTTTTGACTGTTTTAAGGTTTAAAAGTTTGATTATTTTAGGATTTACCCAAATAAGGTTAAAATACTCCAGAGGTTCTTCCTGAATGATTATACAGATTATTTTCGGATCAAGTTCGATATGTACTTCATAATTTCCCCAAATATGAACTGGATAAAGGCTGTAATCTGAATACGGATTTTCTAAATCAGAATGACCTGTAAAGTTAGTAGCTCCAAAACTTCTAAAAGGCGTTGTTTTAAATGTTTCTGTTTTTTTTAATTCACATTCAACATGTCCCAGCCTAATCCAATTGCCTGCAAATTCTTCTAAAATTGTATCTTTTTCTACCATTTCTGATGGTTTAGGAAGATCTGATGGTCGTAAGACATCTGAATTTGCATGGGCAGAAATGGAAGCTGTATCTATAAATACTGCCTGTCTAAAAGCTTCGGATTCTTCCCATAAACCCCATATGCGAAATTCTGCATAGCAGTCGGTGTTAAATATTTCAAACATATATTCAGATGGATAGATGTGACGTACGGATTTCTCATATACTCGGTTTCCGTACAATTCAAAATATTCATGATACTTTCCGTGGAAAGTAGCCATGTATTTATTAAAAGAATTTTTTATGCTAATATTGTACATTTCATAAATTCTGAATTTATAATTTCGAGGATAGATGAAATTATAAATATTTCGATTAACAGCCGTGTAAGCAGTATTGTCAGCATTATCTCCGTCATCCATCTTTAAGTGGTAAAGTTCGCTGATGATGTAATCAATTGTATAGTATTTTGAAGGATAGATCTTAAGCAGGGTTTCCTTAAAATTTAATGCATATTTTTGATCTTTAGCCGATTGTCTAAATATGTACTGAAGAATAATTAAGGTTGCCACATTTGTAAAATTGCTTCGAAGGTCGAGAAACCATGTAAATGGTTTTATCAGATCTTCAGATTTTTCCTGAATTAAATTTTCCAGCGCCATTATCGTGACTTTATATCTATCAGAAGTTTCGGCTTTAAATCGTGATAATAGTAAAGAAAGAAATATTTCTTCACTATTCATTTCTATTTTGAAAATCTCGTCCCAATCAATCTCGTCCTGAATAGGTAATCTATAATCTGTAATATCAACTAAGTTCTGCCAGCATTTTTCAATTATTAAGGCATCGTAATCCAATGATACTAACAATTTAATCAAGTTGGAAGAAAATAATATATTAAAACCTATATCTAAGTAATTTGGTAGTAGTTCAAACAAATAGCTAAAAGCATTTTCTCTACTAATTTGAGTTGCCTTTAGGAAAGCCTCAGTGTTAACAAATTTTTGATACCATCCCGCTGAATCTGAAACGAATCGACATACCCAATAAAAACATTCAAGATCATCGCCTGTACTGAAAAGAATGTCTAAATCTACTTTCGTATTAAAAGTTCTATTATTTTTAAAGACAATCTGCTTGATTAATTCTTTGATATTTTCTGATAAGTTTTCAACCGTATCAAAAAAGTAGCCAATGGAATTTAGATCTTTAGTTTCAATATTGTTTTCGTAGAAGTATGATACTATTTCATCTTCAGACATCATTGAAAACTGCTGCCTTTCAATTATGTCTGCATACCATGGTAAAAATTCTTTTTCGGCTTCGTTTTCATTGATTTCCGGTATAACTTCGAGAACAAGGTCATTTCCATTTTTATTAAATTTCTTAATTAGGTCATTAGATCTTTTTTGGTCTCTGAGAGGCTTCATTCCTTGCGTGATTCTGTTCAATAATTTTGAAGCCAGCGAAGGACGGCTATCTTTTAAATATTCATAAAGATTTAAGCAGTAGTTAAGAAAATCTTCAGAATCTTCCAAGGGAAACGTTAAGGCTATATAAGCTTCTATTTCAGGATTAACTGACCCGTTTACATGGCACAAAAGCTTTACTAATGAAGATTCTTGCCACCAGTGATATCTATTGTCTTTAAGTTGATTTAGAAGATAAATTGATGCTCTATGGGAGTCAATTTTTAAAAATCGTTCGAACCACATAATAGGAAAATGCCTTGTTTCCTTACCATTAGTATGCAAAACTGCGGAATAGGTTAACATTCTTACTTTTTTTAAATCTTCCAAAGCTTTTGTGTGATTAGTTAAAGCATAGTACTCGATTCCTTCAATAACATCAAGTAGTGTTAAGTCTTTATGAAGAGTATATCCGAGAATTAGCTCAATACCTTTCTTTAAGCTTTCACTAGCAATTCCCTTATTTTGATGCACCGCATGTAAGGACGCCAATTGAAGTTTATACTGGGCAACATTTGTATGAAAATGATATGTTGATTTTTCAGTAATCTGCTTTTCCAATTCTTTAATAATAATAGTACTGTTCTTTTCATTAATAAATTCTGTAAGTAATTGAAATAGTTTGTCTGTTGTTAAAGGTCCAGTCATTTCACCCTGGATGGAAGTGGTTGTATTATTGGTAACTGTGACCAAGATATCTAAGATTTCGTTCCAAGCAAATTCCGGATTCATTAGTTTTAGCCCCGCCTTATAGGAGTCATAAATAAAAGAATGCAAAGTATACAAATCACAAGTTCGGGGCTCCCCTAGAAAAGGCTCGGTAGTTTTTGTAAGGTAAGTAAATGCTTCTTTAATATCTAAATATTCGACCTCGGTGCTGATACTCAGGTTTATTATTTTAATGTAATAGATCAACCAGTTATAAAACCAGTTAAATCCTGTGAAGGATTGAATTATTTTACTGATAAGATTTTTATTTTCAATTTGATTCGTAACCGCTTTAAAAAAGATCTTTATTGTTTTTTCCTCTTCATGATGGATATTGTTCATTAGTAAAATTTCATCAACTAATTCCATAACTTTTTTAGGGGTATAGGTTTCAATAGAAGAGTTTTCGGATTTTAGTAAAGAAGCTACATTTTTGTACTTTTCGCATAAACTGTCAATAAAAGTTGTAGACGAATATATCTTTAATTCTTTTATAAAAATTTCTCTATAAATTTCTGGATGATTAAAAACATTTTTACTGATTCTGTCAATCCGTTTTTCGTCTTTAGTTACCAGCAGGCCTCGAATTAAGTATTTAAAATTATCTTCATCTACATTTTTAGGATCCTTAAAATATTCAAGATAAATCAGCCATGGTGCAGCAATATTATTTTCATCACAGATATAACAAGCTTTCAATCCATCTAAGTAATCAACTGCGGGTGAACCGTCAAATAACAAGTAGTCGCTTAAATATTGAAAGCCATTAATATGACCAATAGTCTGTAAGTAAATTGTGTATATCTCTTGAAACGATTCAGGACAAGAACTTATTATTTTATCGATTTCATTTAAAAGCACTATAGCAGGGAAATTTTGGGCGCAACAAGCTGCATTGACAAAAAACTTATAGTTTTTTTCAATTAGTTTCCATGAATGTCCGTGAAGAATACTGTTAGTTACAAAGTCTTGATTTAGTTTTGAAAGAACTATGTCAAAGCATTCTCCTTCACTTAAATATTGTAGATAATATCTGTAGCTTTTGCGATATATGAAGAAATCTTTGGTTTCAAACCACTCTAAAATTGGTTTGAAAATTTTTTTATCAATTGATATTGCTTTTAATTTCAAATGATCTAATATATATCTTCTAAAGCTTTCATGATATATGCTGTAGCCGCTTTGTGACAAATTTATCTTAAGCACCGGTGATAAAATTTCAAGAGACTCATCCACAAAATCCCCGCTGCTTGTTATTTCTTTTAGTTCTTGTTTTGTCAGACTAAAAGATACTCCAGATAATATTTGAGGGACATCTTCACGAAGTTTAAGATGACTAATCAGATAGGAATAATATTCGCTTAAATTAAATGAATACTCTGGAAGTTTTGCTATTGACTTTAATGTAACAATGGGCAGCAATTTAATTTCGTCTATAAGGTATTTTAGATATAGAGGATTTCCTTTGCTTTTTTGATTAAGGCAATTAACTGTATTGTAGCCCTTTTTTAGGATCTTATTTCTGATTTTGTTCTTCTTTAAGAGCATTTTTATATCATCTTCAGTCCATTTAGGAAGGCTTTTTTTTGTGAAACCTGTGATGTCTTCCAGGTCTGGAATAACCTGAGAAGTTACAATTATTTTAACTAATGATCCGGCTTGTAATTTATCCAAGTTTTCAATTATGGCTCTATCTTGTCTGGAAATTGAAGAGAAATTTCTAAATGTTGCTATTCTTTCAATATGATCAAGTCCATCAATAATAATAAAAGTAGGCTCTTTAATATGTTGTAAAAGATGATTAAGCTCATTTAAATTACTGGCAAATTTCTGCTTTTTTACTTTTTTTAAATGGGGAAAATGAATAATTATATCAGCTATAAGGTTACCATAAAAAACATTAAGCTTTATTCGTTCCTTTTGTAGTGAATCATTTAAATCTGTATAACAAAAATGCCTTACTACATGTAGATTATTTGCTGATAGATGGTTCATAAGATTTCCCATGAACCAGGATTTACCGCTTCCTGGTTCTCCTGTAAGCAATATTTTTTGATCAAAACTGATTTCATATAAAAACTCCTCAACAGCAGAAATTCTCTTAATGTTTTCAGACTCAATTACCGGGAAACTCTGTTCAATAGATCCATAGTCCGTAACAATGTTTAATTCATGGAAAATCCCAGAAATTGATAAGGGCAGATTCTTGCTTCGGGATCGTTTTATAATGGCCAGAAGCGCTAGGATAAAGCTTTCAGGCTGCATATTTTCGTTAGGAAAAATTCCAATTCCAAGATCTTTTGCCTGACCAATGACAATTTTTTCCAAATCACCTGGCATCGCTAGGTTTAAACTGATTTTAGGCATCAAAGTTTCTATCAACAAGTTATCACAGAAATCCAAGAATGAATTTCTATCAATATCTTTGGATTTGGCCCTAAAACGTTTCCAGTTTGCTAATGGCAGAGAGTTTTTTGGCCACAATTTTTCACCATTTATTTTAAAAACTTTTGTTAAGTGATTGGAAAATGTACCGCAACCGTGAGTTGTTACCAATAGGTCGATTAATTCATCAACAGGTTCCTGCCAGGACAAACAGATTCTGAAATCAGTACTCTGTGCTGAAGTGTTGTTTAACCACGTGTAATACAAGCTATCGAGGGACAGGCTATATTTTGTATCAGTAGATAAATCAGCTTTCGACAGAACATGATTGTGATCTTGGTTACTATATTTAATTTGTTTTTTAAACTTTTTATCGGAATTTATAATTACAAGGTCATCAATATTATCTCCCTCATATTCTTTCCTGTCTATAAAAAAATCGGCATCTCTTTCCTGCATAATTTCATTTAATATAAAATATGCAGTAAGTAAATCTTGATATTCGTAACCTTCGTGTGCAGATGATAATGCCATATATTGTAAAAAAATAGATTTACCGTGTTATTAAATTTGCTCTTTTGTATTGTACATAAAATTCAAATCTGGGAATATTTTTGCCTAATTCTTATAAAATTTTTACAGTATTTTATGCTGACTAAAACTTGATTTAGTAAAGATAAAAATATGACTGATATTACATAATTATATTCGTACATGTTAGTGCTTTTCTTATTTATTGTGGAATTCTTATACTGTTCATTAGATCTTGGGCGTACGCCGCAAAATAGAGTTAGTTGAGTTAGAGCATTATTGAAAAGAGCAGGAGATTCTCGGAAGTAGTAAAATCAGGTATTATTACGTATTAATTAACTGCAGTTTTTATATATTTTTCACAATGAAATATTAGGCGTTGTTAAGTTTTTTTTATCTCAAAAATTACACGATAATGATTTGTAGTTCATGCTTTTAATTTTTTTTTTTTAATAAAACACTATGGGTTTTGAATTATGGTACTCGGGAGCGACAAAACATAGAAGGAATGGAACTTCGTTTTTAGAACTAAAACAGATTTTTACTAACGATATTTGAACAAAGCAGATTTATGAGAATCTAGAAAGAGTAACTTTAGACGAAAGGCACCTTGAGGTGAAAGCTTACTTAGTTGAAAAAGATTTTGATGTACTCGGAGTAGTTGATTTCAAAGGTAATACCATTGGTTATATTCATAAGAGTAATTTGAAGGATGGAAAATTGGAGGACTTTCTGCTAAAAATAGAACAGCATTTTCTTATTGCTACAATACATCATTTTAAAATTATTGCAGGTACTTTCTGTAAGTGATTTTGCTTTTGTAATTAATAATAATGAAATCGATGGTATAGTTACGAAAGCAGACATCAATAAACCTTTATTTCGGCTTTATCTATTCGGAATTATATCGCTTTTTGAAATGCATATAAATTTTTGGATTAATAAATTTATTACCGATGATTTACGTACCTTTCTTAAACCTTCAAGGTTTAGGACTGCAATTGAAGTATTTGAGTTACGTAAAAAAAGAAATGATCAATTGACGATATTGGAATGTATTCAATTAAGCGATAAAAGGGATATATTATTGAAAACATCTGCTTTTTTGGAAATCTTTAGCTATTCGAAAAAAAAGTTTGAAAGATTTATGAAACATGTCGAAAGTGTGCGAAATGATACCGCTCACAGTCAACATTCAATAAACAGTAACTTAGATTGGAATTGTTTTGTGAAAGTTGTTGAAGATATTGAGGTGTTTTTAAATAAAGCAGAAGAGGAATTAATTAAAGATTAATGTTTGTAATTATCTAACTATGTTAGTGCATTTTGATGAAAGAATAAAAAAGCAGAGTGATAATTTAATACTTCAAATTTAGTTTTATGACAGACCAACAGGCAGATGACTTACTTTGGGATTTAATATTTTATCTCGAAAATTATGGTTTCGATGAAATGGTAAGCGAGATTTTTGATAATTTGAATGAAAGTTTACAGCAGGAAAAATTTCCTCGAAATCAAGAAGAAATTCTATTGTTTTTTTTATCTGAATCGATTGAAATTATGAAATCTTTTTCCAGTAAAAATTATGAAAGATTGATGTCTACTTTCAGGGAGTATGTTCAGGGGGATGTATTTACGGTTCTTGTAGAAATTACCAATAGAAAAGAAATTACCTATTTTGATTTAAAGGAAGTACCAGATTATTCCAAAATTTCAAGTTTATTTGAAGAGATATATAGTGAAATTTTAAATGATAATAGAAGAGAAGATGACACAAACTGATATTAATAGGATAAAGAGGAGTATAAGAGATACATTAAGAGTTCATGTACATGTTTCTCCTGCTCGTACCAGGCAGCTTTTAAAATTTAAAGATCTTAGAGGAAAACTGTACGAAGCAGAAGTTTTGTCCAATATATGTAAAGATCTAGTAACAAAGGAAGATTTGTATATAAAAATGATCGGCAACGGAAATCTGGTTCTCAAGGCAAAGGGAAGTAATGTAAATCGTAATTTTCCATTTTTTGAGGTTTACAAGAAGAATGGAAAGTTATTTGGTGAACTTTTTACAGATGTTTATTTTAATACCTTAAGCGGAATAGCCAGGGGAGGACTAAATGAATTAAATGGCGATTACCATGAATTGGATATTGCTTTACTGGAGCCATATGTATTAGTCAGACCGAATCCTGACCAAATTTATTTAGCTGTTGAATGTAAAAATACAAATCTTAAAAAAAGTACTATCAGAGAACTGCTTGGATTTAGAAGGGAATTATCTCGTGATAATGCCAGTTCGACTACAAAATTTGATTTTTGGCCTGCAACCACAATAAATGCATCTCCAGCTTCGGTTCATATGCTTTATATCAGCCGGGACGAGCATATAGATCAATTTATTGAAAACTGTGAATATTATGGAATTTTATTAAAACATCATTCAATATAACACTATTTATCAGTGCTGGTTAAAATAAGGTCAAGAGTTAAATAATTTGCGCTATCTGCGGTAAGTAATCGCAACTATCTATAAGAAAATTTTCAAGAAAAGTAGTTTTTTGTATTTTAATAAACATTTTATCAGATTCTAGATCGATCCCTATTTAGGTAAGATCTGGCAAGAAATTATTAACTCGAATAATCGCTTAAATCTATCATTAAGTGGTAAACACTTTTTTCTTTACCATGATAGCTTTTTGCAATTTGGAAGGCACCAACGTTATTGAATTTTTGGGAAACATCTTCCAGCCCTTTTTCATTATTGATTTTCCAGCGCGCATCGTAGTGGCAATTGGTGATATCTTCTTTGTAAGATTCCCATGTTGATTCAAAATTTGTTTTCACCCCTTTGTAGTACACAATTATGTAATAGCTGTCAAGAGTTGTGCTATAGGTAAAACATTTATTAATGTGCTGTTCTGTTACAGCTTTTTTACGTCCTTTTAGTATGAAGGCTTCAAATAGTGCAATATCAGATCCGCTTGCCTGAATCATGACATCAACCTCTCCCGCATCTTTTCCTGATGCAGATTTACCGGAGCGTGCTTGATCATGACATGTCCATCCCCAAATTTGGAATCGTAATCGCAAAGCAGCTACTATGAGATCATTATATCGGTTTTCATGTGGGATATGCTGTATTCCTTTGATTTTTCCAAGCATAATTTTACCTGCTTCAACTAGCTCATGAAGCACAAATTCACTTAAAACTCTTTTGTTATTTACATTATCAGGAGTTACTTTAGCGAGGTCCTCTGGAATTAATGATTTAATATTTATAAGGCTTTGTTTAATGGATATTAATGTTTTATCATGCGTTGCTTCATTTATGATTTTTTCGACTTCAGGTTTTATCTCTTCACCACTATCAAGAAGATAATTTTTAGCCGCAACACTGTAACTAAATGACATTTCATGAAGCTCTCTCTCAAGATAATAGTTATAAATGAAAGGAATGAGTTCCTGGCTAAATTTATATGGATTTGATATTACATCTAATGCTTGATCAAACTTTGCAGCATCTTTGTTAGCTATAAAATGATAGATGTTGGTACTCAATAGCTGCTCATTTATTTTTGGAAGTAAGCTTTTTTCTTCATTGGAAAGACTTTTAACAAAATCTTCCCATTCCTTGTTTACTTTATTTAATAATTCAATATCCATTTATTTTATTGCATTTAATGTTTGGGCATGATAAAGATGATATGCGTAGGTCATGTTTTTTGGTTCTTCTGAGAGGAGCCCTCTGAACATAGCTGCAGATTTATCATAATCATTGTCATTATAAAGTTTGAAAAGCGCTAGGTAATATTTCTTTTCAAGCTGTAACTTTTTATCGACCGGATGAATTACAAATTGGTTTTTAGGAACCTCCAATTTAGACAATTTTCCAAAATCTTTCTCTTTAAAAGCAAGGAGAAGATTAATTCTAAATAGAAATTTTTCTGTTTCAGTAGGGCGATGTTTTTTCTTTTCAAAATGAACCTTTATTTTTTCTATTATGGGCTTGGCTAAATTCCAGTGTTTGTCTGAATTTATTGCTTCGATTAAAGTATTTTCATATTCAGTAACAGTCCATCGAGTATCGAGGAAATGATCAATTTCGATATTATTTATAAATCCCGAAATGATAACTCTGGTTTTATTTGATTCTATAATGTTCATTGCAGATAACATTTTGCCTAATTCAATGCTATTTTGATACAGATGTGTTATAAAATCTTCCCGTTCATTAGCTTCAAAATAATTTAATGACTGATGAAGCAGGTCGTGAAGATCATGCTGGTATTGGTTATATTTTGGGAATGTAAATGTGTCATCTAATACATCTATCCTGTCATTCACAATATCATTCTTGCTATAGAACAGAAAATATTTATTTATCCATGCTTTTAATTTTTTGATAGTATTGCTGACTGGTAGGCCATCAAGTTCAAATTGATTGCTTTTACTATTGATAGTCAGATATGCGAGAGTCAATGATGTTAGAAAAATACGTATTTTTACTTTTTCAGCACGGTTTTCATCCTCGTAGTATTTCTTTTTGTGATCAAATGCTATTGCATTTTCAAAATTGTCTTTTAATAAATCAAAAAGGTCTTGTTTTTCAAATTGTAAGTAGAGGTACCCCCAGTCAATTATCTCAAATCCAAATTCATTATCTTGACGCTTAGCTGTCTTTTGGATAGTTGTTATATTGTCAAAATCTTGGTAGTCAATTTGTTTTGCTGTGTAGAACCACGTCAAATGAGAATTTAATGCTTTTATCAAATCTCGAGATGAGATGTGTAACGCAGTTATCTGCTCTGCTTTGATTTCAATTTCAGAAACGCGGTTATTCATTAATCTTACAAACTCAATACATAAATCAAATACACCAGATTTTAATTGTAAATAGGGATGGGTTTTCTGTATAGTTTCCTGAAGTTCAGCAATAAAAAAATCAGTAATATTGGGAATAATATAAAAAAGAACTCTAGGTGAAACTAATGGTTTAGGATAAGTGTGAAAAGTTAATATTCTTTTTGCAGAAAGTTTTTCCAATGCCTTTTCATATCTTTCACGATAGATTGAGTGTTTGGTTTTTCCATTTGTTCCAGGTATATAATTTGTAAAAAATTTGTTGGCGCAATCTTTTAAAATTTCCGCTATTATTAAAGCTTGTTTTTGATCAATTGAGTATAAACCTGTGTAATGCTCAAGAATCATATCGAACATTTCCAGCCATAAACTGTTTTTTGTATCCCATATGGCTTTATTTATGTCATCATGATTTTGGTTGCTTTCCAATAAGTCTGTATTTAACTCAATATCGTCTATAAGCTTGAAAGCTAAAGGAGCTAATTCTTCATATGTTAAGAGATACGGTATTAACTTTGGGAAAGTCCGAGCAATTTTACTGTATATTTCCCAGATGAGAGCAGGTTTTTCTATGCATGATAATAATTTAAGAATATTATCATATGGTTTTGGATGTGTGTCAAAATCAATGATTATCTGGAAAAGAAGATTCGTGTAACTCCTAATACTTTGATGATCATTAATCTCTTGAAAGTGTCTTCCTATCACGTTTATACTTTCTATAAATCTGGTTATACTATCATAATTGAAACCAACTTTTGGTATTTCCTGTCCTATCTTTTTTTGTCTGTAAGCAGCACTATCTAGCCATATTTTTGTAAATTCATTCTCTGATTTTTCGAAATCAGGTTCATTTTGCAAAATACTGATGGCTAATTTTTTGAGTTCAGAACCAGATGTGCCAGTAAGAAAGTAATCTAGTCTGTCTGGGAAGATTTCGGTCATCGTAAGCAATTTAAAATACTTTTCACCACAGTTTGAATCATTCTCGTTCAGTAAAATCCAAAGCGTTGATGCAACTTCGTTTCTCAGATGACGCAGTAATTCAGTATTCTTCCATGAAAATAAGTCCGAATCTTTTTTTTGCAAAAGACCTTTTTCAATAAAGTAATGAATGGTTAGTTTTTTATTCGAGTTCCCTTCAATAATACCTTTTAGTTTTTTTTCATCTATAGTAAGTGAAACATTATTGAAATAATTTTCAAAATAGATTTTTAGACAGGAAATGAGATCATAGTTTTTTTTAGGAATTTCAATTTCTTTTCCATCTCTTTTTTCATCATTGATGTTCCAAAAATAGTATCGTACAACTGATGGTAAAATGATATCATCCATTCTTGTTCTAATTAAATGAGATTCCTCAAAATCTTTGTAGGCTAAGGATGTTTGGTTAGCTTCATTATATTTTTTGATTACCTGCATAAAATTATCTTTGCTTCTATCAACATATTGCAAATTCAAGATAATTTTACTTATTATGAGTGAGAGATTATATTTGAGGTTTTCCCCTGTTATCTTTTGATCTACATAAGATTTAAAAGCATTATTGCCACTTGTTAAACTTGCAATACGTTTGCTTAAGGAATTTAATTTGGTTTCTACGGAAAATGAGTCTAAAAATTTCATAACCTAAAAATTAATTTGATGCAACAAGTGTTTTTCTCTCGCAAGATACTTTGTTTTGGGAGACAATCATTTTGGTATTATAAATATTTTTTTGTTAAATATTTTTGAATATGTTTTTCATCAATAGCTTTAGGGCTTCACTTTTAATATGTTTTTTCTAAGCTCAACACTTTTTGCATTTGATGAGTGTATTCTCTTTTTTTTTGCATGTCTGTATGCGGATGAAAGTTAGGTCAAGATGGGGTTTGGAATTGTGTAGATGTAGGCTTAAGGGAGTCAGTCTATAAGGTTGTAATGAAGTTGCGGATACAATGGTTCCGCATTTCTTTTTTGAAATAATCAGTATGCGCAGTGGAATCGATAAGATAAAAAAAAACATCTTTTAAAAAAGTGTACTTTAATTTTTTACAAGTTTTTAAATCATGTTTAGATCAAACAATCTAAAATTTTTTATTCGTAATTCGTAGTTTACAAGTAATTAATCAAAATTTCATTCGGTGCCTTGGCAGGTTTATTTCATGTTCCTGCGGGTAGGGCTTGCGCTCTGTACTGCTGATGTCCTGTTTAATCTGGTTTTGTGTGACAAATCTTTGATCCGAATCGCTGTATCTGGGATCAGGGATAAAGGGCATCTTTGCCATTTTGGTAATGGTTATGGTCGGGAAATGATAATCAATCTCTACCGTTCCTAACAGCAGATAACAGCCTCCTCCCTGAAAAGGGTACTGGATCAGCGAGTCCGGAAAATGTGCAGTATCAAAATAAGCGCCCTCGTGGTCAATCCATGTTCCAAAATACATATTACCTTTTTTTGTCGGAACCTGTTTGGTTGAGATCAAGTAAGCAAGCATTCTTACCTGCTTTTTGTGGTAACTGAGTAATTCCTTTACCAAGACATCACCACGGTGTTTGGTCTGCAAAAGATCAAATACAGTGCAGGAAACCGGAAAGCTCAGCAGTTCAATTTCATCAAAAGCATCCTCGAATATCGACCGCTCAAGCACAGGGAGTTTGAATTCCCGCGCAGGTTCCTGCAGGAGCATGAGGCTTCGGTTCTCGGGTTTATAATTATTTAAAAGCAGGCTTACCAGAACCAGCAGCTGGTTTTTGGTTTTACCCGTAAATCGGAAAGCGCCGATAAAGATCAGCACCTTTATGTTTTCAATTCCCATCGGCACCCTGTTTATAAAATCTTCGAGTGATAAGAAATTGCCATTTCTGCTGCGCTCCGTTACGATAAACTGTGCAAGTTTTGAATCAATGTTCAGCAGGTGCATAAAGCCAAGGTAGATGTCATTTCCGTACAGCGCGGTTTCAAATTCACTTTTATTCACGCAGGGATTATGAATGACAGCACCGGCCATTCTTGCTTCGTGGATATAAACTTCGGTTCTGTAAAATCCTCCCTGATTGTTGATTACAGCCACCATAAACTCCACGGGATAATATACTTTGAGATACAGACTTTGATAACTTTCCACAGCATAGGATGCAGAGTGTGCTTTACAGAAAGAATAACCTGCAAAGGATTCAATCTGGCGGTAAATTTCCTGGCTCAGAGCCATAGGGTGACCTTTAATTTCGCAGGATTTGAAGAAATCGTCTTTTACTTTCTGAAGGGCAGCTTTTGATCTGCCTTTTCCGGACATGGCACGTCTGAGGATATCCCCGTCAGCGGCAGAAAGCCCTCCGTAATGCAGGGCTATTTTAATCACGTCCTCTTGATACACCATAATACCATAAGTCTCGCCTAGCTGCTGCTCGAACACAGGATGGAAATATTCAAAGCGTGTTGGATTGTTATGGCGGAAAATATATTCTTTCATCATACCAGACTGCGCTACCCCAGGTCTGATGATAGAAGAGGCGGCAACCAGGGTTTTATAATTATCACATTTAAGACGGCGCAGAAGCCCCCTCATGGCAGGGCTCTCGATATAAAAGCACCCGATTGTTTTTCCTTCTGCCAGGTATTTATTGGCTGACATCTCATTTTTAGACAAAGCGGTGTTTCGGATATTGATGCGCAGGCCCCTGTTTTTCTCAATGAGTTTTACCGTGTCATCAATATGTCCAATACCTCGCTGGCTCAGGATGTCAAATTTTTCAAATCCAATATCCTCAGCGGTGTGCATGTCAAATAAAACAATAGGAAACCCTTTGGGAGGCATTTCCAGCGGCGTGTAATTAGTCAGGGGCTCTTCAGAGATCAATATACCGCAGGAATGCATGCTTCTCATATTGGGATATTTCTCCAGCATCATGCCGTACTGCTGCACCAGTTTTACTATGGAATTGGTCTGATGCATTTTCATTGGATTTTTGGCCAGCTGATCCAGTTCCTCTTTTGGTAACCCGAAAACTTTTCCGACTTCCCGAAAGATAGACCTGTATTTGAATTCCACATTGGTGCCACAGAAGGCTACATTTTCATAGCCGTATCTGTCAAAAATGTATTTTAAAATGACATCGCGCTCTTTCCAAGACCAGTCAATATCAAAGTCAGGCGGGCTTTTGCGGTTTTCATTCAGGAAACGTTCAAAATACAGGTCAAGCTCCAAAGGGCAGATGTCGGTTATGCCAAGGCAGTATGCAATAATACTGTTGGCACCAGAACCCCTTCCAATGTGAAGGAAGCCGCGGCTGTTACTATAGCGGATGATGTCCCAAGTAATAAGAAAATAACCGCTGAATTCAAGATCGTTTATGACTTTAAGTTCCTTTTCAACTCTTGCCTTTGCGGCATCATTATTTCTTCCATAGCGCCATACCAGACCTTCCTCGGCCAGTGTGGTTAAGAGGCTGATATCACCTTTTTTATCTTTAGTGTAGAACTTTTTATTCTTCGGGCTGTCGAAATCATATTTAAAATTACAGGCCTGAACGATTTTCTGTGTGTTATGGATGATCTGAGGATAATCCTTATAGCATGTAAGAAGTTCTTCCTGGGGAATCATCAAGTCAGACTTTTTGCAGCAGTCTTCTTCTTTTAATCGTGACAGCAGTTCATTCCGATCTACTGCGCGGAGTATTCGGTGCAGGTTGTATTCTCTTTTAGTCCTGAAAACAACGGGCTGGAAGATAACCATTTTGGATATCCTGCTTTTAAGGCTAGGAATAAAAAGCCTGCTGAGCTCATCAGGCTGTATGCCTATAAATTCATTTTCTCCCAATTGCTCAGGAGCTTTATCCAGAGGATAGATAAAGTAAACCGATTCCAGGGATGGTGCAGATTCGGGCAGGGTTGCGCCGTTAAAATTATGCCCGGTCAAAAAGCGGTTCATAGCAGCAAGGCCGTCTGCATTTTGTGCCAGCCCGATGTAGCGCAGTTTATGCCTGCATCTAAATTCTATCCCGACAATTGGTTTGATACCTGATGCTTCGCACAGTTTGATAAAATCATAAATTCCCGTTACCGTATTAATATCGGTGAGCGCCATGGCTGTAACGCCAAAAGCTGCCGCCTGCTGCACCAGCTCTTCAACTGGAATGGTGCCATAACGAAGCGAGTGGAAGGAATGGCAGTTGAGGTACATGGAATCAAGGTTTACGTTTTAAAATTTCATTTTTATTGTTCGGCTTAAATGAAGCCCCCGCGCAGCGCATTACAGCGTCAAAGCCATAGCGGTTTTTCATTCGGTCCATAGCCTGATACAATGCCAGCATTTCTTCGGTATCATTAAACAGGTCGATCTGGTAAGTGCCTCTCACAAGACCGCTGAATCGCACCCCGATCAGACGCAGCCGCATGCGGCGCTGGTATAATTTTTCAAATAGTTCCGTTACGGTTTTGGTCAGGATATGATCAGCAGAAGTATACTGGACACGGGACTGCTTGGTTTCGGTATCAAAATTGGCATAACGGATTTTTACCGTTACAGTGGATGCGAGCCACTCTTCCGACCGAAGCTGGTAAGCCAGTTTTTCTACCATTCCCAGCAGGACCCTGTTAAGTTTGGGCATATCGATGGTATCCTGAGAAAATGTATGTTCGGTCGAAATTGATTTTCTTTCCGAATAAGGTTCTACAGGATTATTATCAATTCCGTTGGCTTTTTTCCACAGTTCAATTCCATTTTTGCCAATCATCTGCTGGAGTGCTTCTGCGGGCATTTCAGAAAGGGTTTGGATGGTGCGGATTCCAATTCTGGACAAAAGCTGAAAGGTCTGTTCACCCACCATTGGAATTTTTCGAATGGAGAGCGGATTTAAAAAAGACTGCACCAAATGCTCGGGTATTTCCAGATTCTGTTTCTGCTTTCCTTCACCTGTTCCGATTTTTGAAACAGTTTTATTAATAGACAAGGCAAAGGTGAGGGGAAGGCCCGTTTCTTTAGTGATGCGCTGCGCTAGTTCATCAGTCCATTTATAGCTGCCGTAGAATTTATCCATTCCGGTAATGTCCAGGTAAAACTCATCAATGCTGGCCTTTTCCACTACTGGTGCTTTCTCCTGAATAATTTCAGTTATGTCGTGGGAGAGTCTGGAGTAGAGCTCCATGTCTCCTTTCATGATTTTGGCCTGCGGACACAGCTTCAAAGCCATATGAATGGGCATGGCCGAACGCACGCCGAATTTTCTGGCTTCGTAGGAGCACGAAGCCACAACGCCTCTCTCACCGCCTCCAATGATAAGCGGAATGCCGTTAAGCTGCGAATTGGTAAGTCTTTCGCAGGAGACGAAAAACGTATTCATGTCGATGTGTACAATAGCCCTGGTCATAATCTATTCATTTTATACCCGTCAAAATTAGTATAGATGGTAACATTTTGTAAAATATTTTTGTTATTAATAATAACAAAAATAAAAATCCCTTATTTTAAAAGGTGTTTCAAATGATACGTAAATGATAATTTTTGGGTTTATTCAGAAATTACGGAAGGCTGCAAAAAAGGAATTCGAATTCGAAGACATACTGTTTTTTGAAACTGCTGATAGATCATTTTACTTGTTTTGTTCATCTCCAATGGGTAAGCCAACAGCTGCTGCTACAGCTAGCTTTAAAATTTTTAATGCTCTAAATGGAAGTGATTTTTATGCCGCTTCAAAGAGAGAGGTCTGCCAGACTTTTTTGATTAATAGCATATGTTTTCATTCGAAACGGCTAAAAGGGCAGCCAAAATAGCGCCGGCCGTATGCTGCATGCGCATAACAGACTCCGTTTCACTTCGTCTGCCCTTCGGGACTTATAGCACTCCGCATTCTTAAACCGGCACTTTATCTTGCTTTCTTTTTTTCCGTTTTTTCTTTTGAAAACAAATTTTTTAAGGGCGGAGCGGGGATGAAGGGAGGAGCGGATCATACGTTGGACTGCATGTTTTGTTTAAACATTTCATTTACACATTCATTAGTTAGGGAGTCGCTGGTTTATTTTTTATTCACTATTAAATTTTAAGGTTATGGAAATTACAGGAAGAGTTACAGCAGATGCAGTAGTGCGCAGTGTGGGAGAAAAGGAAGTTTTGAGTTTCAGCATAGCGGTGAATGACCGCTATAAGACAGCGGGAAGTTCCGAGTACAAAGAGGTAACGACATTTATTAACTGCTCCTACTGGATTGCGGTCAAGGCAGGGCAGTGGGTTAAGAAGGGGGCGGTGGTACTCTTAAATGGCAGGCTGGGCATGCATGTGTATATCAACAGTGAGGGAAATCCGATTGGAAGCATTGATTTTCATGTCAATGCAATCAGCATCATTGCTTTTGCGAAGCGAAGCAGTGCTAAGCAGCAAACTGACGGTGATGCAGAAAAAGTGCAGAAAGCAGACACTGCTGTTAAGAAGGGGAAAGATAAGGCTGGAGATGAGGTGCCTTTTTAATTGGACTGGATATTAACTTTTAAAAATTAGAATCATGGCACATCATATTTATTTTAACGAGCAGACAGGCAGACACAGTTTTTTTAGTGTGAAAGAAAAACCGTGGCACAATCTCGGGCAGATCGTGGAGGATTATCCGACAAGCGCAGAAGCAATTGCGCATGCAGGACTGGATTTTGAAGTGGAAAAAAGAAGGCTTTACACGCCTGCTGCTGCAATTGTAACACAGGATTTTATTACTGCGGGCAGACTTGAGATTCCAAATTACTGCAGTACCGTGCGCACCGATACCGATACGGTGCTGGGTGTAGTGGGTAAAGATTACCATATTGTACAGAACAGAGATGCTTTTTCGTTTTTTGATAGCATAGTCTCAGGTGACGGCATCATGTATGAGACCGCTGGGGCTTTGGGAAACGGAGAGAAAATCTTCATCACGGCAAAGCTGCCGGATTACATCCGAGTGGGAAAGGAAGATCTGATCGAAAAGTATCTTTTTCTGACTACCTCACATGATGGAAGCGGGAGTATTACGGCGGCTTTTACGCCGATTCGAATTGTGTGCTCCAATACCCTTAATGCTGCCATGCAGTCTAAAACCAATACAGTGCGTATCCGTCATACTTCAAATGCGAAAGACCGTCTGGAACAGGCGCATAAAGTAATGGGGATTTCAGACACATTGTCGAGTAGCTTAGAGGCAGTTTTCAATTATTGGACAAGAACCCGCATAGCAGATAGAGAAGCTAAAAAACTTATCCAGTATGCAATGGCACCCAGCAGGGAAGTTTTGAAAAAACTGCAGGAAGGAAGAAATGAGGAATTATCGGCCTGCTTTAATAATATGGTAGATAATGCTTTTGAATATGCCATGAGCCATCCATCACAGCAGACTAATACCACTAGAGGTACTGTATTTGGCGCTTACAATGCGGTAACGGGATATTTTCAGAATGTGAGGAAATATAAAGATAATCAGGTAAAACTTTCCTCCATACTGATGGGAGGAACTGCTCAGCTTAGAGGACAGGCAGCATTTAACTTATGTCTTGATTTTGCTGTTAAGGGTATGAGTTCATATGTAGTGCAGAACTGAGTGTATTTTTTTTAGATCTTAATACAGGCAGTTTAGGCTGTCTGTATTTTTTTATGCCGGATGCGCTGCAAATCTAGCCGATTTACAGCGCGCATATATTTTTACAGCTATTTTAATTCATTAAGTCTGTTTTTGAAAAATTTATATCTGTTTTGGATAACGAATGATAAATCTTACGTTTTTAAATTTGTATATCATTATTGAAACAGTTGATGTAAAGCTCTTTATTTTAAATCAAAGACCATGAAGTGGAGTACAAGTATAAGAAAAATAATCATCGAAGTAATCTGTTATTTTTTTGCTTCAATGTTTGTTTACGCCGCGGTAAGTAAAATTCTGGAGTTTGATAATTTTCAAGCGCAGCTTGGACAGTCCGTCATACTGGGAGCTTATGCGGGAGTGGTATCATACGGAGTTTTAACAGCGGAACTTGCAGCTGCGTTGCTGCTAGTTATTCCAAAATACAGGACGGTCGCTTTAATTTGTTCCTTTATTTTAATGGCATCTTTTACGGTGTATATTTTTATCATTCTAAATTTCAGTCCTAGCATTCCATGCTCCTGCGGTGGTATTCTAGAAAAGATGGGATGGAAAGAACATCTAATTTTTAACATTATATGCCTTGCAGCAGCAGCAACTGGATTACTGCTGCATCGCAGCGATTTAAAAAAGACAAGTTTGGAACTGCTGATCATGTTTTGTACTGTGGCTGTAGCGATGTCCGTGATGAAATGGTCATCTGATTATTTTATTTACAAAGAAAATCCCTTTATACGAAGGTTTGTAAACAGATCCTGTGATAAAGTGAATGAAATAGGACTGCATAATAATACGCTTTATTTTGCAGGAAGCAGTGCTGGGACCATTTACATAGCCGACCGTTTGGCGCCATTGCATCTGTTTACTTATGATTCAACTCTGAAAATCAGAAAACAAATTAAAATCCAGCTTGAAAGCAGCAACATCCGGTTCCAGTCGGTTCAGGTAAAGATAGCTGCTCCTTACTTCTTTGTTATGGACGGTACAGTACCTATAATCTACAGAGGTAAAATGGCAGACTGGAAAGCAGAACCTTTAATGAAAGACAACGCTTATTATTTTGCAAAAGCCGTTGTAATTGATTCCTCCAGAATAGCATTCAGAACACAGTTGCGACAATCTGGAGAAAACGAGTTAGCGCTGTTTTCCTTTCGAAGAAAAGAGATAAAACGCGTGCTTCACACTGAATTGCTGCAGAAACAAATTGACGGATTTTTTGACACGGACGGAATGATGGGTTACAGCCCAACGAGCGATACATTTGTTTATGTTTATTACTACCGTAATGAATTTATAGTTGCTGATTCTGATCTTAACTTGCGTTTCAGGGGAAATACTATTGATACAGTTTCAAAAGCTGCTGTAAAACCTGTTCTGATTAAAAAAACTGGAGTCCGTAAACTCGCATCAGCAGTAACTGCCGGTAATAGAATCTTTGCAGTAAGAGGTAACCAGCTTTTTATTAACTCATCTCTCATGGGGAGGTATGAAGCGAAAGAAATGTGGGATATTGCGTCTATAGTAGATGTGTACAATCTTATAGAAAAATCATATGTATCCAGCTTTTATATCTATGACCAGAACGGCTCTAAGATGAGCGATATGCTGGTCGAAGGAAACAATATATATGTAATTGCGGGGATGACACTGTACCGCTATAAACTCGATAAAAATCTTAAACTTAAACCATAATGACCTATCGGCCGATAGCAGGGCTAACGATTGAAAACCTGTATAAAAGAGTAGATCAAACCTAAAACTTTTTATTATGAATACAATTGCAAAAATGATTCTGCCTGCTGCAGTATTTGTACTTGCCAGCGCAGGTGCAGTAAGCACCCAGTCAGATAAAGATGCTGCTTTAAAAAGAGCAGTAACTATAGAGAGAATTAAAATTAATAATTCGTCCTCAGACTGTGAGGAAGTTCCAGTTGATTGTACCACTTTTAATAACGGACATCTTTGTATGGATGATCAAAACAATCAAGTTTTTCGTCTAAATTCGCAGGATCAATGCAGTATTACACTGTATAAGCCTGATTAATTTCAATCATTTTAAAGTATGCGGCCTTAATGGCCGCATTTTTTTTATTGATTTATATGGTGATTTTTTTCTTTGTCTGGTGTGGATATCCATTGTGCTGCTTGATTTCCCTTTAAGTAATAATCAAACCACTGCATAATTTTATTATTTAAGTCTTCCTGTGCTGCTGAGCCTGCTAAAATATGACCTTCATTAGGATACTGAAGCATTACGGCTGTTTTATTTAAACGCCTGAGCGCAAGATAAAAAGCACTTGACTGTTCAGGCTGTACATTGTTGTCTTTTTTACCTGTCCAGAGTAAGATGGGAGTAATAATTTTATCGGCATTGAGAAGAGGACAATTTCTGATGTAAGCCTCCTTATCTTCATATAATGAAGTTCCCATCCTGTACTGCTGGTTTTCAAATCTCCACGCCTCTGCATTATTAAACTCGCTGTTTACGGTAAAATAGCCTCTGATGTTATCCGAAATCCCTGCGCCGCTTACCGCAGCGGCGAAAATACTGCTTTTGGTTAAAATGCAATTGGATTCGTAGCTGCCGAAGGAATGTCCGATTAATCCAATTTTTTTAGGATCGGTTAGTCTTCTTTGATTAATGGTTTTTATGGCACTTTCTACGCAGTCTAAAGCCGACAAACCGGGATCGCCTATTTCATATTCTATATCTGGAAGTAGCACAAAATAACCGTTTGCCGTGAAGTGCGTGATATTAAATCCAAAACCGCTTTTGAAGCTCGGATTCTCATAGGTATGAACTTTCTGTGCAAGCTTATCGTAAATATATACGATCATCGGATACTTGATCGACGGATTATATTGAGCAGGATAAAATAGTGCGCCTTTAACCGATTGTTTCCTTGAATTTTCAAAAGTTATAAATTCCGAACTTCCCCAATAAAAATGTTTTTGCTGCTCATTGCTCTGAAATAAAACGGACGGCTCGCTGCTATCTGCCTTTTTGAATATAATTCTTGGAGGCAGATTAAATTTTTCGGACTCGAAAATATAAGAATCATTTTCTGAGGACTTAATGATGCGACTGATTTTCTCATTATTAAAATATAACAGTTTGATTCTTTTTTTATCAAGAATACCATAACCTGAACTCCCGCTTTTAGTATCATAAACTTCTAAAATTATCTTACTCCTTGTATCATAAACGTCACTGTTTAATCCATAGTAATTTGTTCTATCTGAGTTCTTTTTTGCTGCTGAAACTATACGGTATCGAATTTGTTTTTCTCTTCCATTTGTAAGTCTGGCGGCTGGTTTTCCATCGAGATTGATCTGCCAGATATCATATTGGTCGCAAAGCAGTATTGACTTACCATCTTCAGACCAGCCCTGAAAAAGATATGGTGTTATTTTTCTATTTGAGCTTTCTTCAATTACGCTTTGAAAATTACTAGTAATTCCTGCTGTTATATTAGTGTGTTTTTTTTCTATAATATCGTAAAGTATCCAGCTGCTGTTCTTGTAATAACATATATAACGGCCGCAAGGAGAAAAATTCATATGATAAGATAGGCCAGACTGTTTAGAAACTAGTAATTCCTTTTTTTTACCAGCTGTGCTTATAATATAATAATCCATCGGAGCATTCAGGTCATACTGAGGCTCATATTGGGAAGGATCTGCCACTACAGCGAATTTCTGTTTACCAGTTAAAGCAATCCAATGTAATTTTTCTGTGCTTAATAAATTTACCTGTTTGGTGTAAGGGTACCATACTGCTAGAGAAGACTTTTTAAAGTTTTGTGCAAGTACACTTTCTGGAAACAGGTATTTATCATCGGTTCTCCATATTTCTGCAATGTCAGTTTTTACTTTTTTAGGGCGGGTGTCTTTACAGCTGAAAAATACAGCTGACTTATCATCTGAGATTTTTAAGGGCAGAATGTTATCTTCAAATATTTTTTTATCCCCAAAAATGGCTTCAGGCAGATTTGTCAAAAAGAAAGATTTTGCTTCAACTACATTATAAAAGCAGACAGTTGCGTTGTTGTTGTCAATTGTATAAAATGCCCCTGCATTTCCATCCTTTGACCACGTGAAACTTTTAATTGTTGTAACATCAGCTGTGATTATTTTTTCCACACCTAATTTGGGAGATAATTGAATAAGTCCTGCGCTTGAGAGATTATTCCTTCGTACTGCGTACAGTACTGTTTTTCCATTCGGACTTATTTGATAATCGACAATATTTCCAATTTGTTTCAGAAGTTTTCCTGCATTTGTGCGGATACAGAGAGATGAAGACTTATCGGTTTGGTACTCCAGTGTAACTAAAAATTTTCCAAGTGAATCAAAATCAAATTTTTTTACAGCAGAAAGATTACAGCTGTTTCCGTCAACAAGATTCAATAGCTGCAGTTCTTTGTTCTTATTCAGGCAGGCGAAAAATTCATCATTTACGAATTTGCCTTCATAAAATTCAGGAAAGAAATATGAGGTATCCGAATTCGTACTTCTAACGAAAAGAGTGTCATAACGCGATTCATACTTGAGATAGTAACTAACCCATTTGCCTTGGCTGGAGATTTTGTCAGACTGAAGCCTGCTCCATAATTTATAATCCTCTTTGGTAAGCTGTCTTTGAATTAGATCCTGCCCCAAAGCGGGACAGGTTACTAATCCAAACATGATTACAGAAATGTTGCTGCAAACAAATTTTATATACTTTTTCATTTTTTTAATAGCCAGGATTCTGCGGTTTAAGAAATGGATTTGATAAAAGCTCCTTTTCAGGAATCGGCCACAAGCTGTCTGTAGAATTCCATCCTGATTTAGAAACCGCCAAGATAGCATCTAGATTTCCAGTGCGTTTAAGATCAAAGAATCTATGCCCATATTCGGTAAAAAATTCAACACGTCTTTCATCGAGGACTGCTTTTATTATAGCGTCTTTATCGGCTGCAGGAGTATCATCAAGTCCAGCAGTATTTCTAATCTTGTTTAAATCTTCTTTGGCTCCTATTAAATCTCCCTGCCTAGATCTAGCTTCAGAGCGGATGAGATATTGCTCAGCAGTTCTAAGAACTACTGAATATTCTACGCTATTTCCTGTATTGCTGTTTTTTTTATATTTATAGGCGTGCGTCCATGAACCTGAAGCCGTGATGATGGTTCTCGTCCATTTTGTTTTTCGGAGATCACCGCTTTCAAAAGCATTAAGCAGCTGAGGGCTCAATGTTCTGTGTGCTGGAGGTCCTGAATTAAATATAAAACTGATACCTTCATCGGTATTGTTGCCTGTTCTTCTTGGCATGAGCTGCCAGATAGTGGAAGGACTTCCTTTTAAAAATATTAGATCGAGATTGCTTTCCCATACATAAAGCGGGCTGTTCAGAACAGCTGATGCGGCATTAGATGCCTCGGCCCAGTCTCCGTGATAAAGATAAACTCTGGCAAGTAGTGCTTGAGCTGCTGTTTTATTAGGGCGAACACGGTCTGCTGATATATAATCTGGTGGAAGAAGTGAGGCTGCTTTGACCAGATCTGTGATAATATTTGTATAAACAATTTCTGAAGCCGTTCTTTCTGCACGTCTGTTTTTTTCATAATCTGTAACAGTAATATAAGGAATGTCTCCAAAGATGTTAACCAGATAAAAGTGAATTAAAGCCCGTGTAAAAAGTGCCTCTCCAATCAATCTGCCACTTTCCGCTTTAGAAAGTGCTTTAGACTGCTCAAGTCCTTCAATAACCGCGTTGCAGCAATAGATCTGATGATAACTGTCATTCCAGAAGGTGATTGCAGTACCAGCTGTGGGCAGTATATTATTTCCGTAAATAGATGCCGTTTCTATGTTAGTATTATAGTTAGTAAGTTCATCAGCGTAAAGTCCCATATTAACAGATAGTCCCGATGACAGTCCGCAGAACATACCAGTGTCCCGTAGTTTAGAATAGATGTCTACCATAGCTGCCTCGGCAGTTTTAGTATTCTCAAAGACTTTAACTCCTGTAAGCTGTGTAGAAGGCAGCTCTACATCAACGAAATTGTCGCAGTTCAGCAGTAGGAAAGTGAAACTGCAGATTATAAAAGTTCTAATTATATTTTTCATTGGTCATCATTTAGAAGGTTAATTGTATTCCTGCTGTATAAGTTCTTAATGGAGGCAGGTATCCTGCAAATTTGTACTCTGGATCACCCCCCTTAAATTTCGAAAAGGTGAGTAGATTTTGTCCTTGAATATATAGAACACATTTTACATCTTTAGAAAAGACCTGCGGAACCTTATAGGTTAATGAAACACTTTTAAGCCTTATATAGGAAGCGTCTTCAACTGCGGCATCACTCGTTCTGAAAAGCGAGTAAGCTGTGTTTAGCGCACTGTTTCTTCCGCTCGTCAGATTCTGGTAGCCTGCCGTATTTTCAGACTGCTGCCAAAAATAATTTAAATCGGCCGGCTGATTGAACATTGTCCCAGGAGCCGCAGGCGTGTGAGAAAAGGCTTTTTGGCTGACAAACTGAAAAAGAAAGTCAAGCTTTAGGTTTTTATATGTCAGCTGATTCTGCAGTCCGCCGAAATATTTTGGATTTAAATTCACCAAAGCCATTCTGTCTGCAATTGTGAATTGTCCGTCATTATTGAAATCCAGATAAGTATAAGCATGTGTTAGAGGATTGATGCCATTATATTGGTACAGTTTAGAAATGTTTATTGATTGGCCCACCACGTAACGGTTCGCGTTGGATGAAATTTCAAGTCCAGGATAGGAAACAAGTTTATTTCTGTTGGCAGAAATATTAAAACTGGAAGTCCATTCTAGATTGCTCCGCTGCAGATTAACTGTTCTAAGGGTAAATTCAAGACCAGTATTCTGAACCACGGCATCCAGATTTGAGGTAAGGGTTGTAAACCCTGCTGTTCCGGGCAGTGGGATACCCACCAGCTGATTCGAGGATGAATTTATGTAGCATGCACCTGTAAAAAACAGCAGGTCTTTCAGTAGCCCGACTTCAACAGCTGTTTCAAATTTTCTATTAGTCTCCCAGCCGAAATCAGGATTGAAAAGACGAGTAGGCTGAAGTCCGGTAATACTTTGATAAAGATTGGCAGAAGAAACATACGTATCGAGAAACTGATAGTCACCAATCTGATCGTTACCCGTGATACCGTAGCTGAACCTTAATTTTCCAAAACTTAAAATAGAATTGTTTTTTAGAAAAGCTTCTTCAGAAAAAATCCATGCAGCACCGACCGCACCAAAAGTTGCAAACTGTCTTCCTGGTCCGAAACGGCTTGAGCCGTCTCTTCTACCTGTAACATTGATAATATAACGGTCGTTATAATTATAATTGATCCTGCTGAAAAAAGCCTGATATCTGTAAATAGTTACATCGCTGTAATCGACCACCTTTACTGAAGCTGAAGCTAAATCATTAATAAGACTGTTGCTCGAGAATCCAAAGCCCGACTGAAATAATCTGTCAGTAGTTTGATTTTGAAAAGTACCTCCCAGCAATGTTTCAATTTTTCCCTGTCCGATTTTTAAACTCCAGTTCAGTTGCGGTTCTATGATCCATGAACTTCTCATTGTAAGATTGGTATATATAGAGGAACTTTCGCTTCCCAGTCCTAATGATGGATTATTCATAGTAGATGGCTGGGTAATGGTCTCATAATTTCGCAGGTCGGTATAGCCGAAACTGGATTTTATCTGCAGGCCGGGAGCAAGATTATAAGAAAGCAGTGCATTAGCATTTAAATCATTTATTTTGGTTTTAAATTCCGATTCATTTGCAGCTAGAGGATTCTGCCACGTATTGTTCTCCCAGTTAAGATTGCCATCTGCATCGTAAAGAGGAGGAGCGTTAGGTGCCAGCAGGCGTGAAATTCGCGTAAGATCCGCTCCGGGCTGAAAGTTTCTCTGTGTGGTATATACTGCTGAAAAATTAAGTCTGAATTTATCATCTTCCGAAATATGATTAAAACTGAAATGGGCAGTGCTTCTGTTGTACTTGAAATCACCTGGAACTACAGTAGTCTCGCTTCGGCTGTTACCGCTTAAAAGATATTGTGTTTTAACTGAGCCTCCAGAAACTGAAGCCTCAAGGTTTAGGATTTGTGCTGTTCCCCCAATAAGCTCTTTCTGCCAGTCCGTGTAACGATTTTGATTCCAAGTGCCGTTGACATCATAAGCATTGACAGGATAAGTCGTAATGCCGTCATTTAAGAACGCCTGTTTTCTCATGTCTAGATATTGTGCGGTGTCCATCAAGGAAATCATTTTTGTCACATGGCCAAGTGATGTAGAAGAGTTGATATTAAACTTTGTTTTGCCTGATTTCCCTTTTTTGGTTGTAATCAGTACTACTCCATTAGCACCACGTGAACCATATATAGCTGTTGCATCTGCGTCTTTTAAAGCTTCTATGCTTTCAATTTCAGATGGACTTATAGAATTAAGCGGACTGGTCATGGTAGGGGAGGTTCCTGAGGTTAAAGTTGAACCGATAGTTTCAGTAGAATAAGGAACACCATCCACAATATATAGCGGCTGATTGGCATCACCACGAAGGCTGTTCTGCCCTCTGATTTTTATTTGAAACGCTCCGCCTGGAGATCCGCTGTCCTGAATGATTTCTACACCTGCCATTCGTCCCTGCATAACTGCAAGAACATTTCCGACCGGTTGTTTGTCTATATCCTTTGAGGTGATTTTTGCAATACTCCCTGTTCGTTCTTTTTCTTTTACAGAATAATATCCTGCATTTACCTGAACTTCCTGGAGAGTTGTGGTATCATACGTAAGTGTAATGCTGATTTTTGTTCTTCCTGATATAGGAATAATAGCTTTTTTAAATCCGATAAATGAAACCACAAGTGTATCATGAGAAGAAGCTGTAATGTGAAAATCTCCGTTGTAATCGGTTACAGCTGAAGCATTTGTTCTGCTTTTTAAAGTAATTGATACACCTGGTAGCGGCGCATTACCATCAGTGACAGTTCCCTGAATCTGATGCTGTTGTAAAAAAGTTTTGAAAATCCGATTGGAATTTTTGGCTGATAAAGGTGAAAAAGACAGCAGGATGCCCGTAAAAATTAGGCAATAAAGAGCTTTTCCATCCTTGTAAAATGAAAAATATTTCATAATATTGGGATTGGTTAGTTAAATGGTATTTAATTGGCTAAAGGCTCTCTATACTAGTTTGGCGACGAGGTAGAGGGCTATTTTTTGTTCTTTACATAAAATTTATTTGTAAACATTTGGCACTAAAAAGAATGGTACGCTACGAATAATAAGTGAAAGTTTATTGCATAAAAAAGGCATGGAACTCAGCTTATTGCACTAGAGGTATTGGCCATACCTTACCACGAATAAGTGAGCCCACGCCAATGACGTGAGCATCTTGCTTATTCTCCCGTGGTAAATGAAAAGGCCAATTTTCTAGTACGAGATTCAAAGCGAATGCTTCTATTTTTTTATAAGAAGTATCGCAAATGTAAATAATTATGAAACAAATATAACAAAAAATATTTTAAGTAGTATTTAAATACTACAATATTTTTTTAGCAAAGACTGAAATTACATGTTCTAAATATTTCAAATGGAGAAGGAACAGGATAGCAACTTTTTAATATTATTTGGTAATAATCTGCAAAAGTTTAGAAAAGCTAAAAAACTGAGCTATAGAAAACTTGCTCAATTATGCAATGTTGACCATAGCCAAATAAGTAAAATTGAAAAGGGACTGATAAGCGTTCAATTAAAAACTATTATTGACTTGGCAAGAGCATTAAATGTTCACCCAAAAGATTTTTTCGACTTTGATTTTGATTTAAAAGATGATAAAAAAGTAAGGTAGTAGGGTAGATGCCAATACATGTAATAAAGTTAATATAAGGATAGATAGTTATCTTCTAAATTTAAATGCCTTGTAAATAAATCTACAAGGCAATATTATCATTTTTTAGATTCTTCTATAGAAACTTTTCTAAACTCTTTTAAAAGTTTTTCAATTTCTAAAGATGATTTGCGGGCTCTTGCTCCTGCAGCTTTAACTCCTTTTTCCGATAGTGATTCAGATTCTGTTTTGAATGTTTCGATTTCAGCATTAATTTTTGCTAGTAGATCTTTCATTTTTTTCTATTTTTTAATTACCCCGCAAAAGTAAAAAGTTTATTGATTTTAGGACGTTATTATATGGGAGAATTAAAGTTTTTCTTTTTTGAGTTTTTCAATGAAATATGTTGGAGATATACCTGTACTTGATAAGAAAGCTTTAGTAAAGCGCTCTGTAGTACTGAATCCTGCTTCCTGTGCTAGTGCGGCATAAGTGTAATTCCTGAATTTTGACTCCTTTTGTAACAGATTTAAAATGTAATCAATCCGGAGGCTGTTGATATATTCGGTTATACCTTTCTCTCTAGAGTACTCTAGTACACTGGCTAAATATTTTGGATTTGTTTTAAAAGCAGTGGAAAGATTGGTGAGATTCCAGTCTTTTTCCAGAAATCTATTTTCCTTCTCAAAATTTTCCAAATGCTTTAATAAAAGAGCGGTCGTATCTGGACTTATATTTTTAAGAGGAGCTTTTTTTATTTTGGTTTTAGTACTGCTTTTGGTTGTATGAAGCTCCTGCATAAGCATCTGATAGTTTTTACTATATGTTTTTCTTGTTTTGTAGTAACGGTAAGTAATTGTTATTGTGATAATAAACAAGATCAAGATTATGCCTGCAAAAATATGGTCATAGTATTTTTCCCAGAGCAGCTCTGCAGTAATGCGCTCATTTTCTTTTGCTATTCTTTCTTTTTCAAGCACGAGTTCTTTTGTATCATACTGTTTATGAATTTTTCCAATGATGTATTGATTAGTTTCTCTCAGAAGTGTATCGGCCTTCAAGAGCTGGTCAATGTAATATAACTGCTTGTCTACATCTTTTTTTGCTTTATAATAGCTAATCATGAGTTCAAAGGACTGTCTCAAATCTGGTCTCAGATATTTTTTATCATTAAAGATTTTATCTACTTTCAAGAAGTACAACACAGCTTTTTCTTTTTGATGCAGTGACCAGTAACTTTTTCCAATATAAAAGTATCCTATGGCTTCGCTTGCAAAATCATTATTTTTATTAATGGTCTCCATTGACGATTCGATATGTTTAATGGATGTCCCGTAGTTCTTTTTGAAGTACTCATTGATTCCTTCGGAGTGATTGAAGTAAGGAATCATTTCTTCTATTTTCAGCCTTTTGCTTTCTGCCGTACCCAGCTCATTTATTTCAGTGCATTTTCCGTAATTTCCCAATTTGTTGTAACATAGACCAAGGGAATGAAGCGAGTTTAGATAAGGTCTTGGGTTTCTTTCTTTGTAATATTCGATACATTCTTGCAAAAGAGAGACTGCTTCGTCATAAAAACCAATATAGAATTTAGTCAGTGCTATACAGTATTTTACTTTATGGGCAAGATATTGATCTTTAGTTTTAGATATGTATTCATTTGCAGTGAGATAATTATCCATAGCCTGCTGGTGCAATTTCATTCCATAATATGCAGTGCCTTTGCTGAGGTATGCAGAGCCCATAAGTGCATCATCTTTTGATTTCTTCGAAATATAAATCATGCTGTCTGTATAAACCAACCTCAGCTTTTCAGGTGAGATCAGCATAAGGTTTTGGTAGCCGTTTATGATTTCTTTCCAGTTCTGCTCTTTTTTTGCTTTAGTTAAAAAAGTATATGCATAAACAGATGCACGCGAACTGTCTCTTTTAAATTGATAAAATCGATCATCTAGGTAGTCATAGTCTTTATTTTTTAATGAATCGGGCGTGCTGTAAGTGCTTTTCTGTGCCATGACTACGCCATAAAATAATAGAAATAATAAAAGTAAATTTTGTCTCTTCATTGGTATGGGAGTTAGGAAGATTATGCAGGGATAATTCTAAAACCGCAATAGATAATTCTCGGAATTACTTTACCTTAAATAAATATAAAAATAACATAAACGATTGAAAAATAGTTTGTTTTTTATGAGAAATGTACTATGGATTTCTCGAAAATCCGTATTTAAAATGCCGAAAATCCGTAGATATAGGCTTGCGGGAGATTTTTAAGCAGGATAGATTTGTCATGAATTCAAAAGCAAAAACCTCCAGCAGGGTGCTGGAGAAAAGTTCTGCTTATCCGGATGAAAGGGACTCGGGAAGAAATTCCTGTTCACATTCAAACCACTAATCATGAAAACCATTTTATTATGCATTTTTACATCAGTTTTTCTTATTTCATGTTCTGCTAATCCAGATTTTGAAACAGCAGAAAATTTATTAAGTACAGCTGAACAAACAGCTGTTGAAAATCAATATCCTTCAAATCGAGCAAACCCATTTGATTTAAAAGGCAAGAAATTGTATGAGGCTCTGGATATTTACAGTAAAAAGTACCAGCCTGCTAATTCAATTTCTGAACTAACTGCGCAGATTAGATTTGTTTCTGAAAATATATTTCAGAGGGGAAGTACAACAGGCAGACTAATACCATTCACCGATGAAATGGTGGAGGCTATAATGGATGATCCTGATAACAGTATGATTGTAATTGTCCAGAACAGTGTTTTGCAAAATTACGCAAAAAATAAACTGATTAGTTTTCTGCAACAGCTTATCATTAATAGACAGCAGGAATTCAGTATCACCTATAACTATATTACAAGTTATGAAGCAGATGTAATGGATGATGCCGTTTTAAACGCTGAAGAAACTGAAACTATCATGACAATAGCTTCAATTTCAAGGTATTCGCTGTATTCTGAAGAAGATCGTAAGGATAAGGATTGGGACATACTTATAGGGAGTAAAAATGCAAAGTCTATCTTCCGGACTAATGAAGTATCCCTTATTTCAATAATCGCACTGTTGGATAGGTTTATCTAGCTTATTACTTAATTAACATTGATTAGCTTTTAAATGAAACTGCCGATTTTATTATATATACTCCTTGTCCTATTTAATCTTTTAAGCCTTTATTACATTGTAGGACTTTTTAGCTGGAATGGAATAGAAGATTTTCTGATAAGCGGACACAGAAGCGGGCATGCCAGGTTTATGGTCTATCTGCTCTATAGCACTATGCTTTTAAATCTTTATAGTTTATTCTATATCGCAGTACGAAATTTTTTTGATGACTAGCATCGGCAGTTTCTTTAAACTATCCCTCAATCATAAGAAGTTATGCTTAAAGATTTGATTAATAGCAAAATGAATGAATCTCCTTTCATGGGAGTAATGGTTTATATCATTAAGAAATATATTGTAAAATCTGGTCAAAAAGAATCTTTTATAGTAAGTAATTCAGCTGTAGTACTGATAAAGTCTGGTAGATTAAAAATACAAACTAAAGAAGCAGTTCAAGATCTATTAGCGCATGATTTATTAATCCTGTACAAAAAAAGCAATGTTGTCGAAGTGGATGCACAGGATATGCCGCAGTTTTATTTGATTAGGTTTTCTTCAGAAAAAGACAGAATAAGTATTCCTTTGCAGGAGATGGCTTCTTTTCTAAATCTGACTGGTCAGGAAGCTATAAAGATTAGTCTGGATGAAAGCGATTATTTAGTACTATCACTAATCTGCAGGCTGCTTTATGCTGAGACAAAAAATGAGAGACCGAGTGATTTTGAAATGGAACTTAGGCGTATCAGTACTAACCTGCTGATTTTTGAGTTGAAGCTTATTTATACAAAGTATTTTACTGCCACTGAGCTCCACATTTCAAAAGCCGAAAAATTGGCAGGGCAGTTCTTAACTGTTTTATCTATTCACTGCCGTAAACATCGTAATGTGAAATTTTATTCGGGAGTATTGTACATTAATTCTGAGTATTTAAACAGAGTGGTGAAGGAAGTAACAGGCAAGCCGGCTAAGAAAATTATAACTGAAGCAGTATTGGCCGAGGCTGTAAGCCTGCTGGATGATTTTAATTATACCATTTCTGAAATAGCAGATGAGCTGGAGTTTAGTTCTTCATCGTCGTTCAGTATCTTTTTTAAAAAAGCTATGTCCTGCACCCCGTCGGAGTATCGTTCGAAAACTGCCCAGAGAATTAAGAATCGTTAGCCTCGGTTATTAACTACCATGAAAATATGAAAATGATGATGAGTAAAAACTATCCTTTAGAATGGCTGGATAATTTGATATTGGAGCATCTTAATCCTAATAGAACAGCTATCAGTCAATTGTCAGAAACTGATCTGGCAGTAATTTCAGAAAATATAGGGAAGGAATCTGCAAGGATTCAGATTCGAATTAAAAATGAAATATTTTCCCTTCGAAAGAAAAGGGAGATCCGTCTTCTGATTCGAAAGTACCATTCCTCTTTAATTTTTCTATTGGATGCGGTAGTGGATAACCGTAAAACTGCTGTATTTGAGACTGCAGGTCTGGCGCAGGCGGCTGAATTGATTATCAACTGTCTGGATGAGCTGCTGTCTTTTCTGGAAAATCGTTTTGCGGCTTATTTAAGTCTTGATGAAAGGGTTCCGATAACCTATCTGATGGTGTCTCGAAATGAGCTTGAACTGAAGCTGAAGAAATTGAAAAAAAGGAAATGTGAGAGCGAGGGCGACCAGATTGTTTTAAGGATTGTAATTGAGGAACTGTCGGATGCCGGGTTTTGTGATACTAAAAGCAGGGTAACTTTCCGACAGCTTGGTTATGAAAGAATGCTTTTGAAAAGTGTGCTCAGTCTGGAACATTCAGAAAACGGTTCAGCAGTGTTTTCAGCTTTTGACCGACTTCTGATCAGTTTGAATTTTAACAGCGCTCAGTATGTAAACCTGCTAAAAGAAAGACTGGTAAATAGGCTGGATTTGGCAGAGGGTTTGGAGCAGAAATTCAATACTTTGTCTTATTATGCTAAAGAACTGGGACAGATTGATTCCAATTATACCTTCACTTTTAATCCTTCTGCACAGCATCTAAAAATCGTACTGGAGCAGTGGCTGCAGTATGAGATGCTGTATATGGAAAAGAAAATGGAACGCAGCGGCGCTTTAGCTTCTAAAGGGGCAGTTGAAAACAAACTGGAATGTGATTTATCGGCAGATCAGATCGGTATTATCCTACGGGCAGCCGATGAAGCGCGCGTGGTGAAATCTAGATCCATGAGTCTTGTTTTTCAAAGGATAGTCCCTCATCTGTCCACTGCTTTTAAAAGGGATTTGTCGTATCAGTCGGTGAGGAGTAAATCCTATAATGCGGAGGAAACAGACAAGAACACGGCTATTATGACCTTGGAGAAAATGATTAAAAAAATAAGGTCGTATTGAACTTTGTGTAATTTTTTGATTTGGATTGAAACAAAAACACTGGAGAATAGTCTAATATTTAAATACTGGAATTAAAATCATTTAAATGATAAACTATCCAGCTGTTTCTGGTTTGACCACTGGATAATAATAACTATAAATAAAAAAGTATGATGACTCTTATTGCAATATTTTTCCCATCGCTGTCTTTTCTTTTAAGAGGAAAGATATTGACAGCCCTGTTGTGTCTGATCCTGCAGGCCACACTTATCGGCTGGATACCGGCCGCCATTTGGGCTGTGATATCCCTTCAGAATTCCAGAGCGGACAGACGCAATGCGCAATTGATTAAAGCAATGCGGACAAAATAATACTGATTTATAATTTTATAAAGCCCCTGAATTTTTTTCGACTGTCAGGGGCTGTTGTTTATAATAATTGCTTAGTGAGTTGGAAATATTCTTTAGATCGCTGTAGCGTTTACATATCTGTCATATAAGAGTGCCCCCCAGTATTTACAGTCTTTTTACAGATGTTATGACTGGCTGTTTGTTTTTGCCATAAAAAAAAAAGAGAGTAATAAATATTGCAAAACGTGGAATTCCGTAAAAATGTAAAAAACTATTAACTTGAAAAATCGAGGTAAAATGTTTTAATATCATAACAAGCAAAGATGAGCGTTACCGCTCATCTTTTTTATATTAGAAAGTTAAAGTAGCTTAAAGATTTGTTTCGCAGGCTGATTCTAGTTATTAAAAATGAACCCCTAGGCTGTACCTATAGGTTACTCCCTTAGAATAAAATAGACCATTTATGATGCTAGGTCAGTTTGTTAAGCTATCCCTCATAGACTTAATCTGAGTTGAGTTTTTACTCTTTTAAAAATCTAAAATGAGGAATCCCGTAAAAGAAATTATTATTTTTTTTGTTTATTTGAATCCGAAATCTTTAACGAAGTTTTAACAGTTTACATTAAAGTAATGGCTTAGAGAATATTGAATTTAATATAAGATAAAAACTCAAAAATGAAAACAAAAATTACAGTAATCCTAATTATTTTAGTCACTATTTCAGTAAATGGACAGTCTTACTTTCCATTACGAAATATAGAAACAAACATCCAATCTTTTTCTGGGGTAAATGGGCAGTGGATCGCCGTGGCTCCGACAAACAATAATTTAGGAGCGAATTATTATCAAGGTTTAAATTTTGGTTTTGACATTAACAATTATATAAGTCTGGTAAATGGGGTGGGAACAAATGAACTATACTTCGGACGATGGTCAGGAAACTGGCAAGGGTGGAATAAAATATGGCATTCAGGAAACTTAAATAGCGCATCAATTGATTTTACAGCTAAAAATTTAGGTATTGGTACAGTAAATCCGCAAGCAGGTGTCGATATATTCAAATCCTATGATTTAAATATTACAAAAGCAATAAAAATAATGTATCAGGGCTCTTGGGGTACTGCTCAATATGCAAGTAACTATAGGTTCATAGATATTCAAAGTACTGAGGAAGGGAACATCCTTGCACTTAATGCCTATGGCATGGGAATTGGTTACAATCCGCCATCTTACAGTTCTCCGGATAGATTATATATAAATGGAAATGTAGGCATTGGTACTACTCATCCAACTTCAAAGCTTACCGTCGCTGGAAATATTTCTTCGAGGGAAGTAAAGGTAACGGTAGATGCGGGAGCCGATTTTGTTTTTGAAAACAATTATAACCTGCCTTCTTTACAATTTGTAGATAAATTCATTACAGAAAATAAACACTTACCTGAAATTGCTTCGGCTGCAGAAATGCAGAAAGACGGAATTAATCTTTCTGAAATGAATATTAAACTGCTGCAGAAAATTGAAGAACTGACTCTGTATGTTATTGAGCAGAATAAATCAATTGAAAGTTTGAAAAAGGAAATGAATAATATTAAATCAAAATACAAATTATAACTATGAAGAAATTTTACATTTTAGGTCTTCTTTTAATTTCAATTAGTGCAGTTTCGCAGATTAATTCACCTAATGGTAATAATATTTTTTATTACAACGGATTGGCTGATGTCATTTTTCGTTTCCCTGAAAGAGGTTCAGGCGGAAGAGCTATTGTTCATGACACTGGTAATGTTTTGTCATTGAATTACGCGAGCGACTTTACGGGCGGTACTCGTATTGGTACTGACGTATTTTTTAAGGATGGCGGAAATTCATTTATTTATTCTGGGAATTTTGGAATTGGAACTAACAATCCGCTAGCAAAATTCGAAATAAATCGTGGCAATATTTTAGTGAAAAATTTGATCAATGTTGATAATAGTTCAGCAATTATGATTGGACATTCGATTGTAGATGGAAATCATACAACTTTTGGAACTTCTATTCGAACGATTACTCAAAGTGGTGGTGCGAATGTCTATGGAATGCAATTTTTTACTCAGGAATCTCATGTGACAAATCAAACTGAAAAAGTGCGAATTCAAGGTAATGGTAATGTAGGTATTGGAACAACAAATCCACAGAACAAGTTAGACGTAAACGGTACAATCCATTCCAAAGAAGTAAAAGTAGATATGACAGGCTGGTCTGATTTTGTTTTCAAAAAGGAATATGATTTGCCAACACTTCAAGAAGTCGAAAAACATATTGCTGAGAAAGGGCATTTGGAAAATATTCCAAGTGAGGAAGAGGTTTTAAAAAAAGGAATTAATCTGGGAGAAATGAATGCTAAGCTTTTACAAAAGATTGAAGAACTGACTTTGTATGTGATTGAGATCAAAAGGGAAAACGCAGACTTGAAAAAAAGAGTTGAGAAGATTGAAAAAAAATAATGAAATGAAAAATATTTATCTATTAATTATTGTATTTATCACACAAACAAGTTTTTCGCAAAATACTTATCCATTCCCTGCTAGTGGTAATGTTGGTATTGGAACCAATAATCCTGTCTTTAATTTAGATGTTTATGGAAGTATAGGGGTCGGAAGTCACAGTGTTAATGCAAACTCAACAAAAATTTTTCTTAGAAATCCTTCTGGAAGAACTTGGGCTATAAGCTCTGGAGCTAATATGGTAACTGAATCAAGCTTTTCAATATATAATTGGTCTGTGAATCAAACTGTTCCTGTTTTTAATATTGCTAATAATGGGAATGTCAGTATTGGTACCTATGCTGAAGGATTTCAAAGTAAATTGATGATAAAAGAAAATGGAAGCTCAGATAACATTTGGCGCGGAAGAATTGTTGCATCAGGTGATTTAAATGCCATCGTTATGGGAGAGTATGGAGGAAAAGCATGGTTGGGGGCGCATAATTCCTATTTAAGCGCGTGGAGCGATTTAATTATTCAGGGAGGTGGCGGTAATGTTGGTATAGGTATGACCAACCCTACAAACAAACTAGATGTTAACGGTACCATACATTCCAAAGAAGTAAAAGTCGATATGGCAGGCTGGTCCGATTTTGTGTTTAAAAAAGAATACAATCTGCCTACGCTTGAAGAGGTAGAAAAACATATTACAGAAAAAGGACATCTCGAAAACATTCCCAGTGAAGAAGAAGTTTTGAAAAATGGAATCAATCTGGGGGAAATGAATGCAAAGCTTCTTCAGAAAATTGAGGAAATGATGCTTTATATTATTGAGATAAAAAAGGAAAATCTGGAGATAAAAAAGGAAAATCTGGAGATCAGAAAAAAAGTAGACAATTTAGAAAGGTAAGCATGAAAAGTAAAGTATACATTTTTATATCTGTGTTTTGTTCCTGGGCTGTCAATGCTCAGATATACACACCCTCAGGCATTATCCATGGAACGTCTGGAAATGCGAATGTTGGTATTGGTACAGCGAGTCCAATGGCAAAGCTTCAAGTTGACAACGGTAATATACTGGTTCGAAATTTTGCTAATGTCGACAATCAATCTGCCATCATGATTGCCCATGCAATAAATATTACCACTTACGATACATTTGGAACATCGCTCCGCACGATCACTGAAAGTGCAGGATATAATACTTATGGTTTGCAGTTTTTTACGCAGGCATCTTACGGAACCGGACAAACGGAAAAGTTACGGATCCTTGGAAATGGAAATGTTGGTATTGGTATTAATAATCCCAATAATAAACTAGATGTTAACGGCATTATTCATTCCAAAGAAGTGAAGGTAGATATGAGCGGGTGGTCTGATTTTGTATTTAAAAAAGAGTATAATCTGCCAACACTCGAAGAAGTAGAAAAACATCTTATTGCAAAAGGTCATTTAGAGAATATTCCGAGTGAACAGGAGGTTTTAAAAAACGGAATTAATCTTGGGGAGATGAATGCTAAGTTGCTTCAAAAGATTGAAGAACTGACATTGTATGTGATTGAACAAAATAAAAAAATCGATAAGCAAAATGAAAAAATAATGTCTCTGGAAAAGAAATTAACTTCGAAATAATTTATTATGAAACTTAAATCAATTACAATAATCTTATTCTTAATTTCTGCCATTTCATCTGGACAGCAAATTGCAGATGGTCGTGCTTTAGAAATTACGGATTTTTCTGTTCCTTTAAGATCGGGAGCTTATCAAGGATATTTAGCAAGCGGAATGAATGCTGATCAAGCATTTGGATGGCAGCATTTATTTGTGGTAAGGCATTCTAATGACGCTAATAATTATCAATTACAATTGTCTTCATCTTATTCGTCAAACGATCGTTTATTTTTTAGAAAAATTGCATCCGGAAGTGCAGTATCATCAAATTCTGAGTGGAATGAAGTGGCTACAAGAGGCGCTAATGTCTTCAACGGAAATCAAATTTTGGTTGGAAATCAAATTTTAAGTGGAGATTTAATAATTGGAAAAGATTTAGAAATAAGCACAATATCAGGTCCTGCAAGCAGTGGTGCAATTCAAATTAAAACGAATAGTGGTGCTGGAGGACCAAATAACAGATATCTAAGACTTGGCTGGAAAGATAATAATGCTTTTTTCGCTCCTGCATTATCAATCAATGAAAATCTAAATGTTGGTATTGGCACAATTGATCCCGATTCAAAATTAGCTGTGAATGGCACGATTCATTGTAGAGAAGTAAAAGTAGATATGACAGGCTGGTCTGATTTTGTATTTAAAAAAGAATATAAGCTGCCAACACTGGAAGAAGTTGAAAAGCATATTGCTGATAAAGGACATTTGGAAAACATTCCAAGTGAAGAAGAGGTTTTGAAAAATGGAATTAACATTGGAGATATGAATGCTAAACTATTGCAGAAAATTGAAGAACTGACACTCTATGCAATTGAGCAGGATAGAAAAACAGAAAAATTAAATGCCTTTATTTTAGAGCAGAATAAACTTATTTTAGAACAAAGCAAACGTTTAGAAAAACTGGAAAATAAATTATGAAGAGAATAATTACCCTTTTATTATTTGGGATTTGTACTTTATCAAATGCCCAGCAAAAAATAACCTTCAGCTATGATTCGGCAGGAAATCAGATCGTAAGAAGCCTATGTATCTCGGGCTGCAATCCGACGGGAAAATCAGTAGAAGAAGTTAAAGAGATAGAAGCTGTAACAGAAGATGACCTGCTTAAATTTTCAAAGGAAGATGTGATTTCCTATTATCCGAATCCGGTAAAAGAACAGCTGTATTTAAAATGGGAATTGATAAATGAAAACAAAGTCAGCTCTATTGTGGTATATGGAATAACGGGACAAATTTTGCAGACTTTTTCAAAGACTGAAAGCACTGACAGCCAGATAATTTCTTTTGAAGAATATCCTAGAGGAGTTTATCTTGTTGCTCTTAATTATAAAGACGGCGAACAAAAAACAATTAAAATTATTAAGCAGTAAAGTTATATATGAAACAATTATACTTTTTCATTATTTTATTATACTCAGTTTCTTCCTTTTCTCAAAATTTTGCTGATACAAAAGGGGAACTTCAAATTTCATCATCAGGAACAGCTGTGTATACACTGCCAATTGCAGTTCCTCCAAGTATTAAAAGTACGGCTCCTGTTATAAATTTAACCTACAGCAGCGGAGTAAGGGGCGGTATAGCAGGACAGGGCTGGAGTATTAACAGCATATCCACAATAAGCCGTATTGCAACCCGCAGAGATATAGACGGATATGTAGACGGAGTTGATTTTGATGATAATGATAAATTATCATTAGACGGCCAGCGTCTTTTAATAAAATCTGGTACTTACTGGGCGAGCGGATCTACTTACGAAACTGAATTTAAAAGCAATACAAGGATAGAGCTTAAAGTAGAAGGCACTACTATGTATTTTATCGTAACAGCTCCAGACGGCTCCAGAAGCTGGTACGGTTCCAAAGGTTCGGGAAGTCTTCAGAATTCAGTTTCTTTAAATTCTTGGTACATTGTGCATTATGAAGATGTAAACGGGAATTTTATAGATTACAATTATAAGACAGTAACATATAACAGCACCAATCAGCTTTATATCGATACCATAACTTTCAGCGGCAATACAACTGCAGGAATTGCGGCCCAAAATAGAATTAAATTTTATTACAGAAATGCAAAGCGAATTGAAAGAGACTATCTGAAAGGTCAGGCAGTTTACGCCACACAGATATTGTATACTGTAGAGGTGTTTTCAAATAACAGTCTTTTTAGAACATATAAATTGGAACATTATGAGGATAGCGATTTAGGTTACGAACGTGTAAAGAGCATCCAGGAGGCCAATGCTCAAATGGAAGTCTCTAATCCCGTTACATTTACTTATGCTTCAAGTCCTTCAAATCAAGAACGTACAGAAAAAGAATATACAAATAATTTGGCTTTTGACCAAATACATTTGGCAGGTGATTTTGATGGTGACGGGAGACTAGATTTTGTTCAAGCGAATAAGGTCTATACGAATCTATTTAAGCAGGACGTTTCAAATGCACCTATAGCTTTACCTTTTATTTTCGGTACCGAAAAGCTGCTTACTGCAACAACCTTAAGGGATAATAAACTTAATCAGTTTCACTCTGTTGTCAGGGTAAAGGAAAATTTAGAAAGTATTGATTTTGAGTTTTATAATTATTTGAATGGCGGCTTCCCTAAAGAATTTACAAAAACTGTTAATCTTGATAACAAAAGAACTAATGATCTGGATTCAAGATGTAAAAATAGTTTGGTAAACCAATATGAAATAAAGGTAAACAATTACTTTGAGGGAGATTTTAATGGCGACGGTGTATCAGAAGTTTTTATTATCTCAGCAAGAAATGAACAAAAAATAGTCAGCGAAGTAATTGGTGAAGATTTACCTTCACAAACTAGATGCTTGTATGAAGTCATAAACGATGGTTATGATTACTATGTTTTAGATTTAAATCCAGCCAGTTCGGTAAATTTAGGGGATAAAGGATTTGTTAAAATCCAAAGTAATTTAATACTTAATTCGTTAAATTCTCTTCTTTACAAAAATATAACAGGAGATTTTAATGGAGATGGTAAAACCGATATTTTGTCAATAAATCAAAATAATAAGAATTATCAGATAATTAGTTTCAAACAGCTTGCCTCTGCTCCCTGGATGGAACTGGAGGTGATAGGTACAGGAACGTTAGATCAATATTCTTCTACCAAACAGATGTTACTTGGAGATTACAATGGTGATGGAAAGACAGATATTATGCTTCCAACCAGTGAGGGAGGTTCTGGTCAGACGCAGTGGAATATTTATTACAGCAATCCAAATCCAGCTGGAGGAGCATATTTTGTAAAAGAGGTTCACAGCATTGTGGAATACTGGCCTAATACAGGAACTCATTATAACACCCAATTACAAATGAGTACTTACTATGCAATGGACATCAATAAAGATGGTAAATCAGATTTAGTTAGGGTATGGAGAAGATATTTTAAAGACAGCTGGACCATTAATAATCATGATACCGAATGGCAGGTAAGTGGTTTTACTAACAATATTGGAAAAGTTGGAACGGCAGGTTTTACTCCAGGTTACAATTCAGGAGTTATTTTCGCAAATTCACCAGATATTCCTATTCCGGTAACTTCTAATTACAGATATGATGGAGCAAATACTGATTTAGTTGTTGTTAGAGGCCATTATAATAAAATTGAGTATTATCAATTCAATAAAAGTGTTGATATCGAAAACCGATTAATTACAGTTGAAGAATCCAGTGGGAATATTAAACAAACAATCAGCTATCAGTCAATGATTGCTGGTGGAGAGAGTTATGGAAATGCTTCTTCTGACTTTTATTCTTCAGAGAACGGAGTTAATTATCCAAATATTGAAATTATTAGAAACTCAGATAGTTATTTAGTTTCAAAACTTACAGCCACGATAAATGGAGTTTCGAAATATCAAGATTTTAGATATCGAGGCTTTGTGTCTAACTTTAATTACGGAACCGTAGGTTTTAAAAAGATGACAAGGAGCAGCTGGTATTTATCAGAATCTGATCCAAAAATCTGGACTACTCAGTATAATGATCCAAATCTGCGGGGAGCTAATACCATTACATGGACAAGCACTACAGGATCTACAGTGTTTGACAATGTCCCAACTAATCTGCTGACTACAAAAACCAATGTCTTCACAACTTATGTAAAAGGAGGGGGCGATGCAGTATCTTCAATCTCTGTTCCAGATAATCTGATCATTACAGATGCCGTTACAACAGGCCAGACCTTTAAAGCAGGAAATAAAATTACAGCTTTATCGTCTATCAGTAATGATTTGGCAGTTAATTACAATGCGCCGCAGATTATTTTACAGCCGGGCTTTACAGCCAGTGCAGTTAACGGTAGCAAATTTACTGCGTCACCGACAGCTGCAGCCGCGCCAAATGCAGGTGCAACAGATTCTAATAATGGTGTCTATAATGTTTTACTGAGTAAACAAACAATTCAAGATCATTTAACAGGCATAAAATCAGAGACTGTTTATTCATATGATGCAGGAGTGGACAGCGGCAATTATTATGGCTTAGAAGTTAGAAGCGTAACCAAACATTACACTGGTTCATCTCTTCAAGGAAGTAATGCTGTTGATACCGAGTATGATAATAATCCGACTGGGGCAGGTGCCAATTATTATGTTGGAAGACCCAAAAGAGTTGTTTCAACAGCGCAGAACAGTGCTTCAGGAGACACGCGTACTTCGGAAGAAACCTACACTTACTCTGGATTTAATTTAATTAAAACAGAGAAAAAAGGACATAACACGTATGCTATTGTTGAGGATATGACTTACGACGCTATAGGTAATCTGCTCACCAAAACAGTTTCTGCCCCTACGGCATCTCCCGCCCCGGCAGCCAGAACAATTGCCGATGAATATGATTCAACGAAACGTTTTGTTGTCAAAAAGACAGATCATCAAGGATTTGTAACCAATTTTCTTTACAATAATCTTGGTCAGATGACCCAGTCAACAGACCATATGGGAATAGTGAGTAATTTCACCTATGACAACTGGGGAAAACTGACTAATTCAACAGTAACGGGTTCATCAACCGTGCCGATTACTACGACAAATGTATATGCGAAATTAAGTACGGGCGGTTATACGGTTACAACAACAAACAGTCTGGATGCCAAAACAGTTACAGAGTATGATGTTCTGGGCAGAGTGGTTAAAAACTCTGCAAAGGGTTTTGCTGTTAATACCATGATAACCAAGCAGACGGTTTATGACGGACTGGGCAGAAAAGAGAAAGAAAGCGAACCTTATTTTTCTTCCCCTGGTCTCTGGACAAATTATGAGTATGATTTTTTAATGAGACCAACCAAAATTACAGCTCCTACAGGAAAAATACAGACTTTTACCTATTTAGGGGTGACGACTACGAGTAGTGATGATGGTAAAATTACAACTGCTACAGCAGATGCGTTAGGCAATAAGATACAAACTACAGACCCTGGAGGAACAATAAACTTCACGTATTTTGCTAACGGACAGCTAAAGGAGTCAGATTATCAGGGCAACAAAGTCCAGATGGTTATTGACGGCTGGGGAAATAAAATTAAACTAACAGACCCAAGTGCTGGGGTATACACGTATAGTTATGATGCTTTCGGCCAGCTGCTTACGGAAAGCACTCCAAATGGGACCACTTCATTTGTATATGACACGGCAGGAAAGCCAACTCAGAAAACGATCTCAGGAACTCTTACCAATAGTAAAACTACTTATGCTTATAATTCATTAAACCAAATAACCAGTACGGCTTTTCTAGATAATATAGAGGGAAAAACTACGACGAATGTTTATGAATATGACAGTTTAAAAAGATTATATAAAACAACCGAAACCACTCCTTATGCGTTTTTTGTAAAAGAAATGTCCTTCGATGCGCTGGGAAGAGTCGATAAAGAAACATCAACAGCTTCTACTTTTGGCCAAACCAGTTCTAAGACCATAAAAAATACCTACCAGAACGGCTTTCCGTGGCAGATTTTAGATGATGCTACACAAGCAGTGTTATGGCAGTCTAATGCATTAAATGAGAGGGCACAGCTTACAGGAGGAACGTTAGGAAACGGAATTACTGTTACCAATACCTACGACCAGTATGGATATATCAGGCAGATCAAGCACGATAAAACCAGCCCTACCGTTACCAATATAATGACACTTAATACCGATTTTGAAATAAAAAGAGGGAATTTAAACAGCCGCACCAATAGTTTATTCAATAGAAATGAATCCTTTAAGTACGATGGACTTGACCGCTTAACCGAATATACTGATGGACTAGGAATTCAGGTAGCGCAAGCTTATGACGATAAGGGAAGAATTACTCAGAATAATGTAGGAACGTATGAATACGACGGAGCTAAAACGTATCAAAACAAAGCGATAGTTCCAACTCCGGAAGCCACAGCTTATTATACAGCACGAGCGAATCAAACAATCACCTATAACACTTTTAAAAGTCCTGTTCAAATACAAGAAACAGGAGTAGATAAAATAAGTTTTACTTACAATGACGGTAATGATAGAAGTTCTATGTTTTATGGAAGTCTTCAAGAAGATAAACTGCAGAGAACTTACCGCAAGCATTATTCAGCTGACGGCACCATGGAAATCAAGCATAACACCGCTACTGGTGAGATCGAATTTGTGACCTACATAGGCGGTGACGGCTACAGTGCGCCTGTCGTGTTAAAAAGTGACGGAACTGCGCAGAATTATTTATATTTACACAGGGATTATCAGGGTACTATTGTTGCGGTAAGTGACCAGAGCGGTGCAGTTGTAGAGAAACGATTGTTTGATGCCTGGGGTGCAGTTGTAAAAGTAGAGGATGGGGCAGGAAATATACTGTCAGGTTTAACAGTGCTCGACCGCGGATATACAGGCCACGAACATTTACAGAGTGTTGGAATCATTCATATGAACGGCCGTTTGTATGACCCAAAACTGCATAGATTCCTGCAGCCCGATAATTACATACAAGAACCTTATAATACGCAGAATTACAATAAGTATGCTTACGTTCTTAATAATCCATTGAAGTATACAGATCCAAGTGGGGAAGAAGCGATTAGTTTAGGGCTTGCTGTTGGGATTGGTGCAGCCATAGCAGCTTTGACGTATACGATTACAGCCTTAGTAGCCGATGTTCCTTTTACAGTTGCAGGACTCGTCAAAGCTACATTTATTGGAGCAGCGAGTGCAGCAGTAACCTTTGGTATTGGAAGTGCAGCAGCTAGTGGATTTACTAATTTTTATTCGCAAGCAGCTTTTCAAGCATTTGCACATGGATCTTTTCAAGGCTCAATGACTGCTATTTCTGGAGGTAAATTCTGGAGTGGCTTTGCGGCTGGCGCATTAAGTAGTGTTGCATCGAGTGTCTGGAACGGAGGATCCAGCATGGATGGTTATGGTAAAAATGCGCATGCCATTGCTGGAACAGGAATGAGGGGAATAGGCGCAGGTACAGGTAGTCTGGGGATGATTGCATTTGGAACCGTTTCTGGAGGGGCAGGAGCAGCGATGACGGGAGGCAATTTCTGGCAGGGAGCTGTAACTGGACTTGTTGTTAGCGGGTTAAATCATGCAATGCATAAGATTGGGAATAGCAGATATATTGATGATAAATTAGTTTTTTTAGGAAAAGATCCTAATGCAGTAGCAGAAATCGGAGAGAGTGAATTGGGAGGTTTTGCAGTGGATATGTTTCCTGTAATGATGGAGCAGACAGATAGTCCTATTTTTGTTTTAAAAGATAAAATAATATCTAAAAATGGCATGCCTGCACTTGGCGAAACAATTCCATATCGTAATAGCGATGGAGGAGTTCGTGCAAGCAATATAAACATAAGCAGAAGTGCTCTTCGTAATTGGCATACTTTAGCAGCAACAATAGGACATGAATTAAATCACTATTATTATTTTAATTCAGGTGCTTATGACAGATGGGAAAAACATTACGGCCCTATCCGAGCTACTGCAATCTCCGAATATAAATCTCACTATTGGGAAATGCAATGGGGAGGATCACCAAGTTACGAGGAAATGGAAAGTAGTATCAGAATATACAGAAACAAGTAGATAATGTTAAAAAAAGTAAAATTATTAATATCAGTTATAATCTTAAATCTTGCACTGAGCTGTGACAGCTCAGTGCAAGAGAATATTTCGTTAAGAATAGATCCTTACAGAGATAAAGACTCTGCATTGAACGTAATAATCAAAAATAATACGGATACGGATTATTTTCTCACACTAGATACTAATAGAGTCTACGGTTATTCGTTTGGAAACTATAAGCTTAATAAAAGCGTTTTAGTATCATGTAAAATATATGAAAATGATAAATTAATTCAGCCAAAATTGGATGGAGGAATTTATAAAAAGGAGTTTTTTGATAGAAAGGAAGAACAATGGAATCAAAATGAAATTAATGTTGCTAATAATTTTCTGGAAGATTATATTTTATTAAAAAACAAAATTATAATAAAAAAAGGTGAAATTAAATTTCTAAAAATTCCTTTCAGTTTAACATATCCATATAATTATAATTTAAGCAATAAATACATTCTAGAGAAAGGAAAAAAATATGAATTGCAAATTGAATATCAAATGCAAAAAAATATAACAGAAAAACTAATAGAAAAAACAAAACTGGATTCAATTATAAAACTCGGTTATCTGCCTTATTATGACAAAATCACATCAAATAAAGTTCCAATAATTATTACAAAATGATCTGGCCAATAATAAACATAATTTAGTGATTCCTCAATTAATTTAGAGTGTTTAGGAAATAATTGTTGCTATCGAATTTAATCAAAATATAACGTCACGAAAAAAAAATGTAAGATGGGAATTATTGAATAGTGTACGAGAAGACCTGCGGGTCGTCTTTTTTATACGGCATTTCTTGTATACAAATCCAATAGTTTTTAATAAGTGGCTATGTGCTGCAGCTGCAGTCATAAAGCAGCTTAAAACCGGCAAACTGCCAGTGTTATCAAAAGAGGTTTTAAATTTATTTAAAGCCTCTTTTTATTTTTATTTGATGAAGGTACAAATAGGTACAGCCAAAGTTGTACTTGTAGCAGGATAATTTTGGATGTTCCTTTGTCCTGTAATCAATCAACTGCAGAGGATGATTTTTTAAAAGGATTAATGTTCAATTGATAAAACAAAGAAATTATGCTATCCAATATTTCATGGAGCAGTTACTTAACTGCTATTATAATTCTTGCAGTGGTCTGGTACAGTTTTTTAATTTACAAATACCACTTATGGAATATCCAGAACCTTTTCAAAAGAAATGCCCGGCAATCACCCAGGGATGCAAAAGGGAAAACTGAATCGAAGCCTGGACTGTTTTCAGAATACAAAGAATCCTTCAGTACACTGGAAGATGCGGAGGAATTGTACAGCAGGTTAGTAGAGGTTTTTACTGAAAGTAATGCTGGAGGATTGACAAAAGAGGTTTTTCAAAATTATATCCGTTTTATTCTCTCAGAGTATCCCTTTGTCAAGCAGTCTGCCCTTCGCAGCAAAATTAATGCTCTGGCAGTTTTAGAGAGTGAAAAGTACCCCGAACTGCTGCTGGTTTATGCTGAAATGGACAGTCTATGGGATGAGGACAACTAAAATAAGCAGAGAAATTTTCCCCTGTTCAGTCTAGTGCGGTATAGCGGAAGTGACAAGGAGATAGATAATGAAACAGCGGTATTTCTCTGCTTTTATTTCAAGTAACAATTTAATAAAAATAATGGAAATGAAAAAATGGAATTGGAAATTAAAGAGTTTTTGGAGAAGGGTTAGAAGGCTGGGAGCTTCGTTAGTGCTGGGTTTGGTTTTTAGTACAGCTCTTTACAGTCAGGACGGAGTGGCGGGGATTAATGAAGCCAACCAGAAAGTTCGAAGTTATTTTGATGCGGGAACTGAACTGATGTATGCCGTAGGAGCTATCCTCGGTCTTATCGGGGCTGTGAAAGTATACCAGAAATGGAATGCAGGTGATCCCGATACTGGTAAAGTGGCAGCGGCCTGGTTTGGCAGCTGTGTGTTTCTGGTAGTTGTAGCTACAGTGATTAAATCGTTTTTCGGAGTATAATGGTAAGTGTTTACGCAGTTAATAAAGGTATTAATCAAAGCATTGAATTCAAAGGGTTAAAAGCGCAGTATATCTGGTATTTAGGAGGGGGTGTAGTGGGGCTTTTGATTTTATTTGCTGTGCTGTATATCATTGGTCTGCCGCCACTTCTCTGTGTATTTGTAATTGGAGCTTCAGGAGGCTTTTTGGTCTTTAAAATATACCAAATGAGCAATCAGTACGGTGAGCATGGTATGATGAAAGCGCTTGCTTGCAAACAGCTTCCAAAATGCATTAAAGTGCACAGTAGGAGTGTTTTTGTGAAGTTGTAGCTATAGAACGTTATTTTTTTATAGAAGAGAGAAGATGGAGAAGAGGATGGAAGATGTACTGCCGATTATGGCAGTGGAGCATGACTGCATAGTTTCGAAACAAGGAGATATAACTGTGGTGTTTAAGGCAGAGCTGCCGGAGATTTTTACACTGTCGGATCAGGATTATGAAGCTTTTCACCAGTGCTGGATCAAAGCTTTAAAGGTGCTGCCCAAACACTGTGTATTTCACAAGCAGGACTGGTTTTTAGAAAAAGGGTATCAAGCGGATTTTTCAAGTGCTGACAGCAGTTTTCTAACCAGAAGCAGTGAGCGGTTTTTCAATGAAAGACCTTTTCTGGAGCATTCCTGTTATATCATGCTGACCAAGAAACCTTCAGGCAGGAAAAATTCCAGTTCGTTATTTTCAAGTCTTATTCGAAATAATCTGGTCCCGGAACAGACTTTAAAGGCTAACTTATTGCAGGACTTTATAGACTGCACGGGGCAGTTTAAAAGAATTATGGAAGACAGCGGTTTTGTAAGACTTTCCAGAGTGCCGGGCAGTGAGCTTTCCAGTGAGAGCCGTAAGGTAGGGCTGATTGAAAAGTACTGTTTTTTATCGGAGAAAGACGAATCCTTTGTTTTTAAAGATGTGAGCTTTGATGAAGGGCTGTCGGTAGGTGATAAACACTGCCAGCTTTTTACGCTTGGTGATGCGGCGGATCTGCCATCTTTATGCGGCTCCAGAATAAATTATGACCGTTACTGCACCGATAAAACTAAATTCAGTGTAGGTTTTGCTTCAACGCTCGGACAGCTCTTATCGTGTAACCACATTTACAATCAGTATATTTTTATTGAGGATGCGCAGAAGACAATTCAGAAGCTCGAGAGCAAAAGGCTCCGCCTGCAGTCCTTGTCTGCGTACAGCAGGGCTAATATGACGGCCAGAGATGCGACAAATGATTTTCTCAATGAAGCGGTTTCCCAGCAGCGCCTTCCCGTCAAGGCACATTTTAATGTGCTGGCCTGGAGCAGCTGTAAGGAAGAGCTGAAGGACATCAAAAACAAAGTATCCTCGGCACTGGCACAGATGGATGCAGCAGGAAAACAGGAAACGGTCGGTGCGCCCCAGATATACTGGGCAGGAATGCCCGGCAATTCGGCTGATTTTCCGATCAATGATACTTTTGACACATTTGTGGAGCAGGCTGTATGTTTTTTGAATATGGAAACGGGCTACCGCTCTTCTTTGAGTCCTGTAGGGATTCGGTTGGGGGACCGTTTGACGGGAAAACCCGTTCATGTAGATATCAGTGATGAGCCGGTAAAAACGGGTATCTGCACCAACCGCAATAAGTTTATTCTAGGGCCTTCAGGAAGCGGTAAGTCGTTTTTTACCAATCATATGGTGAGAAGTTATTACGAGCAGGGCACTCATATAGTGCTGGTGGATGTCGGACACAGTTACAAAGGTTTATGTGATATGGTTAAGGGCTATTACTTTACCTATGATGAGAAGAATCCGATCCGGTTTAATCCCTTTTATATTGCAGAAGGGGATACACTGGATACCGAGAAAAAAGAAAGTATTAAGACCCTTCTTTTAGCACTGTGGAAAAAAGATGATGAAACTTTTAATAGGAGTGAATACGTAGCCTTATCCAATGCGCTGCAGTTATACGTTGAAAAGCTGGAGCTTCAGAGGGATATCTTTCCGTGTTTTGACAGCTTTTACGAATTTTTAAAAGAGGATTTTGTATCGATTTTATCAGATGATAAGGTAAAGGAAAAAGACTTTGATATGAGTAATTTTCTTTATGTACTGCGGCCGTATTACAAAGGAGGAGAGTTTGACTACTTGCTGAATGCTACGAAGAATCTGGATCTTTTAAAAGAACGTTTTATTGTATTTGAACTCGATAATATCAAGGATCATCCAATTCTTTTTCCGGTGGTGACCATCATCATCATGGAGGTGTTTATCAGCAAGATGCGAAAGCTCAAAGGTATTCGTAAAATGATCTTAATTGAAGAGGCTTGGAAAGCTATTGCTAAGGAGGGTATGTCTGATTATATCAAGTATTTATTTAAGACAGTTCGCAAGTTCTTTGGAGAAGCCATAGTGGTGACCCAGGAAGTGGAAGATATTATTTCTTCGCCTGTAGTGAAGCAGGCGATTATCAATAACAGCGATTGTAAGATCCTTTTGGATCAGAGCAAGTACCAGAATAAGTTTGATCAGATTCAGGAACTTTTGGGGCTTACCGAAAAAGAAAAAGCACTGGTATTATCGGTAAACAAAGCCAATGATCCGGATAAGAAATACAAGGAAGTGTTTATTTCCTTAGGCAGTATGCTGTCCAAAGTGTACCGTGTTGAAGTGTCATTGGAAGAATATCTGGCCTATACCACTGAGGAAAGCGAGAAAGTGAAGATGAATGCCTATGCAGCGAAGTTCGGAGGTGATATTAAAAAAGGAATCGCAGCACTTGCTGATGAGATGAGAAATGGTAAGTAAGGAGTTTAAAAAAAAAGGAAGTGAATATGAAAAGGAAAATTGTTATCAGTTTGGTCTGTCTGCTGCTGGTTGGTACTCCGGCAAGACCCGCCAATACCATGGCGGTGATTCCCATTTTGGAAATCGTAAAAACGGTAACCAAAAAAGTAATTAAGGCTATTGATCTTCGGATTCAGAAACTGCAGAATAAGACCATCTGGCTGCAGAATGCACAGAAGCAGGTAGAGAATGTGCTTTCGAAATTAAAGCTCGATGAAATCTCGGACTGGACACAGAAACAGAAAGAGCTGTACAAAGGATACTATGAAGAGCTTTCGAAAGTAAAAGCAATTATTACCTATTACCAGCGCATCAAAGAAATTACCCAGAAACAGACCCGGCTGGTTGCCCAGTACGAGAGAGCCTGGAAGCTTTTTCAGCAGGATCCTCACTTTAGCGGTAAAGAGATTCAGTATATGGAAAAAGTGTATTCGGGAATACTGGAAGAAAGCCTGAAGAATATCGATCAGATCTTTTTGATACTGGATTCTTTTACCACCCAGATGACTGATCTGAAAAGGCTGGAGATCATAAATAAAGCGGCGGATCAGATTGATTCGAACTATGACGATTTGATTTTGTTCAACCAGCAGCATGTACTGCTGAGCCTGCAAAGGGCAAAGACTGCTGCTGATGTCAATCAGGTCAAACAATTTTACGGAATTCCATAATACAGAGAAATATCATGAAAAAAGTGATTTTAGTTTTGATGGTGCTATTGTTTTCGCAGCAGGCTGTTTTATCACAGGCCAAGCAGAGAAAGGAACTATTGCTTCAGATTGGGGCGCTTCAGGTGTATCTGGACTATGCGAAGAAAGGGTATACTGCAGTGTCTAAAGGATTGAATTTTATTGGAGATGCCAAAAGAGGGGAAGTCAAACTGCACGGTGATTATTTTACTTCGCTTTTAAAAGTTAATACGAAAGTTCAGAAGTATTATAAAACCGCTGCGATCATTGCCCTGCAGTTTCAAATTATGAAAGTCTGCAGAAAGACTTATACGGATATTAAGGGCAGTGATCTGTTTCACGGCAGTGAACTGGATTACATTGCGCGTTCATTTGAAAGGCTGCTTGTAAACTGCGAAAGGACCCTTGATGAACTGCTGGTCTTGTCCAGTGATTCCAAATTGGAACTGAAAGATGATGAGCGCTTAGCGCGTATTGATGCGCTTCATGAAATGATGCTTGCAGACTATAATTTTTGTATCGCTTTCAGCAGGGAAGCCAGACTGCTTTGGATTTCAAAAGCAGGAGAGAGAAAAGATTCCAGGGAGTTAAACGGTATTTACGGATTATAAATAGCAAGAAATGAAAAAGATAGTAATGATTATCATGCTTATTGGTTTTGGATGTTTGAGTAACAGGGCTGCGGCACAGTCGGCCGAGATCCAGCAGCTGATTTTAAACATTGAAAAGCTGTCACAGTTTAAAAAGATTTTAAGTGATATGAAAAAGGGGTATGAGCTGCTCTCGGGAGGATACAAAGCCGTTAAGGATATGTCCCAAGGCAATTTCAGCCTGCATAAAACTTTTTTAGATGCCCTGATGCAGGTCAGCCCTGCAGTGAAGAATTATAAAAGAGTCGCAGAAATAGCAGATTTTCAGATCCAATTGGTCAGGGAAAGTAAAGAGGGACTAAGGCGTTTTAAATCAGGCAGTTTTTCAATACAGGAGATCAGTTATTTTGAAAAGGTATATGCCAATCTTTTAAGCCAGAGCCTGCGCAATGTTGATGAACTTTTAATGGTAGTGACCGCCGATAAGCTCAGGATGTCAGATGATGAGAGGCTGCAGGCTGTAGATAACATTTGTGTAGAGATGCAGGACAAACTGTTATTCCTCCGCACTTTTAATCGGGAATCCAGCGTGCTGGTGCTCCAGAGAGCTAAGGAAACAGCAGCGGTTTATGCTTCGAGATCTTTTCAGGAATTAAAAAACTAAAGGGATGGATCAATATACGTATTTAAGGAGAATTCTGTTACTGCTTGTCTTACTGCTGTTGCCTTGTATTAGTCAGGGGCAGGGACTTGGGGATGAGATGCAGAGCCTGCACTCGGTTTTAGACCAGCTCTATGAGCAGATGATGCCTTTATGCAGTAATCTTATTGCAGTGGGACAGGGGATAGCGGGATTTGGAACCATCTGTTATATAGCTTCCAGGGTCTGGCGTCATATTGCCAATGCAGAACCGATAGATTTTTATCCCTTGTTCCGTCCTTTTGTGATCGGGTTCTGTATCCTGATTTTTCCTTCTGTGCTGGCTTTGATTAACGGTGTGATGAAACCCACTGTTACGGCCACTGGAGCTATGGTGACGGGATCCAATAATGCAGTGGCGGTGCTTTTGAAAGAAAAGGAAAAAGCCATCAAGCAGACCGATCCGTGGAAAATGTATGTAGGGGTGACCGGAACAGGCGATCGAGACAGGTGGTACAAATATACCCATGATGAGGATCCTTCGGATGAGAGCATGCTGGCAGGAATTGGAAATGATGTGAAGTTTGCCATGGAGAAAGCTTCTTATAATTTTAGAAATTCCGTTAAGGAGTGGCTCAGTGAGGTGCTTCGGGTTTTGTTTGAAGCGGCAGCCTTGTGTATTGATACACTTCGGAGCTTCCAGCTTGTAGTGCTTTCCATTTTGGGACCCCTCGTATTTGGACTGGCGGTATTTGACGGCTTTCAGCACACCCTTACCGTATGGCTGGCCCGATATATCAATATTTATCTGTGGCTTCCCGTGGCCAATATCTTTGGGAGCATCATTGGAAAAATTCAAGAGCTTATGCTCAAACTGGATTTATCTCAGGTGCAGAGTACGGGAGATACATTTTTCAGCAGGACAGATACCGCGTTTTTGATTTTTATGATAATCGGCATTATCGGTTATTTTACTGTGCCTTCGGTAGCCAATTACATCGTGCATGCTGGAGGAGGCAGTGCACTGGGACAGAAAGTGACCACCTTGTTTGCCGTTTCGGCCACATCTGTGGTCTCTAAAACGGCCCAGGGAGCAGCAATGGTTAAAGATATGATGGGAGATGCTGATGCGAGGATGACTCAAAGCATGGCCTCTACCGCTGGCAGCAGTCCTTATTTTAAGGAGCAGGGAGATTATAGGAGCGATAAACTCAGGGGTAACTCCAAATAAATTCAAATTTAAAAGACACGGCTCATGTTTACCAAAATGAAAAATATAGATACGGCTTTCAGATATGTCAGGGGATTTACCCTGCTGGTGATTGCAGGCTGCGTTGTCATATGCTCTGTAACGCTTTATAAAAGCTTTGAATCGGTAACCCTCATGCAGGATAAGATTTACATACTGGCTAATGGTAAAGCGCTTGAAGCATATGGCTCAGAGCGTAAGGATAATGTAGCGGTGGAAGCGCGCGATCATGTGAAAACTTTTCACAAGCTTTTCTTCAGTCTGGATCCTGATGACAAGGTCATTAAAACCAATGTAACCAAAGCCCTTTATCTGGCAGATGACAGCGCCAAGCGCGTGTATGATGATCTGAAAGAAAATGGTTTTTATTCGGGAATCATATCAGGAAATATCAGCCAGACCATTCAGATTGACAGTGTGGCGGTGGATATTGGGCAGTACCCATACCGTTTCAGCTGTTATGCCCGCCAGCATATTATTCGAACCACCAGCATTTTAAGAAGAAGCCTGATCACGCAGGGAAGCCTTCGCAATGTTTCCAGAAGCGATAACAATCCCCACGGATTTTTGATTGAACGCTGGACGACTGTAGAGAACAGGGATTTAGGGGTAGAGAACAGAAAATAATGGGTGATGAAAGCAATGTATAAGAAGCAGAAAGAGAGTGAGGCCGTCGGTAGTTTTTCGTGTTATGCTGCCATTCAAAAAAGATGGGCAGGACAGTTAAGCCGCTGGACGGAAGGATTGTCTAGAAGAACACTGCTTGGTCTGCTGGTTTTGTTTGTAGTGCTCTCTGGGAGTTTCTTTCTCTATACTGTTTATATATCGTTCTCTGCAGCTGGTTCTTCAGTGGGTCATAAAACTGTTATTTCAAAAATTAAATCAGTCAATTCAAAATAATACAATCATGGAAAAAACAATTTCTATACAGGAAGCCAGAAAGCGTAAACTGCTGCTCATGCTTCCCGTGATCACACTGCCTTTTATTACTTTTTTATTTTATATACTCGGCGGCGGCAGGGCAGAGGCACAGTTTGGTGAAAAGCAGCTGCAGGGCGGATTTAATTTTAAACTTCCCATTCCCCAATTTAAGGAAGATGTTTCACTGGATAAAATGAGTTATTACGATCAGGCAGCAGTGGATTCCATTAAGCGGCAGGAACAGATTAAAAAAGATCCTAATTATTTAAATAGCGGGCTGCAAGATTCTTTGGATTTTACGGCTGTTGATTTGGAGAACCGTCGTTTTGGTGCTGGGACTTCGGGTCTGAATCCAATAGCTCTTCAGGACAAAAAAGAACAGAAAGTGTATGCCAAACTCCACGCGCTTCAAAAGGCGATCAGCCAGCCTGCTTCGGGTAGTTACGGTCAGGATATGCGGGAGTTTGAACATTACAGTTCTGAGAGTCCAGAGATGAAGAACTTAGAAAAGATGATGTCTTCTCTGGGTTCGGTTCAGGAACCTGATCCGGAACTCCAGCAGCTTGGAGGCATGCTGGAGAATATACTGGATATTCAGCATCCTTCCCGGGTAGAGGAAAGGCTCAAAGAGTCTTCAGAGAGTAGAAAAGGAAAAATATTCTCGGTACAGCAGAAGAAGCCTGAGAACAATATCAGCGCTCTGGAGCCGCCAATCAGTACGGAAAGGAATTTAAAAACCAATGGCTTTTATGCTCTGGATGCGCAGGCACCAGTTGAAGAAACGCAGAATTCCATTGAAGCAGTAATCCATCAGACCCAGACCATTGTGAACGGCTCTTTAGTGAAATTAAGGCTCTCCCAAGATATTGTACTGCAGGGAACGCAGGTCCCAAAGAATACCTTTTTGTATGGAACTGCCGCTTTAAAAGGCGAAAGACTTGAAGTAAAGATTGATGCTGTTCAATATAAGAATTCCATCTATCCAGTAGAGCTGGCCGTTTATGATATGGACGGGATCAGGGGAATTTATATTCCCGGGGCTGTCAGCAGGGATGTCGCAAAAGCATCGGCTGATCGATCGATCCAGACTTTGGGGCTCACGGGAATTTCAGATTCGTGGGGAGCACAGGCTGCCGGGATGGGAATTGAAGCGGCCAAGAGCCTGATGAGTAAAAAAGTAAAACTGGTAAAAGTGGCGGTTAAAGCCGGATATCAGATACTGCTGTATGATGAAAAGCAAAAAAATGAAAAACCTTAAAAGAGAAAAAGATGAAAAGAATTAATCATTGGTTTGCAGCAGGCTTACTGCTGGTCTCTGTTTTAGCTTATCCGCAGGTAAGAACCGGGGAAACTGTTTTTTATGAAGATCAGTATACCATTCTTCAGATCGGCACGTCTAAAACAACAAGCATCGTTTTTCCATACCCGGTTAAAAGCATCGATAAGGGAAGTGCTGAAGTGCTAGTGCAGAAAGCCAGAGGGGTAGAGAATATTCTGTTGGTCAAAGCGGCTAAGGAGTATTTTCTGCAGACTAATTTAACTGTGGTTACTGCTGACGGCACTTTATATGTACTGATACTGAATTACAATGAAGACTGCCCGGATCTGAATATACAGGCGTCAAATTCAATGGCAGCCAGTAAGGATGTTGTGTTTTCGCAGGAGAGCGAAAATCAAAAGAAATTGGAACAGCCAGCCTTGCTGGCCTTAGCCAAAAAGAAAAAAACCAGCGGTTTTAAAAAATCAAAGCATCAGATCAGCCTGCAGGTAAATGGCATTTTTATGGATCAGGATGTTTTATATCTGCGTGTAGCGCTGGAAAACAAATCCAAAATTAATTATGATATCGACCAGCTGCGCTTTTTTATAAGAGACCAGCGAAAATCCAAGAGAACGGCATCGCAGGAAATAGAAGTCCAGCCCTTGTACAGTACTTCACACGCAGCAGTGATTCCTTATCAATCAGAAATCATAAAAGTCTATGCGCTACAGAAAGTTACCATACCAGAGAGTAAATATCTCACACTGCAGCTCATGGAAAAGAACGGAGGACGTCATATAGAAGTAAATATTAATAATAGTCTGGCCGATAAGGTGGTGCCAGTATCGGAATTTACCAGCAATCCATATTGAACTTTAAAAATCTAGTAGGAAGATAGATACGCAAGATCTTGAAATGCTCTTGTCGTTTGCCTTGGAAAGCGCTTCTTAGGGATACCGCTATGCAGCATATCCTGTCAATCTTTTAACAGACAGCGATTCGGTGCGGTTTTTTAGAGCAGCCATGGGCGCAGCAAACCACTGCCTTGTGGGGCCAATCGATTTGGATTATTTTAAGAGTATACCGATAGAGCTGTTTATCAAAAACTTAAAGACAGCTCTGCAGAGCGGCCTTGATACTGCAGCGAATCAGAACATCGATCTTACGGAATTTTCCCGACTGCAGCGGGAAAGCAGGGAATTAGATAAAAACCTAAATACAAACACCATGAATCAGAAAAACTTAGAATTTTTAGCCGATCAGATTAAATACACCGGGTTCGGAGAGAACCTGCAGGGGGTATTGAAAGAACAAATGGAAAAAGGGGAGAAAGAATTTACTCTCAGACATGACACTGTATTTGATAAAAGCACTTTTGCTTCAGAGCTTCATTTTAAAAAGTCAGACCAGAGTGATCTGTATTTTTTTAATTCCTACAAAGCTATGCTGCAGAAGGAAAACGCTCCTTATGCACTGGAGCAGATTTTTTATGTGAGTAAGGACAATACCTATACCATGAAGGAAGCTTTTAATCTCCTTGAAGGCAGGGCAGTGAATAAAGACCTGAAAAATAAAGAGGGAGAAATGTATAATTCTTGGGTTCAATTAAATTTTAAGGATGCAGAAAATAATGGCAATTTTAAACTGAATCATTACCACCAGAACTACGGCTACGATTTGGAAGCTGCCCTGTCCAAGCATTCCATTAAGGAACTGGAGACTCCTAAGTTTAAAGAAGATCTTTTAAACTCTCTTAAAAAAGGGAATCTGCAGTCTGTCACCTTTGTAGTAAACGGGCAGGAAAGTAAAATGTATGTGGAGGCCAATCCCCATTTTAAAACCCTTAAGGTATATGATGCAAACCTGCAGCGCATTAACCCTCGCGAAAGCAAAGAGGAGAAGCAGAAGCAGGGTGTGTCAAATGAGAAAGATAAAACGCAGAAACAGGATAATGAAGAGCCAGGTGAGCAGCATACAAAAAAATCAAATAATCGAAAGAAGAAAACCGGCCAGTCCATGTAAAGTTTGTTATTGATTTAAATTTTTAAAGCTATGACCGAGAACTTACATGACAGCAGGCTGGAAATAGAAACTGCACAGTGGCAGGCTAAAGAAGCAAGGCTCCGGAAACTTTTCGGTTCCAGCACCTCTGTAGAAAGTTCAATTCTGAGAGAGAAACTGCGGTGGCATGAAAATATTCTTGTAAAGTATAAAAATACAAGCCACCTGGAAGAACGATCCCTGCTGTACCTAATCAGAAACGAACGCCGTAATTTAATAAAACAGCTTTATCCCGGAAGATTGTCCCAGATACTGTATAAAATAGCGAATGCGCCAGTACTGGAAAGAGTAAGGAACCGAAGGCAGACCGGCGAAGAAATAAAAAACAAAAAGGTGCTGATTGATAAACTCTTCAGTGCCGGCTTTAAAGATGCGGCTGCTAAAACCGAACGCTATATGGCATTGGGTCATGCTGCATTTACAGTGCCGGTTTCCTACTATCTGAACGAAAAAGAAAGAATGGATTTCTCGCTGCATTTTAAAAAAGAGGAATCGGGCTTGTATCAGTTTGATGGTTTTAAGGCAGATCTTCATGATTCTTCCAAGACCGCCCAGGACAGAAGCCATTATTTTGCTGCAGATGAGCCCGATATTTTCAGCTCAAAAAAAGCATATGATATGCTTTCAGGGCGTGCTGTGCTGGCGATGGGAACGTGGAAACAATTTGATTTCAACGATAAAGATGCTGCCGGTATGTATAGGGTTAAACAGTTTCCAGATGCCTATGGATATGATATTGAAAAAGCGCTTGCAACGCTCCCCTTAACAGCTGACAGCCGTAATCAGAGCATCAGCATTATTAATGCACTGGAACAGGGAGGAAGAGAGGCAGTTACTATCGAGAAATCAGGGGATGTACAGAAGATTTTAATTGAAGCGGACCCGCAGCATAAGTTTTTAAATATTTATGACCAGGGACTGAAGAAAGTTGCTTTAAGCTCTTTACTGAAAGACAAAAACACTTTGAAGGAAAGCCCTTCCAAAGAGACTATCGGGGTGCAGCGGTTCCAGCAAAAGAGAGGACTGAGAAGAATAAGAAGCAGAAGAATGAATTGAGTAAAATGGAAAATTTAAAGCCCCTAACGGATTTCTTTTCGGTTATTGAAAAGGATTATCGGATCAGCAGCACCCATATTGCCATTTATGCGGCACTGCTTCGGTATAGATCCCTTAAGGGTTTTATCAATCCTGTTGAAGTCTTCAGGAAGGAACTCGCACCTATTGCCAAGATATCCTCCAAATACACCTACCATAAATGCATGCAGGAACTGCATGAATACGGCTACCTGCGCTATGAGCCTTCTTTTAAAAAGACAAGAGGCAGCCGGATTTATTTTTTTGATTTTGAACTGCGTAATATTGAACTGTTATGAAACCCTTTACCTTTGAAGATCTTCCTAATATTCTAGGAACGCTTTCCCTGCGGATGGAGAATGTGGAACGGCTTTTAAAAGAGATACAGCAAAAACAAAGCTCTGAGCCTGCAGATGCAGGGCTGATGAGCATTATCGAGGCCTCTAAACTATTGAAGCTCTCCGTAGCTACTATTTATTCCAAGGTATGCAGAAACGAGATTCCGGTCAGCAAGCAGGGCAAGAAGCTGTATTTTCTGCGATCCGAACTGCTGGACTGGATTAAGGCAGGACGGATAAAGACTGTAAATGAGATTCGGCAGGAGTTGGATCAGAGATATAACAGATAGAATTTTTTATTATAAGCCTGCAGATTTTCTGCAGGCTTATTAGTTTGTACCTTATTTGTACCTGTTATTGGTGTAATGCTTGTAAACGCTGGAAAATGAATTTCTGGATCTGGAATTAATATTTCAATTACAGAGCCAGCCTGGGTATGCCCTGTTTTATTCAGATATGATAATAAAAGCCACGCTCCCAATGCCCTGCAGAGGATTAGTTCTCCTGGAACACTGCTGAGTTTATCTTCTATCATTTTTTTATATTTTCCAGATTTTCCTGATTGAAGATGTTTCCCATGATATTATGTAATTCAAATAATTAATATTATTGATTCTGATATTAAAATTAGAAATTACACAGCTTCTGCAGCTTATAACATCCGTGATGTGTTCTGCAGATTAAATGGCAGTCTAACGGCAGTTTTTTTAAACTTTTTAAATCTTAGTTTTCTGCTCAGCTACCCAGCTTTATAAAAGCCTCGGTTATTCGTTTGGAACATTTCGCTTGTTTCTGACCGCGGGATTGTTCTTTTTTATCGAAACATATATGCCTAATTCTCTCATAAGTTTCAATACAGTTGTATGGCAAACTATATGACCTGATTTTTTAAGCTCTGCTGCGATACGGTGGCATCCATAAGTCTGCTTGGAAATAGAAAAAATGGAACTGATTTCTTTTTTTAAGTTTATACGTGATTGTTGTGTTTCTGTGAACAGACCTCGTTTCCATGTCCCAGCATTTTATTTGATAAAAATACTTTTGATAAAGGAGGGCTGTTGAAAAATTTGAGGGTACAATCAGGTATAGCAGAAGTTGTACTTTTTTCACTAACATTTAATTTTTAATTTGCATTTAGTTACTTGAAAGCCCTTATGGGCTTTTCTAAATTAAAAAATTTAAGATGGAAAATGAAGAAGAGAAAATGAGGAATAAAATTACTCCCGAGAAAGCAATGCAAATGTTAAACTCTGCAGGCATGGATATTACATTGGAAGAAGCAGCTGAAATTTTGCTATTTTTACGAAAAATGGCTCATACGGCCGTGATAAAATTTTTAGAATCATGAGTATTATTGCAGATTTATACATTCGCGTAAGTACGGATGAACAAGCTGAAAAAGGTTATTCCCAAAGACATCAGGAAGAAGTTCTTAGAAGATATTGTTCAATTAATTTCATAGAAGTTCGAAATGTTGTCTACGAAGATCATTCTGCTAAGACATTTAACAGGCCGCAATGGAATAAATTGCTGCTCAGCTTGAAAAAACAGAAGAATAAAAGTGATCTTGTGCTTTTTACAAAATGGGATCGTTTCAGCAGAAATGCAGGGGATGCGTATCAGATGATTAGTGTACTTCGAAAACTGGGTGTAGAACCTCAGGCCATAGAGCAGCCTTTGGATTTGTCAATACCTGAAAATAAAATGATGCTGGCATTTTATCTTGCCGCACCTGAGGTCGAGAACGACAGAAGAGCATTAAATACTTTTCACGGAATGAGAAGAGCAAAAAAAGAAGGGCGATATATGGGGAGCGCACCTTTCGGGTATGCTAACAAATCGAAAGAAAATGGTACTAAATACATAGCTCTTGTTGAACCCCAGGCATCAGTTATGAGGTGGATATTTGAAGAGCTCGCAAGAGGTATTTTTAATACCGAACAGGTATATCACCTTGCACGTAGAAGAGGTTTTAATAGAACTAAGAGCAACATGTGGGGATTAATAAGAAATCCAATTTATTGTGGAAAGATATTAGTTCCTAAATATAAAGATGAGGAAAGCAAATTAGTAACAGGCCAGCATGAACCGTTAATTTCTGAAGGATTGTTTTATAACGTGCAGGATATTTTGGATGGTAAATCACGAGCTTACAGACCAAAAATTAAAACTGTAGTAGAATTTCCCCTCAGAGGCTTCTTTATTTGCCCAAAGTGTCAAAAGAAACTGCAGGGCAGTAAATGTAAAGGTAGAAACAAATATTACTATTACTACCATTGCGAGATACAATGCAAATATAGGATTAATTCGGAAACAGCTAATCTGCTGTTTATTGAAAATCTTAAGAAATATGAGCCTATATCTGAGGTAAGGAAACTTTACACTGCACTTCTCTATGAGACTCATCGTGAACTAGTAAATAGTGCTGGAGAGCAAAAAAGAAGAATCCTCGAACAGATAAAAGATTATGAAGTTCGGTTAGGTAATGCGAGAGATCTTTTATTGTCGTTAAAAATTGATCCCGATGATTACAAAATGATGAAAGACGACTACAATGAACGAATTACAAACCTCGAAAGAGAATTATCTTTGGCAGTAAATGAAAAGAATAGTATCGAAGGACTATTAGTTAAGGGTGTTGATAACCTTATAAAGCTTAATGAAACTTATCTTGACAGGGATTTGTCAGATAAAAGAAGTCTAATTGGTTTAATTTATCCTGAAAATTTTACTATTAGAGAAAATAAAATACAAACCGCTAGAGTGAACAAAATAGTCGAGTCTATTTATGTGATTAACAACGAATTAGAACGAAAAAAAAAACGGGACAAAAGATGATTTTTATCTTTTGTCCCGTAGAGTGACAGAAACAGGACAAATTTCTATAAATTTTATGGAAGATTTGAAGAGATTGGCGTACTACTGGTAGGGCATGACTTTCAGTGGCTTGAGAAATTTGGTTTGGATGTCCTGTTGGGGATTGATGGAAAAATTCTTTTAGTTTAAATTATTTAATTGTCTTTTCATTTAGTTTTAATTGTAGTTCCTTTAACAGTAAATAAAATTAATTAAGTATAGTTTCGTCAAATAAAATATTGGTAATAACCAAAAAAAACAGAGGCAAGGCGTAACTAAATAACTATTATATAGATTGATCTTTACAATTTTTTTTAACACGGCAATTTTTCAAGGAATAGTTCTTGGGGCAATTATTTTAAAATCACCACTATTTAAGAGCAATGCAAATAAATATTTAGCATATGCAATATTTACACTTTCTCTTCTTATTGCTAATCTTGTTTTTGAAATAATAGATATTTACAGCATTGTACCGTTGCTACTATTTCTTGATGATATTGAATGGGCATTTCTCTTTCCTGTTTTTATCTTTATGTTTGTTATACATCAGGTAAATCATCCTATTAGAAATTCGAAAAAAATTAGATGGCTATTTGTACCTTTCATTTATTCAGCCTTGGCAAATATTATTTATGATTGTGAGGTTGTGGCGCATATTTTTAAAATCCCAAATGTTCTCAAAACAGGTATAGAAACTTTAAAAGACTTTGATTTTTTTATTATTCTGATATTTCTTCCTTTCATGGCTGTATATACTTTCAGTTTTATTAAGTTTTCAAAGGATAAACAAGAAAGGAAATGGATAGCTTTCTTGTGGTCTTTGGTTTTTACATTATTGTTTTCCTGGCTTATTGCAGTTCTCGCAGCACTTTTTTTCGAATATGATCTTTCTTTTTGTATGCGGATTCTCGCCTTATTTGCTACATTTTTAATTCATTGTACAGCTTATTACGGGGTTTTTAGATATAGATTGGCTGGTAATAAGGAAGGAATAGAGGGATTGTTAAGTAAAAGTGTTTCATTACTTCCTGAAGAATTTCCTAAAGACGTAATTCTTAAGAAAGAAACCGAAACGACTAATTTAGATTCATTTACAAAAGAAAATATTTATTTTAAAAAACTGGAAACACTTTGTGAAGTCCATGAGATTTATAGGGACAGTAATTTAAACAGAGAAAAAGTTGCAGAACAATTAGGAATAAGTGCAGGATATGTTTCTCAATTAATTAATGTAATCACAGGAGATAACTTCGCCAATTTTATAAATAATTACCGTGTAGAAGCCGTTAAGAAAATGATGCTTGATTCCGACTTTGAAAATTATAGTCTTTTGGCAATAGGCTTAGAATCAGGTTTTACTTCAAAGACGACATTTTATGATGCTTTTAAAAAAGCAACTGGCATGACCCCAAACAGCTTTCGCAATATGAATAAATAAGTTCGGATTTCTCCATTCTTAAGGTATTCGGACTTTGCCATTTTTTATTTCATTTAGGTTTGCTCAAGATAATCAACTTAATCATCTCAATTTTATATGAAATTAAATCGACTCCTGTTTACTACTGCGATTTTGTCTGCGGTATCTGTTCAATCACAAACCATTCAAAAAAAGAACCAGCTGGAATTTTCAGTAGGAAATGATTTTGGCTTTTTAAAAAATCTTGAATTTGCACCAGTAGCAATGTATGAGTATGAAGGTCTCATTTATAAATTAAACTATACTCGGACTAGTAAAAAACAAAACTTATTTGAAGTTAAACTGGACTATCTTAAAGCGGAATTAAAAACAGATTTATTATCCAACCTAAACACAGATTATTCTAAAATTGGAGTCGGTTTTTCCTATCTCAAACAAGTTTATAACAAAAATCAATTTGCTGTAAAACTAGGTCTTCAATCGCAAACGACTACTTCTACTTATCTTAATGGTGATTATTCTCCGGCTCATAATGAGAATTATTTTACTTTTCATCAGGAGTTTGGAATCAAAGCCAGATTTAGCTATCAATTGGACAAGCATTATTTATCATCAAAACTAACGCTTCCTGTAGTACTATTAAGAGCTAATAATGCCGATGGCAAATTTTATACTTTAGATCGTTATCAAAGTATTGTATGGGATTTAGAATATGGCTACAAGCTTTCCGATCATTTTGATGTAAAGGCAGCGTATAACTTTAATTACGCCAGACTCCAAGTGCCAAGTTCATATAGAGAATTGCAGCATCAAATAAATGTAGGTATTAACTATAAATTTTAATTATGAAAATTTTCAAATATACAGTTTGCACTTTGCTATTCGCTATTGTTCTTTTACTGACTTCTTGTGTCGATACGCTAATGGGAGATGAAGGTAAACTCGACGAAGATATTTATTTAAATTATAAGACAAAAACAGTATTAGAGTTGCCTTTCGATGGCGAATGGTACATAGTAGCAGGAGGAAAATCGCTAGAAGAAAATCATCATTTTGCCCCTAATCGTCATCAGCGATACGCATTGGACATTGTTAGAGTAATCAACAAGAGAACAAATATGGGAGATGGAACCAAAAATGAAGATTATTACTGTTTTGGTCAACGATTAAATGCGCCTGGCGACGGAAAAATAATTGCTGTTGAAAACTCTATTGATGATAATGTTCCAGGAGTTAAAAACACTAAAAAAGTTTTAGGTAATTACATTGTAATTGATCATTTGAATGGAGAATATTCTTTTATGCTTCATTTTAAAAAGAATTCTATTAAAGTGGCCGTTGGAGATAATGTAATTAGAGGCCAAGAGGTTGGTTTGGCCGGAAACAGTGGTAATTCTACTGGACCACATTTGCATTATCATTTGCAGACAACAGCATCTCTTTCAACAGGCATTGGGGTTCCTGTACAATTTATTAACTACTATGCCAACAATATTTTTACAGAAAGAGGTGAGCCCATTACATCTCAAATAGTAAGAAAAAATTAAATAATAATATCAATCTTTCGGAGTATTAATAAATGAATTAGAAATAAAATTATTGAACCCAAAAAAGCCTGATTAATCTAGATTTATCAGGCTTTTAATTATTCTCGTATCATTGATTTACAAATAGATAGGGTTCTGTCGCATCTAAGACTAAGTTTTATCTTTAGTTTTTCAAAACTAATAAAAAATGAATACTAAAGGTCATTATTATCCAAAATATGTAATCCTTCAGGCAGTGTATTTTAAATTAAGATTTACACTTAGCTATCGTGACGTTGAGGAAATAATGAAAATTAGAGGAGTGCTTGTGGATCATGCCACGATCCAGCGCTGGGTTTATAAGTTTGCACCTTTGCTTGAGTCAGAGATGAAGAAGAGAAAAGGCAGAGTGGGAACGAGCTGGAGATTGAATGAGACCTATATCAAAGTAAAAGGTATATGGTGTTATTTATATCGCGCGGTAGATAAATTGGGTAGTTAATTTGGAGTGGCCATCGTCATCATCATCAATTGTATATAATATTATTTTTCAGGAGCTCTTCCCGCTTTACGTTCCAATCTTTTGCGCCTCCCGAAGCCTCGGGACCGGTACAAAAGGATTTCCACTGCTATTGGGGCTAGGGCTGCAGGAGCCCGGTTCTTTAGACTAATAAAAATAAGAAGATTATATAAAAAAAGGCACCAATTGTCTTCAATTGGTGCCTTTTGGCAGTGTAGTGACCCGTAAAGGACAGATTTCGCACCATTTTATGGAGGATTTGAAGAGGTTGTCTTATTACAAGTAGGTGCTGTCTTTCATTGGCTTTATAAATTTGGTTTGGATGTCCTGTTGGGGATCGAAGGATTTTTTTTTGCGCAGAGTCTTTAATTATTTAATTTTGAAGACATCTAATAATTTTCACATGCTGATACGACTACGTAATTTTTTCCTCGTCTTATTTTGTTTGTCTGTTCAAGCGCAATCTTTAACAAAAGAGCTCATTGACAGCCTCAATACAATTGAAAATTCCGAGAAAAAAGCTGATTTATGTTGTAAAATAGCGCTGAGCCTACAGCATTCTGATTGGGAAAGAGCCATAAAGTATATTGATTTGGCCGAAGACCAAGCTAAAAAAACAGCACAGCCAGAACAAGCTTTAGCAGTTGTGTATACAGCTGCGGGAGATATTTATGATTCGAAAGATGCCTTAGACATTGCCCTTCAGTATTATTTAAAAGCTTATGATATCTACAAAGAAAAAAACAATGTTAAGGAGGCTGCCAGAATAGAAAATAATCTTGCCATCTTGTATGCTAAAAGTAATAATCAGGAAAAAGCCTTAAAGTTTTTCTCCCATGTCTTTAAGTATCAGAAAACAAAGAAAGATGCCGTGATGATGGTTAAGATTTTAAATAATATTGGAACTATTTATCTGGAGAAAAATGCTGATTCATCACTTCACTATTATCGCCAGGCAAATTTAATAACCGATAAGCTAAAAGATAAAACATTAGCGGTTTATATTTATACTAATTTAGCAAGAGCTTATAATCTAAAGAAAGACAGCAAAAATGCAGACCTTTATTTTGAAAAAGCTTTTTCTTTAACCGGATCACTAGCTGATAATTCACTAAAAGCATTTGTTTATGCCTCTTTTTGCGAATATAATCTCCAGAAACGCAAGTTTGCCAGTGCAATTGAAAATGCAAAAAAGGCATTAGAATACAATAAAGACCAATCCTTCGGCTTTACCAGCATGCGATTGAACAAAATATTATACGAAGCTTACTTGAATCAGCAGGATTATAAAAATGCTGTTTACTATTTTCAGCAGTATAATAAAATAAGCGACAGCATCAATATCGAACAGAAAGCTGTAAATCTAGAGAGAATCAGACTGGAGCAAGATTATAAAGTCCGTACGCAGATAAGATCGCTGGAGGAGGAAAAAAAGAGGTTCAAATATTATGTAGTAGGCCTGATAATGGTTGTCGGTATTTTGATTCTGATTATTTTATTAATACGATATCGAAATAAGAATATAAAAAATCAGCTTGAAAAAGAAAAATTAAATGCCAGACAGCAGGAGCTTAAACAAAGTCTTGAAGCAAAAAATATGGTACTGGTAGGCAAGGCTATGGCAGAAATCCATCGTACGGACAATATCAACGAAATCCTCACAGATCTGAAAAAAATTAAGCTTCAGACAGCAAACAAAGAAATGCAGCATGCCATTGATATTGTTTTGAAACGTCTGGAAAAAGATTTAAATGCCGATATCTGGAAAGAATTTGAAATAAGTTTTGAGCAGGTTCATAAATCTTTCTTTGATAGGCTTGCGGCAGATTACCCTTCACTAACTCCAAAGGACCGACGTTTGTGCGCGCTGTTATATCTTGATTTAACTACAAAAGAAATCTGCCAGATTACCGGACAATCTTACAAATCTATCGAAAGTGCCCGCGCAAGGCTTCGCAAAAAGTTTGATTTAACCAACGAAAAAGTAAATCTTTCCACGTATCTGACTACGTTAAAGCACAATGAACTATAAAATAATTTAAAATTAAGTGTTTGATTTTGTGATTTTTATGTAAAAACGAATGTTTTTAAAGGGTGCTGTTTTTACCCGCGAATGTTTTTACATAAGCCCTTTTTTTTATTCCGTGATCCTGTCACTCTAAATTCGCCAAATCTATTATAAATGGGATTGGATGAATACTGATAAAAAAAAGGAAGAGAATAAAAGTCTGGATGAACTTCTTGAAGAAACAAAAACAAAGAAGAGCGCACTCTTAAAAATTTTGCAAAAAATAACAAAAGCAGATTCTAAGGATCAATCTCCAAGTTGATTTTTAGGATCTGCTTTTGGTGCTTTTATCAGCCTGTAAAAGTCTTTATTCATTAATTCAAACAGCCTTAATATTAACCTTAAATTTTAAAAATGAACCAAATTTACACTAAATCCAGGTATTTGTTTCTTCTCTTAGGTTTTCTGACCTGTTCCGCAGGAATGGCACAGTCGCCTCTGCAGAAAACAAAAACAGGCAATGCGCCAATGGCAGTGCAATCGCCTGCGGCAAGTCCAAAAAAGGACCAGGCATCGCAAAAAACAGCTGATCAGAATGCCGGCCAGGATGATCACGGTAATGCTCTTTTAACTCAAAAAAGCATAAACGGCAAAACACTTTCGCAGGAAGAAAGCGATGCGGTTAATAAACAATTAAAAGCAAGCCAAAGTCTTTTTACTAAAAGCCAAAGCAGCACATCGGCTAAAAACAACGGCACTAAAAGCACCGATACAACAAAAGTCAAGTCTTTTGCTAAGTCAGCCAGCTTAACCATACGAAATTTATTTGAGGTTAAAAAAGCCGATTTTGAATTGCCGGCAGAGGACAGAATGCAATTGAAATCAGTTTCTGATAAACACGGAAGAAGCTTGGCAACCTATCAGCAGCTGCATAATTCTGTTCCGATAGAAGGGGCAGTTTATAAGGTCAGGGATAATAAGAACAAGATTGATGCATTTGGACAGGTCAGTAAAAAACTGCCTGCAGAGAGCAGTTATAAAGTGAATG
>Ga0160437_1000050_pt1 | contig 82166 bp, 69 predicted proteins | sample HID1975I_E0MG_FD_108227 | JGI IMG/M metagenome (GOLD analysis project Ga0160437, IMG submission 108227) | Enriched soil microbial communities from UW Madison campus, WI, USA - HID1975I_E0 MG | ecosystem: Environmental > Terrestrial > Soil > Unclassified | place: USA: Madison, Wisconsin... | reverse complement strand
GACGCATTTCGATGGCACGCTGGCCGGCCGCAACCAGGTCAAGGGCACTTCACTTGGCCTCTATTGGACGCGCTACTGGGACGAAGGCCAGTATCTGGATGCGGTCTGGCAGGGGACGTGGGGCAAAGGCAAATCCAGGTCGAGCAACGGCATTCTGCTGGAGCGCGACAGTTTCGGCTGGGGGGCATCGCTGGAAGGCGGCTATCCGTTCCAGATCGATGAGGAGGATGAGGACGAAATCCTCGAGCCGCAGCTGCAGGTGATTTATCAGCGGATCGACCGGGACCACAACCGCGACCCCGCCGCGCTGATCCGATTCAACAACATGGACTCGCTCGCTGCCCGTCTGGGCCTCCGGTGGGCCAACACCTGGACCCTGGTGCCCACGCATGACGGCATCCGGCGGTTGTTCACCGGATGGCTGCGGCTCAATGGCTGGCATGAGTTCCGTGGTCAGCCGGTGACCGAGTTCTCCTCGGCGGAGGGCTACGTGCCGTTCGAAGCCAATCTGAAAGGCACCTGGTGGCAGCTCAACGCCGGGGCGACCTGGCAGTTGGGCGCTTCGACCAGCCTCTACGCGAACATCGGCTACCAGCGCAGCTTCGACCGTGCGTTTGATGCTTGGGACGGCAAGGTGGGCGTGCGTTGGAACTGGTGAACGCGGTGGCCGGCTGCGCCGCTTCTCTAGAGCCGCGGAGTCCTCTCCCACCAGCAAACGGCCCTCGTAGACCTCCCGGAGCCGACGCCCACGCCCACCACCACACCCACTCAGAGCCTGAAACCATAGTTGCGCAGGTGAACCAGCCATCCTCCTGCGAGGGAAGGCTCGCTGGCGGTGTTTCAGTAGGAGGCTCGCGTCCTTTTCATCGATGGAACGCGAAGCCTGAAGTGGCATCCGTTGCCGCCGACCCACGGGTATTGCGGCTCACTCACGGATAGAAGCCCCTCCTGTCCCGCAGTCGGCCCTTGAACTGGCCTTGCACATATTTGGGTAGAACGACGGGAGGGGTGAAGTCTTCTAGCATTCTCACGGCCAGAGGGCGAGATTGTTCTGGCAGCATGCCCTCGTACACCTCTTTAATCATAGGAGCTTGCTCCTCTCTTACTCGCCCTGTAGTTGAGTGGCCGGTAATCACTGCAATCTGCGACGTTGTGTATCCTTTGCTGATAAGGCTGTTGATCAGTGTGTGGCGGAATGAGTGAAAGCTGGTGCCCTTCGAGAAGCCAAGGATTTTCATGTAAGCGCCGAACTGGTGCACCAACGCATGACTGTAGCGAGCATTGGTCTCACCGGTTTCTTGGTTAACGCCGGCAGAGAGGTGAGGGAACAGGCGTGGATGCTTGCACTCCTTGATGTCATCCAGGAATGCCAAGAGTCCTGCGTCCAGAACAGGCTGTGCAATTGGGATTCTTCGTACAGATGAGGGTCCTTTCAGACTCTGTCTGCTTTTTACGCCTTTCGTGCCGGCAAGATCATCGTCTGCGGTGATGCGGATGTAGATGAACCAGGTGCCTTCCTCTAAGGCGATATCCGCTACCTTGAGCTGAGCAATCTCGCCGATGCGCGCGCCGGTGTACAGGCCAAGGATCGGCGCCCACCACCGATGCGGCCACTTTTTCGCCCAGGGCACAAAGGTGCATGGTTCGAATATGCGTTGTAGCTCTGCGTCGCCCAGCGAACGATTGCGCTTAGGCTGCACCCCGACCAGGTCTCTTCGTATCTTTCCGAACGCATCCATCGGCGATGCCGTGATGGCTTTTGCATTGAGAAGAGCATTGAAGAAAGCACTTAGGCGTGCTCGCTGCTGCTCAAGGCTCGCTGGAGCGGGAGGATCGACATGAGTTCTCTTGCCAAGCTCAATCAATTCAGCAGCCGACAGTAGCTTTAGCTCTGGTGCAGGACGTCGGGGCCGTGGTTGCCACCTGAGGAGCTCGCAAAGCATGTAGATGTGTCGCCGCTCGATATTTGTAACTCGAATATCCCCGCAAACTTTCTGAAGGTTTGAGAGTGTCTGAGCCGCTGCTTGCATGTAAGACGGCCGAACATTCCTTCGCTTCATGTGTGCAAGATAGTCAGCTATTTCGTCCGACAGCAAACCGGCTGGCGTCCCGAGTGGAAGGGTCGGCGGATAGATCGTGCCGCCTTTGCGGGCGCTTATGCGTGCCGTCTTGTCCAGTGCGAAGCGAAGAAGCTCCTCAAAGTTTGTTCGTGACTTCGCATCTATCAGCTCTACGCCAGTGAACTTCACTCGTCCAACTTTTACGGATTCAATCTTGACGAGACCATGCTCTGATCTTGCACTCCCGGCTCTTGGTGGGGTTATTTCATTGTTCATGCGGCTGCTTCCCTGTTGATTGGAAGCTTGATAAGTGACCGATCGAGCGAGTCAATGCCTGAGAGGTGCATTTGATTGGGGTGGAGATACACCTTTAGGGCTACGGGAGTGGCAGCGGAAGTGGAGGCGCGGCGACAGGACTTGGTGCATCGTTTGGTTTTCGATAACTGGTTGTATTTAATTAATTTATTTCAGATACAGAGGTCCAATTGTGGGCTGCTTCCATAATGAACGAAATTGGGTTGCCTAACAAAATCGATCATATTTGTTAGTAAAGTAAGCTGTACCGCGGTTAAATGTTTGGTTATATTTTTAGCGTTTTTGTTAGTAAATAATGGTGTTTAGGTGTGGGCTTGGGTGTGAGCGCAGCTCGCGCAACTGCCCAGGTCCAATGTGGCTCGACGCTCAGCCGGACCACCTCCAGGTCTCTGAAGACTCTTGATGGCAGGAGGGGCAGGGCGGCACCTTGCGGACTGGTCAAGATGTGTCGACAGCGCGGCTGTCGATGAACTAGGAGGTTGAAGCAGTTCAGCTACTGCCTGGCGTATCCAAACAGTGCAGCTAAGGTCCTGCGCAGTGAAGTCAGCCCGGGTAAGCGGGGAATCGCACGTCGGAATGTCGCTTCTTCCACTCTGTATGGGCGACGGTTCCCTCCCAAGCAAGGAATGCTCCTGGCGGCCGTCCTCGGCCAGACCACGTCTCACCGCTGAAGGGCAGCCAGAACCGGGGCGTCAGCTCTTCCTTTTGAGCCTTGGCGGCCTTGGCTCGTTTAGGCGGCTTCGAAGTGGCGTTCGTTCCGATCGATTCGCGGATCTTGCGTTGCTGCGCTGGGCTGAAATCCTCGAAACAAGCTTCCAGGAGCAATTTCACGCGCTTGTAGGCTTCCTTGGTCGCTGCGCTGACAAGTGCTTTATCCGCTTCTGCTCCCGGAGAGCTCGCCCTAGTGGGGGCTTTCAGTAGCGATGCGAGTGAACTGTTCGAGGGTTTGCGTGGCATAAGGCTGGGGATGGAAGTGGCGCGCGGGCCCACGATACCAAATGGTCGAGACGCGTCCCAATTCACCCGCTGGCCCTGTCAAAACCGTTCCCTGCCAGACGCGAAAAACCGGTCTCTCCTCTGGTCGCCGCTTGGCGGCGGGGTGCTCGCGGCCGGCGCCTTTCCCTTCCGTGGCAGCCCATCTGGTAGCGACAGCTAAAGCCTCACACCCAGGGATTCGAGTGTCGGGTAGTGATGGTTTCCGTGGCCTTGACGCCGCAGGTCAGCTGGAACATGCGAAGCGTCGACCGACATGAATCAAACCCCTGACGATGGCAAGAAGGGTAAGAAGTAGTCTTAGATACCGGTACCGGCTGGTGCCGGTCTTTTTCGGGTGTCTGGGTATAGGAGTGAAGATGACAGGGATGAGCTTAGGCGCGCAGGGAATGGACCATGAGGCAGAATTAGATCTGACACGCCACGAGTGGCCCGACGCCGTACGCTTCATACCGTATTGGGGTGACCTCTACTGGGATGGTCTGGAGGGGGAGCGTGTCCTGTTGCTGGGCGAGTCCCACTACCGGAAAGAGGGGTGGAGCGATTCGCTTGAAGTGACCCGCCCCTTCACTCAAGACCACTTCCGTGAGATGGCCTTGCCCGTGCGGAAAGACGGCGACGGGCCATTCTTCAAGGCACTCGACTTGGTGCTCGTTGGGCAGCAGGACTTCGACCTTCACGAAGCGGCTGACTATTGGAAGCGTGTGGCATTCATGAATCTCTCCCAGTCCTTGGCGGGCTCCCAGGCAAATCACAGACCGCGAAACGAAGCGCTGCGAGATGGAAGCGACGTTTTCGTTCGGGACATCCTGCCAGTGCTACAGCCGACCGTTGTCCTTGTGCTGGGTCGGGTAACTTGGCGGCTCCTCAGTCATGGCAAGGTGGAACCGGCATTAGAGCCCTTCATCGCGCGACAGGTGAATCGAGGAAAAAGCAAGCGGCGTTACATTGAGTCGCGCGAGATCTGGTCGCTCGATTACCCGGGAGGCAAGGCACTGATGACGTGGGTCTACCATCCCTCTTGGCATGTGGACACATGGCAGGACCGAGCTGCCGCGCTACGTCACTTAGTTGCCCTATCGAAAAAGAACTGCTCGCATCACCTGGCATCGATCGTATAGGGATTGTCGCGCGGGTAGAGAGCGTAGCTAGATTGGCCCGTTTCGCGATTACGCCAAGATCAAAGTATCGCCGCCAAATTATCTTGAGCGCTGTCGGAGGCTCTTGCTGTTCACGGTGGCAATCCGTTTAGCGTTAGATAAACCATCGATCGGGCTGCGGGCGGGCATTTGCTGCCCGCCCGCTTTGTTGCTTAGGTCTGATCATCCACAGGTGCAGTGGGGCCATTAGCCTTTACCGACTGGATACCCGTCTCGCGCGCACTGGTAGAAGAGTATTGCTCACTCGTCCCGATTCGCTCCCCATTAGCTGCTTTCAGGTTGAACATGGGAAGCCCATTGGTCGCGTTCTTTCGCTCGTAGCGAGCATCGAGAGGGGAGTTCAGTCGGACCGAAGCGATCCCGCCCTGAGCGCCTTGTTTGGTGGTGTAAAGCTCGCTGGTCAGAATGGTTTCGCCATTTCCCGCTTTGAGGACAAAGCGAAATTGAACGCCTGAACGGCTGAGGATGTATCGAGCTGCCATGCTAAAACTCCTTTGGTTGAGAGGAGATGCCAGGATTGGCATCCATGAAACAGCAACGCGTTTGTTTTTTGGATTTTGGTGACGAATGCATAGTTTTGGAGCCGAAAAGGGTCGAAATCATATCGGGGCGCTCGGAGCCCATTTTCCTCTCCGTGGCCACCTACTGCTTGTACGCACACGGTTTCAGGATCTATTTCACTCCCCTCTCCGGGGTTCTAAGCTGGGAGCGCAACGTCCGGTTGTTCTTCGCCATGGATCACGTCCCTTGTGGTAGGCGGTGCGATAGGAGAGCAAGTCCTTTTCAGAATAGTGACGACTGTCACACAATTGGGCAAGTAGGCGTTGGTTTCGCCCCTCTGTTCTCAGCCCTCAGCCCTCAGCAGCACTCTGTGGGGAGGCTCAATGACTATCGAACCGGAAGCAAGTCGAAGGAGGGGCGGGCTCTGCGTTAGTGACGCATGCCGTGTTCGCCTAGCTGAGCTCAACGGAATCTCTTCAGTAGACTTGGGGTAGGGCGATTGGTCTAGCAGAGGCGGAGCCGAGGACTGCTCAAGCAGGGCGGAGGGGCCCCTCCGCCTTGTATCTTTCCGCTACCTTTCTAGACTGGATTCGACAGAAGAGTTCGGCCCTGAGTGCCGGGGTTCTTGGGGGGGAGGGCGACCGCGGGAGAGGGGGCGATGTCAGGCCTGGCGTATCCGCGCAGACTTTCTGCTTGTGCCGCGCTCCTGCATTGGCTTACCCGAGGCGGGGGTCGTCAATTGACCTGTCTTATCCTGGCCCGGGACAATCTGTGTCATTTTGGCGAGTTGGCGGCAGATTTTGGCTACGTCAACCTGAGTGGATGAGACCCTGAATACCGCTCAAAGCAAATTTCAGGCGCCTGGGCGAGGGTCCTTTGGCATGTCTGGCCTTTTTATGAGCTTCGTCACAGGGCGCCATCTTGCTCCTGAGGCAGGATCTGCCCCTACAATGCGCTGAAAATGGGGGCTATCTATGGATGAGCAGGTCGAAGCGGCGTGTAGTGCTCTGGATGAATTCACGTCTGCAGTGGAGCGGACGTTTAGTGGGGCGACCAATCCACTTCAACAGCAGATCGGTTGGATGGCGCCTGCGCTTACCCCCCAGGAAGTTGCTGCTGTCCCGGCAAGATTGGCTCAGCGGATTAGGGATGCCGATCTTAGCTTCGATTCCAGTGATGGTGACGAGCAAGATCAAGCGGACTTGATCGCCAGCCTTCCGGCCCAGCTCAGCATGCTTACTGGAAATTTGGGCAATCTAACGAGCGGTAACATAGGTCAGGGAGGTTGGGCGTATTTTGAGACGTTCAATCAGTGGGAGCGCACTCTGTTCCCAAATGGGGCTTGGGCCGAGCCGGACCCAGAGACGCTGCCGGGTAGGTTGCGGCGTCAACTGAAGCTAACCAGGAAGGCATTGGATGCCATTGTTGTGGATCGAGAGGCCCTCGAAGCCCAGTTGGCCGAAATCAAGCAGGGCGCACAGCTGATCGGCGACCTTCCGGTCGATGCTGAAATGATTGCAAATGCACGCAAGGACGTTGCCGCAGCACATCAGTCTGCAGTTGAAGCTGCGTCGAAGTCTAAGGTTGCAGCAGATGATGCTGAGTCGTCTTTCACTCGGATGGAGGCATTGGAGGTCGAGGCCAAAAAGGTGCTGGACGGGATCGAGGCCGTGTATCGCGCCACGACCAGCCATGCGCTCGCTGAGGCTTTCAATAGCCGGGCAAACGCCCTCCGGGTATCGGTCAGATGGTGGGTTGGGCTTTTGATCGGCGCACTCGGCGCCGGTGCCTATCTTGGCTACCTGAGAGTCCAAGCAATCTCCGAACTGACGAAGGACCCGACGGCCCAGCAGTTCATGTCATTGCTTTGGGTTCAAGTCGCCCTTGGGACGCTGTCCCTTGCTGCGCCGCTGTGGGTAGCGTGGCTGGCGACCCGTCAGATAGCTCAGCGATTCCGTCTAGCCGAGGACTATTCATTTAAAGCATCCTTGGCGACAGCCTACGAGGGCTATCGGCGCGAGGCTTCACGTATCGACCCAGACTTTGAAAAAGACCTATTTGGGTCTGCGCTCCGCCACCTTGATCAAGAGCCGTTGCGTTTCATGGCGGAGACTGATCACGGGAGCCCGTATGCCGAGCTCTTTGCGTCACCAATGTTTCGCGACGCCCTAAGGAAGGTTCCGAACCTGTCTGAAGACCTCAAGGACGTAGTCCTCAAGGCGGTCAGGCGAACTGAGAGGCCTGGCAGGTTTAGGCCAAAGGATCCGCCTACCGGGAGTCGGGGCACGGATGATGATCAGTGATATGACAAGTTGAAGGGTCAGAAATATCGACTTTTCAGCAGGCGAGCTCGTCCGCCCCACGATGGGGCGGAGGAGCTGGGAGGGAACTCCGTAGGTTCTTTCACGCGCCCAAAGCGCCACCCGCAAATCCCGTTTCGGGCATGCTTCTACTGAGCCCTCCATGCTGCAGGTGGCTGGACGGGCCTTTGAGGTTGCGCCTCAATGCTCGGCCTGACTGACAGTCTGATATCCCCTCAGCCAGTCCATGCCCTCAGCCACATCCAAGCGCATCGAAGCGTAGGAGTGCATGAGAAGGCGCGGGGGCAGCAGGCCATCCCATTTTTGGCTGGCTAGGTTCTTAGCCTTGACGAGAAGCTCCTCACTCCTTGGGGCGGGCTGTGAAGCGATTACTGCCATCGTTTCCAGCAGATGGCTGCGGGTCTGCGAGCCTTTGGTGACCTCAACGCCGAGCCTGCCGGCCTGTGCGTTGAAGTCTCTCGCGCCGAGGAGGCATGCAATGGCTTCGTTGGCAGCGTCCCCAGCCCATGTGAGGAGGAGGAAATGGCTTCCTTGGTCCAGTAGGACGTTCTCGTCGAGCCCCAGGTGCTCATAGGCGCTCTTGCCTTCCTCCAAGAAGCGGCTCGCCGTAGCGTCCAGGAATGTTGGACGTAGTTCACCGCGATAGAGCGCATGCATCGTCTGACGTATACGGGTATGCACACGCCCTCCGCTTCCGTTAAAGATCGGGGGGCTTCCACCTTTGGCTGCCAGGACGTAGATCGTCTTCTGTGTCTCATCGACTTGCTCCACTAGCCAGGTGCGTCCACCAAAGAGGATGCGCTGGCCGGCCGCGAGCATTTGCGTGATTGGCAAGGTTCCCAGAGTTTTCCCCGCCGCGACAATGCGGAACTCTTCGTCCGCCACGAAAGCAGCATAGAAGGAGTAGTGATTGACCAGCTTGTCGCCGGTCGGCCCGTGGAGGAGTAACCCGGAGCTGTCCTGGGTGAGCACGTCCTGCTTCCCAAGATGGCGCAGGAGTTCTACGAAGGATTCGCTTGAGAGCCCTTGGAACGGCGCGCCGGACGCGCACAGCAGCTGATACGCTTGGGGGGCGCGCAGCCCGCCATACTGGGCGATCGCAGACAAAAGCTGCTGCACCAGTGTCGACAGATGAGCGCCGCCGGCGACGGGTGGTTCGAACCACTTGTCGATGAGGAGCAATGCAGAAGCGATGGACTGAACCGTGTCCAGCCTCAGGCGGGTCTTCAGATCGGAGTTGGAGTCGATCGCATCCTCGATGACGTATCCGCGGAGGATAGCCGGCTCGCCTTTGCGGCGACCTGATCGACCCATGCGCTGCCGCAGGCTGGCAACGGAAGGGGGCGTCCCGATTTGAGCCACGCTCTTCACGGCGCCTATGTCGATCCCCAGTTCGAGCGTATTCGTGCAGATAGCGGTTGCTGGGCGCTCCTTCTGCTTGAGCGCAGCTTCCGTGTCTGAGCGAATCTCCTTGGAAAGATTGCCGTGGTGCGGCCAGAACTCCCGCGGGCGACTGGCCTGCTCGCTGATCTCGTTCAGTAGGTGGGTGTAGCGCTCTACCTCGCGCCTGCTGTTGGGAAAAATCAGATTGTTCGTGCCGCAAAGCACCTCATGCAGATGCTTGGCAACGGCTAACGGCGCCACTTCTTCGTGCTTGGCATCTTGCGGCGCAGGAGGCTCTTCAAACCCCTTAAGTATCAGCTGAAGTTCGTTGTTTCCCGACTGGGCATCGACGATTGCGGCCCTGCCGTCCGAGCGGAGGAAGGTCGCCGCGGCTTGCATGTCTCCCAGAGTTGCCGACAGCCCAATCCGAGGCACTCTCCGCCCCAGGACAACCTCCATGCGATGCATGAGCGACTGAAGTTGTTTTCCTCGCTCACTTCCGATGAATGCATGGAGCTCATCGACAATGACGAAGGCTGCTCCCTTGAAGATGCCCGCCACAGATGTGCCGCGATTGCACAGCATCGCTTCCAGGGATTCTGGGGTGATCAGCAACACGCCCGTTGGCTTCCTGAAGAAGCGCTGTTTTGTAGTTGAGCCGATGTCTCCGTGCCATGGCCAAACGGGGATATCCAGATCCTCGCATAGGCGATCCAGTCGCCCGAACTGGTCATTGATCAGTGCTTTGAGGGGACTGATGTAGACGATCAGCCCATCTGTATCGCCGTTCAAAAGGTGGGTCAGGGCCGGAAGAAACGCTGCTTCGGTCTTTCCTGATGCTGTGCTGGCTGCGATTACGACATCCCGATCTGCCAGCAGGACGGCCGGGATGGCCATTTCCTGCACCTCCCGCAATGCTTCCCATTGCTCCGCCCACAGGTAGCGTTGGATGCCGGGATGAAGCGAATGGAAGGCGCTGGAGGTGCTCATGAGCTCACAGCTTGAAAGAGGTCAGTTCGTCATCTTCGACCACATCAAGGTCGCCCTGGCCGCCAAGGTCAGGTTTGACCTCGACCGCACCGATCAAGGACTGCCAGTTGGTGCCAGGATTTTGCTCAAGCACAGCAAGCAGATTGATGAAGGCGGTGATGGTGGTCCGAGGGGTGCGGAAGAAGTTGTCGCCGATGCGGTTGGCGCAATGCTCCATGAACTGATGAACGGCCTCGTCAGGAAGGAGATACTTGGCCTGGTCGCCACCGGCATAGACGTGGCGGATCTTGGTCAAAAGAACGTAGAAGTCTTCTGCAGTAAGGCTGGAGAGGCGGACCACAGGTCCGCTGAAGTCCACCAGGCCGTTTGTGGCGAAGGTGTTCTGTGCGAGTCGGCTTTGCAGTGCTTGGTAGCTGTAGACGCCGCGGCGGGTGTCCATAAGGAAATCGGGTGTCCCTCCAAGAACGAAACCCAAACCAACCGCCGTTCCCTGGAGCGAGTCGTTGAGCATGCGCAGAAGCTGCTCGTAGTTGGAGTTTCGGGCCTGAGCGTTGGCCAGCTTGTACAGGTTGACCAACTCATCTAGGCATACGAGCAACCCGCTATAGCCGGCGAGGTGGATGAACATGCCCATGAGCTTGAGCTGGTCATAGACGGACGCGTCGTCAACGATTGTGCGGACGCCTAGCGCGGCCTTGGCATCCGTACGGGTCGTGAATTCACCACGAAGCCAGCGGATGGCATCGGATTTCAACTGTTCATTGCCTTCCTCGAACCCGCGCCAGTAAGCCGCAATGACGTCAGCAAAATCGTAGCCGTTGACCAGCTCCGTCAGTTGCTCCAGCTTGGCGCGGATGACTTGTTCGGTAGGGACATCTTTTGCCTTAGATTCGGACTTTGCAGTAGCGATGAACTTCTCTACCACTGCGGGCAATGCGCCGCCTTCGGGCTTGGTTCGCGTCGCCAGATTCCGCATCAGCTCCGCATATAGCGAACGCGCTTGCCCTCCCGATGCATGAAGCCTGCGATCCGGGTTCAGGTCCGCGCTGGCTACGACAAGTTTTCGCTCCATGGCAATGGCGCGAACCAGGTTGAGGAAGAACGTCTTGCCGGAGCCGTATTCTCCGATCACTAGGCGGAAGGAGGATCCACCATCGGCGAGCCGGTCGATGTCGCCGACCAGCGTCTCCACCTCGCGGGCGCGGCCAACTTGGATCAGGTGCTGTCCCGCGCGGGGGACAACGCCAGCGCGAAGAGACTGGACGACCGCGTCGCGGTCTTTGGTTCGAATAGGGCTACTCATTGCTCGATCTTCTCAATGAACTCGGGATTGACCTCCAACGGATCGTCTCCGTCGGAGAAGGGGATGTCATAGGCGTCGAAGGAGGCATCATTGATCTGCTCCAGCGCACCATCCAGCATCAACTCAAGGTCTGCAGCGCCGTCCTCGAGCTCGGCACGCGTCCAGCTCGGGCGAGACAGCATCAGTCGGAGCAATGCGCTGTGAGACTCATCCAGGCCTAGTAGGCCGTTGCTGACTTCAGGCCTTTCCTCCACAGATGCAGAGGGAGCATCTTCATGGCTAGAGTTGGGCTCGTCCTCCGTGAAGATGTTCGCAAGGAGGGCGGACACTTTGGCCGTGTCGCGCTGCAGCGCGGCGATGCGCTCTGGATCCAGCTGGAACGAGGCGGAAGGAGTGGACTGGGGCTGGGTTTTGCCCGATCTCGGGGCATGGATGTCGCTGAAGACCCGCTTAGGTTCGACACCCAGGGCCTTGTAGACCTTCTCCAGAAAGCGCACCTCCTCCGGCGACACCATTCCGTCCACTTGGGCGAGAGTGGCCATGGAAGCCGCAATGGCCTCTTTGGTGGCACTGTCCAGCGGGTCGAGCTTTTTCCGCAGTGATGGCAGGGAAATGGGCGACGCGACAAGCAAGTCGAGGTGGGCACGCAGTCGTCCGTGATCTGCCACGCTAAGGTGAGACCAGCCGTCGATTTCTAGGGAGAGATGCGCCAGCTCCTGCGCGCTGAAGGAACCGTCCGACTGGGCGACCGCCGAGGCGAGCTGCAAGGTAAGGATGGCTGTTTGATACGCTGCGGCATCTGTTTTGTGCGACTGACCCGGTAGGAGCGCAAAGATCACGATCGGATCGGCTTCAGACGGAGCACGTGCTTCCCCCAAGACATTTGGCTCCATCCCGACATTCACGCTTTCCAATACCCGGGCGAGATCGCGAACCCTTTCCCTGCCAAGAGGGCCGAGGCTTGGGCCGAACCGAGCGCTCAGCTCTGCCAACTGGATCGTCATGTTGCCTGCTTGGACGTCCTCTGCAATTGAACGGAGGATGTTCCTTTGGCTCTCAGGCCAAATGCTGGGCGGCAGCAAGAGCAACGCTTCCAGCGCATTCTTTGAATCGGAAGATCTGCCAACCAATCGGCTGTAGGGTCCGAGCTCGTCGGTACACTGCTGAACAACCTCAAGCAGGCCCTTCAGTGGGGCACGAAGGGCCGTGACGTCAGGAACGTCTCCGAACGTCTTGGGCTTGAGGGAGGCGCCATACAGGGCCGGCGAAGCTGGTTGCCGTGCGAACTTGAGCTTGGTGCGGTTCTTGGGAAGCACCATGCCGCTGCCAAACAGCTCGTGATACCGCTCTACAAACAGGCGATCGAACTCATCGGCGCACCGGACTGCCGCGGTTCGCAGCGAAACCTCCGGGTTTAGGCGAATCCAGGCCAGAGCCAGTGGAGCAGGGACGGGGGCCCGGTCAAGCGAACACTGGCCCAGCGCCAAGCGGACGTAGAAGGGGAGCTCGTAGGAGCGATCAAACGGGGGAATTGGCTTTGAGTAGAGCTTATCTTCGACCGAATCCATCTCCATCCAGTCTAACAAGCTGTTGGTGTATCCACGGATAGGACCGTAGATCTCTCCATAGGCGGAGCCCAGCTTTCGGAGGGCCTGCTTGATAGCTGGCCAGTCCTTTCTCGACTCTGGATCGGTTACCGAGTCGAGCAGGACGCGGCGCTCCAGGCCGAAGAAGTAGAGGCGGACATAGTTGATTGAGCAATTGCTGTCGCTTCGGTCCGATGCCAACCAGGTCAGGTAGGCCCGCCGCTCGCTGGGCGACAGCTGAGCGTAAGCCAGCCAGTAGTTGGTGGAGCCCCTGTAATCGCCATATGGAGCGACGGCCAAGACGCTGTTGACAAGGCTGGGCTCGGTGTCGCCATTGGGGGAGTCGAGCTTGACGCCCGTGTAGAAGAGGCCGCCTCGAATGGCTATGCCCCCGATCTCGACCGTCTCATCGGCGCCCAGCCATCGTGTCTTCGCCCAGCCTTCCGGCGGGCGAGGGACGGTGAACTCCTTTGAGGGAGTGTCAGAAGCGATGACGACGCGATGCAGCTCTTCCATTCCGGTAGCGGGTCCCGTTGCTGAGGGCAATGGTGGAGGGACAGCTCTGGCGATGGCAGGCGGCGCCTGCTGACCTTGAGACGGTCCGCGATCATCGTGAGCGCTGGTCCTCAGTTCCGTTTCAACTTGGGTGGGGTCGCTGTAGGAAGCTCCGTGCTCGGCAATATGTGCTTTCACTTCCTTCAAGTTTCCGTGCCGGCTTGCGCCAGTCGCCTGGGCCCCATGGGCCGTCAAAGCTGCTGCGAGCCTTTGAGCTGCGTCCGACGCTGCGGGAATTTGGACCTGCACCTGTTCCGTAAAGTTCTGGGCAGCCTTTCCTGCAGCAGAGCGCTCGGCTACGGCCTTCATTGCCTCTGCCAGATTTCCAGCTTTCTTACGGGGGGCGGAATGAGTGGAGGTCTCCAGGCTCAGATTGCTTGGCTCTAGCTGTGAGACCGAGAAGTCCGGGCCTAGGGTGGGCTCATCGGCCATGGCAAGGGCGGCCCTGGTAAGAACCCTCGGGGACGTCCCCGCGTCCGGAGGCGAAAGGGCCATTTCAATTGTGCTTGGCCCACCGACGGCCGACCCGTGCGAAACCGGTCCGGGCACTTGGGACGGTGATCCACCCGAGCCTGAAGAGTGGGAGGCGGGCGGGCCAGAAGCTCTCAATGGCTCGACAGGAGCAATGGCTGCCTCGTCGCGGATGGGCGTCGGCCGCCTGACTGGCTCCTTGGGCATCGCCTTGGGCGCTGAAGATTGGATGAGCTCTGCCAGCGTGGGTTCTGGCACGGGCGCTGGTGCCGGGGCGACCTTCCTCTCAGCCCGCCATTTGAGCCAGATCCAGAGAACTAATCCGATGGGCGTGGCGATCCCGAGACCCATCCAAATCTCCTTTGGAATCAGCCAAATAACGACCAATACACCGACGATCCAACCGGCGGCGGATTGCTTCCTTTTTCTCGCCACGTGGCCCCCTGCCTACGGCGCTTCCTTGAAAGCCATAGTAACGCCAGAGGCGGGGCCGATGCCCAGCTTACGTTCCAGGCTAAAGGCGGCTGGGGAGCCCCATCTCCATCGCCTCAGGGGCGAGAGGCGATTCTTGGCGGTCGCTGAATGCGGGCTCAGACTCTTCACGGAGCTGGACCGAAATCTCTATAGGGACGGATCTGACTCGGGAAGCCTTTGACTTGGTTTGCCAATCCCGGCTCCCGTCGATTTGGGCTCATGCGGAAAACATGTAGGAGTTCCGCTGGTTGGCGTCCCAGGACCTCCGTGGACGTTGCGGTAAAGTAGTCTGGGAGACAAGTCGACGAAGTGCTGCTCAAGGAGGATGCAATGGGAAGGCGGAGAGGAATGCCAGGCTTTTCTTGGAAACGAGCAAGCGGCTTGTCAGCCGCAAAATCCAAGTTGTCCAGACAGATTGGTGTGCCGCTCACGCGAGCGGGACGCCAGCGAAAAATGGGGAAGGCCTTGGGTTGCTGCGTGCCCGCAGCTTTTCTCCTGCTCGGGGGATTGGGATCAGTGGTGGGCCTCGGGAAGGTCGTATTAGCTTGGGCCATATAGGAAAGCCCTGGCCGGGTCCGGACTCAGTCAGTCCACAGGAAACGTAGAGAGAAGTGACCGAAAGACTGGCCGTCCAGTTTTTTGGCAGCCAGCACTCGGATCAGATCGAGCGCTTCAATGTGGAGAGATGGAATCCTGCAGCTTCGCCTTGCCGGCGACGCGGGCATCCTTTCGGATCTCATCATCGATGCGGCTCTGCTGGTGGATCAAGAGCGCGCCCAAGAGTTCTGCGTCATCCAGTGTTTCTGCAGCAGCCAAGTAAACAAGCGCTGCGACACGCCGGCGGCGCCGCGCTTCTTCTTGACGCTGGGCTTGCTTGGCTTTGCTTGCTTGACGTTGTGATGCCAACAGCTCGCGCGCCTGAAGCTGGGCGAGCCGCTCTGTGGCCCTCTGGATGCGCTCATGGTATTGATTGGTTGCGGTCATGGTGAATTCCTTCATGAGGTTGAAACAAGTCAACCAAAGAAGTTGGTGTCGTCAAGATCGCTAGCATCTGAAAATGTACAAACGTGCAACGCTCAATGAGCGCTCAAAAAACATGCTTAAAAGAACAATGCAAGAGCGCACTTAGGTGTAACTCTGTTACACGTGCGCAAAGGGCTTCGCCCCTTGAACCCCAAGCGGTTTCCCGCTTGCGAAGAGAAAAAACAAAAGCATAAAGACTCCGACCAATCACGGAGTTCTCAATGGCTATCTACCACACCAGCGTCAAAACCTTCAGCCGTGCGCGAGGCCAGTCCGCCGTCGCGGCGGCCGCCTATCGCGGCGGTCTGCGGCTTAAAGACTTTCAGACAGGACAAGTGCACGACTATCAGCGCCGCAGTGGTGTCGTCGCAAGCAGGTGCGTGGTGCCTCCAGGAGCGCCACCATGGGCCTTGATTCCAGGCGAACTCTGGCCCGCGGTCGAAGCAGCTGAGCGTCGCAAAGACGCCACGATTGCACGCGAGTTCGAAGTGTCGCTGCCACACGAGCTCGATGCCGAACAGCGCAGTGAACTCGCGTGGGCGATAGCGGAGGTGTTGGTGGAGCGCTATGGATTTGCCGTCCAAGCCAGCATCCATGCGCCCGCAATACCGGACGGCCTGAACCACCACGTACACATCCTTGCCAGCACGCGCCGAATCACTGAGCAAGGCTTTTGTGACAAGACCAAGGAGCTGGACGGCGGGCCCACGGGCAGGATTGAGGTGGAGTGGGTTCGCGAGGCGGTGGCGTCCACGATCAACTCGCATCTGGAGGCGGCTGGCATCCGGTCCCGCGTGGACCACCGCAGCTTGGAAGAGCAGTCTCAGATGGCCTTGTTGGAGGGGGATCCACTTCGGGCAACGCTGCTATCCAGGGAGCCTACGCGTCACCAAGGAAAGGTCGCTACGGCGCTTGCCAGGAAAGGCCAGGCCACCCACGTTGAAGAGACCAACCTATCGATTCAGCAGGAAAACGAGGAAGAATTCGAATCGCTGCTCCAAGACGCTGTGGCGGAGGGGCGGGCCATTGGACTTCCTCCCACGCACGATCACCGGGCTGCACTCGCTGAGCGAGCCAAGCAGAAGTCTGACGCGCCGGTTCTCGTGGTCGGCGATCTCAAGATTGAGGGAGTGATGGGCATCCGGCTGCCTCCCATTGAGAACGGGGTGTGGGGCCCCGAGCGCCCCCCGAGGCATTGGAGCTGCCTTGAGTGGATTGATGTTGCACTGAGAGACCTCTGGGAGATTACCCAAGCCCGCGCGGACTTGGCTTTGGGCGTTGTTCGGGAGTGGCTCGCGGGTGTGCGCCGTCACGTGGTCCGCTTTGGTGACACCGTCCAGGCACGCCCGTTGGTCGCATCGGTTGCGGTCAAGATCCGCACGCTCAAGCAGGCGTTGCTGAGAAGGGGGCGGAGGGAGAGCGCGGTCCGGCGAGCAGACCGGCTTCACCACATGGCGCAGCAGCAGTGGGAGGGCTTCAACGCGGACCACCCACGAGAAGGGAGCCAGTGGTCGCCCAAGGAATGGGCCAAACGCCGAGGGAGGCGTCTGGCTGTGCTCGAGATGCGGTCAATCGAGTTGGCTAAGGCCCAAGAGAGGGCGACTCAGCCTGCGCTGGACGCCGCCGAAAGAGATATTCTTCAACAAGCGTCGGAGTTGGCTCAGTCTTGCGGTGAGTTGCCCGCATTCGTGGCGCCATCGGTGCGCAGGGTCCCGGAAGTGCCTCGGCCTGGTCCGGCATCGCGTCCGTCGGGCCCGCCGACTCGATAAAGCAAGTGGCCCCGCAGTTGCGGGGCCACTTGCTACTCAGTGCAGACCAGGCCGTCTGCCCTGCTTTGGCTTTGGACCGGGCATTGGTGTGTTGATCCTGCTGCTCCGCCACTGCTCCATCGATTCTGGCATTTCCGGTGGTGGGAGTGAGCGGTCAACGGGCATGCTCAGTGACCTGCCGGCTGCGGGCGGGGGATTGAAACCCACTGGGGGCGTAGTCGGTCCCCACTGCCTCATCAGTTCGGCGGCGACATCCAAAGCATGCCGAATGTCTGCCTCGCGATCGTCCATGTCCCGACTTGGGGTCTGAAACATGAGAGCGCTGAGTAATTGGCTAGCGATGTGGAGCTGTGTGTCGTGGTGCATAGAGCCTTCCTTTTCGTTAGTGGACGGCCCCATCCAAGCACCCATACCCATAGGCGCCAAATTAGAAATGAGAGAAATTTCACATATCTGAACTTCCAATTCGACCTTAGATCTCCGCCTTAGACGTATCTCCGCACCCGCTGCCATCGGGGGCCTCGGTTGGCTAATTTGCTAGCCGACCGCTCCTCCATCGGGGGAGGCCTGGTCACCCGGGGAAGCAGTACCAACCGTACCTTGGACTGGCTATGATCGAGGAAACATCCCAAGGAAACCTGCCCGGCAGGCTTTCTGCAACGGTTTGAAGGGGTTGGATCAAAGGTGATCCGATCCCACTCTCTCCGCCAAAAATTGAGCGAAGAAGCGCTGAAAAGCGCTCTAGCCCCAGTTGAATCTGCGATATGTGCCGATCCCTCATGACTGGCTATTTCACGAGATTGTCGAAATCAACGTTGGAGAATGGGAGGCTTGGGCGGTCGAGTTGACGCAGAATGTGCAGGTGGGAGTCCAATTTAAGACGTCTAAGGTTCTTTAATGTCGGGTTTCCACCCATGACCAGCGCGGGTTCGAAGCCGTACATTTCATCCGGCTCAAGTGGCCCGTACTTCTCCGCGGCGCGTTCGAATAGCAGTTTTCCTTTGGTGTCTATATAGTCGTACTGTTTAGGTCTGCTGCATGCAAAAAAAGCTTTAATTGAAAAGTCTTGATCATGTAGTGGCTTTTCTTTTAATTTGCTTTTTAGTGCCAGTATTTCGTTGTTGGTGCAGGCGATGGTGACACTTCTTCCTGTTTTCTCCCCGCACAGATACAGGTTGCCGAACGCGCTTCGAGCAATTACGTGAAAATTATCGAATGTGGAAAGCGGCGTATCTTCCAGCCAGATATTTTTAATGTACTCATAATCATTTGGATTGACGATCCATAACAGCCCGTTTGCGTAGGTCGCCCAGCCCTCTTCTCGCCAGTAGGTTAGCAGTACTGGAGGAAGCTTGTCGGACCACGAAGCAAAGCTTTCCTCGGGCACTGGTGTGCTGTAGCTTGCCTCGCCAAAGGTTTCTATAAACAGTGAAAAATCAGCATCTCTCATAACTATCCTTTCTTACTCGGCGGGCAAATTTTCAATTCAACGTTCAGCATGTCTGAGTAATCGGCGCGTGCGACGGCCTCTTCGATTTTCAATGTAAATTTTGAGTAGAATTTGGAATTTCCAAAATGTAAATTTTGAGTGGGATTCGGGATCTCCAAATTGTCTTAATATATATTAAAGAACCCATGCCTAATTCATGTCCATCAGCGTTTCCTTAAATTGGACGTCATTCTGTCGGCACCTTTCAGGTGATGATGAGACATTCGTTCCAGATTGCGATGTCGATGTCATAGAGCCTGTTACCTGCGTGATCTTCAATCTGTTTAGGACATTCTCCGCACCGTGGGCGTGGGTGATGTATGTAGGCGAAGGCATTGGACGTGACGTCAATGCCACGCTTTCGGCTGATCGCCGGGCAGCGTCCGGACGGAAAACAGAAGAGGGCACCTTGAAGGTGCCCTCTTCTGGACCGCAGTCAGGTCTTGATTACCAGGCGTACTTGACGCCCATCTGCGCACCCATGCTGCTGAAGCCGTAGGCGCCACGCTGGGTGTTCAGCTCACCCCAGCCGGTAAGGCGCGGCGAAAGCTGCAGCTGGACGCCTGCCTTGGCTTCGTACACATCCCGCGGCACGACGCCTTCCAGCAGGGTTTGATCCATCCACACCGAGTTCGCATGGCTGGGATTGCGGATCCAGTTCACCGCGACGAACGGTTGCACGCGATTGCCGGTTTCCGCAGTGGCGTGCCCATACAGGCGAGCGCCGACGCGGGTCTGCAGGCCACCGGCGTCGCCTTTGCTGACCACAGTCCCATTCACTTCCTGGTGGTTGTCGCCTTCCATCCAGTAGTCCGTCCAGATTGCCTGGACCTGCGGCTCCAGATACAGGGCACTGTTCTCATTGCTGGTCAGGCGCATCGCATAGCCCGCTTCGAGCGAGGCTGCAGTGGAGCGCGAGCGATAGTTCTCCTGGGCCAAGGCATCGCCCTGCACCGAATTCTTGAAACGAGCCGCCTGCAGCCAGCTGTCGACATAGAGGCCGCCATCGTTCTTCGCACCCTGGATCCAGGTGGCGTAGACACCAACGGCCCGACCGTCAACGCGACCCTGGGCACTGTAGCCGGTGAGGTCGGAGGTCACCTGGCTTCTGGACTGGCCGTTTGCGGCCATCACACCCAGCACGCCACGGTCTTCACTTCCCCAATGGGTCAGGTCGGTGCCAATCTGCAGCACGCTCTGCCGTCCTTGTCCGGCCAACTGATCGTTGATCCGGTAGTGAGGGTGGTCGCTGGTGGTTCGGACCCAAACACTGCCCACGTTGTTGCCCGAGCGCTGACGCTCAGCCAGGTTCGGCTCGCCAACGCGCTCGTGCAGGGTCAGGTCGAACATGCCGACGGCCGCGGCCTGGTTTGCCAGGTACGCGCCACCCTCCGGGCGCTGCACCGGTGCCGGCGGGTTGATCACCGGATCCGCGCCGGGGTCCGTGCCCGGATCGACCGGGTTCATCTCCGAGCGCAGGTACCAATCGCCATCATTGGGGTCGCTCTTGCCGCCCTGGTAGAGGAAGTACTCGTACTGGCCTGCAACCGCCCGGCCCGACAGGTCGAAACGGGCATCGGAACGCCCATCTACCTCGATGATCTGGATGCCGTCCTGGGTTTCGGCACCCAGGCCGCCCAGGTTGTTCACCGCGACCCCTGCGGTGCCCGACGTGTTGCCCAGCACGTGCAGTTTGTCGGTGCCCGAGTTGTCGTCGCCCAATGCGGTGTTCATCAGCAGCAGGCCGTTGTCGGCCTCGAAATCACCGTTGACTGTCAGGGTCTTGAAGGTGCCCGTGGTCGTCGGGTCAAAGGCGACGGTGCCATGATCCAGACGGAGTTGACCCACCTCGGAATCGCCGGTCATCTGCCAGCGCGAGCCGCTGGCGATCGAAAGATCATCGATCACGCCGGCGGTCTTGCCGATCCACGCCGAGTCGTTGCTCAGCTGCAGCGTGGTGGCGGCGGTCGTGGCGCCGGCGCCGAACACGATGTCGCCGACAGCGACGACGCGGTCCTGCATGCGTACCGTGCTGGCGTCATCGCCAACCTGCTCCACGAACACGCCATTACCAGCACTGATCTGGGCAGCGGCCGCCAATGTGATGTCACCGCCTTCGCTACGGATGGCGCTGTCCTGCACGCTGAAAAGGGTGCCGCCCGACATGCCCAGCGTGCTGCCAATCACGTCAGCACCGACGGCGCCGACGCCTTCGGTACGCACCTGGGACTCGATCAGCTGGAGATCTGCGCCGAATTCGGCCACGGCGCCATGCGCGCCATCGCCCGTGGTCAGCACCTGGCTGCCGGTGGCGACGAGCGCCGCGCCTGCGGGACCATAGGCATACAGCCCGTGGCTGCCGACACCGGTGGTCTGGATGGAGCTGTCGGTGATGTTGAGCATTGCACGGGCGCCATCGGCGGCCGTGCCGGAATGGATCGGGCTGGCACAGGCATCGCCCGCCCCCACGACCAGCGAGCAGGCCATCGCACCAAAGGCGTTCTCGCCGGAAGTCATTACCTGCACCTTGTGGGCACTGAGGACGGTATCGGGATCACCGGCGCTGCCACCGACCTGAGACAGCAGGCCGATCGAGGAAACGCCATGGGTCACGATGTCGGCATTGCTGATATTCAACTGTCCGCCCCATTCGGCCACGACAGCCGAAGCGGTGGTGCCACCAAAGCTGGTGCCAAAGGTCTCCACCCGCACATTGTCGGCGTTCAGCACCGAGCCACCGGTCATCGAATCCAGCCCATAGGCGCCGTTGCCATAGGTAGTCACGGAGGCGTCGGCGATGTCGACGATGCCGCCATCGAAGGCGCGGGCACCCATGCCCACGTCACCGGTAGTGGTGATGTTCGTGTTGCTCGTCTTCAACCGCGAGCCAGCAGTATCAGCCACCGCCCCGTGGGCGTACGCACCCTTGGTGTTGACCGTCACCGCGTCCAGCTCCACCGAGCCGCCATCGTTGGCGCGCAGGCCATAGGCGTGCTCACCTTCGGTGGTCGAATGCACGTTGCTGCCGGTCACCGTCGCCCCGTTGCCGGTCGCCTCGATGCCGTGTGCATAGCCCTCGTGGGTCAGCACGGTGACGTTGGACATGTCCACCCGGCTGTCACCCGATGCCTGGACGCCGGTTCCGGAGGCATCGATGTTCACCTGGCCCAGCTGCAGGGCAGCGCCGGAGATGGCTTGGGCGCCCTTGCTGCTCGCACCCGTAGTGGTGATGCTGCCGCCGGTCATCGACACGTTGGTGGCCACCCCGCTGGCGACGACGCCGCGGGCGGTGGCGCCCTCCGTGCGGATGCTTACGTTGTCCAGAACCAGCGAGGCGTTGCCGTCATAGGCCACCGCACCCTTGGCGTTGTTTCCGGTGGTATGGATGCTGCTGTTGGCCATCGTCATCGAGGAATCTCCCTCGACATCCACGCCATCGGCCCAGAAGCCGGTGGTGTTGATGGTGGTGTTGGTCACCTGCGCATCCCCGCCATGCGAGGTGACGACACCGGCCGCACCAACGATACCGGTGCCACGGCCGCCATTGATTTCGATGGTGGCACCGTCGATGCGGGCGGTGCCTTTGTCGATCCAGGCACCTCGGGCGTTGTCGCCGCTGATCTGGATCAACGTGCCATTGCCGCCAGCATCACGGCCGATCTCCAGATGACCGTCGTTGCTCACCCGCGCCCCATCGCTGTTGACGCCGGTGGTCTGGATCCTGCCACCATTGAAGATGATCGATGCGTCCGCACCGCTGGCAAGCACGCCAACTGCGGTGGTGCCGGCAGTGGAGATTTCCACGCCATCGGCTTTGATCGTGGCCTCGCCGTCGGCATGCACACCCGCGTTGAAGTTGCCAGCCGTGGTGATGCTGCTGTCGCGAAGCTCGATCTGCGCGCCGATTTTACCGATCACGCCAGAGGCATAATCGCCGTCGGTACGGACGGTGGAGTCGCGCATTTCCAGCGTGCCACTCCCGATCAGCACGCCATAGCTGGTGTTGCCCTCGGTGTGAATATCAACCCGATCGGCGCTGAGCTGGCCGCCGAGGTTGGCGAACATGCCCGACGCGTTGTTGCCGGTCGTATGGATGGTGCTGTCGCTGATCTCCAGGCGGCTGCCCGCATCACGCGCGTCAACGCCGTGGTCCCCTTGGCCCGTAGACTCGATGTGGGTGTTGCGTGCAGTCACCTGGCCGCCGGCAAAAGCAGCCAAGCCGTGTACGCCGTTGCCCGAGACATTGATATTGGTGCCGTCAACAACCAGTGCCGCGCCGTTGCGGGCGAGCCCGCCACCGCTGTCGGTGCCGTCGACAGTGATCGATCCGCCGGTAAGCGTGACGGCGCTGCCGGCGCCATCGGCGAAAATGCCCTGTGCGCGGTAACCATGCGTGGCCAGATCAGTATCGGTGGCCGAAATGGTGCCGCCGTTGATCGCTTCCAGCGCATGCGCATAATCGCCAGTGGTGTCGATGCTGCCGGCCGGGACGGTGATGACAGTGCCGTCGGCAACCTGACGGTCTGCATCGGCGGCCAAGGCGGCCGTGGCCGCCAGCGAGAGGGCGCCGCCAATGGCAAGCGAGAGGGCGTGGTGGGAGAGCTTGTTGCGGGTTACACGGTTCATGTAATTTCATCACAGAAGGGTGGAAAACCTCGCCCGGCCGCCTCCCGGTTACGGAGGTCAATCCCTGGCAACTGCGGCGCAACTGAATTGCAACCGGCCAATGTGTGTCGGCAGTCGCAAAACTAGTGACGTCTTCGTCCCCGTCCTATGCAATTAGTTGTAAATGCCATTTGTGAACCGGCGCCGTTCACGTGTCGTCGCGTTTTGTGTACGGCACGGCAATGACCTGCCAAAACGGGCTTTCTGCGACACTTGGCAGGGGCGGGGGGGCGGATTGGCCCTGGTCCCCAGATGGCGATGACTTAGCGAAACCCTGCCTGCGCCGCATCCTTCTCGAACGTAATGGCGCCATAACTCATCAGGCGCTTGAGGCTGTAGACGAAGCCCGCCTCTTCCACCAGCAGAGGCGAGATAGGCGCGCTTGGGTTCGCTCGCATGCGCGCAGAACTATGCACGGCCGATGCTCTCGACAGTTTGCGTGGCTAAAGAATAGTGAGGTTAGCGGGGTAACTGGGCGGTAAAATTTATCCGTCCTGAGCTTGAGCAGTTAGCGGTCGCGGTGCTCTACAGGCTCCGGAGTGCCTCGCGTTATGAGCTTGACTCGTATTAGGCGATTTTCTATTTTGCTGAAGAGTACGTGGAGAGTGTGTTGTGCAAAGTGCCAGACGGCGTATCCAGTTAAGTCGCTACTTCCTTGCTTTGCGGGTGGAGCGGGCACCTTCGAAAACAGGACTCTTGGACAGTCCTCAAAATCAAGATCGTTGGGCAGGCGACCGCCCCAACCTACGGACTCTTGATCACGATTTCTATGAAAAGTGATTGAGTGGAATACTGGCCCCGTACTGGAAGCCACAAACTGTAGTGACAGGCCGAATGATTCTCTGAGGTCGAGCTCGTTATCGTTTCCGTGAGGTTGATAGTCTTGATCGTTTAGCGGGCCCGTCCAGAGGCCTCTAAATTCACGGCTATGAACAGTACGCCCCAAAGCTTTGTATATCTTTTCCAGGCTAGGAGGGTCGAACTGTGTGGTGCTCCTTATTGGGCTTGGCAGCATTCTGCACGCGATTTTATCAATTGAGTGGTCATTGTCCTTGTAGCTTAAAGTGAGCCTGTAGTTGTTCAGGTCCCATGTGTCATTGACGAATGAATGTCGAGTAGCTTCGAATTTCGAAAGTTTTTCATTGGCTTGCTTGCGGCTATCCGAAAAATTCAATCCTTCTGGTAAGTTTCCCGGAAATTGTTTTAACTCATGATTTTCGGAGTATAAATATACCTGTGCGAGGATGAGCTTTCCATCTCCCCAGCGAAAGCGCTCTGCGGCTCCCTGATACTCTTCGTCTACGAACCCAAGCTCCAGTCCGAGCTTGCGAACCAAGATCCAATCATAGAATTCGAAGTGTGATGGGTCTGGTCGTTGCGGGCGACGCAGTGTATTTAATTTGCGAAACAGGTTGATCACTCGCTCATCATCACTGGAGGCGCCAAAAAGTTCTGTGAAATCTGTCGCGTTCATTTCTGATGCCTATCCATTTTAGATTTTTGCGCTCTCTGTGATGACTTCGCTCTTAAAGCGGAAGTCCTGCGGAGACGATTACTGCTTCTTCGCTCTTACTGAGAGTCACGTGAACGCGGTGGTTTCCACGTATCCAGCGCAGGCGATTTTCTTCTGGGTTTCTCCATTCTGGTTCACCAAGCAGTGAAATCAGTTCGGATTTGTTTAGACCAAATCTTATTCCGTAAGGTAGCTCCCCTTGGTAGATGGAAAATGCCTCTATTTTTCTCCCATAAAATCTGATATTTGCCAACACGAGCGCTCCGTCAGGGTAGTCGCGTTGCGGGGTGCTGAGTGACTCTGAATCCGAGAATGTTAATTCGATCCCATTCATTTCGTTTGAAAGGTACGCATCATTATCTCCTCGCGGAAGAATGGGGGGCTCATTGATACCCAGTGCGGCCAGCAGCGTGTCAATGTTGGTTTCGCCGTAATAATATCCCAGGTACTCAGGATGTTTCATTGATGGCCTCGTAGGTCATGGCTGATAATGTAATATAATCTTTTTTCAAAGTGCTTTGGGCGAGGGTAGGGCTGGCGCCGCTCCTAGGGAGAGGCCAAGGAGCGCCCCCGCCGAGCCGCCCCAGGCGAGTGCCCCATGACGCGTTTGTACGCGCGACTAAAGGCAGCCTGCGATGCGTAGCCAAGACGTTCTGCCACCCCCTCGATGGATAGGCTTTGCTGGCTCAGCCATTGACTCGCCAATTGCATCCGCAGCTCGGTCACGTACCGCAGGGGTGCGGTTCCCATGACGGTCTGGAACCGGTCTGCAAAGACCGACCGTGACATGTTCGATTCCGCAGCCAGTGCCTCGACGGTCCAGTCACGCCCAGGGTCGCTGTGCAGCGCAAGCAACGCCAGCGATAGACGAGGGTCGCGCATGGCCATGACCAGGCCCGATGCGCCGTCGCAACCGCGCTCGACCCAGTCACGGACGATCATGGCGGCCACTGCATCCGCCAGCCGGGCAAGGATTGCTGCGTATCCAATACGTCCAGAGCACACTTCGCGCTTCATCGCGTCGACCATCGGCAGCAGCCCCGGGAACGCAGTGGCGTTGCCATCGGCCAACATCACCGCCGGCATCACCTTGCTCAACCCTTGCATGCCACCCAGATCGAACACCATGCAGCCGTGGAAGAGCACGGCGCTTGGCACGGCATGTGTGCTCGGGCACGTGTCTATCCCGCTCACTGCGTCACCCAGCGGGGCGGCATCTATCGTTTCCAGGCACTGGACGGGGTGATCGGCGCCAGACAGCAGCGCGTGTTCGTCTCCGCGTGGAACAAGCACGACATCCCCGGCGGACAACCGGTGTTGGCTGCCATCCGCGCCGCGAAGAATCGCAGTGCCTACGGCCAGGTAGTGGAAATAGGCATGGCCTGGCTTCGGCGGAAATCCAAGCCCAAAGCTCGGCCCGGTCTGAATGCGTCGGTATTGAACGCCATGCAGCCGCATGCCGGTCAACAGCGGGGTGATCAGGTCGGCGGGCAGGGGTGGAGCGTGACTCATTGAGATGGCCAGGGGTTTCGATCAAAAATATAGGTCGGGCAATCATAGATCATCCTGACTCGGCTCCCTAGACTCTCGGCTGCACGAATGGACTGGGATCTGTGATGAGCAATAACGTAGTTGATGCCGCGAACACGCCTGATGCTGTGGACAGGGGGAGCGGGGAGCCTTCTTCCCCGGCATGGGTGGCGGTGTTTTCGCTGGCCATGGGGGTCTTCGGGCTGCTCACGGCGGAATATCTGCCGGCCAGTCTGTTGACGCCGATGGCGGCGGACCTCGGGGTGTCGGAGGCGCTGGCCGGGCAAGCGGTGACGGTCACTGCGGTTGTGGCGCTGTTCGCTGGCCTGCTTGTGCCGCGGCTGACCCGTTCGATGGACAGGCGGCGGGTGCTGCTGGGTTTCACGGCGCTGATGATCCTCTCCAACGCCTTGGTGGCGTTGTCATCCAGCATGGGGGTCCTGCTGGTGATGCGCGTGCTTCTGGGCATTGCGCTGGGCGGTTTCTGGAGCATGGCAGCGGCCGTGGCGATGCGGTTGGTGCCGGCACAGCGCGTGCCTCGCGCGCTGTCCATCATCTTCAGCGGGATTGCGGTCGGCACAGTGGTCTCCGTTCCTTTGGGGAGTTACCTGGGAGGCCTGCTGGGTTGGCGCAGCGCCTTCTGGGCGGCGACGGCGGTAGGTGGACTCACGTTCGCGTTCCAGTGGTTCACGCTGCCCCGCATGGCGCCGCGCAAGGTGGCGATCCCGGAGTCGGTGGTCGGCCTCCTGCGCCGGCCAGGCGTTGCAGTCGGAATGTTGGGCTGCGTTCTGGCGCACACCGGTCAGTACTCGCTCTTTACCTACATCCGCCCGACGTTGGAAAGCCTGGGCCAGATGAGCGCTGATGGCCTGGCGCTGATTCTGCTCGGATTCGGTGTGGCGAACTTTGTAGGCACACTGCTCGCCGGCTGGCTCATGGAGCGCAGTTTGAAGGTCACGTTGGTGATCATGCCTGCCGTGGTTGGCGTAGCTGCTCTGGGCATGCTCCTGTTGCCGGTGGGCACTGGCGGGCTGTCGATCCTGGTCGCGCTGTGGGGTCTGGCCTTCGGTGGCGTGCCGGTGGCGTGGTCGAGCTGGGTCGCACGTGCGGTGCCCGACCAGGCCGAGAGTGCGGGCGGGATGGTGGTCGCTGCCGTGCAGTCGTCCATCGCCGCGGGCGCCGCCTTGGGCGGCCTGGTGTTCGGACTGGGCGGCATCGTCGCAGTCCTTGCTGTTGCCGCGGCGGTGATGCTCCTCGCCAGCCTGCTCATTGCGTTCCGCGTCAGGGTGAGCTCGGCGGCGTTGTCGGCAGGTCCGGCGTTTCATATCTAGGCGACCACACCAGGAATGCCCATCGGGCGTGAAGGACTGTCGATGTAGTCGGCGTCCTGTCGCCGCTTCCGCTAAAGTGCTCGGCCCTGTTTTAACTGGCGCTCGCTCCCGAGCGTGCACTTGAAGGACGTTGTTGTTGATGGTGGTGAAAGGTCTGGTGGTGTTGCTTTTGGTTTCCGCGTCGGTTCCTGGTGTGGCAGCAGAGCTGGTTGGCCGCGCGACGGTCACGGATGGGGACACTCTCACCGTGGCCAAGCAGCGCATCCGCCTCTGGGGCATCGATGCGCCCGAAAGCGCCCAGCAATGCACCGCCATAGACGGACGTCCCTGGCCCTGTGGCCGGCGGTCAGCCGCGGTGCTGGATGAGTATCTGCTGGACAAGGCCGTGCGTTGCCAGCCCAAGGACACCGACCGCTACGGCAGGGTGGTGGCGGAGTGCTTTGTCCAGGGGGCGTCGGTCAATCGGTGGATGGTGCGCTCCGGCTGGGCGGTCGCGTATCGCCAGTACGCCACGGCATTCATCGCAGACGAAGCCGACGCGCGCCAGCACCAGCGGAACCTCTGGCAGGGGCCGTTCCAGATGCCAGCGGACTATCGTCGCAGCAAGCGTGACCAGGCCGCGCGACACGCCCCGGTGGCCACGCAGCCGGCGCCGGGCGGATGCCGCATCAAGGGCAACATCTCCCGCGAGGGCAGGAAGATCTACCACGTGCCGGGCCAGCGGGACTATGCGCGCACGAGCATCGACCTGAGCCGTGGCGAGCGTATGTTCTGCAGCCCTGCGGACGCCGTGCGGGCAGGGTGGCAGCCGGCCAAGCGCTGAGCGTCTCAACGCCTCCCAGGCAGGCGGCGACGCAGCGCGCCCGCCGCTGCCGCGACGGCCATCGCAGGCAACGCAAGCACCAGCGCATACACCAGTCCGGCCAGCAGCAACGGGCCAACGCCCGATACCACGGCCACCACCGGCACCTGCAGCACCATCAGCAAAAGTCCCCACAGCCACGCCTTGCGGGGAAAGCAGGCGCCTAGAACGGCGGCGATGCCCAGTGCGATGGGATAGACGACGGTCCAGAACGCAGGCGCGTCCCAGGGCTCGCCGCCGGGTGTCCGCCAGGCCACCAGCACCCAGAACACCACGCCGACCTTCAGCGTGACAGCCGTTGCTGCAAGAAGATTTCCCGTCGCCCGCATCGTTGTTCTCCTGCACGAGCAGGCAGCATGCCACTGTCGCGTCGGCGGTATATGACCTGCAGCCGTTGCGCATTGCGTCGTACCAGTGACGGCATCAGGAGATTGGCGGCCGACAGCGAATCTTGACGCGCTCTTGGCGCTTGCTGAGGATACTTTTCCGTCATTGTTCCAGAGGAGAAGGGCAATGGCCGCCAGACAAAAGACCCCGTCAAACCCCCAGGTGCTGAGGATCGAAGCGATGCCGCTGGGCTTCGGCGAAGCCGCTGTCGTGATCGAGCTGGCCGCCGAGCCACCCAAGCGCTGGTTCAAGGCGCTCAAGCGGGAAATGATGTACTCGGAGGGCCTGGAGACGGCGTCGGCGAAGTTCGATGGCTGCTTCGTCTACCTCGTCGGGCTGGACCCGGCCCTGGGAAGCGCTGTGCGCTGTGCCAGCCGATTGCTTGCAGCGGTGCAGGAGGGTCTTCAACAGAGCAGCACGGTTGCTCCAGGGATGTCGACGATGGCGGTTGACGGCGGGTCCCCTCCGCCTATGTCCCTGCGCATACCGCGTTCACCGATGGGTCGGAACGAAGCACCCGGGGAGATGAACAGCACGGTCTGACATGTGTATCGGGAAGGGCCTCCTCGCGGGAAGGATCGACACGTCGACCATGTTCGACCAGAAGGTGGATGTCCGAGGCGCGACAGGCCGCCAGCGGCACTGGTGACGTTTATGGCCTTGTCGTTCGTTCGCTGTGGCGGACGGCCAGATCAGCGTGACCGTCACTGATGCCGCATCACCGCCTCCAGATGCGCCTCCGGATCGATCATGTGCGAGTGATCATCTTGGTCCAGCTGGATCTCCGCCCAGTGGATGATCCCGTTGAACCTGCCGCGCTCGGTCACATAGCCCTCATACACCGGCATCCCCGTGTCGATGCCCACGTCCAGTCCTTCATCGAAGGAGTAATACAACGGATGGGTGCGCTCCACCTCGCCAGTACCTGATGCTTTCCCGTCGATATACAGGGTGACCGTGCCACCGCGCCCGATCCCGCCGCCCGCGTAAGCGAACTTCACCCGCACCTGATGGCGGCCGGTGCCGATGTCGGTCTCGGACAGCACCGTCTTCCGTAGCAGCCCGCAATGGTTGTAGTGGTAGCCCAGCTTGCCGTTCTCGGCAAAGAACGACCAGCCGCCGGTGCGTCCGCCCTGGGCGACGATCACGCCGTTGAGCGTGCCGCTGGGCGGCGCCTCGATCTCGGCGGTGACCGCGTAGGAGCGGTTCTTGACGTTGATCGCCACGTTCTCGCCCAGGCGGGTCATGCCCGGATACAGCCGCAGGGTGTCGCCGGTGGTCAGCGTTGGCCGGCCGGCCAGCTCGGGATTCATGCGTTCGGCGGCGCGATCATCGATCGGCAGCACGTTGTGGCGAACCGCCTCGATCAGAAACAGCTGCTGCAGCTCGGCCAGCTTGTCCGGCTGCGCGGCGGCCAGGTTGTCGGCCTGGGTCCAGTCCTTGGTGGTGTCATACAGTTCCCAGACGTCCTGCGAGAAATCCACGCCCTTGGCCACCACGTCCCAGGGGGTGCGGTGCTTGGTCTGCGCGGTCCAGCCGTCGTGGTAGATGCCCCGGTTGCCCATGATCTCGAAGTACTGCGTGAGGTGGCGCTCCTCGGCACCGGCGTCGTTGAATGTGTAGGCCATGGAGACGCCGTGCATCGGCACCTGGGTGACACCGTTGACCGTATGCGGTTGTGCCAGGCCGGCGAGGTCCAGGATGGTCGGCGCCACGTCGATCACGTGGTGCCACTGGCTGCGAAGTTCGCCACTGCCCGATATCCGGGCCGGCCAATGCACGATGGTGCCGTTGCGCGTGCCGCCATAGTGCGAGGCCACCTGCTTGGTCCACTGGTAGGGCGTGCACAACGCATGCGCCCAGCCGACGGCGTAGTGGTTGTAGGCCGTGGGTCCACCCACTTCGTCCAGGTGCTTCTGCCAGAACGCGGCGGTTTCGTACTCGGCGCCTCCGTTGGAGGCGGTGGTGAGCATGAAGGCGCCGTTAATGCCGCCCTCGGCGGAGGCGCCGTTGTCGCCGATGATGAAGTACACCAGCGTGTCATCAAGGACGCCGAGTTCCTCCAGCGCGTCGATCACGCGGCCGGTGTGGTGGTCGGCGTACTCGAGGAAGGCGGCATAGACTTCCATCTGATGCGCGAGGATCGGCTTGAGTTCGGCCGGCATGTCCTCCCATGCCGGAATGCCCTCCGGGCGCGGGGTGAGCACGGCGTCGGCGGGGATGACGCCCAGCTCGCGCTGGCGCGCGAAGGTGGCGGTGCGCATGGCGTCCCAGCCTTGATCGAACTTGCCCTTGTACTTGGCGATCCAGTCCTTGGGGACATGGTGCGGGGCGTGTGTCGCCCCGGGCGCGAAGTACACGAAGAACGGTTTGTCCGGCGTCAGGCTCTTCTGCAGCCGGACATAGTCGATGGCCTTGTCGGCCAGATCCGGCATGAGGTGGTAGTCGGGATCCAGCGGTGCCTCGATGGCGGAAACACCGTCGACCAGCGCGGGTGTCCACTGGTTGGTCTCACCGCCGATGAAGCCGTAGAAGCGCTCGAATCCACTGAAGGCCGGCCAATGGTCGAACGGGCCGGTTGGTCCGGACTCCCACACCGGCACTTCGTGGCACTTGCCGAACTGGGCGGTGTTGTAGCCGTTCTGGCGCAGGATTTCCGGCAGCGGCGTGACCGAGTTGGGGCGGGTGGAGCGATAGCCCGGAGCCGGCGTGGCGGTCTCGGTGATGTGGCCCATGGCAACCGCGTGGTGGTTGCGCCCGGAGAGCAGGGCGGCACGCGTGGGCGAGCACAGGGCGGTGGTGTGGAAGCGGGTGTAGCGCAGGCCGCTGTTGGCCAGCCGATCGGCAGTGGGCGTATGCACCGGTCCGCCGAAAGCGCTGGCGGCACCGAAGCCGACATCGTCGAACATGATCAGCAGGACATTGGGCGCGCCGTCCGGCGGGCGCTTGGCCGTGATGGGAGGAAGCTTGACCCCGAGCTTTTTCGCGTCGAACGACAATGGCCCCTGGTAGGCCTGGTCGGGAATCGGAAGGATGCTGCCGGGGAGTTCCTGGCTCATGGTCGCGCCTCGATGGACTGAAGCTCCAGTGTCGCCATCGCGGTCCCTGTTGGCACCCGAAAATAGACGGGCCACTGCCTAGGTAGAAGTACTGGCGGCGGCACGCCGGGTCGATTTGCCGCCGGTGGTCCGGCAACCTATCTCACCGGCTTGCCGTACGTCTCCGACAGCATCGCCTTGTAGGCCGCCAAGGGCTGAAGACCCGCCGCGCGCCGCCGGGCGTCCAGGGTCTGCATGTCCTCGGTGGGCTGAAGCTCCATCACGCCGTCGGCGGCGCTCGTGAACTGGGTGCCGTAGCGCTGCGGCTTGCCTTGGGCGATTAGCACCCGGTCGGTCAGCAGCGCTACATCCGCGGCGTCGGCGTCGCCGGTCTTGGCGGCGTTCTGCATCAGCGCCAACGCCTGCGCCTGGAACGCGGGGTCATGGTCGGCATGCTGCACGATCAGCCAGGCCGCCTTGGCCCCGTCGCGGCCGACCCGCCTGATGCCTGGCCAGCCTTTCTCGGCGATCACGGCTTTCAGCCACGTTGCATTGGCTTCGCTCACCGGCGCCGTCTGCTGCCACGCATCGCCGCCGCCAGCGTCGATGGCGGCGTGTTGCGCTGTCTGGTCCTCCGCCTCGCGTGCGAGCAGGGCCTGCCGCAATGGCGCATCGCGTAGCGCCTCGTGCTTCTTTTCTTCAGCGATGACCCGCTGCAGCACCGCCGGCCAGGCGGGATCGGCACGCAGCGCATTCAGGCCCGGACGCTGTTTCGTGCGCAGATCCTCAAGCGGCAGCCGACCGCTGGCCAGCAGCGCATCCACATACGCAAACGCGGCGGTATGGTCGCCCGCCGCCGCCGTGCATTCGATCAACAGCAGGTCGCCACCGTCAGGGAAGGGGATGCCTTGCGCGTGCAGCTCACTCAGGGTGGTGCTGCAGGCGGCGTAGTCGTTGTTGCCGTAGGAATCCAGCGCGGTAAAGAAGCTGGGCGGCTCAGCGGCGGCGGCAGCGGCGGCTGCGAACAGGGCGACCGTCAGCGTTCCTGCCCGGGTCACCTTTATCAGTCGTGTCGGCCTTCCGTGCATCGGTGGTGCTCCATGGTGAATGCACCGACAACGTAGCGGCTTCAGCCCCCGGAATTCAAGCCGTCGCCAAGCTTCTCAACCTCACGTACCGCTTTGCGGATCTTCTGGCGCGCGCGAGCCAAAGCGGTTGGTGCCGGGCGTTGGTGGGAGCAGCATCAGCGGAAAGAACACGAATACCCCCAACGGCACCAGTACGATCAGGGCCAGCCAGCCTGACTCATCGATGTCGTGAAGTCGCCGGATCGTCACCGCGATCATGGGGAGCAGCAGCAGCGGCACCAGCACGGCGCCCACCGCCATGCCGGCCTGGATCCATATCGCGCTGTGAGACCACATCATCAAGGCGTAACAGCTGCCAAGCGCAGCGCTGGCAAGCAGCGAAAACGCCCAGAATTCCCTGCGGCTCGCGCGGCCGGAGAACGTGCGGTAGCGCTTCAATGGAAGCAGCGCGAAACCAAGGCAATCGATGAGGCTTGGCAGGCGCGGGCTATCGGTGGGGAAGATGGATGACATGACGGCGGTGCCCAAGTGCTCTGTTGATCAGTGGCCTGTTGATAAGGCGCCCGGCCTCGAAATGCGGTGGACTGCCTGGAGACGATGAGTGCGACGCGCGATGCATCCCATGCCGGGAGGTATAGCACGCTGAAATCCAGTGCCTGCTGAATCGTGTGGGGGGTGTGATGCCCGGGCTCACGCGCAGCACGCACGGCGTTGATCCCACCTCCCGCACGCTGGCGCATTCATTACTCTACGAACGCCGGGACAGCGCCATGACCGATCTGCCTCCCCACCGTTTTGACGTCATCATCATCGGTGGCAGCTACGCGGGCATGTCCGCCGCGCTGCAGCTGGTGCGCGCCCGACGCAAGGTGCTGATCATCGACGGGGGAGCGCCGCGCAACCGGAATGCGCGCGTGGCGCACGGGTTCCTTGGCAGGGAGGGATTGCCGCCGGCGGAGATCGCCTCCCAGGCCCGCGAAGAGCTGCTGCGTTATCCCACCCTGACCTGGCTCACCGGTACTGCGGTGTCCGCACAGGCGATCGATGACAGCGGAAGCTTCCAGGTCAGTGTCGAAGCGGGCCAGGCGTTCGTGGCGCAGCGAGTGATTCTGGCCCACGGGGTGACCGACGCGCTTCCCGACATCCAGGGCATCGGCGAACGGTGGGGCCGGAGCGTTTTTCATTGCCCGTACTGCCACGGCTACGAGGTGTTCGAAGGGCGCATCGGCGTGATCGGCTGCGCGAAGGATGGCGGCGCGGCCCAGGCCCTGCTGCTGTGCGACTGGGGGAACATCACGCTGTTCTGCAGCGAGGCTTCCGCGAATATCGATGCCGCGCAGCGTGCGCGGCTGGAAGCGTGCGGCGTCGTGATTGAGGCGACCCGCGTGCGCGCCGTGGAAGACACTGCCACGGTGGTGCTCGCCGATGCGCGGCGGGTGGAGGTGGATGCACTGTTCATTTCGCCGCATTCGCGGCTGTCCACGGATCTGGCCGAGCAGCTGGGCTGCGAATTGAAGGATGGCGGGTGCATCACCACCGATTCGGCCAAACAGACTACGGTGCCGGGCGTGTTTGCCTGCGGCGATGCGGCCCGGATGGCGGGCAGCATCGCGTTGGCAGTGGGCGAGGGCGCGCTGGCCGGCGTGGCGGTGCATCACTCGCTGATGGGGCTGTTGGAGTAACCGGTGCTTGAACCTGCTCAGCCGGCGGGGGGAATCAACTCGGCAGGGAGCAGGACCTGCACGGGGAGACGCTGGGTGTTTCCAGGCGCCGGGGTGTAGCGCTCCACGAAGAAGCCCCGCGCAACGATGGGTGCTACGGGATCATCTTCCGCGCAATCCGTGCACGTCGCGCTGATGACGGTGCCCGTGCTGTCGATCCGGACAGCGTAGGTCTTGTTCCAGGGAACGGCCTGTCTGTTCATTTCAGGCGGCACGATGATGTCCATGCCTGCGGCTTCGGCGAGGGGAAGGGACGTCGCGTGGTCATAGATCCAGTAGTCGCGCAGCTCCTTCGTACCCTTTAGAACGGGTGCGTCGCTGGCAGCGGCTGCAGGGACGAGGGCGGCACCCACGAGCAATAGCAGGATGTGTCGATTCACTTCAGGCGCTCCTTATCTGAATTTCCGGTCCACGGTGACGGCAATGACAGCCGTCCTGGCGGGCGTCACTCGCATTGAGTGAGTTGATCCTACTGAAAACACACCCGTGCGAAATGTCAGAGAAGTCTGAATTAGTGGCCTTAATGTAACTTGAGATGTTACATTAAGGGCTGCCTCGAATCCGGTGCCCGCATGTCCTTCTCAGATCCCGATGCCGTCGCCCGCTATGCCGACAACCTGGTGCGCCAGGTGCCTGGCGTCCACGCGCTACACCAGATGACTCATGTTCTGCTGGCCGAGCACGTGCCGCCGCAGGGACGTGTGCTGGTGCTCGGGGCAGGGGGTGGCATGGAATTGAAGGCCTTCGCCGAGGCGAGTCCGGCGTGGCGGTTCACAGGCGTGGATCCCTCCGCCGAGATGCTCGGGCTGGCAAGGCGAATGCTGGGGGAGGAGAGCACTGCCCGTGTTGAGCTCATTGAAGGCTACATCGACAGCGCGCCGGAGCGGGCGTTCGATGGCGCGACCTGTCTGTTGACGCTGCATTTTCTGTCAGCGCAAGCGCGGCTGCATACGCTGCGCGAGCTGCGTCGTCGTCTCCTGCCGGGTGCCCCGCTGGTCATCGCCCATCACAGCGTGCCGAACCATCCGGATGAAAAACTGCGATGGTTCCAGCGCTGGTCTGCATTCGTGACAGCACAGGGCCTGCCCGGTGAAGCGGCAACGGCACGTGCTGAGATGATGGCGACGCGTCTGCCGGCATTGTCGCCGGAGGAGGACGTTGCCTTGTTGGAAGCGGCGGGTTTCGAGCGGCCGGGTCTGTTCTATGCCGCGCTGACGTTCAGAGGGTGGGTCGCCTACGCCGGTGAAGAACACGGCTGCTGAAAAGTACGGATGAACCTCCCACTGCCCTCTGCCGCGGATGCGGTCAGAGAGCCGTGGGATGAGGCTCAGCGGCGAGCGTCGTCGCGGGCCTTGCCCACATCGCTCTGGACTTCACCGACGCCCTTCTGGATCTTGCCTTCCACTTCTTTCGTCTTGTCGCCGGTGACCTTGCCCACGACTTCCTTTACGGTGCCCTTGACCTGGTTCTTGGCGCCTTCAGTGCGATTCTTGTCCATGGTTGACTCCACAATTAGTTAGAGAGAGGACCCGTGTTGCTGGGCATCTCCACCCTGACCGCAGTGCGGTGGCGCGAAGGTGAAATTCGCTGTTGATGCGGAATCTGTTCAAGCGCCGGAAAGGTTGACGCTCACGTGCGCTGCACGTCATTCATCCGTATCGCGCTCATCCCATGCATCGCCGTCCCATTGCGGTGGTTCGGCAGTTGCTGCAGGCGCATCCGGATCGACCGGCTCCAACAGTGTGTAATCGTCGCGCGAGGGATCACGAAACGCGCGGCTGACCGGATAGGCCTCCAGTGCCGGCGTGGAGGCCCGTGCGCTCAACGCCGCGGGTGTTTTGAAGACGCCGCTCAACCAGTCCAGTGCGGTGGCCGGTGCGAGGAAGATCGGCCCATCCGGGGTGAGTGGGGAAGGAATCGCGTGGTTCGGCCCGGTCAGGACGGTGAAGCTGTCCAGCTGCTGGCCGTCCTCGCGTTCCCAATGCTCCCAGAGCCCGGCGGCGAGCAGGGCAAGTCCGTCCTTGCGCTGCACGAACAGCGGCCACGGCGGCTGGCGCTCGCGGTCCCATTTGTAATAGCCGGTCATGGGCAGCACGCATGGGCGCTGTGCCCAGGCCTGCGCGTAGATGCGGCTGCGTGGCGCGCGGTCCAGCCGTGCGGTCACTGTCGTGTAGGGCGTGGCTGGCTCCTTGGACCAGCGCGGCACCAGTCCCCACACCATGTCGGCCACGGCGATGGAGCCGTCGTGGTCGCGCGCCAGCACCGTGGCCACGCTGCCCTTGGCGATGTTGTAGTGATCCGGGGCGGTCGCCAGCGTCCGCGCCAGCGTGATGGGAAGTCCGGCGGGGAGTGACTCGATATCGGCGATGGCTTGTGCGAAACGGCGCATGGGCCGAGCATCCGACGACATCCGTGACGGCGTCGTGCGCAGCACCGGCGAGGTGGCGCGCGGTGCGCTGGGATCACGCGTCCGGATGCGGCTCCGCCAACGCAGCCCGCCGCGCCTGGAATACTTCCGGTGTCTGTGGCTTCACGAACAACGCCACCAGCTCCGGATACTCGGCTTTCACTGCCTTCTCTATCCGGGTGATGCACGCCTCGATCTGCGGCGTGGTCCGATCATCCTCGAATTCCGCACTCAGCATCGCCACGACCTGTTCGGGGCCCATCTGCATGGTGGTCACGCCATTGGCGCGACGCAGGTCGGCATCGGTGTTGGCGACCGCCAGGATGCGTTTGGCAACGCTCGGGTGCGCCGGCTCACCAACCAGCAGCCCCTTGGTCTCCCGGGCCAGCAGAAACGCGGTGACGGCCAGCACACCGGCGATGCACAGCGAGGCGACGCCATCCAGGATGGGCATGTCCAGCAACTGCGCGGCGAGCAGGCCGACCAGCGCGAAGCCCAGGCCGAGCAGGGCGGCGCTGTCTTCGAGCAACACCGTGAACGTGGACGGATCCTTGCTGCGGCGGAACGCCTCGAAGTAGCCCAGCGACCCCTTGGTGGCGCGGAATTCGCGCAGGGCGATCCACCACGAGGTGCCTTCGAACACCAGCGAGATGCCCAGCACGACGTAGCTGATCAGATGGTTGGTGGCCGGCTCGGGGTTGCGGATGTGCTGGATGCCTTCATAGGCCGACACGCCGGCGCCGGCGGCGAACACCAGCAGCGCCACGATAAAGCTCCAGAAATACAGCTCGCGCCCATGGCCGAAGGGGTGCAGGGTGTCCGGCTTCTGCTCGGCCCGGCGCAGGCCGTACAACAGCAGCAGCTCGTTGATGGTATCGACCAGCGAGTGGACGCCCTCGCTGAGCATGGCTGAGCTGCCGGAGATGCCGGCGGCGACGAACTTGGCGATGGCGATGGCCAGGTTGCCGGCGAGGGCGGCATAGATCACGAGACGGGAGCCAGTCGGCTTGGCCATGGCGGAGGCGGGGGTAGGGAGGGTGCCGCATCATCGCCAACGGCGCGTCCCGGGCGCGTGCACATCCGGGCGTGGCAGGCAGACGTGGCAGGAAGGACGGCCGTGCGGCCCCCAAGGTGCTGTACCCGCAGCCGGTGGCGCGGGAGAATCCCTGGCCGTGGGTACAGGTCCGGTGCGACGCCGGGCGTTGACATGGATTTGCCCCGCGTGGATTAAATTGCTCTCCCCATTCCGGCCGGCCGAGCGCTGCCTGCCGTTCCTTCCTGCTCCTGCGATGCCTTCAGTTCAAGGTTCGGTGCCCCGATGATGTCTGTTCTTCCCTGGTCTGCCGCGCGGCTGCGCGGCGCGCGTGCCCCGACCGTTGTGGAGCGGCGCGCATGAGTTCAGGGGTGCGGCGTTTTCCTGGCAGCACCGGCCCGATGGCCGAGCAGGTTCGTGGATGGAACTGGCAGGGGACGCCGGTGGGCCCGATCGCCCACTGGCCCGGGCCGCTGCGCAACGCGATCAACCTGATCCTCGCCTCGCCCGAGAGCATGTATGTGGTCTGGGGCGACGACCTGACGTTCTTCTTCAACGATGCCTACAGCCCGATCCTGGGGCCACGCCTGGAGCGGGCGCTGGGGGCACCGCTGAAGGAACTGTGGGCGGACGCATGGGATGCCGTGCGCGCACCGATCGAGGCCGCATTCGCGGGCGAGTCTTCCCGCTACGAGAACCTGCCGGTGTCGATGAGCCGGCAGGGCGTGCCCGAAGAGACCTGGTGGACGTTCTCGTTCTCCCCGATCTTCCTGGACGATGGCACGGTTGGCGGTGCGTTCTGCGTCACCAATGAGGTGACCGGCACCATGCTGGCGCAACAGCGCCTTGCCCGCGAAAACGAGCGGCTCATCGCGCTGTTCGACAAATCGCCGATGTTCATGGCCTTCCTCAGTGGGCCCGAGCACCGCGTCGAGCTGGCCAACCCGGGTTACCAGCGGCTGGTCGGCAACCGCCACGTGCTGGGCAAGTCGATCCGGGAGGCGCTGCCGGAAATCGTCGACCAGGGTTTCATGCCGTTGCTGGACGAGGTGTACCGCACCGGCAAGCCGTACATCGGCAGCGAGATGGTCTACGACGCGCCGTTCCCTTCCGATCCCTCATCGGCCCGGCGCCTGCTGGATCTCGTCTTCCAGCCGGTGGCCGGCGAAGACGGCAGCACTGCCGGCGTGTTCGTGCAGGGCCTGGATGTCACCTCCCACATCGAGCTGCAGCGCACGATGCGCCAGGTGGAGGCGCGCAATCGCCAGATCATCGACAGTGCCAGCGACTACGCGATCGTCGCCTCGGACCTGCAGGGCAACGTGACCCTGTGGAATGCCGGTGCCGAGCACATCTTCGGCTGGACGGAGGCCGAGATGCTGGGCCAGAAGGTGGAGCGGATCTATACCCAGGAGGACATCCAGGCCGACCGCCTGCGCCACAACCAGAGCGTCTCGATCGCATCCGGCGGGGTCAGCGGTGAGCGCTGGCTGGCGCGCAAATCCGGCGGGCGGTTCTGGGCTAGCGGCGCCATGACTGTGCTGCGCGATGAAGATGGCGCCGCGCTGGGCTTCGTCAAGGTGCTGGGCGACCGGACAGAAGAGCGCCGCGCCAGCGATGCACTGGCCCATAGCGAGCGACGCCTCGGCGCGCTGGTGAGCGCCTCCTCGCAGTCGCTGTATGCGGTCACGGCCGACTGGCGCGAGATGCGCCAGATCCTGGCCACTGGACCGGTGGCACAGGACGACAGCCTGCCGGCGGTCACCGACTGGAAGGAACGCTACGTACATCCGGAAGATCTGGCCCTGCTGGAACAGGCCATCGCCCGCGCGATGGCGCAGCGGCAGCCACTGGAGCTGGAGCACCGCAGCCTGCTGCCCGACGGCAAGGTGCGCTGGGTGCAGATGCGCGCTGTGCCACTGCTGGATGACAACGGCGAGATCACCGAGTGGTTCGGCACCGCCTCGGACGTGACCGAGCGTCGCCAGGCCGAGGAACAGTTGCGTGAGCTGACCCTGACGCTGGAAGAGCGGGTGCAGGCGCGCAGTGCCGAACTGCAGGTGGCCGAAGAGCGGCTGCGGCAGAGCCAGAAAATGGAGGCCGTAGGCCAGTTGACCGGCGGCCTGGCGCATGACTTCAACAACCTGCTGACTGCCATCTCGGTGGGGCTGGAGCTGTTGGAGCTGCGCATCGACCAGGGGCGCTATGACGACATCGGCCGTTACCTGGAGATGGCGCAGTCCAGCGCGTCGCGCGCCACCGCGCTGACCCAGCGCCTGCTGGCCTTCTCCCGCCGGCAGACCCTGGCGCCGACGCCGGTGGTGGCCGATGCGATGGTGCGCGGCATGCTGGACATCATCTCGCGCACGCTGGGGCCCGCGATCGCGATTGCCACGCAGCTCGATTCGGATCCGTGGGCGGTGCTGGTGGATGTGCCGCAGATGGAGAATGCGCTGCTGAACCTGTGCATCAATGCCCGCGATGCGATGCCCGAGGGCGGCCCGCTCACCATCAGCACGGCGACCGTGACGCTGCACGCCGAGGCGGCGGCCGCGCTGGATACCGCGCCGGGCGATTACGTGCGGCTGGCGGTCACGGATGTCGGCACCGGCATGGAGGCGGCGGTGATCGAGAAGGTGTTCGAGCCCTTCTTCACCACCAAGCCGATCGGGCAGGGCACCGGGCTGGGCCTGTCGATGATCTATGGCTTCACCCGCCAGTCCGGCGGCCAGGTGCGGATCGACTCGCAGGTCGGTCAGGGCACGACGGTGGAGGTGTACCTGCCGCGCTTCATCGGCGAAGCCGCGGCCAATGCGACGGAGGAGGCTGCACAGGAGATGCCCGCCGCACCGACGCCCAGCGTCGGGACGATCCTGGTGGTCGAAGACGAGGCGGCGATCCGCGCCTTGCTCAGCGAGGTACTGGGCGGCGCCGGCTATCGTGTGCTGCAGGCGCCGGAGGGTGGCCAGGCGATCGAACTGCTCCACTCCGGGCAGCACATCGACCTGCTGATCACCGATGTCGGGCTCACGGGTGGGCTCAACGGCCGCCAGGTAGCCGACGCGGGGCGTCAGGTGCGGCCCGGGTTGCCCGTGTTGTTCATCACCGGCTATGCGGCGTCGGCGGCGGTCGGGGCCGGGCAGCTGGAGGAGGGGATGGAGGTGCTGACCAAGCCGTTCACCACGGCCGAACTGGAGCGGCGCGCCCGCGCGCTGCTGGCAAGCCGGCCCGGAAGCCCGTGACGGTGATGACCGGGCTCAGAGCAGGGACCTGACCGAACTCACCAGCTGCTTGAGCGTGAAGGGCTTGCGCAACAGTTTGATGTCTTCGCCGAGGAAGTCCGGTCGCGCCCCGGCGGCGCCGGCATAGCCGGTGACCAGCAGGATGGGCATGGCCGGATGCAGGGTGGTGGCGATGGTGGCCAGGTCGCGGCCGTCCATTCCGGGCAGGCCGACATCGGAGACCAGCAGGTCGAACGGGCCGTCGTGCCTGAGGCACCCCAGCGCTGCCTCGGCGTCGGCAACGTCGAGGACATCGAAGCCATCGTCGTTGAGGATGTCCTTGGTCATCTCCCGGATGGGTGCATCGTCTTCGACGAGAAGCACGCGGCATCGCGGGTGGGTACTGGCAACGGTCATTGCGGGCGGAGATCCTCGTGGCGTGCAGCCACCTGTACGGATCTCCACCTTAGCGCCCGCGCGTGTTAGCCCGCTGTGCATCGCATGCCAGCCCAGCGTCATGAGCCCGGGCGACGCCGTTGCCGGCAGCCGCCTGGCGCAGCCTCATTCCACCGTGTCGCCGCCCTGGGCGGGGCTCTCGTCCTGCAAGGCAGCGCGGATGGAGCGGGCCAGGTCGCTGCGGGTGAACGGCTTGGCCAGCAGCGCGATGGTCCGGCCGACCGTGCCACTTGCGTCGATATCGCGCGGATAGCCCGAGGTGAACAGCACCCGCAGGCCGGGTTTCTGGCCGATCGCCTGCTTGGCCAGGGCCCAGCCGGACATGCCCGGCATCACGATGTCCGAGAACAGCAGGTCCACGGTCACGTCCGGCCGGTCGAGCAGGCGCAGGGCGGACGGTCCGTCGTGCGCTTCGAGCACGCGGTAGCCCAGCTGGCGCAGGGTATCCACGGTGTAGGCGCGGACATCGTCATTGTCTTCGGCCACCAGTACCGTGGTCTCCTCCTCCACCTCGTAGGCGTTGGCATCCTGCGCCTCGGCCTGGCGGGTGCCGGGCAGGGCCGAGGCCGAGCGCGGGAACAGCAGGGTGATCGTGGTGCCGGTGCCTTCGATGGAATCCAGCAGCACATGGCCACCGGACTGCTTGGCGAAGCCGTACACCATCGACAGGCCCAGCCCGGTGCCGCGGCCGACCTCCTTGGTGGTGAAGAACGGTTCGAACACCCGGCCCATCACCTCGGCCGACATGCCCTGGCCACTGTCGCGCACGCGGATCATGGCGTACTGCCCAGGCGGGACATCCGGGTGCTGCGCCGCGTAATCCTTGTCCAGGTGGATGTTGTCGATCTCGATCGTCAGGCGGCCGCCCTCGGGCATGGCATCGCGGGCATTGACGGCCAGGTTGAGGATGGAGGCCTCCAGCTGGCTCGGATCGATCTCCACGCACCAGATATCCGGGCTGTGCAGCATGTCGATCTGCACCAGCTCGCCGAGCGACCGCTTGAGCATGTCCTGCATGCCGCGCATTTCTTCGTTCAGGTCCACCGGCATGTTCTTCAGCGGCTGGCGGCGCGAGAACGCCAGCAGGCGCTGGGTGACATTGGCCGCGCGCATCACGCCCTTCATCGCGTTGTCCAGCGAGCGCGAGGAATTGCCTGCAGCGTCACCCAGGCGGTCGGTCAACATCTTGGCGTATTCGATGTTGCCGGCGATCACGGTCAGGATGTTGTTGAAATCGTGCGCGATCCCGCCGGTCAGCTGGCCGACGGCCTCGATCTTCTGGCTGTGCCGCAGCGCCTCTTCGGCCTGCCGCCGCGCGGTGGTTTCCACCGCCTCGGAGACCACGGCGGTGATCCGCGCCTGGTGATCGAACAGCGGGCGGAAGGAAAAATCGAAGGTCCGCTTGCCGGTCGGCAGGCGCAACTCCAGCTCGTGCCGGGAAGCGGTGCCGGCAGCAGCCTCCAGAATCGCGGTGCAGACCACGCCGGGCACGCCGGGGGTATCGGCGAACCAGGCCGATTCGCAGTAAAGGCTGCCGCGCACGTCCTGCTTGTCGGCGAGGATGGCCGCCAGCGACGCCGAATTGGTGTCGATGATGTGGCCATCCAGGGTCAGCAGGTTCTGGTGCTGGAAACTGGATTCGAACAGCGCCTGCAGCCGGCTTTCACTGCGGTGCAGCGCCGAGGTCCGCTCGTCGACCTGGCGTTCCAGGGATTCGTTGTTGGCCCTGAGCAGCGCCTGCGCGTGCTTGAGCTCGCTGATATCGCGCGCCATCGCGTAATAGCCGAGCACCGCGCCGTCCGGCGCCAGCTCGGGCACGCAGTCCACCTGCGCGTGGCGGGGCGTGCCATCGCTGCGCAGCGAGAGCAGGTCGAAGCTCACCTTCTCACCGAGCAGGACCCGGTCCAGGTGCTGCTGGATGCTGTTGAAGGTGTCCTCGCCGATCACCTCGCGGGTGTGCCGGCCGATCAGGCTTTCCGGCGTACGGCCGTGCCACTCGACATAGGCGTTGTTGGCGAAGCGGTAGCGATGGTCGTGACCGAAGTAGGCGATCAGCGCCGGCAGCGAATCGGTGATCAGCCGCAGCCGCTGGTGGCTGTCCTGCAGCTCGGCCTCCACGCGCTGCAGCCGGCGGCGCTCCTGCGCTTCACCGATGGCCCTGAGCACCGCATCGGGCAGGCGCTGCAGCCGCGACTTGACCACATAATCGCGTGCACCGCGCTTGAGCGCCTGCACCGCGAGTTCTTCGGTGAGCGTGCCGGAGACGAAGATGAAGGGAATCTCGGGGGCGATCTCGCTGGCCAGGGCGAGCGCGGCGTCGCCATCGAAGCCCGGCAGCACGTGGTCGGCCAGGATCACATCGAACGCGTTGGCGGTCAGGGAATCGAGCATGCCCTGGTGTGACCAGGTGCGCTCGGCCGTGAACGGCACGCCGGCGCGTTGCAGCTGCGCGGTGATCAGTTCTGCATCAAGTGCACTGTCTTCGACCATCAGGATCCTGATGGTCCTTCCTGTGGCAGCCTCAGCCATCGTGTCTACTCTTCCCGCCGAACAGGGTGCCGTGCGGTGGCGGCTGGTTGGTGATGCCCCAGAACATGCCCAGCCCCTGGATCGCTTCAAGGAACTCCTTGAAGTCCACCGGCTTGACCACGAACGCGTTGACGCCCAGCTCGTAGCTGCGGATCAGGTCCTGCTCCTCGCGCGAGGAGGTCAGCATCACCACCGGGGTGCTGCTCAGCGCGCGGTCGCTGCGGATTTCCTTGAGCACTTCCAGGCCATTGAGCTTGGGCAGCTTCAGGTCCAGCAGCACGACCACGGGCCCGCCGTGCATGGCTCCCTCGTAACGCCCCTGGCAGCGCAGATATTCCAGCGCTTCCACGCCGTCGCGCACATGGGTCACGTCGTTGAGCAGCTGGCAGCGCGATAGCGCCGCCAGGGTCAATTCAGCGTCTTTCGGGTTGTCTTCTACGAGCAGGATCGGTCGCAGATCTCTCATAGGTGGTCTCCAGTAACAAAGGGGATGGTGAAATAGAAGGTGGCGCCGGCGCCGACCTGGCCGTTGGCCCAGGTCCGGCCGCCATGGCGGGTGATGATGCGGTGCACGTTGGCCAGGCCGATGCCGGTGCCTTCGTACTCATCGACGTGATGCAGCCGCTGGAACACACCGAACAGTTTGTCCACATAGCGCATGTCGAAACCGCAGCCGTTGTCTTTCACGAAGAAGATGTCCTCCGTGTCATGGCGTTCGTGACCCACCTCGATGCGTGGTTCGGGGGTGTCACGGGTGAATTTGATGGCGTTGGACAGCAGGTTCTGCCACACCAGCCGCAGCATGCCGGGGTCGGCTAGTACCTTGGGCAGCGTCGCGATCTGCCAGTCGATGGCGCGGCCGGTGTATTCCATGTCGAGCTTGTGGCGCACGTCATCCACCAGAGCGGTCATGTCCATCGCGATCTGGCCCATCGTCGAGCGGCCCATCTGCGAAAAGCTGAGCAGGTCATCGACCAGCGTCCCTGCCGATTTTGCCGACTCCACGATGGTCTCGAGGAATCTCTTTTCTGAATCGTTCAATCTTTCGCCGGCCGAGGACCACAGCAGTTCCGAATAACCCACGATGTGCCGGAACGGAGCGCGCAGGTCGTGGCTGACCGAATAGGAGAACGCTTCGAGCTCCTTGTTGCTGCGCAGGAGCTGTTCATTCAACGCGGCCATTTCCTCGGCCTTGCGCAGCACGATGTCCACGATCGCGGTGCGCAGTTCGAGCGAGGCATCACGGTCCACCTCGTTCCAGGGCAGCGACTGCCCGCGCACGGTCTGCTTCCAGCCTTCGAAGGAGGTGCGCGGCGACAGCGGCTGTCCGGTGTCTTCTTTGCGCGGATCGCCGCCCCAGCGCACGGTGCGGACGACTTCGGGCCGGAACCAGATCACGAAGCTGTCGTGGATCTGCGAAATGGAGATGGCCAGCACGCCGCTGGCCACGCCGGCGAAGGCTGCGGCCTCCTTCCAGTCGAGCGGCAGCGTGTCGGTGCAGAAGATGTCGCCCTCGATCTGCTGTGCGGTCAGCCACTGCACCAGCTGCATCACCTGGCGCTGGCTGGGGCATTCGCCGTGCAGGATGCACTCGCCACGATGGACGATCGCCGCGCCGGTGGACTGGGTCAACGCGAGCAGGCTGCCCTGGTCGCGGCCAAGGGCGGCCATGAAGTCGGTATCGCCGGCCATCCGGCCGAGCAGCCGGACCTGGATGGCGCGACGTGCGATCCGCTCTTCGACCAGCACCGCACGCTGCTTCAGCGAAATCTGCAGCGACAGGATCTGGCCGATGAACTCGCAAGCCGTGCGCACGTGGTACGGCACCCGGCGCGCGCGCTGGTTGTGGCAGGAAATCAGGCCCCACAGCTCACCTTCGGAAAGCACCGAGACCGACATCGAGGCGCCCGTCCCCATGTTGCGCATGTACTGCAGATGCACCGGGGAGACGCTGCGCAGCATGGCCGGGCCGAGGTCCGTCGGCGGCGCGTCGGCGATGGCCGGCACCCGCACCAGCGGCACCGGGGTGTACTGGCTGTCGGCGATCAGGCGGACCCGGTTCTGCCGGTACAGTTCACGCGCCTGGGCGGGGATATCCGATTCCGGGAAGCGCAGGTCCAGGTAGGAGGGCAGCACGTCATTGCGGTCCTCGGCCACCACTGCGCCGTTCCAGTCCTTGTCGAACTGGTAGATCATCGTGCGGTCGAAGCCGGTCAGCTCGCGGATATGCGCCGCGGCGATCTCACACAGCGCCTGGGTGGTCGGCGCACGCTCGATCGCGGCCATGAAACGCCGGATCGACGGATAAAGGTCCTCCAGTGAGCCCGGTTCGCCCGCCACCGGGGCTTCCAGCTCGATGATGATGTCATCGCCGATGCGGTGGGCCACGGTGTGGTGGTGGCCTGCGGTGCCCACCGCATGCGCGCCGAGGAAGTGCGAGGCGCCTTGCTCCAGGGCTTCCAACAGCGGTCTGCAGTGGGCCAGCGTACCGCCGAGCACGGTGTAAAGGGATTGCCCGAGCGGATCGCCGAGCGCCTCGATGAGCTCCGGCCGCGCGACGGCGCGGGCGTTGACGGTCAATGTCGGGTGGTCGAGGACCAGGATCAATCCGTAGGGCTGGATCGCGCCGGGGGTACGGATCGGCTCACGCGCACAGCTGGACAGATCCAAGGCGCTTGCGCCGGAATTCCTCGAGGACATTCATTGACTCCTGATCTTTACCAGTGCTGGACACCGCCCAAAGGGCACGGCGGCACCTGGTCTTTCAGGAGCACACACCGTCACCTGCGACGCGGTGTGCCACAGTTCCCTTATTTTTGCATAGGCGATCGTCCTGATTTGTGAGGATGCGACGGTGTTCCTTGCGCTGCGCGCGGATCAGTCCCAGCGGTAACGGAGGGTGGCTGACCAGAGCCCACCGGAGCCATCGATCGGCCCCCCATTGGCGTAGCGGTAGTACTCGTTCGCCGCCAGCAGCGGCTCGGGCAGTTTCGTGACCTTGCGGTCGAACACGTTGTTGGCGTTCAGTGCCACGTCCCAGCCGCCGGGCAGGGTGGCGCCCAGTTGCAGATCCGTGATCCAGAGGCCGCCGATGTCGTAGGCGATCTCGGCCTGGCCCGCATAGGGCCCACTGCTGGCCACCGTGGTCGGCGACCCATAGCGTTGGATGTTGCCGTAGCGGCTCTGGCGCAGCCCGACGCGGTAGCGGCCCAGGCTCCAGTCAAGGCCCAGCACCTGCCGGGACTTCGGCGCCTTGTACAGCAGCTCGTTCTGCGATCCGGTACTGAACACCGGCACATTGAAGGCGGCCAGCACCGCGGGTGTGGGGGCCAGCCCGGTGATCTCCGCGCGGGTGTGGCTGCTGGCCAGGGTCCAGCGCAGGGCGCCGCCGCGGCCCAGATCGACGCGGCCTTCGAGCGTGGCCTCCACACCTTCGGTGCGCGTATCGGCGGCATTGATGAAGTAGCGCACCCCATCCTGCGCGCCGAGGCCCACCGCGGTGACCAGCGCACCGGAGCCGGGATACAGCCCCTCGCGGAAGGTGGTGGACAGTGCGATGCGATCATCCACATCGATGCGGTAGGCATCCACGGTCAGCGACGCGCCCTGCCAGGGCTCGGCCACGATGCCCAGGCTGAGGCTGCGCGAGGTTTCCGGGCGCAACGGCTGCGCGCCCAGCGCGATGGCCTGCGGCGAGCCGGCCTGCAGGATGTGGTCGGTGTAGAAATTGCCATTGGAGGTGTTGCGGTACGCCTGCGCAGCCAGCGAAGGGGCCTGGAAGCCGTTGCTGATCGTGCCGCGCAGGGCGAGCCGGGGATGCAGCGCAAAGCGGGTGGACAGGCGGCCGGTGGTCTCGCTGCCGAAATCCGAGTAACGCTCATGCCGGCCCGCCATGTCCACCCGCCAGCGCGAGCCCAGGTCGGCCGCGACGCCGACGTACACCGCGCCGCTGTTGCGGCTGACATCCACCGCGTCTTCCGGCCGGTAGCCGGGCAGCGCCTGCGAGCCGCCCAGGCCGATGCCCAGCACCGTGCCGGCGTAGGGGCCGTCCAGCACGCGCTGCCCGCCATGGGTGTAGGACTGCACATCGCCCGCGCCGATCCGATAGCGCTCATCGCGGTACTCTGCGCCTGCACTGAGTTCCAGTGGCGCGGCCAGCCACGCCGTCTGCAGCTGGCGGCGCACATCCAGGTTGTGGGTCCAGGCGCTGTAGCGCAGGTCGCCGATATAGAAATCGGTCTGGCTGTCCAGGCCGTAGGTGGGGTTGACGCTGTTGTGCAGGTTGATGTCCATCGCATCGCGCCCGTAGCCGCTGCTCAGGTCCCAATCCCACTCGCCGGCCTGGCCGCGTACCCCCAGCGTGAGCGCGCCGTCGTTCTCGTCGATGTGCTCGGTCGGGGCGAAGCCATCCGGATCGATGGCCCGAACCACTTCATTGCGCAGCGGCTGGCGGAAGTTCTGTGGTGCCCAGGCGTCGCGCTGGGCCAGGGTCAACAGCCCGTAGGCCTCTACCGTGGCGGCCAGTGGAATGCTCGCATTGGCCGTGGCGGTCTTCGTGCGGAACGCGCGGATGCCCCGGTTGCGCCAGGCATTGTTGTCGCGCGTGGCCTCGCGCGGGTCGGGTGTGGCACCCGGGGGCAGCGTCGGGTTGCTGGCCTGGTTGCCACCGGGGCGGATCGGATTGCCCGCGGCGTTGCGCGGAAAGTAGTACAGGAAGGTATCCCGTGCGGGGCTGGTGTAGTTGGTGGCTTGCTGGTCATCCAGCTGCGCGGCCAGGTGCAGATGGCCGCCGTCGCCGATGCCGAATCCGGCATCGGCCTGCACCACGCGCGAGCGGCCATCGCCCGCGAAATAGGTGCCGTCGCGGTAGGAGACGTTGCCGCCGCGGGCAGACGTGTTGGTGACGATGTTGATCACGCCGGCGATGGCGTCCGAACCGTAGATCGCCGATGCACCGTCGCGCAGCACTTCGATGCGGTCGATCGCCCCGGTAGGGATGAGGGCCAGATCGGCGGGTGCGGCGCCCCCGAAGCCACCGGCGCCCAGCAGTGCGGTGGCGTGCCGGCGTTTGCCGTCCACCAATACGAGCACGTGGCTGGAATTCAGGCCGCGCAGCTGTCCGGCGCGCACCATGCTGTTGAGATCGCCGGTTTCCAGCGGCAGGTTGAAGCTCGGCACGGTGGTGTTGAGCGCATCCAGCAGGCTGGTCGCGTTGGCCGCGCGGATGTCTTCGCCCGACAGCACATCGATCGGCGCCGCGCTTTCGCGCACGGTGCGGCCCTGGGCGCGCGTTCCGGTCACGGTGACGGTATCCAGCGTGGCGGTACTCGTGCTGGTGGCGACCTCCACCTCGGGTGCGCCGTGCGCGGCGACGGGCAGGGAGAGTGCGGACAGAACGGCGACAACCAACGGCAGGCGATGGTGCGTGGACAGCATGGAGGATCCCCAGAGAGTAGGTGGGCCACGATGCGGCAGGGCATGCGGCGGGCAGGCGTGCGGGCAGGCAGGCGGTGCCGGGACGGACGGGTCAGCCGGTACGTTGGCGCAGCGGACCCGGACAACAACGCGTTGCAGCGGCAGCGGCGGTGGCCGCAATACGGGCGGTGCGGATCACGGCGCGACGCCCGCGGCAGCGGCCCAGCGGGCGAGATCGGCCGGATGCAAGGGCCCGTTGTGGACCTGCAGGACATTGCCGTGCGCATCGATCAGCACCGAGAACGGCAGCGTGCCGATGCGGTTGCCGAAGGCGGCGGCGGTGCCGGGTGGGCCGTCGCTCTCCACCAGTTGCGGGTAGGTGAGCTGCAGCTGGTCGCGCAGAGCCCTGGCGGCCGCGACGTCATCCAGTGCGACGCCGACGACATGCACGCCATTCGGCAACGGGGCCTGCGCGTGCGAGAAGCGCTGCAGGTCCGGAAGTTCCTTCAGGCACGGACCGCACCAGCTGGCCCAGTAGTTCAGCAGCACCGGACGGCCGCGCCATTGCGCCAGCGTGGCAGGGGCGCCGTCCAGGTCGGTCCAGTGCAGGGCGGGTGCCGCGTGGTGGGTGGGCGTGGCGGCGGGCGGGGGCCCGGCGAGCACTGCCATGGGCAGCGCCATCATCAGCATGGCGGCCAGCAGCGCTGGAGGACGCGAAACAGGAGAGGTCATGGAGGCGAGGCCGTCGAGGACGTCGCGCGCGATGCGAAGCGATCGTCGGTGAGGGTGTGCAGAAACTGCTCGATGTCGTCGATCTCCGCTTCGGTCAGATGCAGCGGGTCGCGCAGCTGCGCATCGCGTCCGATCGAATCGGGGATCACCTTGCCGGGGTCGTCGTAATACACGATCACCTCGCGCAGCGTCTTGAACATGCCGTTATGCATGTAGGGTGCCGTCAACGCGACGTTGCGCAGGCCGGGCACCTTGAACTCACCCTTCTGCGCAGGGTCGCCGGTGACGCCGCCGCGGCCCTCGTCGTTGAACTCACGGCCGTTGTAGATGCCGATGTTCTTGAAGCGGTCCGAGGTGAAATCCTCGCCGGCGTGGCAGCTCACGCACTGTGCCTTGGTGATGAACAACAGACGGCCGCGCTTGGCCGCGTCGCTGATCGCGTCTTCCTGGCCGATTGCATAGCGGTCGTAAGGGCTGTCCACGGTGTTGAGGGTCTTCTGGTAGGCGGCGAGGGCGCGCCCCAGCGTGCGCGGGCTGGGGGCGGCACGATAGATATCCTGGAAACGTGCCAGCCACGCCGGGTCGGCAAGCAGCCGGGCCACGGCGTCATCCACCGGCAGGTCCATCTCCAGCGGGTTGGCGATCGGCGCCAGGGCCTGTTCTTCGAGGGTTTCGCTGCGGCCATCCCAGAAGAAGCGGGTGCGCCCGGCACTGTTCATCACGCTCGGCGTGTTGCGGGTGCCCAGGCGGCCTTCCACCCCCAGGCTGAGCGCGCGGTCATCGGCAAACGCGCGGGCGGGCTGGTGGCAGCTGGCGCACGAGACCGTTCGGTCACGCGAGAGGATGGGATCGAAGAAGAGCTGGCGACCCAGCTGGGCGCGGGGGTTGTCGGACAGATCGCCGTCGTAGGTCGGTGCATCGGCGGAAAACACCGGGGCCAGCACGGCACCGCCGATCAGCGCGGCCAGCAGGGCGAGGGGACGGACGCGACGGGGCATGACGATGCCGCGCTCAACGCGCGGCGATCTCCTGCTGGACCAGCTCGCACAGCCCGCTCTGCTCAAAGCAGACCTGCGCGCGCAGGATGCCGGTCACCGGCGTGCTGCCCGCCGCGACGGGCAGGCGCAGCTGCCCCCGCTCGCTGAAGTAGGTGTAGCGGTAGTCGCCGGCGAAACTGCGGCCGTGGCCTTCGCGCGCCTCCACCGAGCGCAGCGGGCCGTGCGGCTGAGCCGGGTCCGCCAGGGTCACGCGCGCCGCGCGCGGGCCGATCTGCGGTTGCTCGAAGTCCGAGGCGTACAGGATCCAACCCGGCTCAATGCGGGCGTCGATGACCAGCTCGCGCGACCCGTCCGGTCGCGCCTCCAGCCGGGGATCGAGGGCGACCTTCGGCGTATCGGAAGCGATCGCGTTGCCAGTACTCAGCAGCAGCGCAACCCCCAGGGTGAGGATGCCGTGCCTCACTCCTTTGCCCCCTGCGCCTCGGTGGTGATGCGCAGCTGTACCTCATCGGCGATGTTGGGCAGGAATGCGTCCAGGCCGAACTCGCTGCGGCGGATCACGGCCGTGGCATTGAAGCCGATCGTGGGCACCTTGCGGCTGGGATGCTCGCCGAGCTTGTTGAGGGTGGCATCGAGTACGACCGGGCGGGTGACACCGTGCAGGGTCAGGTCGCCGGTGATCTTCAGGCGGCCGCTCCCCTGCGTGCTGACCGAGGTGCTGCGGAACGTGGCCTGCGGGAACTTCGCGACGTCGAACAGCTTGTCACTCTTGACGATCTCGTCGAGCTTGGGCACGTGCGTGGCCAGCTCGGCCAGCGGCAGCTCCACCTGCACCTGCGACACCGTGGGTTTGGCCGCGTCGTAGATGAGCGTGCCGCTGCTGATCGCCGCGCGGCCGGTCGGGAAGGAGAAGCCGTTGTGGTTCCAGGTGAACAGGACATCGGTGTGGGTGGGGTCGAGCTGGTAGGTCACCGGGGCGGCGATCGCTGCGGCGGGTGCGGTGGCGGCAGTGAGCAGGGTCAACAGAAGGGCGGTGCGCATGGGGCGGGTCTCTTTGTCGAGGCGCGCAGCCGCCCGCGGCATCGCGGGGAGGCCGTACGGGCGTGCAACGCAGGAGGGAGGGCCGCGGCGGCAGGGCATGCCGGCCGCCGCGGAGGGTTACGGGGCGATGGCCAGTCCCGGCGTTGTGGACGCGGTCGAGGCGCTTGCCGCATACGGATCGGGCTCGGCAATCAGCCCATCGAGCAGGCTGTTGAAACGGGCCACGTAATCCTGGTGATACTCGCCGGTCACCGTACCGGTGTAACCGGTGTAGATCTCGCGTACCTTGCCGTCACGGCCGATGATGATCGTGGTGGGGAAGGCGGCCATGTAATTGAGGCCCTTCAGTTTCTCGGTAGCGACTTTCTTGTCGGCGATGCCGCCGAACACGATGTCGTAGCGGATGTCGAAGTAATCCTTGAAGGTGGTCAGGGTCTTCTTGAAGTAATCGAAGTTGTCTTCCTGCTCGAAGGCGACCGCCACCGCTTCGACGCCCCGGTGCTGGTTCTGCTTGAACCACGGCGCCAGGAAGTAGGTCTGGTCGGTGCAGTTCGGGCACCAGGTGCCGATCACTTCAACGATGACGACCTTGCCGCGGTACTTGTCGTCCTGCAGCGAGACCTGCTTGCCCTGCAGATCGGGGAAGCTGAAATCGATGCGCTCCTGGCCATCCTTGAGGAAGGTGAGCTTGTACGGATCGGGCAGCTCCACCTTGTCGCTCTTCTCGGCCTCGAACTTCACCACGTTGTAGATGCCGCTGCCGAATGCGCCCTGGATGTTGCCGTCCTCATCGATCGTGCCGCGGATCAGCAGCGGGCTCGGCCCACTGAAGCCGGACAGATAGAAGCGATTGCCCTGCACGGTGCCTTCCAGTTCGCGGGTATCGCCGACGACGGTCATGAACACGCCGGAGAGGCGATTTCCCTCCTGCTTGAGCAGGGCCACCTGGTTGCGTTTGTCCTGGCGGGCGGCCTTGTCGATGGTCTGCACCGCCCATTTGCCGCTGAGGTCCGCCGCCGGCGTCTCATCCTGGCCGGGCTTGACGAAGCGCCACGCCGCGCCCTGTTCGGCAGTAAAGGCAAGGTTGCGCGCCCCGTTGCGGCTGGGGACCAGGTCCTTGTACTGGCCCACGAGGTGCTTGCCATCCTCGGAAACGTTGCCTTCCAGCACCGCATCGTAGGTATTCATCCGCACCGAGAAGATGCCGTCTTCGCGCGGGGTGACCTTGAATTTGTCGGTGCGCGTGCCGTTGAGCAGGGTGAAGGTCGCGTCCTGCGCGCGCTTGCCCTTCACTTCAAAATTGAAGGGGATGGGGTCGCCATCGATGGTGAATTCGCCGCGCCAGACGCCTTCGGCAGGAAAGGGTGCCTTGGTCGCCGCCGATGCGGCGAAGGACAGGCTTGAGGCCAGGAACAGGGTCGCGAGGACGCGACCGGATAATGCCAGTGTCATGAGAGTGCTTCCAGATAATCCCCTTGGACGCGCCAAGTCGCCGGCGATGCAGCCCCCGTTCCACTGCATCCGCTGAAAGGCCATCCCTGGCCGGTCACGTGCCATCGATGGCGTGATTGGATTATTGCCACGTGAATGTCGTAAAAGTTCATCGCGGCTTGGAACGCATGTTCATCAGCATATTCACCGGCGCGACGATGGCAGGCTGATAACCGTTTTGACATCAGCGGATTTGCCGCTGTGCACGACATCGAAGACCATGGTGGCCTGAGCCGTTCGGCCGCAGGCCGATAAAGGAGGGAGGTCATCGTGAAGCCAAGGGAAGGTATCCAGGTCTCGGTCTACACCCGCTGGCACCAGCTGGCAGTGCCGCTCGCATTCGCGTTGGCAGCGGGCAGTTTCATGTTCATCGTGCTCAATCGCGGCCCGGTGGGCGTCGCCATCGTGGTGGCGATGCTGTGCCTGGTGCTGCCGCCGTTGCTGGCCTTCCAGGGGTTCCCGACGCGCAACGAAGTGATGGTCCTGCCCGACGGTTTGATGTTCTCGCGGCGCGATGCGGTGCCCTTCGATGAGCTGTCCAGCTGGGGCACCGATGACTATCTGAAACTGGTGCGGCCGGGCCGGGCGACACTGATGGTGAGTGCGGCCGATCTGCAGAGCCGCGATCGCTTGCTGCGCGAATTCGAGCAGGCGCTGGCGACCTGGCAACGCCAGCAGCCGGCGGTCAGCGAACCGATCCGCCGCACGCACTTCTATGGCTCCGCGCGTGCGGCCGCCATCGGCGCGGTGATCATCGGATTGGGCGCGCTGTGCATGGTGATGGCATTGCGGCTGCGTGAGCCGTCCATCGAACTGGCCGCTGTCGGTGCGCTGGGTGGGCTGGTGGGTGTGATCATGCTGCTCGGTCGGCGGGTCTGATCAGGCCTGATGTCCACACCGTCTTGTTTTCAGCGTCTCGCATATTTCACGAGCTGAAGCGCAGCCTGCCGATGCGAGCTGCGTCCGCAGCGCATGAAAAGGAGTGCCATACGCTATGAATACCCGAGGCGATTACGCCCACCCCGAGCCCGTCGCTGCGGCGACCGTGGCCGTGGTCACCCCACCGCCGGTGGTGGATCTTCCGCGCGACAGCGCCGTGTCCTGGGGCGCGATCCTGGCCGGTGCGATTGCGGCGGCCGCGCTTTCGTTGATCCTGGTGATTCTCGGCGTGGGCCTGGGCCTGTCGTCAGTCTCGCCGTGGTCGTTTGAAGGCGTGACGGCCGAGACCTTCGGCTGGTCCAGCATTGCATGGCTGACCTTCACCGCCATCGCGGCCTCCGGCCTGGGTGGTTATCTGGCCGGTCGCCTGCGCACGAAGTGGAGCAATCTGCATGGCGATGAAACCTACTTCCGCGATACCGCACATGGTTTCGTGTCGTGGGCCGTGGCCACGCTGCTGACGGCCGCGCTGCTGACCTCTGCGATCGGTGGCATTCTCGGTGCCGGTGCCAAGGTGGCGGGTGCCACCGCAGGTGCGGCAGCTTCCACTGCCGGTGGTATCGCCGCCGCGGGTGCGGGCTCGGCCGCCATGGGCAGTGACCAGGGTGACGTGCAGTACTGGGTGGATTCGCTGTTCCGCGCCAACCCGACCGCAGCGCAGCCCGCGCCGCCGGCCGGTCCGGCCGATGCAGCGGCACCGCCGTCACCGCCGGTCAACGGCGCACCGCCGCCGCCGCGCCCGATGCCGGGTGCAGACCGCCGTCCGGACAGCCGTGAGGTGCGTACCGAGGTCAACCGCATCATCGTCAACAGCCTCAAGTCCGACACCATGGACCCGGCCGATACGCAGTACCTGGGTCAGCTGGTGGCGGCACAGACCGGCATGAGCCAGGCCGAAGCGCAGGCCCGCGTGACCGATGTGCAGACCCGCTTGCGTGCGGCGCTGGACAACGCCAAGCAGCAGGCCAAGCAGGCGGCCGACGATGCCCGCAAGGCCACCGCTTACGCTGCGCTGTGGCTGTTCATCACGCTGCTGATCGGTGCCTTCATTGCCAGCCTGAGTGCCACCTGGGGCGGCCGTCGCCGCGACCTGTGAACCTGATCAGCCCATAGGGAGGAAACACCATGAAGTACATTCTGCTGTGGATGCTAGGCATTCCGATTCCGCTGCTGCTCCTGTTCGCGCTGCTGCGCTGACCGCTCCACCATCAGGCCGCCTTCGGGCGGCCTGATGCGTTGTGGCGGGACGCCCATGGAGGGACGCTGTGGCACCGCCGATCGCAGTAATCTGAATCAGTCAGGGAGGTGTACGGAGCCTTCACGCCATCGGCATCTGCCGTCATGCCCAATCTTCCTGAATTCATTTAAGCTTTGATGATTGCGACCCCCATTCATATCGGTGATGGGTCGCCAGCCCACCCGGTGTATCCCTTCTTTTCAGGACCCTTTCCATGGCGGCTTTGCAGCAGCGCACGATCGATCTCATCCGCAGCCATCAGGAGCCCCTGCTGGCCGCGTGGGCCGGCAATCTGGCCGGTTCCAGCCAGGCGCAGGACGGCCGGCTGTCGTCCCGCGAGCTGGACACCCAGGTTCGCGAGTTCTGGCGCCTGTTCCTCGAGGCGGTGTCGGCCACCGACGTCAGCTCGATCGCACGCGTGGAGTGGCAGGACATCCGCCGCTTCCTGGAAGAGCTTTCCCGCGAGCGCGTGCTGAAGGGGTTCAATTCGTCGGAGACCGCCAGCTTCATCTTCTCGCTCAAGCGCCCGCTGTTTGAATTGATCCAGCAGGGCTACGCGGATGATCCAGCGCAGCTGGGCAACCAGTTGTGGGCGCTCTCCGAGCTGATCGACCAGCTGGGCCTGCATACGGTCAGCGTGTTCCAGAAGACGCGCGAAGACGTGATCCAGCGCCAACAGGAAGAAATGCTGGAACTGTCCACGCCGGTGGTGAAGCTGTGGGAAGGCGTGCTGGCGCTGCCTATGATCGGCACGCTGGACTCGCAGCGCACCCAGGTGGTGATGGAATCGCTGCTGCAGCGCATCGTCGATACCGGTTCGGAAATCGCCATCATCGATATCACCGGTGTGCCCACCGTGGACACGCTGGTGGCCCAGCACCTGCTCAAGACCGTTACCGCGATCCGCCTGATGGGCGCCGATGCGATCATCAGTGGCGTGCGGCCGCAGATCGCGCAGACCATCGTGCACCTGGGGCTGGACCTGCAGGGCATCGTGACCAAGGCCAACCTGGCCGACGCACTGGCCCTCGCGCTCAAGCGCACCGGCCAGACCGTGACCCGGACCGCCCGCTGAGATGGAGCGCATCCCGATCCTTCAGATGGGCGATCTGCTGCTGGTGACCATCCAGGTGGACATGCACGATCAGCTCGCGCTGACCCTGCAGGATGACCTCACCGAAAAGATCCGCAGCACTTCCGCACGCGGCGTGCTGATCGACATTTCCGCGCTGGATATCGTCGATTCGTTCATCGGCCGCATGATCGCCACCATTTCGTCGCTGGCCCGGATCATGGATGCCACCACCGTGGTGGTGGGCATGCAGCCGGCGGTGGCGATCACGCTGGTGGAGCTCGGCCTCACCCTCAGTGGCGTGCGCACCGCGCTGAATGTGGAGCGCGGCATGAAGCTATTGCAGCGCACCGACGAAGACGAAGCGGCCTCATGAGTGCCACCCGTGGTTCGTTGCCGATCCGCATCGAGCAGGATGTCGTGCTGGCCCGCCAGGCCGCGCGCCAGGTGTGCGTGGCCTGCAAGCTGCGCCTGATCGATCAAACCAAACTGGTCACTGCCGCCAGTGAGTTGGCACGCAACGCCGTGATCTACGGGGGTGGCGGGACGATGGACTGGGACGTGGTGGAGAAGGGCCTGCGCAAGGGCGTGCGGCTGGTCTTCGCCGACAACGGCCCGGGCATTCCGGATGTGGCGCAGGCGCTGACCGATGGCTGGTCGTCCGGTTCGGGCATGGGCCTGGGGCTGTCCGGCTCGCGCCGGCTGGTGGATGAATTCGAACTGGAGAGTGCACCCGGGCAGGGCACCCGCATCACGATCACCAAATGGAGCTGAACTTCGCCGGCCAGGTAACGCGGGTCGTGGTGGTCGAAGAAACCTCGCAGGTTGGACAGGCCCGGCGCGAAGCGTTGGCGCTGGCCGATCATGTCGGCCTGGATGACATGGATGCCGGCCGCGCGGCGCTGGTGGCCACTGAAATGGCCACCAACGTGCTCAAACATGGGCGCGGCGGCCGTATGTACCTGTCCATGGTCTGTGGCCGCGGCGGTAACGGTGTGGAGCTGTGCACCGTGGATGGCGGCCCGGGCTTTTCCCTGGCCGACTGTCTTCCAGACGGCTACTCAACCGGCGGCACCCAGGGCCTCGGGCTCGGCGCGATCCAGCGCCAGGCCAGCGTGCTCGATGCGTGGTCCGATGCCAAGGGGGCGGTGGTGGTCGCGCGGATCTACGCCAGCCGCGCGCCGCGTGATATCGATATCGCCTACGGTGCGCTGCGCCTTCCGATGCGCCACGAGATTGCCTGTGGCGACGCGTGGCATCTGCGCGCAGATGCGCAGACCGTCTCTGTCACCGTGATCGATGGCCTCGGCCATGGACTTCCCGCGGCCGATGCTGCGTGGGCGGGCGTGGACGCGGTCGCGCATGCTGCCGCGCGCGGCGCCCCGGCGTTGATCGGGGTGCTGCACGCCGGCATGTCCGGCACCCGGGGGGGCGCCGCGGCGGTGGCCTGTGTGGAGGTGGCCACCGGCCAGGTCGAGTTCGCCGGTATCGGCAATATCGCCGCCAGCCTGTGCGAGCCTACCGGTTCGCGTGGGCTGGCCTCGCACCCGGGGATCGTCGGGGTGCAGTACCGCAAGGCACAACCATTCCATTTTCACGCGGCCACAGGCACGCTGCTGGTCATGCACAGCGATGGACTACAGGCGCGTTGGAGCCTGCGTGACTACCCCGGCTTGTTCCACCGCCATCCGGCGGTGATCGTGGCGGTGCTGCAGCGTGATTTCGATCGTGGCCGGGATGACGCCGGCATTGTTGCCCTGCGTCTTGGAGATCTGCATTGAGCGTCACCCCCCACGATGAGGAACTGCAGCGGCTGCGACTGGAAGCCGATGCGCTGCGTGCCGAATTGGATGAGACCAACCAGGGCGTGCTCGCGCTGTATGCCGAGCTGGATCAGCAGGCCGAGCAGCTGCGTGAGGTGTCCGAACTGAAGAGCCGGTTCCTGTCGTACATGAGCCACGAATTCCGCACGCCGCTGGGCTCGATCCTGAGCATGACGCGGCTGCTGGAGGACGGCATGGACGGCCCGCTGACCGACGAGCAGCGCCGCCAGGTGCGCTTCATCAGTGCCTCCACCAGCGAGCTGCGCGAAATGGTGGACGACCTGTTGGACCTGGCCAAGATCGAAGCCGGGCGGATCACCATTTCACCGGCCTGGTTCGACCTGATGGACCTGTTCTCGGCCCTGCGCGGCATGTTCCGTCCGTTGTTGGAAGGCAACCAGGTGGATCTGGTGTTCGAAGATCCACCGGTGATGCCGCTGCTGTATACCGACGACAAGAAGCTGGCGCAGATCCTGCGCAACTTCATTTCCAACGCACTGAAGTTCACGCCCAATGGCCAAGTGGTGGTGTCGACCCGGTTGGAAGGGGAGGCGGCCGTGCGCTTCAGCGTGCGCGATACCGGCATCGGCATCCCCGCCGAGCTGCAGTCGACCCTGTTCGAGGATTTCGTGCAGGTCGATACACCGCTGCAGAAGCGCCTGCGCGGGACCGGCCTGGGGTTGTCGCTGTGCAAGCGCTTCGCCGAGCTGCTGGGCGGGCATGTCGGGGTCGAAAGCGAAGTCGGCACCGGCTCGAACTTTTATGTGGTGCTGCCGCTGACCCTGGCCACGGAGGCCGCGCATGGCGAGTCCTGATCGCATCCTGGTGGTGGACGACAACGTGGCGACGCGTTACGCGGTACGCCGCGTGCTCGAACACCACGGGTTCCATGTCGAGGAAGCCGGTACCGGGGGTGAGGGTCTGGAACGGTTGGCCGAGCATGATTTCGGCGCGCTGGTGCTGGATGTGAACCTGCCGGACATGAGCGGGTTCGACGTGGTGCGCCGGCTGCGTGAGGACACCCGGCTGCAGTTACTGCCGGTGGTGCACGTCTCGGCGGCGTCGATCGCGACCGGTGACATGATCACCGGCCTCAACGCGGGTGCGGATGCGTATCTGATCCATCCGGTGGATCCGGATGTGCTGCTGGCCACGCTGCGCAGCCTGCTGCGCGCCCGCCGCGCTGAAGAGGCGCTGCGCGAGACCGAGGCGCGCTTCCGTGAAATCTTCCGCCATATCAATGCGCCGATCGCGTTGCTGGATGCCGACCTCAACGCGCACGACGCCAACGACGCGTTCACCCGTCTGCTCGGCCAGCAGATGGGCCCCGGCCAACTCGATCAGCTGCTGCAGGACCAAGCTGCACCGCTGAGCGCGTTGAAAGTGGCCCTCGCCGAAGGTGAGCGCTGGCAGGGCACCTTCAGCCTTCGCGTCGGCGGTGCGATCCGCATGACCGAGTGGCGGGTGACCCCGTACCAGGCGGCCGGGCAGGGGCTGGTGCTGATCGAAGATACGACCGAGCACCATGCGCGTGCCAACGAGCAGCGCCAGGAACTGGAAAGCGCCACGTCTGAACTGGCCTTCCAGATCGCCGAGCGCGAGCGTACGGAAATCGAGCTGATGCAGGCGCAGAAGATGGATGCGCTGGGCCAGCTCACCGGCGGCATCGCGCACGATTTCAACAACCTGCTGACCACGATCATCTCCGGGCTGGACATGATCGAGATTGCCGCCTCCAGCGGCAAATGGGACAAGGCCTCGCGCTACGTCGAGATCGCCACCGGCTCGGCACACCGTGCGGCGGCGCTGACGCAGCGCATGCTGGCGTTCGCCCGCAAACAACCGCTGGACCCGCAGACCTTCGACGTCGTCGCGCGGGTGCGCTCGCTGGAAGACATGCTGCAGCGCTCGATCGGGGAGAATATCGAGCTTGAACTGGAGCTGGGCCTGGAACCGCTGATCGCGGTCGCCGACCCGAACCAGTTCGAGAACGTGATCCTCAACCTGGTCATCAACGCCCGCGATGCGCTGGCCGGCCAGGGCCTGATCCGGATCCGCGCCGGGCGGGCGCATATCGAACGTGACCACGAGCTGGCCCCTGGCCACTACATCACCGTGACCGTGCTCGACAACGGCGTCGGGATTCCCACCGAACTGCTGACCAAGGTGTTCGAGCCGTTCTTCACCACCAAGCCGCAGGGCGAGGGCACGGGGCTCGGGTTGTCGATGACCTACGGGTTCGCGCGTCAGTCCGGTGGCAGTGCACGTATCGCCAGCGAACGTGGCGAAGGCACGGAGATCGAGCTGCTGCTGCCGGAGGGTCAGCTCCAGCCGGTCGCCCAAGCCTCGCTCCCCGCACAGCTGCCCCGGGGCAGCGCCGAACGCATCCTGCTGGTGGACGATACCGATTCGGTGCGGATGATGGTCCGGGAGATGCTGGTCGAAGCCGGTTACCAGGTGGTGGAAGCCATCAACGCGCAGCAGGCGCTGCTGGAACTGCATTCGGACCGTGAGCTGGACCTGCTGCTGTCCGACGTCGGCCTGCCGGGCATGAACGGGCGCGAGCTGGCCGACGCGGCGCGGGCCCTGCGGCCGCATCTGCCGGTGCTGTTCGTCACCGGCTATACCGAGAGCGCGGCGGTCCGTAACGAGTTCCTCGGGCAGGGCATGTCGCTGCTGCCCAAGCCGTTCAGCGTCAACGAGCTGCTGCGGGGCGTGCGGCAGATGTTCAACCCCGGCTGAGGGGCAGCGCGCCGCGGCATGGGTACAATCCCCCGACGCCTCCGGGGGAACCCACCATGTCGCCACCCGCCATCGGCCCAGCCGCCCGCGCACTGGCGGCGCGTGAGTGCAGCGCCATCGCCGAGGCGCTGTCGCCCCAACCCGATGTCCACGATGCCGTGCATCGGGCGCGCAAGACGATCCGCCGCCTTCGTGCGCTGCTCGCACTGCTGGACAACAGCCCCCTTGAGACAGACCTCGTCGATGCCGCACTGCGCCGCCTCGGGCAGGGGCTGTCGGCATTGCGCGATGCCCATGTGGTGGTGGACACCTGCCAACGCCTGGCCGCGCAGCAGCCCGCCCAGCCGTGGGCGCCGGTATGTCATCGACTGACGGCCCGCCGCGATGCACGCCTCGCCCAGGCGCTCGCGCGCGACCCGGCGTTCGCACGTCGCCACGCGGCACTGGTGCGTATCGCGCGTGACCTTCAGGCCCAGCCTTGGGAGTCACTCAGAGCGCGTGACATCCGCAAGGGAGTGGCCCGCAGTGAGCGACGCACGGCGAAGGCGGAGAAGCGCGCCGCACGCAGCCGCGATACCGAGGATCTGCACCGCTGGCGCCGGCGGGTGCGCCGCCTGCGCATGCAGCTGGAAGCAGTGCCAGCGCTGGCCGCCTCGCTCAAGCGCCGCAGCCCGGGCCGACAGGCGCGGGCACTGCACACGCTGGGCGATCAGCTCGGCCAGCAGCAGGATCTGCGGATGCTGCGCAACCTGGTGCGGGTGATGCCGGGCGTGGACGACCGCCGGGGACTGCTTGCGCAGATCGATGCCGAGATGGCCGCCGCGCTGGGCTGAGCGTTGCGCGTGCGGCTCAGGCCCCCGCGAAGGTGCGCACGCCCGGCTGTCCCCCCACCTTCGGCGGCTTGTACTCGCACCGCGGATACCCCGAGCACGACTGGAACGCGCCATAGGGCCCGGTGCGCGGCACGATCACGCCCACCTTGCACGCCGGGCAGGCCTGCTCATGGATGGCCTCACCCGCCATGGAGGTGACGCGCACCGCACCGTCATTGACCAGCTCGGTCAGGAACGCCGAGCGCCGGCCCTGCACGGTGAACATCGCCACCGAACGGCGCGCGCGCGTCAATGCAACGTAGAACAGGCGGCGCTCCTCGCCCAGCGGATACGCATCGCTGTCGGGCATCGCCAGGGAGAGGACCGGGTCGTCGGCGCGGGTGTTGGGGAAGCGCCGGTCCAGCATGCCGGGCAGGATCACGTAATCGGCCTCGGCACCCTTGGCGCGGTGCGCCGTAAGGAAGCTGACGTCCATCTGCTGCCCATGACGCGCCCGCCACGTAGCCGGCAGCATCACGCGGTCGGCGTTGTAGCGACCGAGTACGAACACCGTGACCTTGCCATCGCGGCCGGGCGGCGCCTGGCCGGACAACAGCTGCTGGTGCAGCCGCTCCAGATACTGCTCGACCGCGCCGGCCAGCCGGTCGCGCGAGGCCACCTGGAAGGCCTGCAGCACCGCGCCGTAGGCCGGCGTGACCGAATGGACTTCCTTGGGAATCTGCGCCGGATTGCGTGACACGAAGGCACTGGACACATCGCACAGCGCCTGCGGGCAGCGGAAGGTCTGTTCGAGCTTGAGCACCTGGCCCTGGCCGAACCAGTCCACGAAGCCGGTCATCACCGACACATCCGCGCCAGCAAAGCGATTGATCGACTGCCAGTCGTCACCGACCGCGAACAGATGCTTGCCCGGCGCCTGCACCAGTGCCCGGCACAGCCGCGCACGGGCGCGCGAGGCGTCCTGGAATTCGTCGGCCATCACCAGATCGAAGGGGGCGACATAGCGGCCCAGTTCCAGGTGTTCGGCCGCCTGGTTGAGCATGTCCTCGAAGTCGATGCCCCCTTCGGCGACCAGGGCATCGTCCCAGCCGTCCAGGATGGGGATGATCAGTTCGAGGAAAAGGCGGTAGCGGTGCTTGAAGTGATCGTCGGGCAGGCGGCGCAGCCGTTCGACCATGTCCTCCACCTGCAGCGCGTTGCTCTTGGCGTGGCTGATGAAGGTGCGCACCAGGCCGATCAGCTCGCTGTCCGGCATCGGCGTCGCACCGCCCTCGGGCAGTTCGCGGTCGGGATTCGGGTCCAGTTCGATACCTCGATGTGACAAGGCCTCGCCCAGCCGCACGAACAGTTCGCCGGTGCGCAACTGAAGCGGGGTCGTCTCGATCCGCGCGATGCCATCGCGGGCCCCCGGTTCGCCCCGGCGAGGCGCAGGCGCCAGATCGTGTCCCTCCGGGGTAAGGTGGTCGTGATACAGCGCAATGCCGGGATAGTAGAAATCCGAGCGGTACTGGCGGTACGCATCGGTCCCGGCATCGAACGCATCGCGCCGCGTGTAGGTGTACGCCACGCCGTTGTAGAACAGCCAGTCGGCGATCACGCATTCTTCGATGCTGCGCACGCGCTCGCCCTGCAGGGTGCGCACATAGCCCTGGCCATCCTTGTCCCACTCCTCGGCGTCCAACGACCCGCCGATGACGGGCAGGTCACGGCCGAAAACCAGCCGGAACATGTCCCACTGGGTGCGGAAATGCAGCGAGCGGTCCTTGAGCTGGTCGATGATCTCGGCCAGCCGGTGGAACCCCTGCGTGGCATCGACCGCCCAGTCCGGTACCTGCGGCATCTGCCCGGTGGCCTGGGCGATGATCTGCCGACCCAGCGCATGGAAGGTGCGCGCTTCCACCCGCACCTGATCCAGGCCGAGGCGCTGGAACGCGCGGTCCGCACGCGCCTGCAGCTCGGTGGCGGCGTCCTTGTTGAAGGCGAGCATGACGATGCGCTCGGGCGCGGCCAGCCCGCGTTCGATGGCATAGGCGGCCTTGGCCACCATCGTCGAGGTCTTGCCTGAACCCGCAGCAGCCACCACCTGCACGCGGCTGTCGAAACAGATCACTGCGCGGGCCTGCTCATCGGTGAGGGGCCGGCTTTCGACGCGATCCAGCAACGCACGGCTGGCAACCCGTTCGCGCGCCTGATGCGCCTCATTGCGGCGTGCCCACATCGTCGGCCAGTCGGCCAGCCACAGCATCAGCGCTTCTTCGATCGCGGCGGGGTCGCCATCGAGCTGGCTGCGCAGGTCGGCATCATCGAACACCGTCCACAGCGCGTCTTCGTCGAGCGGCAGGGTGGGGCGCGCCTGCAGCAACGCCTGCTGCTGCTCGTGGGTCAGCCACAGGGATTCTTCGTCGGCCAGGTCGGTAGCCGCCTGCACCTGGGCGAGCCACTGCTGGATGGCGGTGTGGGACTGCTGGAACAGGGCGACATGATCGCGCTGGCGTTGCTCGCCGCTTCGCGCCGCCAGGGCCGACGCCAGCAAGCGCGCGGACGCCACAGACAGGCCGCCGAGGATCAGGGGGGCATGTCCGTCACGCTGCAGGGTCAGCCGCGCCCAGGGCAGGCGGGGATGCACCTGCAGTGCCTCAAGCGGCGCGTAATGCCGATGACCGTCAACGGTCAGGACCAGCCCGTCGTCTTCCAGGCGCAGGCGCCAGTGCGGCGATCGCGTGAGGCGTTGACCCCAGTCGCTCGGGGCCCATTCGTACGTCATCGGTGTTTCCAGGTGCGGCCTTCGTTGCGGCCGTGGCCGGAACAACCATGAGGCGCGGTTTGATCGGACTCCCATGATAGAGAAATGAAAATCCCCGCGCAGGCGGGGATCTTCAAACAACCTGTTGGCGAGCGCTGCTTACTGCTGCAGCGCCGGCACGCCGCGCGCGCGGCGGTCCACCAGCATCGCCACGCACCACAGCAGCAGGCCGCCCAGCGCGGTGGCGGCGCCAACGTAGCCGGTCACGGCCGGGCTGAAGCCGGCGCCGATTGCCATGCCGCCAAACCACGGGCCCAGTGCATTGGCGGTATTGAACGCGGCATGGTTGGAGGCGGCTGCCAGTGTCTGAGCTTCGCCGGCCACGTCCATCAGGCGGGTCTGCAGCACGGCGGCCAGGGCGCCCATGGTGCCGACCGCAATGATCATCGGGAACACGCTCCACACCGATTGCGCGGCCAGCGGGAAAGCCAGCAGCACCAGGATCGACCAGACCAGCACCACGGCGGCCGCACGAAACTGGAAGCGGTCCACCAGCCAGCCACCGGCCACGTTGCCGATGATCGCGCCGATGCCAAAGATGCCCACGGCCAGCGGCATCCACGATTCGGCCAGACCGGTGACCTGCACCAGCGTCGGGGCGAGATAGGTGAACACGCAGAACATGCCGGCGAAGCCGACTGAGCCGATCGCCAGCGCCAGCCACACCTGGGTGCGGTTGAACGCGCGCAGCTCGCGCATCGGCGAGGTCCGTACTTCATCCGGATCCGGCAGCAGGAAGCGCGCGATCATCGCCACGGTGGCGATCGCCAGCACACTGACCAGGGCGAACGCGGTGCGCCAGCTGACCTGCTGGCCGAGCCAGGTGGTGAGGGGATTGCCGACCAGGATCGCCACAGAGAGGCCGAGCAGCACTTTGGACACCGCCGCGCCACGCTGTGCTGGCGGACTGATCGCCGCGGCCACCAGCATCGCCACACCGAAGTAGGCGCCATGCGGCAGGCCGGCGACGAAGCGCGCCAGCAGCATCGTGCCGTAGTTGGGGGCCAGCGCACTGGCCAGGTTGCCGATGGCATAGAAACCCATCAAGGCCAGCAGCAGGTTGCGACGGGCGAAACCGGCGCCGGCGAAGGCGAGCACGGGGGCACCGACCACCACGCCGATGGCGTACGCGCTGATCAGGTGACCGACCTGGGTCTCGCTGATCGACAGCCCGCGGCTGATCTCCAGCATCAGCCCCATGCTGGCGAACTCACTGGTGCCGATGGCAAAGCCGCCCAGCGACAAGGCCAGCAGGATCAGGGTGCGCTCGCGCGGCGAAAGCCGGGCGGCCAAAGGGATGGAAGAGGAGCTCATGCAGGCAGCGGCGTCGAACGGGGAAGCGCCGCATTGTACTGCTGCGACGCAGCATTAATCAGCGGCGCGCGTGGAACGCTGGATCCGCACGACGCGCCGTCACGCGGCCGGGGTTCCCAAGGCAGCCCCGCAACACAGGCAAACGCTGCCTATGGCCCCCAGGTCACGGATACGGCCCGACCCTGAACGGCTGGGGTTCCGGAGCCGCCGGCGGAATGCGGTCGCCGTGCACGCGGGTGAGAATCTCGTTGGTCCTGCGCTGTTCGGTCACGATCTGTTGCAGCAGGCCCTTGATACCGAAGATGGCAAACGGAACGAAGATCCACAGCAGCCCGAGCAGCGCCCAGACGATCCCGACCACTACCGAAACACTCTGACCCGTCGCACCCATGCCGTCACGTCCTTGTCGTTGAGAGGTTGTCCGTTCAATCCGCCGCCTGCTGCACCGGCGCTGCGGCGATATCCGCCGCAGGACAATAATAGCCGCTCTGCTCCCGATGCACGCGCAGGCTGGCGGTGGCGACACCGTTACTCAGCGGTCGCCAGAAATAGCACCCGATCACGGCCAGTCTCGCCCATTCATGCGACAATTTACGCTCAAGGCCACCCTTTCGATGGCTGCCCCAGGCCCCCAGAGAGGTTGAGATGTCTACCAGTCCGGGCTTCCCCGCCCTCATCGGCTTTGATCTGCCGGGCCCGCAGGACGGACCAGCTGCCCAGCGGGTGATTGTCACTGCGCTGCTGGATGACACCCCGCGCAATGACTGGATGCGCATGCTGCACCGCCTGGCGTGGCCGTCGCTGCGCGTGGACCACGGCGTCGAGCAGATCCGCCTGGTCGGCAAGGGCATCCATTTTGTGGGCGCGATGGCCGACGCCCGGGCGTTGTCAGCTTCAGTGCGCGGCCTCTTCAATGAAGTCAACACGAAGGTGCTCGACCGTCGCCTGGCCGCATTGGAAAACCCGCTGGACGAAGATGGTCCGGGCGCGGCGCCGGTGGCATCACTCGCCAGCTCCACGGACCCGCGTCTGGAGGATGTCGCGGCATTGCTTGCGATGCCGGCCGTGCCGGGCATGCTGGAACTGGCCAGTGCGATGACCGGGATGCGCTTTGTGGCCGTAGCGCGCGTCACCGCGGACCGCTGGACCGCCTGCGCTGTGCATGACCGCCTGGATTTTGGTCTGCGTCCGGGCGATGACCTCGTGCTGGAAACCACCATCTGCGATGAGATCCGCGAGCATCGCCATCTGGTCCAGTTCGACCAGGCCAGTACCCACCCGGTGTTCTCCAGCCATCCCACGCCGGCGCTGTATGGGTTCGAGAGTTACATCTCGGTACCGCTGTTCCGCCGCGATGGCGGCTTCCACGGCACGCTGTGCGCGCTGGATCCCACTCCTTCCAAGCTCGACGCCGCGACGGTGAAAGGCTTCGAGGTGCTGGCGGGGGTGATCGGCGCGCACCTGGAGGTCCAGGAGGCGCCCGCGGAGGCAGGGCAGCCGGTGGTCAGCATGGCCGAAGCGCTGTCGGTGCTCTCGCGTCAGGTCGATGCACTGGATGCAGTGACGCTGCCGGAGCAGTTCCGCGCGGTGACGGCGCGCTTGCGTGCGCTGGTGGGCGCGGCGCGGGCTGTGGCCGGCTGAAGCAAGCGGGCCATTCCCGACGCGGCACGGCGGCGCAGGCCCAATGCGGAAACGTCTGGCTAGACTGCACGGCCCTCTGAAGCTGAGCCGACGATGTCACAAGGTTCGTCATGCCCCCCTCCGCGCGTCGTGGCGGCCTTGCTGACCGTCCTCTTTTCTCTTGCAACCCCGTCTGTGGAGGCATACTCCCGCAGGGGCGCCATCGACGTGCGCTGGATGGAGGGAAGCGCCTGTTTCGGTCTGCCGGCTACCGAGCTTCGCCGTCTGAAGCGGGTAGTGAAGCTGGAATCGATCAGCGTCTACGATCTGGAACGTTCGAGCACTGTCCCAGTCTGGCGGGATGACTATCCATGGGATGCGCCGCGTCCACTGGATCCAGACGGATGCCTCCGCTTCGGCAATGCGCAAGGCAGCGCCGCGTGGAAACCGTTGCAGCCGCTGCGCGTCGGGGTGCCTTACGAGGTCGTCATGAAACTCGAGCGCACCAAGGGCACAGACCCGACAAAGTTTCATTCAGCGCGCTTCTGCCTGCGCCGTCAGTTCGACGGAGAAACGGGTCTTATCACCCTCAAACATGTCGGGGCGCAGGGCTGGAACACCTGGGCCTGCAAGAACACCTAGTTTCCAGCCTCCACTCGCGCAAAACGCGCCCGCCACTGCCCCTCTACCTCCACCTGCGCCACGAACATTTCGTACGGGCGCACCCATAGGCCGACCTCCGAATCCAGCGGCCGGTACAGCACCATCGGCGCCAGCGTTTCGCTGTGGCGGACAACGCCGATCACCTCGTAGTTGCCGCCCTTGAAATGGCGGTAGTGGCCGAGGGGCAGGGTGGGAAGAGAAGGGAGATCGGACATGGGCGTGGGGGACAGTCAACGCGGCCAGGTGCTGGCGCGGAAGGCGGGGACCAGCGCTCGGCTCAGAGCGCTTGGCTCAGAGCGGTGCGGCCGGCGACTGCAGCAACGTGACCAGCTGGCGCAGGCGATACGGCTTGGGCAGGAATTCAACATGCTCCGGCAGCGGCGGCAACTGCGAACGCGCATAGCCGGAGGCCAGGATCATGCGCGCGTTGGGCAGCACGTCGGCCACGTGTTCGCTGAGCTCCACGCCGCTCATGCCGTTGGGCATGCTGATATCGCTGAACACCACATCGAACCCGCCCGGGTCCTGCATCAGGCGCAGCGCGGCCGGGCCGTCGTCGGCCGTGTGGATTTCGATACCGAAGTCCTGCAGCGCCTGGCCGATCAGTTCACGCAGATCCTGCTGGTCTTCGACCATCAATACGCGTAGGGGCTCAGACATGCTCGACTTCCTCAATGACAGGTAACAACAGGCGGACGGTAGTGCCCCTTCCGGGGGCGGTTTGTACGTCGACGAAGCCGTCGCACTGGGACACGAAGCCGAACACCTGGCTCAGGCCCAGCCCGCTGCCTTTGCCGATTTCCTTGGTGGTGAAGAACGGCTCGCTGGCGCGCTCGGCGATGTCCGGGGGCATGCCATTGCCCTGGTCGGTCACCGCGATGGCGACATAGTAGCGGCGCATGGGCTGGGAAAGATCCGGTGCCAGGCGCTGTTCGACCTCGGCCGTGATCGTGACCGTGCCGCCCTGGGGCATCGCTTCGCCACTATTGAGCACCAGATTCAACACGGCGCTGTGCAACTGTACGCCATCGGTGACGATCGGGGGCAGATCCGGCATCAAATCCAACTGCACCTCGATGCCCGGCGGGCAGGCGCGGCGCAGCACCGGCAGGGCGTCGAGCAGGAACTCCTGGACCACCACCGGCTCGCGCACCAGTGTCTGGTCCGCGGAAAATGCCAGCAGCTGGCGGGTCAGCAGGGAGCCCCGGTCAGCGGCGGCCTGGGCCAGGTCCACCAGCTCCTGGGTACGCCCGTCGGCGCCGGGGCGCAGCGCGATCAGGTCCAGCGCATTGCCAATGGTGGTCAGCAGGTTGTTGAATTCATGGGCCAGGCCGCGGGTCAGGCGGCCCACGTTGTCCAGCTGGCGCTGCTGCACGTGCGCGCGCTGCGCATCCTGCAGCAGGCGCTGGGCCTGGTAGCGTTCGGTGACGTCCTGGGTGACCTTGACGAAGCCGAGCAGGCAGCCGTCTTCGCGGACCGGCTCGATCACTTCGCCGGCACGGAAACGCTCGCCATTGCAGCGCACCCGCCAGCCTTCGCCGACGAAGCGGCCATGGTCGCGGGCATACGCCAACGCCTGCTGCGGAACGCCGAGCTGCCGATCTTCGGGGGTATAGAACAGGCCAACGTGCTTGCCGATCACCGCCTCGGCGGCATAGCCCTTGACCCGCTCGCAGCCACGGTTCCAGCTGCAGATGTTGCCCTGTGTATCGAGCAGATAGATCGCGTGATCGCTCACATTGTCGATCAACAGCTTCAGCTGCCGGCTTTCGTCGGCAAGCGGTGCAACGCTGGATACGGCCTGGACCACGACGGTTATCGACTCCCCGATAAGGGACCGAACCGTAGGGGCGATGATGTGAAGAAAGTGTCAAGAACGTGCGGCAAACGCGCTGACTTCTGGCGCTTAACACCCGTTTACCGCTTCGGGTACCATCAGCCCCCTTTTAAGTTGGAACACGGCATGAATTCTGCGCCCACCTCCCGTGACCGTTGGATCTGGCTTGCGTCGGCCGCCTTGATGGCCGCCACGTTGGGCACGGAGATGGTGGTGCCGCTGGGTTATGCGGTCTGGTTGACCTACTTCATGGCGGTCGGCATCACGCTGTTCCAGCGCCGCATGGAAGTGCCGCTTCTGGTGGCGATCGGGTCCTGCATCCTGCTGGCGGTGGGCTACAACGTGGCGCCGGCGAGCAGCAACTCCGCGTTTTCCTTCGTCAACCGCAGCATCGGTGGCGTTGCGTTCCTGATGATGGCGCTGACCGTGATGAAGGCCATCGGCGCCCGCCGTGAAGCGGCCGATGCGCTGTGGCTGCAGGCCGGCGAGAACGTGGTCGGCACCAGCCTGCAGGGCGATCCCACCCCGCGCGAGCTGGCCGACCAGGCCATGCGTGCGCTGTGCGCGCAGCTCAATGCCGATGTCGGCGCGATGTACCGCCTGCAGGGCGAGCGGTTGGTGCTGGTTGGCGGCTCCGCGCTGCCGTCGCAGCTGCCCGAGGCGCTGCCGGCACATGCCGGGCAGTGGGGCGAGATCATCCGCGAAGGCCGCGCGCGTCGCCTGGAAGACAGTGACAGCCCGCTGGATATCGATACCCCGCTGGGCCGCACCACCGTTCACCAGCGCTTGCTGGGGCCGATCACGGCCGATGGCGTGGTGATCGGCGTGATCGAGCTGGGCCGTGCCGGTGTGTCGCCCGCGCGCAGCCTGGAAATGGCGCTGCTGCTGCAGTGCGCCGAACCGATCGGCATCGCCCTGCGCGCGGCGCTGCTCAATGCGCAGCTGGTGGAACTGCTGGAAGAGACCCAGCGCCAGAGTGAAGAGCTGCAGACCCAGCAGGAAGAGCTGCGCGTGGCCAACGAGGAGCTGGAAGAGCAGAGCCGCAGCCTGCTGCACTCCCAGGCCAACCTGGAGCAGCAGCAGGCCGAGCTGGAGCAGACCAACGTGCAGCTCGAAGAGCGCACCCATGAGCTGGAGTCGCGCCAGCAGGCGCTGCTGCTGGCGCAGGCCCAGCTGGTGCAGAACAGCAATGAACTGGAGGCCAGTTCGCGCTACAAATCCGAATTCCTGGCCAACATGTCCCACGAGCTGCGCACGCCGCTCAACAGCGCGCTGATCCTGGCCAAGCTGCTGGCCGACAACAAGGACGGCACGCTGACCGCCGAGCAGGTCAAGTACGCCCAGGCGATCCACTCGTCCAACAACGACCTGCTGGCGCTGATCAACGACATCCTCGACCTGTCGCGGATCGAAGCCGGGCACGTGGAGCTGGTCGAAGAGAACCTGGCGGTGTCCAGCGTGCTGCAGCGCCTGAAGGAAACCTTCGAACCGATGGCGGTGCAGAAGGGCCTGAGCCTGGAGATCAGTGCCGCCCCGGATGCCCCCACCCAGTTGCTGGCCGACAGCCAGCGCCTGCAGCAGATCCTGAAGAACCTGCTCGCCAATGCGGTCAAGTTCACCGAGCACGGCAGCGTTTCGTTGAAAGTGCGCAGTGCCGGGGCAGGGCGGATCCAGTTCGCCGTCTCCGATACCGGGATCGGCATTCCAGAAGAACAGACCGCCGTCATCTTCGAGGCGTTCCGCCAGGCCGATGGCAGTACCCGCCGCCGCTACGGTGGCACCGGGCTGGGTCTGTCGATCTCGCGCGATCTGGCGGCCCGCATGGGCGGCAGCATCAGTGTGTCCAGCGAGCCGGGCCGGGGCAGCTGCTTCACGCTCGAGCTGCCGCTGCTGGCCGGTGGCGGTATGGGCGATGCGCACCACGTGGTGCATGACGTCCGCCCCGCCGCGGTGCCAGCGCCGACCAGGCCGGCCGCCGCGCCGCTGGGCCAGGCGCATGCCGAGCCCACCCCGGCGCCTGCGCCGAAAGTCATGGACGACCGCGGCCGCCGCAGCCGCGCCGGGCGGATGATCCTGGTGGTCGAGGACGATGCAGCCTTCGCCAGCGCACTGGTGTCGATGGCGCACGAACTTGACTTCGACTGCGTGGTTGCCGGCACGGCCGAAGAAGCCTTGAGCCTGGCTGCCGAACTGCGCCCCAATGGCATCCTGCTCGATATCGGCCTGCCCGATGTCTCCGGCCTGAGCGTGCTGGAGCGCCTCAAGCGTGACCCGGCCACGCGCCATATCCCGGTGCATGTGGTCTCCGGTCTGGAGCGCTCGCAGGTGGCCATGGAGCTGGGCGCGATCGGCTATGTGATCAAGCCGGCCACGCGCGAGCGTCTGGTCGGGGCGATCCAACAGCTGGAGGCGACCAGCCAGCGCGACATGCGTCGCCTGCTGATCGTCGAGGACGACAGCGAGCTGCGTTCGAACCTGCAGCTGCTGCTTGGCCGTGACCAGCTGGAAATCACGGCGGTCGGCACCATCACCGAAGCGATGGCCGAGCTGGCCGGGTCCACCTTCGACTGCATGGTCACCGACCTGACGCTGCCGGACGGCACCGGCTACGACCTGCTCGAGCGCATGGCGGGCAATGACGCCGTCGCGTTCCCGCCGGTGATCGTCTACACCGGCCGCGCGCTGACCCGCGACGAAGAGCAGCGCCTGCGCCGCTATTCCAAGAGCATCATCATCAAGGGCGCGCGCTCGCCCGAGCGTCTGCTCGATGAGGTGACCCTGTTCCTGCACAGCGTGGAGGCCTCGCTGCCGACCGACCAGCAGCGTCTGCTGCGCGAAGCACGTCGCCGCGATGCGGTGCTCGATGGCCGCACCGTGCTGCTGGCCGAGGACGATGTGCGCAACATCTTCGCGCTCTCCAGCGTGCTGGAGCCGCTCGGTGTCACCCTGGATATCGCCCGCAACGGCCGCGAAGCGCTGGAGAAGCTGCGCCCGGAAATCGACCTGGTGCTGATGGACATCATGATGCCGGAGATGGACGGGCTGACCGCCATGCGCGAGATCCGCGCCGACAACCGCTGGCGCGACCTGCCGATCATCGCGCTGACCGCCAAGGCGATGCCCGATGACCGCGAGCACTGCCTGCAGGCTGGTGCCAATGATTACATCGCCAAGCCGATCGACGTGGACAAGCTGGTCTCGCTGTGCCGCGTGTGGTGCTCGCGCCGATGAATGAAACGGAGTTGTTCGACCTGGAGCTGAAGTTGTTGCTGGAGGCGGTCTACCAGCGCTACCACTACGACTTCCGTGACTATGCGCTGGCGTCGCTGCGGCGGCGCATGCGCCATGCCATGGCCCGGTTCGACTGCCCGACCATGGGCGCGCTGCAGCACCGCCTGCTGCACGAGCCGGAGACCTTCGCCCAGGCGATGCAGTACTTCACCGTGCAGGTCTCGGAGATGTTCCGCGATCCGCCATACTTCCGCGTGCTGCGCGAGCACGCCGTGCCGGTGCTGCGCACCTATCCCTCGATCAAGCTGTGGATCGCCGGCTGCAGCACCGGCGAAGAAGTGTGGTCGCTGGCGATCCTGCTGCACGAGGAAGGGCTGCTGGACCGGGCGATCATCTACGCCACCGACATCAATCCCGAAGCGCTGCAGGCGGCCGAATCCGGTGCCTTCGCGCTGGACCGGCTGGCGCAGTTCAGCCGCAACTACCTGGCTGCCGGTGGCACCGGCTCGCTCTCGGATTACTACAGCAGCGGCTACGGCAGCGTGGTGTTCGATCGCCGCCTGAAGCGCAACATCGTCTTCGCCGACCACAGCCTGGCCACCGATACCGTGTTCTCCGAAGTCCACCTGGTGTCCTGCCGCAACGTGCTGATCTACTTCCAGCGGCCGCTGCAGGACCGTGCCATCGGCCTGTTCCATGAAGCCCTGGTCCACCGGGGCTTCCTTGGCCTGGGCAGCAAGGAATCGCTGCAGTTCGGCGCACATGCGGATCTGTTCGAAGCGTGCGCGCGCGATCAGCGCCTGTACCGGAAGCTGGCCTGATGAGCGGCGCTTCGCAACGCAGCCGGTTCGACCTGGTGGTCATCGGTGCTTCGGCCGGTGGCGTCAGTGCGCTGCAGGCGTTGTTGTCGGCGCTGCCTGCAACGCTGGCGTTGCCGGTGCTGGTGGTGCTGCACCTGCCGCGCGACCGCCCCAGCCGCATCGCCGACCTGCTCGATGCCGGCTGCCCGCTGCCGGTGCGCGAGGCCGAGGACAAACAGCCGCTGCAGGCCGGCACGGTGACATTCGCGCCGCCCGACTACCACCTGCTGGTGGAGGATCGTGACACGCTGGCGCTGTCGGTCGATCCGCCGGTGCTGTTCTCGCGCCCGGCGATCGACCCCCTGTTTGAAAGCGCCGCCGATGTCTTCGGCGATGGCGTACTGGCGATCCTGCTGACCGGCGCCAGCAGTGACGGCAGCGACGGTGTCGCCGCGGTCCGGCAGGCCGGTGGCGAAGCCTGGATCCAATGCCCTGAGGAGGCTTATTCCTCGATGATGCCCGCTTCCGCACTGGCGCACGCCGGTGCCGATGCGGTGCTCCCGCTCACCTCCATCTGCACGCGTATGAAAGGTCTTACCCGATGAACCTGATCGAGCCCGCTGGGTCGACGGCCACCCCTGATTGCGTGAAGCTGCTGATTGTCGATGACATCCCGCAGAATCTGGTCGCGATGGAAGCGCTGCTGCGTCGCCCGGGCCTGGAGATCCTGTGCGCACTGTCCGGCGCCGAAGCGCTCGAGCTGCTGCTGGAGCACGAAGTCGCGCTCGCACTGCTGGATGTGCACATGCCCGAGATCGACGGCTTCTCGCTGGCCGAGCTGATGCGCGGTTCGCAGCGCAGCCGCGATGTGCCGATCATCTTCCTGACCGCCTCGCCGAATGATCCGGTGCGTGCCTTCAAGGGCTACGAATCCGGCGCCGTGGATTTCCTGCACAAGCCGATCGAGCCGCAGGTGATCATGAGCAAGGTCAATGTGTTCATCGAGCTTTATCAGCAGAAGCAACTGCTCAAGGCGCGCAACGAGGCGCTGGAGCATGCGCTCACGCTCAACGAGACGATGATGGCCGTGCTGACGCATGACCTGCGCACGCCGCTGGCCTCGATCCTGCTGTGCGCCGACAAGCTGTCGCTGGACCTGCCCGACGATGGCGCGGTGCAGCGCACCCTGGGCCATCTTGAAAACAGCGCGCAGCGGATGGCGCGGATGGTCGATCAGCTGCTGGATTTCTCGAAGATCCGTACCGGCGGCCTGCGCCTGCACAGTACCGAATGCGATCTGGCTGACGTGGCGGCGTCGGTCGTGGCCGAGATCGGCCGCGCGCATCCACAGGCCACCATCGAGGTGCAGGTCCAGGGCGATGCCCACCTGCAGGGCGATCCGGACCGTCTGGCGCAGCTGCTGTCCAACCTGATCGGCAACGCTGTGCTGCATGGTGGCGATGCGCCGGTCGTGGTGCGCCTGGAGGGTGAGCGCAACGCGCCGCTGCGGCTGCAGGTGCGCAATGCCGGGCAGATTCCCGAGGCGTTGCTGCCGCGGCTGTTCGAGCCGTTCAAGGCCAGTTTCCACGATAGCCGCGGGCTTGGGCTGGGGCTGTTCATTGCCAGCGAGTTCGCGCGTGCGCATGGTGGCAGCCTGGTGGCCGCCAACCAGGACGGCACGGTCCTGTTTGAAACCCTGCTGCAGCGGCGGATCCGCTAGCTGCCGCAGGAACCCTCCCGGCGCATGGCCGGGAGGGTCGAGTGCTGGGTTACAGCGGATCGCAGCACAGGTACACGCCGTGCCCGCCATAGGTGCAGTTCGGCTGCTCGGCACATCCGGCCAACGGCTTGGGCTGGCTGGAGGTGGCCAGCGCCTGGCTGGATGCGAACGCCAATGCGCAGACAACGGCGATACCACCAAAAACCGAGATGAGTTTCTTCGACTTCACGGTGTTTCTCCTTGGGTAGGTGACACGGGGACAACCGGTGGTGCGCGAAACGGCTTACCGGGCCGCCGGGTCCGTCAGCGGGCAGCAGGTGCCGTCCGGATTGGCGCCGTAGTCGCAGTGTGGCGCGGCCTTGCAGCCGGACAGCGCAGCGGGCGAAGCGGACGTGGCAAACGCCTGGGCGGAAGCGAAGGCGAGCATGCCGGCGATGGCGAGGCCGCCAAGCAGGGACAGCGTGTGTTTCGACGTCATCGTTCAACTCCTTGGGATGGGAAGGACAACTGACGGAACTGTCGATCCGCCCCTTGAGCGGCGCGGAGAGACCTGGGATGCGCCGCCCGGTGGCGACGCCAGAGGGAATCAGCCTGCCGGCGCGGGCACCGCACTGCGCGCCGCGTGGATCACGAATGCCCCGGTGATGGCATCGACCGAACGGTCCTTGAGCTGCCCGACGTGGCGGTAGATGATCCGGCCGTCCTCGATCACCACCACCATCGGCACCAGGGTAGTGTTGTAGCGCTGCCGGATCCGGTCATCGGTATCGTTCACCACCGGAAACGCGAAGCCATGCTGGCGTGCGTAGTCCTGGGCGGTTTCGTGCGGGGGCAGGCTGACGCCGACCATCTCGAAGGCGCGGTTGCCGTTGTTGCGGGCGGCGGCGTCCAGCGCCTGGATCTGTGGCACCGAGGCCAGGCAGAACCTGCAGGCAGGGGAGAAGAAATACAGGACCTGGCGGCCGCTGGACGGGCCGGCGAGGGTGACCGCCTGGCCGTCGAGTGCGGTGGCGTCGAGTGCTTCGGGCTGGGCGCCTTCGGGCAGACCGTGCACGGCCTTGGAAATCTGTTCGACCTTGCTCACCAGCAGTGCCTGCTGCTGCCGCAGCTGGCGGTTCTGCACCGCCAGCGCTGTCATCAGCGCGGCCAGGACGACGATCAGAGCGAGGCTGCCGTACTTCCGTAATGCGGATGCGTCCATGCTGCTCCTTGGCCTTCGGCCGGATCCATGGCTGAGTAGGTGGGGTATATATCCGGCAACAAAAATCATTTGTCAAACACAAGCTCCAGTGAATGAGACATGGGTTTCATTCCAGGCGTGGGCTATCAAAAGATCGGGGCGCGCCGGGCCTGCCGGGCCGCGCCGGATCAGTCGCAAACCCCCGTGAGGTAAACTGTCCGGGTGCCGCAGCCCTTCGCCACCGGCCATTGCTGGAGCCACCATGCCGTCCTCGACCCGTAAAGCCACCTCGCCCCTGATCGATGCCCAGGTGCATGTCGAGGGCTTCGTGCAGGTGCGTGAAGCGCGCCGGTCCGAGCTGGTCGAAGACTACGTGGAGCTGATCGCGGACCTGATCGCCGATGGTCGCGAGGCCCGCCAGGTGGATATCGCCACCCGCCTCGGGGTGGCACAGCCCACCGTGGCCAAGGCACTCAAGCGGCTGGTCAAGGAAGGCTGGGCGATCCAGCGCCCGTACCGCGGGGTGTTTCTGACCCCGGCCGGCGAGCAGCTGGCGGTGGAGATGCGCGCCCGCCACCAGACCGTGGAGCAGTTCCTGCTGGCGCTGGGCGTGGATGCCGATTCGGCGCGCCGCGATGCCGAAGGGATCGAGCACCACGTCAGCGAAGCCACCCTGGCCGCGTTCGAGGCGTTCGTGCGCAAGGCCAACGGCCATGGTTGAGCGCCTGGCGCCGCCCCCACCGCTGGGCGTGCCGGTGCACGACCAGGACGAACACTGGATGCGCCACGCGCTGGGGCTGGCCGAGCGTGCCGAGCGTGAATTCAACGAGATTCCGGTTGGCGCGGTGCTGGTCGGCGCCGATGGCACTGTCCTCGGCGAAGGCTGGAACCTCAACATCGCCGATCACGACCCCAGTGCGCATGCCGAAATCGTCGCGATGCGGCAGGCGGGCAGGGCGATCACCAATCACCGGCTGATCGGCAGCACGCTGTACGTGACGCTTGAGCCGTGCGCGATGTGCGCCATGGCGATCGTGCACGCACGCGTGGCGCGGCTGGTGTATGCGGCCACCGATCCCAAGACCGGCGCCTGCGGCAGCGTGTTCGACCTGATCGGCGACCCGCGCCACAACCATCGCGTGGAAATACACGGGGGCGTGCTGGCCAAGGATGCCAGCACCCGGTTGACCAACTACTTCCGCGCCAAGCGCGGCAAGCCGCCGCTGCTGCTGGAATAACGCCGCTGCAGCGACAGGGCCGTGACGCGTTGGCGGTATCATGGGCGCCTTATCCACACCGGGTCGCCGCGGAAGCGGTGGCCCAGCACAAGGCGAACACATGGCGGACAACGGCGCAGAAGGCGAGCGACTGATCTGGATCGATCTGGAAATGACCGGTCTGGACACCGATAACGATGCGATCATCGAGATCGCCACGGTGGTGACCGATGCGCAGTTGAAGGTGCTGGCCGAAGGTCCGGAATTCGCGATCCATCACCCGGTGGAGCGGCTGGAGGCGATGGACGAATGGAACCGCAATCAGCACCGCCGCTCGGGTCTGTGGCAGCGCGTCGTCGACAGCACGGTGACCCTGGGCCAGGCCGAAGCGCAGACCATCGCGTTTCTGCAGCAGTGGATCAAGGCCGGTGCCTCGCCGATGTGCGGCAATTCGATCTGCCAGGACCGTCGCTTCCTGCACCGTGAAATGCCGCGCCTGGAGAAGTACTTCCATTACCGCAATCTGGACGTGTCCACGATCAAGGAACTGGCCAAGCGCTGGGCTCCGGGTGTCGCGGCGGGTGTCGGCAAGACCGCCAGCCATACCGCGCTGAGCGACGTCCACGATTCCATCGAAGAGCTGCGCCATTACCGCCAGTTCATGGGCGCGCTGTCGGGCCTGCCGGCCTGATCCGAACGCCGGGCACCGCCCGGCAGCGTGGCGTGCGCGCAGGCGTTCAGCCACTGGCAGGCGAGGCAACGAGCGGTAAACATCGGCGGCGCTATGATCGCGGCCATGAATGCCATCACCTCGCCGCAACCGCCACCGCTGGCGTCCTCGATCCTGCCCACCTCACAGGACTGGCGCGACCTGCAGCGCGCGGTGGACCTGCTTGAATCCCCCACGCTGACCGCCAAGATGGCGAACCTGATCGGTTCGCCGCTGGAGTTCGCGGTCAAACGGTTGCCGGATTCGGTGTCCCGCCGCATCCACGGCGCGGTTGAAGCGGCGCTGTTCAAATCCGCCCAGGCGGCGTTGTGGACGATGGACAACACCCCTGGCAAGGCCGCATCGACCCGCTGGCACAAACTGGCGGCGGCGACATCGGGGGCGGTGGGTGGTGCGTTCGGCTTCACGACGTTGTTCATCGAGCTGCCGGTCTCGACCACGATCATGATGCGCTCGGTGGCCGATGTCGCCCGCAGCGAGGGCTTCGACCTGCGCGAGATGAGCACCCGGCACGCCTGCCTGGAAGTGTTTGCGCTGGGGGGCAATTCCGGCAAGGACGATGCCAGCGAGACCGGCTACTACATCACGCGTGGCTTCACGGCCGAGGTGATGCGTCACTTGTCGGCCGAACTGGCTGGGCGCGCGGTCGGCGGCAGTCCGGTGATGATCGGGCTGACCCCCAAGGAAGCCGGCAAGTGGCTGGCCAAACTGGTGGAGAAAGTGGCCGCCCGCTTCGGCGTGGTCGTCACCGAGAAATTCGCCGCGCAGGCGGTGCCGATCGTCGGTGCGGTGGCCGGCGCCACGCTCAATACCATGTTCACCGACTACTACCAGGACGTGGCGCGCGGGCACTTCATCGTGCGCCGGCTGGAGCGCACCTACGGCTACGAGACCGTGCGGGCCGCCTATTCCATGCTGGCCGCCGAGCGCCACTGAGCGATCGTTGCATCGGCGGCACAACTGTTTTGCCGCCGCAGGCCTGTTGGGCCGGCGACGCTGTCCCCATCCTTGTCGGCATCACCGCTGTGGCGGCTCCCCCGATCAAGGATTCCCATGCTGTTCTCCCCCTATACCCGCGGCGCGCTGACGCTGCCCAACCGTATCGTGATGCCGCCGATGACCCGCTCGCGGGCGGGCGAGGGCAACGTTGCCACGCCCCTGATGGCCAAGTACTACGCCCAGCGCGCCTCGGCCGGCCTGATCGTCAGCGAAGGCACCCAGATCAGCCAGCAGGGCCAGGGCTACGCCTGGACCCCGGGCATCCACGATGAAGCCCAGATGGCCGGCTGGCGTGTCGTCACCGATGCGGTCCACGCGGCCGGCGGCCGCATCGTCGCCCAGCTCTGGCACGTCGGCCGGGTCTCTCACGTCGCCCTGCAGCCGGGTGGCGCCGCGCCGGTGTCCTCCTCGGCCCTGCTGGCCGAGGGCGTCAAGGTGTTCGTCGATCCCGAAGGCCGCGGCCCGCAGAGCGGTGTCGGCGAGATGGTGCAGCACTCGATGCCGCGGGCCCTGGCGATCGAGGAGATCGCCGGGATCGTGCGCGACTATGCGACGGCGGCGCGCAATGCGATCGCGGCCGGCTTCGATGGCATCGAACTGCACGGTGCCAACGGGTATCTGATCAACCAGTTCATCGATTCCCAGGCCAACCAGCGCACCGATGCCTACGGTGGTTCGCTGCAGAACCGCCTGCGCTTCCTGCGCGAGGTGACCGAGGCGGTGGCCGCGGAGATCGGTGCCGAGCGCGTCGGCGTGCGTCTGGCGCCGCTGACCACGCTGCAGGGCGCCGTGGACGACACCCCCCAGGCGACGTACCTGGCCGCGGCGCATCTGCTTGATGCGATCGGGGTGGGCTATCTGCACATCGCCGAAGCCGACTGGGAAGACGCGCCGGTGATGCCGGTGGCCTTCAAGGAAGCGCTGCGCATGATCTACCGTGGCACGCTGATTTACGCCGGCAAGTACACGGTGGAACGTGCGGAAGAGGCCCTGGCCCAGGGCTGGGCCGACCTGATCGCCTTCGGCCGCCCCTTCATCGCCAACCCGGACCTGCCCGAGCGCCTGCAGCAGGGCCTGCCGCTGAACCCGCCGGACAAGGCGACGTTCTTCGGGGGTGGGGCGGAAGGGTTCACCGATTACCCGGTGGCGGAGACCGCCGAGGCCTGAACGCGCGCCACCGATGCTGCACAAAACAAAACCCCGCTTGCGCGGGGTTTTGTTCTTCATCTCAACGCCGCAAGAATCAACCCTTCGCCTTGAGCTTGGCCAGACGCAGCCAGGTGTCGACCACGGTATCCGGATTCAGCGACACCGATTCGATGCCTTCCTGCATCAGCCATTCGGCCAGATCCGGGTGATCGGACGGGCCCTGGCCGCAGATGCCCACGTACTTGCCCTTGGCGCGCGCGGACTTGATCGCCATCGACAGCAGCTTCTTCACCGCCGGGTTCCGCTCGTCGAACAGGTGCGCGACGATCGAGGAATCGCGGTCCAGGCCCAGGGTCAGCTGGGTCAGGGCGTTGGAGCCGATCGAGAAGCCGTCGAAGATCTCCAG
>Ga0160437_1000049_pt1 | contig 85221 bp, 74 predicted proteins | sample HID1975I_E0MG_FD_108227 | JGI IMG/M metagenome (GOLD analysis project Ga0160437, IMG submission 108227) | Enriched soil microbial communities from UW Madison campus, WI, USA - HID1975I_E0 MG | ecosystem: Environmental > Terrestrial > Soil > Unclassified | place: USA: Madison, Wisconsin... | reverse complement strand
TGAGTTACCACCCCTGGAGAAAAGTTTGATGAAGTTGCGTTCTATCGCGGTCGCCGTCTCGGCCCTGGCCCTGACGGGCAATGCCTTCGCCCAGGACACTTCGTCCGAAAAGGGCAAGCTGAGCTATTACTTCGGTTACGACTACGGTAACAACCTGGCTGAACTCACCGCACGCGGCGAGCAGCTGGACATCAACTCGGTGGTGAAGGGCCTGCAGGATGCCTACGCCAAGAAGCAGCCGTCGATCACGGCCGAACAGTTGAAGCCCGCCGTCGAAGCCTTCCAGAAGCGTGAGCAGGGTCGTGCGCAGGCCGCCAAGGCCGAGTACGACAAGGCTGCCGCCGAGAACAAGACCAAGAGCGATCAGTTCCTGGCCCAGAACAAGGCCAAGACCGGCGTGCAGTCGCTTCCGAGTGGCGTGCAGTACCGCGTGATCGAAGCCGGCAAGGGCGCCAAGCCGACCCAGGCCAGCACCGTGCAGCTGGAAGTTGCCGGTCCGTACCCGTTCGGCACCCGTCCGGCCGAAGCGCGTCCGGCCCAGCAGATCCCGGGCATCAAGGTCAGCGAAGTTGAAATGAAGGCCATGCGTGAAGCCCTGCTGCAGATGCCGGCCGGCTCCAAGTGGGAAGTGACGCTGCCGCCGGACCAGGCCTATGGTGCCGATCCGCGCACGCCGTTCCCGCCGAACGTCGCGGTGCAGTTCGAAATCAAGCTCGTCAGCGTCAAGTAATTTCCGCAACATCAAGAACGCGCCGGTGGCAACACCGGCGCGTTTTTTGTTTCCGTGCATTCGCGTTACTGTTGACCGGTGCAATCGATGGAAGAATCCCCGCATGCCGTGCCCTCTCCCTGCATCGGAATCTGCGCGCTCGATCGCGCCGGTGTCTGCACGGGCTGCCTGCGCACCGTGGATGAAATTACCCGCTGGCGAACCATGAGCCGACCCGAACAGGATCACGTCATGCAGCACACGCTGCCCCTGCGCGAACAACTGCGGCAATCGCTGCGCGGTTCGCTGGCCGAACACGAGCGCCTGCTGCGCGCGCTGCATCCGCTGGACCAGCCGCCGCCCGGCGATGGCTGGAACCGCAGCGAGCTGATCGATCTGTTGCCGCCCGGTCCGCCTGTTGAAGCGGCCGTGCTGGCCGGCATCATTCCGCGCGAAGGCGGCGCCCAGGTGCTGCTGACCCGCCGCACCGACACGCTGCGTCATCACGGTGGCCAGGTCGGTTTTCCCGGTGGCCGCATGGAACCGGAGGACCGCGATGCGGTGGCCGCCGCGATCCGTGAGAGCGACGAGGAAATCGCCCTGAAGCATGATCAGGTGCAGGTGCTCGGGTATCTGGATCCGTTCGTGACGATTACCGGTTATCGGGTGATGCCGGTGGTGGCCGTGATCGATCCCGCGTTCGTGGCCATACCCGAACCGGGTGAGGTCGCCGAAGTCTTCGAAGTGCCGCTGTCTTACCTGATGGACCCGGCCAACCTGCACCACGTCGAGATCGACCACCGCGGCCGCATCCGCCACGTGCTCGAATACGGCTGGCCGGGCCAGCGGATCTGGGGCGCGACCGCCGCCATTCTCTACAACCTGCGTCGCCGCCTGGAGCAGACCACATGACCACGCCGCTGATCGATGTCGCCACCCTCGCACAAGCACTGGGCGAGGGCGCGACGCGCCTCATGGATGCCCGGGCGACCGCCAGTGCCGCCCCCGCCCTGCGGGTGGTGGATGCGCGGTTCTCGTTGGCCGATCCGCACTCCGGTGCGCAGCTGTATGCCCAGGGTCATCTGCCCGGCGCGCTGTACGCCGATCTCAACCGGGATCTGTCCGACCTGCGCCGCACCGGCCATGGCCGTCACCCGCTGCCGGACAGCGATGCGTTCGCCGCACGCCTGGGTGAGTGGGGCATCGGGCCGGATACCGCGGTCGTGGTCTACGACGCCGGCGACGGCAGCATGGCCGCCGCACGGCTGTGGTGGCTGCTGCGGCTGATCGGGCATGCGCAGGTGCGCGTGCTCGACGGTGGTTTCGCGGCCTGGCAGGCGGCCGGTCTGCCGGTCACCGCCGCGTTGCCGCAGGTGACCCCGTTGCCGCCGTATCCGGGGCAGTTCGACCGCCGCCAGATCGCCTCGGTGGAGGAAGTGCAGGCGCGTCTCAAGCACGCCCCGGGCTGGCTGATCGATGCGCGGGCCGGCGAACGCTTCCGTGGCGAAGTGGAGCCACTGGATCCGGTGGCCGGCCATGTGCCCGGCGCGGTGAACCGTCCGTTTGCGTTGAATGTGCATGACGGGCGGTTGCGCCCGGCCGAGGATCTGCGCGCGGCGCTGCAGCCGCTGCTCGGCACGCATGCCCCGGACGAGGTCGTCTTGATGTGCGGCTCCGGCGTGACCGCCTGCCATCTGCTGCTGGCAATGGAAGCTGCCGGCCTGGACGGCGCGCGGATCTATGCCGATTCGTGGAGCGGCTGGGTCAGCGACCCGTCACGCCCGGTCGCAACCGGCTGATCATCGGCACACCCGCTCACCCACGCAATTCCTGCAACGGCACCGCCGCCAGCACGCGCGGCCACGGGAACAGCGGGCCCGGATCGCGCTTGCGCGGCACCCGCCGCTCCGGATCGTCGCTGGCCACTTCCTCGCGCGTATCCAGCCACTCATGCCCGGCGATATGCGCCAGTGCCGGCAGCGTTGCGCACAGGTGCTGCAGCAGATCGATCAGCGCCGCGATCTGCGCATCGGGGTAGGGTTCATCCATCGCCTGGTGGCGGGAATCCCACCAGTGCGGGTAGCGCCCGGTGTTGACCAGTTCGATGCCGATCGAGCGCGGATTGAAGCCACTGACCTGATGCGCGATGCGGTCCAGTGGCACGTACTGGACGATGCGCCCGTCGCGGTCGATGTAGTAGTGCCCGCTGTTGCCGGTGCCGCTCTCATACAGCACACGCTCACCGTACTCGCGGGCCATCGCCAGGTCCGGCAGCTCGGTGCAGTGGATGACCACCAGATCGATATCGTCGTGCGTGCGGGGCAGCAGCCTGTCCTGGTAGGGCAGGGGCTGTGCATCGATGGCGGGCGGGGCGCGGTCGGGCATGCGGCGATGCTAGCATTTGGGCATGAACGCTCCCATCGATTCCCGCGCGGTATGCGCATGAGCCGCGGCCACTGCATCCTCTCCCATGGCTTTGAAAGCGGCCCGGACGCCATCAAGGTGACCGCCCTGGCCGAGGTGGCCGAACGCCTGGGCTGGACCCACGAGCGCCCGGATTACACCGACCTGGATGCCCAGCGCGAGGTCAGCAGCCTGGGCGATGTACGCGCCCGCCTGCAGCGCCTGGTCACCCTGGCCACCGCCCGTGCGGCGCAGGGCCCGGTGGTCCTGGCCGGCTCCAGCCTGGGCTCCTACATCTCGGCCATCGCCTCGCTGCAGGTGCCCGTGCGCGGGCTGTTCCTGATGGTGCCGCCGACCCGGATGGGGCCGATGCCGGCGCTGGATGCCGCGCCGGTGCCGACCAGCGTGGTGCATGCCTGGCATGACGAGCTGATCCCCCCGGCCGAGGTGATCGCCTGGGCGCAGGCCCGCTCGGCACGCCTGCTGATGGTGGACGACGGGCACCGCCTGACCGATCACGTCGAGGCCTCGTGCCGGGCCTTCGAGGAACTGCTGGCCTCGCTGTAACCGGGCGATCCCGCCCACGTCACGTACAATGGCCCCCGGGCTTCGCGCCCGGCTGCTTGCCGTGCCCGTGGGCACCCCCTCTCCGCTGACCTGCGATACCGATTCCGTGAAATTCTTTGTTTCCTGCGCCAAGGGCCTGGAGTATCTGCTCGCCGACGAACTGTTGGCGCTCGGCCTGGACAAGGCCACCGCCACCATTTCCGGCGTCAACGCCGAGGGCGAGCTGGCGCAGGCGCAGCGCGTGGTGCTGTGGTCGCGCCTGGCCAGCCGGGTGCTGTGGCCGCTGGCCGAGTTCGAGTGCCCGGACGAGGGCTCGCTCTACCAGGGCGTGTCGGCGATGGCGTGGGAGCAGCACATCAGCCCCGAGCTGACCCTGTCGGTGGACGCGCATGTGTCCGGCACCGAAATCACGCACGCGCGCTTTGCCGCGCAGCGGGTCAAGGACGGCGTGGTCGACAGTCTGCGCGCGCAGGGCCTGGAGCGGCCGTCGGTGAACGTGGAGTTCCCGGATGTGCGCATCAACCTGTCGCTGCGCAAGGGCCGCGCCACGATCTCGATCGATCTCGGCGGTGGCCCGATGCACCGCCGTGGCTGGCGCATGGCGCAGAACGAAGCGCCGCTGAAGGAAAACCTGGCCGCGGCCGTGCTGCTGCGTGCCAACTGGCCGAAGATCCACAGTGAAGGCGGTGGCCTGCTCGACCCGATGTGCGGCAGTGGCACGCTGCTGATCGAGGGCGCACTGATGGCCGCCGACGTCGCCCCGGGCCTGCAGCGCCACGGCAGCATCCCGCCGAGCCGCTGGCTGGGCTTCGACCGCGACAGCTGGAACACCCTGATGGCCGAAGCGCGTACGCGCGAAGAAGCCGGCCGAAGTGCGCTCAAGCAGGTCATCCACGGCAGCGATATCGACCCGCATGCGATCCGCGCGGCCAAGGAAAATGCCGAAACCGCCGGTGTCGCACACGCGATCTGGTTCGGCGTGCGCGACGTGGCCGATGTGCAGGTGCCACTGCAGGAAACCGGCTGCGTGGTCTGCAATCCGCCCTACGACGAGCGCCTGGCCGCCGATGCGCTGCTGTACCGCCGCCTCGGCGACGCGCTCAAGCGCGCGGTGCCGCAGTGGCGTGCCAGCCTGCTGTGCGGCAGCGCGGATCTGGCCTTCGCCACCGGCCTGCGCGCCAACAAGAAGTACCAGCTGTTCAACGGTGCCATCGAGTGCGCGCTGATTGTCTGCGACCCGATCGCCGTGCCGCAGCGCGAGAATGCCGGCCAGCCGCGCGAGCTCAGCGAAGGCGCGCAGATGGTGGCCAACCGCCTGCGCAAGAACATCAAGAAATTCAAGACGTGGCGCACGCGCGAGAGCATCACCTGCTACCGCGTCTACGATGCCGATCTGCCCGAGTACGCGGCCGCCATCGATGTCTACGAGGAAGACGGCGGTGCCCGTCGCACCTTCCTGCACGTGCAGGAATACGCCGCCCCGGCGACGATTCCGGATGTCGATGTGCGTCGCCGCCGCAACGAGTTGCTCTCGGCCGCGCGCGAGGTCTTCCAGGTGCCGGCCGAGCAGGTCGCGCTGAAGTCGCGCGAGCGTGGCAAGGGCGGCAGCAAGTACGGCCGGTTCGAGCAGCGCGGCGAGTTCGTGCTGGTGCGCGAGAACGATGCGCTGCTGCGCGTGAACCTGTTCGATTATCTGGACACCGGCCTGTTCCTGGACCATCGTCCGCTGCGCTGGCATATGGCGCAGGAAGCCCAGGGCAAGCGTTTCCTCAACCTGTTCTGCTACACCGGCGTCGCCTCGGTACAGGCCGCCGTGGCCGGTGCCGCGACCACCACCAGCGTGGATCTGTCCGGTACGTACCTGCAGTGGTGTGCCGACAACCTGGCCTTGAACGGCAAGGGCGGCAGCCAGCACCAGCTGATCCAGGCCGATGCACTGGCGTGGCTGGAGGCCGAGCGCCACCGCTTCGACGTGATCTTCTGCGATCCGCCGACCTTCTCCAACTCCGCCCGTGCCGATGATTTCGACATCCAGCGCGAACACGTGCGCCTGCTGCGCGCAGCCGTGGCCCGCCTGAGCCCGGAAGGCGTGCTGTATTTCTCCAATAACTTCCGCCGCTTCAAGCTGGACGATGAAGCGATCAAGGAATTCGCGGAGTGCAAGGAGATTTCGCCCGAGACCATCGGGGCGGACTTCGAACGCAACCCGCGCATCCACCGCGCGTGGGAACTGCGCCGCTACGGCGCCTGACGGAGGAAGGCTGACATGGACGCCAGCCCGCTCCACGCCGAGGGACTGCTGCTGCGGCCGTTCGAGGATGCCGACGCCGCCCCGTTCGCGGCGGCGGTGCGCGAATCGGCCGAGGGCATGCAGCGCTGGATGCCGTGGAGCGCCGTTGATTACCGCGTCGAGCAGGCACTGCAGTGGTTCCAGGCCTGCCGCGACGGCTGGGTGGATGGCACGGCCTGCGAGTACGGAATCTTCGACCAGGACACGGCCGCCTTCCTCGGCGGCGCAGGACTGAACCGGATCCAGAGCGATCCGCGGTTCTGCAACCTGGGCTACTGGGTGCGGCAGTCATGCCGCGGCCAGGGCGTGGCGCCCCGTGTCGTCCGGGCGCTGGCTGCCCAGGCGTTCGGGCCGCTGGGGCTGCAACGGGTGGAGATCGTCGTGGCGGTGGGCAACCTCGCCAGCGAACGAGTCGCGGTGAAGTCCGGCGCCCTGCGCGAGGGCGTGGCGCGCAACCGACTGGTCATCGACGGCCGTCCTGCCGACGCGCACATGTTCTCACTGGTGCCCTGAGCGGCGATCGCGATGCGGCTGCGCACCTGCTTTCTCAGCGCGCGACCAGCGCCACCGCCAGCCCCACCACCGGCAACACCCAGGCCAGCGGCGCAATCCAGCGCGGGCGGTACGGATACAGCCCGAACGCGATCAGCAACCCGCTGATCGTCAGCGCGCCCAGCCACAGCACCGGGCCGATCGCCCAGCCGTGATCGAGCACGCACAATGCGAAGGCGACGGTCAGCAACGTCCAGCCCACCCAGCGCCACACCCGCATGCGCGATGCGCTGGCGCCGGCTTTGCCGTGCAGGTCCAGCTGGTGCTTGTCCATGGCCAGCGACAGCGCCGTGAACGCGGAGAAGGTCAGTGTGATCGCGAGCAGCATCATGCCGTCGCCTCCGCAGCAGCGGCCTGCTGGCGGCGCTTCTTCTCAGCCGCGCTCAGCGGTGGCTGCCAACGCTGCATGCGATGGCCGCAGTAGGCCAGCATCGCGCCGAAGGCGAGCATGGTCAGATCGAACCCGGCCAGCACCCAGTCACCGGTGCGCAGGGTGACGCCCAGATGCGCCTGCGTGGTGAAGGCGTTGACCACCGGAATCAGGGCGAACAGCACGCCCCCCAGGTACAGCTGCCAGGTCCACATCATCCGCTTGGGCCAGATGAAACCGGCCAGCAATGCGGCGGCCCAGGCATAGAAGAACGCATTGACCTCGGCGTTGGAGCGCTCGGCCATCTGCACCGGCAGCAGGCGATTGGCCAGGAAATAGGTGGCGAACGCGATCGGCAGGCCGGCCACCGCACCGATGTTGAGCGCGTCGACCAGGCGCAGGCCGAACCCGGTCTTGCCGGACTTGGCGTGCTTGGGCCGCTCCTTGACCGCCCACAGCACCACGCCGCTGGCGACCATCAGGCAGCCGATCAGGCCGGACAGGAAGAACAGCGCACGCAGGCCCCAATCGGCGAAGCGCGCCAGGTGCAGCCCGTACATCACGCCGCGGGTCTGGGTCGCACCACCGGAGGCCGGACTGGCCTCGAGCAATTGCCCGGTGACGGCGTTGAAGCGCAGCGACGGGGTATCCACCGACAGGCGCTTCCCATCGCGCTGGGTGATATCCACGATCGCATTCGCAGCGCCCGGGTGGTACAGGGTGAAGCCGGCGACATCCGCCCCCTTCCATTCGGCGCGGGCGCTGTCCAGCAGCTGCTGGATCGGCAGCGGCGTGGCGCGTCCTTCGGCCGGGGTCTCGATCTCGGCCAGGCGCGCGAAGGCCTCGCTGAAGAACGCCTCCTCATCCTTGGGGTAGGCCACGCTCACGCCCCACGGCAGGTACATGAACATCAAGGTGACGATGCCGGTGTAGGTGATCATCGCGTGGTACGGCAGCGCCATCACCGCGCTGACGTTATGGAAATCCAGCCACGAACGCAGGCCCTTCTCCGGGCGGAAGGTGAAGAAGTCCTTGAAGATCTTCTTGTGCGTGATCACGCCGGTGATGATCGCCACCAGCATGAACATCGCGCAGAAGCCGACCAGGTAACGCGCCCAGTACACCGGGATGTAGTGCAGGTCGAAATGCAGGCGGTAGAAGAAGTCGCCACCGCGGGTTTCGCGTGCGGCGATTTCCTCGCCCGTGTTCGGATCGACGGTGGCATCGCCGAAGCGACCCCCCCCGCGCCGGCGGCGCTCGCCTTCCACCGGCGGCTTGACCATCGATTCGGGATTGCGCCAGAACATGCGCATCGCCGGATTGCGCGGGTCGGGCAGGGTAACGTTCCAGCTCTCGGCCTGCGGCGCCTTGTGCTGCAGGAAGGTCAGGGCGCGCTCGGCGGCCACATCGGCGGTGACGCTGCTGCGCGGCAGCTCCGGGCGCATCCAGCGGCTGATCTCTTCGCGGTAATAGCTGGCGGTGCCGGCCATGAAGATCAGCAGCAGCAGCCAACCGACCAGCAGGCCGGTCCAGGTGTGCAGCCACGCCATCGATTGGCGGAATCCGTTCTTCATGCAGCCCCCTGCAGCAGGCGGGTGCCCACCCAGAACAGCAGGGTGGGAATCAGGATGCCCACCCAGGCGCGCAGCGCGGTGCGGGTAGCGAACGCCCACAGGGCCGCGCAGGCGCACAGCACGATCGCCACCAGCATGCCGGTCAGCACGGCTTGCCCGCGCGCGATCGGCAGCGCGACCGCGAAGAACATCGAGCAGGTGGCAGCCAGCGCGTAGCCGCCGAACATCGCAGCGAGCGAACGTGACAAGACACCCAGCCAAGGGCGGGTGAAGAAGGAACCAAGACGGTTGAACCTGGCGCTGGCGTGCGGCGTGCTGTCCACGGAAACCTGCTGATCGATCGGGGAAACGGGCATCACCGGCCGCAGCCGGTGATGAAGAATAGTGGCCATCCGTGGCCGTGTTCACTGCGCGTCGCAGTGGTCCCTTGGAGCCGGTGTCAGAGCTTCCAGCGCAGGTTCAACATCACGTTGCGCGGTTCGCCCCAGTACACGCCGTTGTAGAAACCGACGTTGCTGAAATACTTCTTGTCGAGCAGGTTGTTGACGTTGAGCTGCGCGGAGAAGTTGTCGTTGAAGCGGTAGCCGGCGAACACATTCACCAGGTAGAACGCGTCCTGGGTGATGAACGCCGATTCGGTACGGCCGCTGGTCGCGTAATCCGCGCGCGGCTTGGTGCTGGTGCGGTAGATCCGGCTCTGCCAGGTCACCCCACCGCCCAGCGACAGGCGGTTCCATTCACCGCTCGGGCGCCAGCTGGTGTTGAGGCGGAACGTGTCCACCGGGTTGGCGGTGTTCTGCGCCACGCCGGCCTGGTTGCGGATGGTGGTGTGCGCGAAGCCGGCCGAGAGGTTCCAGTTCTCGGTCAGGCTGCCCTGGGCTTCCAGTTCCCAGCCCTTGACCTTGTTGCCCTTGCCGGTGGAACGATAGGCGCTGCTGCCATCGGGCAGCGAGGCGGCCGGTACCGAATCGTCGAGCTCGGCCACATTGTCCTTCTCGCCCTTGAACACCGCGGCGGAAGTGTTCAGGCGCCCGCCGAAGAATTCACCCTTCAGGCCGGCCTCCCACATGTCGCCGACCACCGGCTCCAGGTAGTCGTTGTTCTTGTCGCGGTAGTCCTGCGGCTGGAAGATGTCGGTGTAGCTGGCGTAGGCGCTGAACTGCCTGCTGAAATCGTAGACCAGGCCGAAATAAGGCGTCAGCGAATCGTCCGGCTTGTAGCCGCCGCGGGTGGTACCGGTGCGGTTGCCGGCCGCATCGTGGGTGTAGCGCCAGCTGCGGGTTTCCCAACTGCCATAGCGCGCGCCGAGCACGGCCAGCAACGGATCGGCCAGCTGCAGGCGGGCGGCCACGTAGGCGGCCTTCTGCGTCAGCTCGTTCTCCGAGGCCAGCCAGTCATGCCGGGTGAGCGGCAACGGGGCGACATCCCCGGTCCAGGTGCGCCAGTCCGGTACGACGTCGTAGCCCGGCGGCTGCGTGAACTCCGAAGCCGGCGATTCGCCCTTGCGAACGGACTGGCCGACGCCGAACACCAGTTCATGCTCACGGCCAAACAACTGGAACGGGCCACTGGCGTTGAGATCGAACACGGTCATTTCGCTGCGTTCGGCGAAATGCGAGAGGTAGGCGCGCACACCGGTGCCATCCGGCGCCGGATAGCCCTGGGCGCCATACCAGACGTCGCCATCGGTGTTGCGCTTGGCCTGGGTCGCGCTGGCCTTCAGCGACCAGCCGTTGCCGAGCTGCTGCTCCAGGCGCACGAAGGTAGTCTTCTCCACGATCGGCCAGCTGCTCCAGCGTGCCGAGAGGTTGGTCGAGCGCGGCAGGTTGGCCGGCTTGCCGTCCGGACCCCAGTACGGCACCACGCCCCAGGTCACGCCCTTGGTTTCCGGCGACTGGTAGTCATAGCCGACTTCGAACAGGGTGCTGTCGGTCAGGTCGGCCTGCACGATGCCGTAGAACACGTCCTTGTCCAGACGGTACACATCGCGGAAGGAATCGCTCTGCTGCTTGGCGGCGACGAAGCGCGCACGCACGCGGCCGTCCAGCGCGACCGGGCCGCCGATGTCCGCTTCCAGGCGCTGGTTGCCCCAGCGGCCCAGGGTCAGCCCGGCGCTCATCGCCATCTCCTGGGTCGGGCGCTTGCGGACCATGTTGATGGTGCCCGACGGATCACCGGCGCCGGTGGTCAGGCCGGTCGCGCCGCGGACCACTTCGATGCGTTCGTAGATCGCGCTGTCGGTGTTGGTCTTGAGCGAGCCACCAAACGTGTTGAGCATCCCGTCGATCTGGAAATTGGTGATGCTGTAGCCACGCGAGATGTAGTTGATGCGCTCTGAATCGGTGACCGACACATGCACGCCGGTAACCTGGCCCATCACATCGGACAGCGCGTACAGGCCCATGTCGTCCAGGCGCTGGCGGGTCAGCACGGTGACCGACTGGGGGGTGTGGCGCAGCGACAGGCTCAACTTGGTGGCGGTGCTGGCCTGCTTGACCGTATAGGCGTTCGGGATCTCGCCATCGGCGGTCACCTTGACCGTGTCCAGCGTGGTCGCATCGCCAGGGTCGGCCTCGGCGAATGCCGGCAGCGCCGGTCCGGCGAGGGCAGCAACGAGGGCGATCGCCAACAACGAGGGCCGGAACAACGGTGAAGCAGACGAGCAGGGCATGGCAACACTTCCAGTGTGGGAGAACGTCAGCGCGCCAGGCACAGCGGCGCTGCCGAAGGCAGCAGGGCAGGCAGGGCAAGCGGATCAGGAGGTGTACACGGGGCGTTGCGCGGGGAAGGCGTCATGCATCCGGGCGCGGATTGGCTGGGCGTACAGTCGATCAGTGAATGATAGTCATTATCATTTCGTTAGACAAGCGTCACGGTGGCGTGGAGCGCTGGGGAAAAAGCCATGCGCGGGCGTATGTGTGGCGTGTGGCAGCGACGGTCGTCTGCGTGTCACTGCCGGGCAATATCGCCTCAACAGACTGTGAGGATGTCGTGACACACCGTCACGCCCCACCCCCACCTGTTCGTTCGCGGAGTCGTCAGTGAATCGTTGTGTGCTTGCTGTAGCGGTATCGTCCGTCCTTACTTTCGCCCTGGCCGCCGATGCGCGCGCCGAGGCCGCCCCGGCAGGGAATGCCGCGGCCCCCGCCACCCTGGACACGATGATCGTCACCGGCACGCGCGGCAGCAACCGCACGCAGTTCGACACGCTGGCCCCGGTGGACGTGTTCTCGCAGGAAGAGATCCAGGCGATCGAATCCTCCGACCTCAACGATGTCCTGGCGCAGCTGGTGCCGTCGTTCGTGGTCCAGCGCATGCCGATGAACGACGGTCTGGTCTTCGTGCGGCCGGCCACGCTGCGCGGCCTCTCGCCGGACCAGACCCTGGTGCTGGTCAATGGCCGCCGCTTCCACCGCTCGGCGCTGCTGGGCGCGCGCGGTGCGCAGGGCCCGGATCTGGCCCAGATTCCAGTACATGCGATCCAGCGCATCGAGGTGCTGCGCGATGGCGCGTCCGCGCAGTACGGCTCGGACGCGATCGCTGGCGTCATCAACATCATCCTGGACGACCGCGTCGGCGGAGAGCTGTCGCTGGGGGTCTCCGAGTACAGCGAGGGCGATGGCCTGGGCCGCAAGATCGGGGGCCGCCACGGCTTTGCGCTGGGCGACAAGGGCAGCCTGTCGCTGTTCGCCGACTGGGACAAATCCGATGCCACCTCGCGCAGCCGGCAGCGCGCCGATGCGATCGCCTTCCAGAACGCCCACCCCGATCTGGTGGTGCCCGACCCGGTGCAGCGCTGGGGACAGCCGGACCTGGAAAACCGCCACTTCGGCTTCAACCTCAACCTGGCCTTGAACGACAGCGTCGACCTCTACGGCTTCGGTCTGTACGGCCACAGCGAGGGTGTCAGCGATTTCAACTGGCGCAACCCCGATGGCACCGCCTCGGTCTACAACCGCAGCCGCGTGTTCCCCGGCTGGGACGCACGCAGCCTGTACCCGACCGGCTTCAGCCCGAAATACGGCAACGAGCAGGACGATCTGCAGGGCGTGCTCGGTCTGCGTGGTTACTGGGGCGAGCGCTGGCGCTGGGATGTGAGCGGCTCCTACGGGCGCAACCGCATCGACTACACGCTGGGCAACTCGATCAATGCCTCGCTTGGCCCGGACAGCCCCACCGCCTTTTACCTCGGCCGGCTCTCGCAGGAGGAAAAGAACCTCAACGCGGATATCGTCTACTCGCTGCCGGTCAGCGCGCTGGTCGCGCCGATCAACATCGCCTTCGGCGCGGAGACGCGCGAGGAAACCTACGGCGTGGATGCCGGTGACCCGGCGTCCTATGCGATCGGCCCGGGTGCGGTGACCGGCCTGGCCGGTGGCGCCAACGGTGCGCCGGGTTTCAGCGCGGCCAATGCCGGCCGCTGGAGCCAGCGCAGCCGCGCGGCGTACATCGATGTCGAAGCGCCGTTGACCGCACGCTGGACCGTCGGCGCGGCGACCCGTTACGAGCACTTCTCCGCCTTCGGTGAAAGCGTGGACGGCAAGCTCTCCAGCCGCTTCGAGTTCACGCCGGACCTGGCCGTGCGCGGTTCGCTTTCCACCGGCTTCCGTGCGCCCACGCCGGGCCAGCTCTACACGCAGAGCACCCAGCAGGGCCTGGATACCGTGACCTTGCAGGTGTTCACCACCGGCCGCCTGTCGCCCAGCGATCCGCTGGCGATCCAGCTGGGGGCCAAGCCGCTCAAGCCGGAGCAGTCGCGCACCGCCTCGCTCGGGCTGACCTGGAAAAACGAGCTGGGCTTCTCCGGCTCGGTGGACCTGTACGACATCAAGGTCACCGATCGCTTCAGCCAGTCGGCCTCGTTCGCGGTGCCGGCCGGCGTGCCCAACCCGCTGGCGTACACCTCGGTGAGTTTCTACACCAACGATTTCGACACCACCACGCGCGGTGTCGACGTGGTCGCCAGCCACACCACCGCGCTCGGCGCGGGCCGGTTGAGCACCACGCTGGGCTACAACTACAACCAGACCCAGGTGGACAGTGGCGCCACCGGCGTGGCCACCAATGAAAGCCAGCGCCGCATCTTCGAAGAGCGCCTGCCGCGGCAGAAGGCCACGCTCAGCAGTACCTATGCGTGGGGCCGCTTCAGCGTGCTCGGCAAGCTGCGATACTACGGGGCATGGACAGACTCTTCGGGCAATGCCACGGGCGACATCTTCCAGCGTTTCGGGGCGATGAGCTTCGTCGATCTGGCGGTAAGCTGGAACGTCACCGAGCAGCAGACGCTGCGGATCGGCGCGGACAACCTGTTCAACCGCTACCCGGACGAGGCCAGCTTCCAGGCCAGCCGCGGCCTGATCTACTCGCGGAACGCGCCGTATGACACCGACGGCCGCAACCTCTACGCCGAATACCGGATCCGCTACTGATGGACCGGCAACGACGACATCTGCTGCGTGGCGCGCTGGCCCTGCCGGTCGCCACGGCGCTGTCCGGTGCGACCGCCATGGGCACTGAGCCGATGACGCTGCCGGCGGTGGGCACGCGCACGCCGGCCGAGCTTGCCGGTGATGAAGGCTGGTGGGCCCAGGTCCGTGCGCTGTACGACCTCACCGACGAGGTCGTGATGCTGGACAACGGCTATTGGGGCGCAATGGCGCGCCCGGTGATGCAGGCCTACCAGCAGGCCACCGCCACGGTGAATGCCGGCAATGCCTGGTTCGGGCGGCTGGCGTTTCCACCGCTGTTCGAACAGGCCCGCGTGCGCCTGGCACAGGTGCTGGGCGTGGAGACCGACGAGATCGTGCTCACGCGTGGCGCCACCGAGGCGATGCAGGTGCTGATCGGCAGCTACCGCGGTCTGTCGCCGGGCGATGCGGTGATGTACGCCGACACCGACTACGACAGCATGATCAGCGCGATGCAGTGGCTCCAAGCGCGGCGCGGGGTGCAGCCGGTGGCGATCACACTGCCCGAGCCGTTCGACCACGACAGCATCGTGGAGACCTACCGCCGCGCGCTGGCCGCCAACCCGCGCGTGCGGCTGCTGCTGTTGACCCACGTCAACCACCGCAACGGCATGCTGCTGCCGGTGGCCGAGATCGCCGCGCTGGCGCGGGCGGCCGGTGTAGAGGTGGTGCTCGACGCCGCGCACGGCATCGGCCAGGTGGACACACCGCTGCGCGCGCTGGGCGTGGATTTCATCGGCATCAACCTGCACAAGTGGATCGGTGCACCGGTCGGCGTCGGGGCGGTGTATGTCCGCCGCGGCCGGGTGCGCGATCTGGATCCGTACATGGGCGAGCAGGACCACGACGACATCCGCACGCGCGTGCACACCGGCACGGTCAACTTCGCGGCCTACATGGCGCTGCCGGTGGCGCTGGACCTGCACGAGCGCATCGGTGTCGCCAACAAGCGTGCGCGCCTGCTGCGCCTGCGCAGTCAATGGATGGACGCATTGCGGGACGATGCGCACATCCAGTTGCTGGGGTCGGACGACCCGCGCCTGTCCAGTGCGATCACCTCGTTCCGGCTGCGCGGGCAGACCACGATGCGCGACAACACCGCCACCTCGCAGCGGATGGTGAAGCAGTCGGGGGTGTTCGTGGTGCCACGCGAAGGGCTCGCCTCCGGCGCCTGCCTGCGGGTGACGCCGGGCATCTTCAGCACGCCGGCGCAGATGGACGCCTTGGTCGCGGCGGTGCGGGCGGTCGCGGGCTGAATGACTCGACGACGCTGGCGGTGCCCCCGCCAGCGTCGCCGCTCGGTGCCAACGGTCAGCGCGTTACCAGGGGAACCAGACCGTCAGCGCGTGCAGGATCACGCCGATCAGGCCGCCCACCAGGGTGCCGTTGAAACGGATGAACTGCAGGTCGCGGCCGACACTCAGTTCCAGCTGTTCCACCAGATGGCGTTCGTCCCAGCTTTTGACGGTCTGCGCGATGTGCTCGGTCACGCCGCTGCGCAGGCGCGTGGTCAGGCGTTCGGCGCCGTCCATCAGGTGTTGGTTGAGCGCCTCGCGCAGAGACGGGTCGGCCTGCAGCGCCTCACCCACCGAAGCCAGGCTGCGGCGCAGATGGCCGGCCAGCGCGGACTCCTCGCTGGCCAGGTCGGCACGCAGGCTGGAATGGATCCGCGCCCACAGGCCCTGCACGTACTCCTGCACGGCCGGGTGGTCGATCACCTGCTGTTTGAGCTGCTCGACCTTCTCGGCCAGGGCCGGGTCCTCGCGCAGCCGCTGGATGTAGTCGCTCAGCCAGGTTTCGTAATCGCGCCGCAGCGGATGTTCGGGCTGGGCCAGGATCTGCTGCAGTTCTTCCAGCACCGCGTGCGCCAGGCGCTCGGCGAGGGTGTCGCCGATCTCGTCGATGGGCTTGACCCAGTTGACCGTGCTGGCCAGCTTGGGCCACTCGCGTTGGATATAGCCCACGATCAGGGTGGAGGCGCGGTCCTTGACCTTCTCGTTGCCCAGCCATTCGCTGATGCGGGTGAGGCCTTCATCCAGCACGCGTTGGTGGCGGTTGTCGGCCGTGAGCAGGCCCAGCAGTTCGCCCGCGGTGGCGGCCGCGTTCCACTGCCGCAGCTGCTGGATCACAAAGCTCTGGATGCTGCGCCGAACCGCCGCCTCGTCGAGGAAGTCGAGCGCCTGCAGGGCCCAGCCGCGCGCCATGTCGGCCAGCATGCGGGCCCGCGCCGGCTCGGCCAGCCAGCTGCCCAGGCGGCTGGCCGGATCGAACACCTGCAGCCTCGCCAGCAGCGCCTGCGGCTCCAGGAACTGGTCGCGCACGAACAGCGCCAGGCTGTCGGCAATGCGGTCCTTGCTGCGCGGGATGATCGCGGTGTGCGGGATCGGCAGGCCCAGTGGCCGCCGGAACAGCGCGACGACCGCGAACCAGTCGGCCAGCGCGCCGACGGCAGCGGCTTCGCAGAAGGCCGAGACCCAGGCCCAGATGCCGCGTTCGCCGTGCCAGTGGCTGACCGCGAAACCGGCCAGCATCGCCACCAGCATGGCCAGGGCGATCAGTTTGAGCCGGCGCAGCTGGGCGCGGCGCGGGTCGGGAGGAGAGAGGGGCGTCATGCCGGCAGTCTACCGGCCGCCAGATGATTGCGAGGTCGTGCCGGGCCGGTGATCAGGCGTCGGCCATCCCGCTGTCCTGCACCTGCCTGCGCAGCGCGGCCAGCTGCTGGCGCAGGGTGTCGTTCTCCAGGGTCAGGGCGATGATGCGCTGGCGCAGCTCGGCCGGGCCTTCGCCCAGCGCGTTGAGCGCATCGGCGATCTCGGCGGCGCGGCTGGGGTCGACCTCGGCGTCGCCATCGGCACTGTGCAGCACCTCCTGGGCCGGCTTGCGCGGCTTGCGCTTGGACTCGCGCACGCGCTTGGCGGCCTGCTTGAGCTCGTCCTTGCCGGCCGCGGCGGCGGCGCGCTGTTCGTCTTCCGGCAGGTCGGCCACGGCGGCCGCGGCGCTGATCGAGATCACCCCGGTCTTGACCGCTTCCACCAGCTCCGGCGCGGCCTGCTTGTGGATGCGCTCGATCATCGTCACCTGGCTGCTGCTCAGGCGTGCTTCGCGGGCCATGTCCGCACGGCTGACCTTCGGCGCGGCCGCCCACGGCGGGCTGTCTTCGTCAGCGGCATCGGCCGGCCCGCTGATCTCGCCGTCGCTTTCCTTCTGCAGCTGGGCCTGGTCGGCGCGGTGGCGCTCGGCCAGGATGTCGCGCTTGCGCAGCGCCAGCACGCCACGCTGGAAATCGGAGACGCTGCGGCGGCCCAGGTGCTGTTCGATCATCCACAGATGGACATCGTCCATCGACTGGAAGCGGGTGTTCTGGATCGTCTGGAACGGCAGGCCATGCTTCTGGCAGATGCCGTAGCGGTTGTGGCCGTCCACCAGCACCTCGCCCCACAGCACCAGTGCGTCGCGGCAGCCTTCGGCGACGATGCTGCGCTCCAGGGCGTCGTGCTCGTCCGGGGTCAGCGGGTCGATGTAGGCCTTGAGTTCTTCTTTGACGACAATGTCCATGCAATCCGGTACGCGAGCGAAACGTGACCGACCATTGTAAGGATCGCGGCGGCCGCCGTCGTCGCCGGCGGATTCAGGCTCAGCCGGTGGCGCGGATCATCTCGCCCAGCACGTCCACGATCCGGTCGATGTGGCTGCGCTCCAGGATCAGCGGGGGCGACAGTGCGATCACATCGCCGGTGCAGCGCACCAGCAACTGGCCATCGCGGAAGCAGCGCTCGAATACCTCGTAGCCACGCGCGCCGGGGGCGTCCTTGCGTGGCATCAGCTCGACCGCACCGATCAGCCCGAAATTACGGATGTCGACCACATGCGGCAGCCCACGCAGGCTGTGCAGTCGTTCCTGCCAGTAGTCGCCCAGCTCGAGGGCGCGCTCGAACAGATGCTCCTCGGCGTAGGTGTCCAGGGCGGCCAGGGCTGCCGCGCAGGCGAGCGGGTGGCCCGAATAGGTATAGCCATGGAAGAACTCGATGGCGGCCGCCGGGCCCTGCATGAAGGCGCCGTGGATCGCATCGCTGACGAGCACCGCGCCCATCGGCACCGCGCCGTTGGTCAGGCCCTTGGCCAGGGTCAGCAGGTCCGGGGTGACCCCGAAGCGCTGCGCGGCGAAGGCGTGGCCGACCCGGCCGAAGCCAGTGATCACCTCGTCGAACACCAGCACGATGCCGTGCTGGTCGCAGATCTCGCGCAGGCGCTGCAGATAGCCCGGCGCGGGCAGGATCACCCCGGCGGAGCCGGCGATCGGCTCGACGAACACCGCCGCGATGGTCGAGGCATCGTGCAGCGCGATCAACCGTTCCAGATCCTCGGCCAGTTCGGCACCGTGGCGTGGCAGGCCAGGGCTGAAGGCATTGCGCTCCAGATCGAGCGTGTGGCGCAGGAAATCGCTGCCGGGCAGCAACGGCCCGAACGTCTTGCGGTTGTTGGGCAGGCCGCCGATCGACATGCCGCCGAAGCCGACGCCGTGATAGGCCTTCTCGCGGCCGATGAAGCGGGTGCGGTGCCCCTCGCCACGCAGGCGATGGTAGGCCAGCACGATCTTCATCGCGGTATCGACGGCCTCGGAGCCGGAGTTGGTGAAGAACGCATGGTTCAAGCTGGCCGGCGCCAGTGCGGCCAAGCGCTCGGCCAGCACGAAGGGCAACGGCGTGCCCATCTGGAACGGTGGCGCAAAATCCAGGGTGGCGGCCTGCTGCTGGATCGCCTGCACGATCCGCGGCCGCGCGTGGCCCGCATTGCAGCACCACAGGCCGGCCGCGCCATCCAGGATCGGGCGGTCGTCGGCGTCGTGGTAGTACATACCCTCGGCACGCACCAGCAGGCGCGGCGAGGCCTTGAACTGGCGGTTGGCGGTGAACGGCATCCAGTACGCGTCCAGCGCTGCCGGGGCCTGTCGGGCCAGGGTGGACAACGACGAGTCGGGACGAGGCATCAGGCACTCCGCAGGGTCACGATGGTCACGACTTTATCGCACCCGCATCACGTCATCCCGTGACGGCTGCGGGTATAACCGCCTTACCCGGATCAGTGAACGAGGACGCCGCCGATGACTGCCGCACGTACCCGTGACGACTGGCAACGCCAGGCCGATGCCCTGACCTTTCAGGGGCAGGCCTTCATTGATGGCCGCTACGTCGATGCAGCCAGTGGCGCGCGCTACGAGTGCATCAGCCCGATCGATGGCCGCGTGCTGGGGCAGGTGGCCGACGCCGACACGACCGATGTCGACCGCGCGGTCACAGCGGCGCGGCGCAGTTTCGATGCGGGCGACTGGTCACGCGCCGCGCCGTCACACCGCAAGCAGGTGCTGTTGCGGTTGGCCGATCTGGTCGAGCAGCACGCCGATGAACTCGCGTTGCTGGAAACCCTGGACATGGGCAAGCCGGTGCGCGATGCGCGCGAAGGCGATCTGGCGGGTGTGTTGCGTTGCCTGCGCTGGACTGCAGAAGCAGTGGACAAGGTGTACGGCGAGGTCGCCCCCACCGCGCTCGACACGCTGGGCCTGATCACCCGCGAGCCGGTGGGTGTGGTGGCGGTGATCGTGCCGTGGAATTTCCCGCTGCTGATGGCATCGTGGAAGATCGCCCCGGCCCTGGCAGCAGGCAATTCCGTGGTGCTCAAACCGTCCGAGCGCTCACCGCTGAGCGCGATCCGGCTGGCTGCCCTGGTGGCCGAAGCCGGTGTGCCGGACGGCGTGTTCAATGTGCTTCCCGGTCATGGCGAGCGCATCGGCGAACCGTTGGCGCTGCACATGGAGGTGGACGCGTTGGCGTTCACCGGGTCCACCGCGGTCGGGCGCCGCCTGCTGCAATGCGCGGGCAGATCGAATCTCAAGCGCACGTGGCTGGAGTGCGGTGGCAAGAGCCCCAACCTCGTGTTCGCCGATGCGCCAGACCTGGACAAGGCCGCGCAGGCGGCCGCCACGGCGATCTTCTACAACCAGGGCGAGGTCTGCACCGCGGGCTCGCGCCTGCTGGTCCAGCGCTCGATCAAGGATGCCTTCGTCGCCCGGGTCCTGGCGCATGGGCGCCACATGCAGCCGCAGCACCCGTTCGAGCCGGACGCGGCGATGGGTGCGCTGGTCGACGAGGCGCACGCCGGGCGCGTGCTGGACTACGTGGCACGCGGCGAGGCCGATGGCGCGCGGCTGCTGCTGGGTGGCAAGCGGTTGGCGGTGGTGCCGGGTGGCAGCTACGTCGAGCCGACCGTGTTCGATGAGGTTGATCCGCAGCACACGATCGCCCGCGAGGAAATCTTCGGGCCGGTGCTGTCGGTGCTGACCTTCGATCACGAAGCGGACGCGCTGCGCATGGCCAATGATTCGATCTACGGGCTGGCCGCGGGCGTCTGGACGCGCGACCTGGGCCGCGCGCACCGGGTGGCACGGGGGCTGCGTGCCGGCAGTGTGTGGGTCAACCAGTGGGACGGCGGCGACATGACCGCCCCGTTCGGTGGCTACAAGCAGTCCGGCATCGGCCGCGATAAATCCCTGCATGCCTTCGACAAGTACACTGAACTCAAGGCGACCTGGATCCACCTGGGCGGCTGACGACGTTCAGCAGTCCTGGCTGTGGCGGATCAGGGACTCCCGCAGCAGGTCGCGATCCATCTCATCCACGGCGTTGCGCAGGTAGTCGATCTGCTGCCGCGTGAGGCGGCACTGGTCCACCGTGTAGCCCGGGGGCCAGGCGCCGATCAGCTGGAAGATCCCGTGCACGATCTGCTCCGGAGTCATGCCGGCCTTCATGCGGAAGCGCTCGCGCTTTGGCTGGAAGGCCGTGTGTACGTCGCGGGCACCCAGGATACGCGGCGCCAGCGACGCGGCTTCGATGCCGCTGCCGGTCAACGACGATGGCACGCTCAGGTCGAGCGGGGCGCTCACGTCCGGCCGATCAGGTGCGGCGTCCGCCGTGGCGGCCGGCACCACCACGAGGGGCGCAGGCCGGCGCCGCGAGCCGGAGACCGGCAGTGCCGGGGGCGTCGGCGCACTCGAGGGGGGAGGAACCGGGGCCGGCAACGGGCGCGGCAGCCAATACACCTGCAGACGTGCCTCCTCGCCGGTAGTGCCCGGGGCGGGTGAACGCAGCAGCACCCCCAGCATCAGCCCATGCACGGCGATCACCACGGCGATGGCGGTCGGCTGGGTCCAACGCGAGCGGGCGGTACTCTTCCTTGAGCCTGACATCCGGAACCATCCTGGCGAGTTGACGGCGATCAGACCCCGCGGCCGGGAGGAAGTTCCTGCCCGATACGCGCGTCGCGTACCGGGTCACAGGCTGACAGTCTCGTCTGCAACCATCGCGGCAGGTGCGGGAAGGCCGTGGCAGAATCCGGCAGCTGCCCTTTTCTGCGTGCCCGATGTCCACACCTGTTGTCGCCCCTGTCGTGAATTCTCCCCGCCGCATTCTGCTGGCGAGCCTGATCGGCACCACCATCGAGTTTTTCGATTTCTACATCTACGCCACCGCGGCGGTGCTGGTGTTCCCGCACCTGTTCTTCCCGGAGAGCAGCGATGGCGCGGCGATGCTGCAGTCGCTGGCGACCTTCGCGGTCGCCTTCATCGCCCGGCCCGTCGGCTCGGCGGTGTTCGGCCACTACGGTGACCGCATCGGGCGCAAGGCGACGCTGGTCGCGGCGCTGCTGACGATGGGTATCTCCACGGTGGCGATCGGCCTGCTGCCCACGCATGCCAGCATCGGGCTGGTGGCGCCGGCGCTGCTGGCGCTGTGCCGCTTCGGCCAGGGCCTGGGGCTGGGCGGGGAGTGGGGCGGGGCGGTGCTGCTGGCCACCGAGAATGCACCGCCCGGCAAGCGCGCCTGGTACGGCATGTTCCCGCAGCTGGGGGCCCCACTGGGCTTCCTGCTTTCGGCCGGCATCTTCCTGCTGCTGGGCCGCGCCATGAGCGAGGCCGACTTCCTGCAGTGGGGCTGGCGCGTGCCGTTCCTGGCCAGTTCGCTGTTGGTGGGCATCGGCCTGTGGGTGCGCCTGAACATCCACGAGACCCCACAGTTCCAGGCCGCACTGGACCGCAACGAGCGGGTCAAACTGCCGATGTGGTCGGTGCTGCGCGACCATCCGCTGACCCTGCTGCTGGGCACCCTGGGAGCATTTGCCACCTTCGTGCTGTTCTACCTGATGACGGTGTTCACGCTCGGCCATGGCACCACCGTGCTGGGCTATTCGCGTGAGCAGTTCCTGCTGCTGCAGATGGTCGGCATCCTGTTCTTCGCCGCCGGCATTCCCATTTCCGCGCGGTATGGCGACCGCTGGGGCACGCGCCGCACCATGATCGTGGCCAGCGGCCTGATCCTCGCCTTCGGCGTGGTGTTCGCGCCGCTGTTCCAGGCCGGCAGCCCGTGGTTGGTGCTGGGCTTCCTGGCGCTGGGGCTGTTCCTGATGGGCCTGACCTACGGCCCCTGCGGCACCTTCCTGGCCGAGATCTACCCGGTGCAGGTGCGCTACACCGGCGCCTCGTTGTCGTTCAACCTGGCCGGCATTCTCGGTGCGGCCCCGGCACCGTACGTGGCCACCTGGCTGGCCGAGCGGTACGGGCTGGTCGCGGTCGGTTACTACCTGTGCGTCACGGCGCTGATCACCATCGTGGCCCTGCTGGCGATGGGCCGGCGCGGGCGCTGATCAGCGGAAGAAGCGCTTGAGCGTGCGGCCCAGCCAGCTTCCCTGCTGGTGCTCGCGCGCGAATTGGTTGAGATGCTGCTTGACCTGGGGCGCATAGGCCTTGTCGTCGCCCCGGATGTGATTGAACAGCCAGCGCGAGAGCATCGTGCGCAGCTCCTCGGTGATGTCCTCGCCGGCCTGGAAACGCAGCCGGTACTCGCCCACGCGCTTGCCGAAGATTTCATGCACGCGCTTGTGCGCCGAGCAGAACGGGTATCCGGCCTCCTCCATCAGCTCTTCTTCGAAGGCGAAATGGGACATCGTGTAATCCACCAGCTCGTCGATCACCTCGGCCACGGCCAGCCGCTCCAGGCTCTTCTGGGCGACGTGCAGGTGGTTGAGCATCTCCACGATGCGCATGTGCTGGTGATCGATGACATCGATACCGATGTTCAGATCGTCCTGCCAGACCAGAAGTGCCATGGTGCGTTCCCCGCGCTGTTCAACTGGGGGCGACTCTAGGCAGTCGCGGCCGGGGCCGCGTTGATCTCGATCAAGGCACCAGGGCAGGCTCGCGCTGGCGTGGGCCGGTGGCCACGGTGGCACAGTGGACCCGGTTGCGGCCGCCAGCCTTGGCCAGGTACAGCTGCCGGTCGGCCTCGGAAATCAGCCGGTGCAGCGAATCGCGCTGCGGGCGCAGGCAGCACAGCCCGATGCTGACCGTCATGCGCAGCGTGGTGTGGCCCAAGTCGACTTCCAGCGCTGCGATGGTCTGGCGCAGCTCGTCGAAGTACTGGACGGCCTGCTCTTCATCCATGCCCGGTACCAGCAGGCAGAACTCCTCGCCACCGAAGCGCGCGATCAGGTCTTCCTGGCGCGCATGCTGGGCCACCGCGGCGGCCACCGCGCGCAGCGCATCGTCGCCGGCCTCGTGGCCGTGGGTATCGTTGATGTGCTTGAAGTGGTCGATGTCGATCATCGCCACCGCCACCTGCTCACCATCCAGGTGCAGCTGCGGCAGCTGGCGCTGGCTCTGTTCCAGGAAGCAGCGGCGATTGGGCAGGCCGGTCAGGAAATCGCGGGTGGCCAGGTCCTGCAGGGTGCCGATCAGCTCCAGCTGGTCCACGTTCTGCGAGACGCGGCAGAAGAACTCCTCGCGCGAGAAGGGCTTGCGCAGGAAATCGTTGGCACCGTTCTTGAGGAAGCGCGGAATCAGCGACGGGTCGGTGTTGCCGGAGATGCCGATCACCGCCAGCTTGTCGCGCGAGCGCATCGTGCGCAGGCGGCGGGTGAACTCCACGCCCTCCATGCCCGGCATTTCCTGGTCGACCACCGCCAGCCGGATCGCCGGGTGCGCCTCGATGGCTTTCAGCCCCTCGGCACCGTCGGCGGCCTCATGGACATCATGCCCATACATGCGCAGCAATGAGGCGGCGTACATCCGCGCCGACATCGAGTCATCCACCACCAGTGCGGCGATACGCCGGTTGCGCTCCAGCCGCTGCACCAGCCACACCAGATAATCGATGCTGCCTGGCGTGTTCTTCAGCACATAATCGATGATCTGCTGCTGCAGCACCCGTTTGCGCAGGTCCTCATCGTAGACGCCACTGACCACCACCGTGGGCAACCCGCGTGACAGGAAATAGTCGACCACGGTATCGCGGTCGCCATCGGCCAGCACCAGCCCGGTCAGGACCAGGAACCAGCCCTGTTCCTCATCCAGCAACCGCCCGGCCTCGGCCAGGCTGGTCGCGACCGACACCGGCAGCTCCAACCGCTGCTCGATCGCCTCGCGCAGCATGCTGGTGAACGTGCGCGAGTTTTCCACCAGCAGGATCCGCTGGGGCAGGGCATCACCGGGGTCGCTGAGGACAGCGCCCTGCAATAGTGCCGGCATGAGGCGTACGCTCGGTTCCGAGTGGGTCGGGACTGGTAGCGGCGGTTTCACACGTAACTTTAGGGGCGAGGGGGTGCCGCGCAATGTCGCAGCCCCGGCCGGGTTGCCGGGTGGGTCGTCGCCCTGTGCTGACGGCTCGGGCGGCCCCTGTTGATCGATGGATGTCCGCTTACGGTTACTATCACTGAAGTTCCCCTCAACGTTTTAATCAGGAGGTAAATGTGCGCATTCCAAGGATTGTTGGTGTTGTGGGTGTAGTTATTCTCGCGTCGGTTCCGATGGTTGGAATGGCGCAATCGGACGGACACGGAACTCCTCTGGCGAGAAGTGGACTGGGTCAAGCGCAGCCAATGGCTGTCAACCTCAGTCAGGATCCGAACTGGCTCGTGTACGGATTCCAGCGCGACGGTATCTCGTACTTCCAGGTGAATGATCTCGCCGGACGCGTACAGGTGATTATCGGAAATACCGATGATGTGTTCTGGACACTGCCCGCCGGTGACGGCCGTGCTCGGGTGTCGTTGCCGACGCAGCACGTGCAGCATCCCACTAGCGCACCGAGGATTGAACTGTATCGGGGAGCCAACTTCTCGTTGGTACGCTATGGGCAGGGCGGCGACGCCGTGTGGGCTGTCGAAGTTGTAGATGAGCAGCGCTAGAGACAGCTGACACGCTTGCCGTAACGTGCTGTCACCCGCAGGGTGACAGCACGTTGTTGAAAGAAAAACTTGGGCGGCGGGGCCTCCTGCGAATAACCGACATCGTTGGGTGCAACCCGCTGCAGGATGGGCCAGGATTCGATCAGGTTAATGCCCGACTGTTGCCAAAGTCCGATGTTCTGCTGTCCGCCGAATCGTAATGAGTGGCTCTGTTGGATGAGTGTGTTGGCGTTTCCGTCAGCAGCATTCTGATCCGGTTTCGACGGCACTGTACGACGCCTCCGTAAGCGAGAGGCAAGCCCGCCAAATGCTCATTGACCAACGCGATGGTTGTGTCGGACAACGGCTGTGCCGAATCAAGAAGTGCAACCACTACAAGGATTCCCCGCTGTGACGCTCGCGCTCCGCACCGCGCGCGGACCGTTACCTGCCCGAACTCATGTTCCAACAGCAGAGATACCGCCTCAATGAGCGCCCGATAGGCTGCCAGTTGCAGGCCTGTGCTCAGCATGCAGGGGTCGCCCTCCAAACGAGGCCGGGTCACCCGGTTGCTCTGGTCCCAGCACTCGCGCACTCCGCCGGCCTGCAGGGCAACGTAGAGGCCCAACTGATCCAGTGTGGTGGGATAGACCATGCTTGCCTGTGTGCGGAATTGCTGTGAGTGCACCGTCGCTGTGTTCAAAAGCCCACGTGCGATCTCATGGTGGCCCTGCGATTTCAGCCAGTTCACCACTTCCTTGAGAGATATCTCGATACCGTCACCGAGTTTCCTGAGGTGGAGTGCACGCTCGCGAAGGCTCTTTTCACTTGCAATATGCGAATTTCTTGCCAGTTTCAGGGCATTTTTCTCGCCGTCGTCACGGATCCGGTAACGATGATAATAGTGCGTAATGCGCGAACCGAACAAAAGCAGAGCGACACTGGCAATAGCCATGACCATCTGGGTTGTAAAGGTCGTTGGATCAAATGCCAACGGATACGGTTTTGGTGTCGTAAGCCCAATGATCAGATTGAGTGATGGCACGGCTATCGCCGCTCCGCGCCAACCAAGCAGGCAGGTAAGGGCAATGGCCGGTAGCGCCATCAACAATTGCAGACTCGTCTTGACCGTGGCTGATTCTGCGGGAACCAGCGCCGAGGCCATCCCGGTCAGGATCATCAACGCCAGCGCAGCGATACTCGGTGTGAGGAAACGTCCCGTCCATGTCAGTTCGGTGCGCCTGCTTGCCCAAAGCAGGGCAAGCGGCACGACCGTGAGAATGCCGATGAAGTCGCCTACGATGTAGCGCGCCGCACCGGTAAGTAGTGGTACATCCGGGGTGGGCCAAAGCAAGTGCATAAGCACCAGGTTCAACGAGGTGACAGCTACGGCCGATGCGGCGCCAACCGATAGGAGCCAGGCTTGGGTGGTGGCGGCCACCACCTTGCGATGCAGTCGCACGATCATTGCTACCGTGGGCATCAGCGAGACGGAGGCGAGGATGACCCACGTCACCCCGTACTTGTCGACCATCGGGTAACGCATCTGAGCAAAGTAGGCGTATTCGCCGAGGAACAGGTAGGGCCACAGCCGGGGCGGGCAGAGCAGCAGCGCAGCCACTCGTATACCTGCAGGCAGGTAGAACTGGTCTAGGGACAGTTTGCGCGCTCCCCAACATGCAAACGCATAGACGACTGCAAGAACAAGCCCGATCGGCTCGATGCGCAGATTCAACTGAAGTCCGTTTTTCCACCATTCTCCGCGCACTGGCTCCCCCTGTTCGTGCCTTCAACATCCCTGTGTAGCAATGCCGCGATTAGATTGGACGGTATATATACGCGCCCGATTATGCAATTGCGAAAGCGGTCCGGCGCGTTGGCGGCATAAGGTATGGATGGACACACAGGCATGTGTCACGTTCATGGGCGTGACACATATCTCATTTTGGGGTGATGCCCTTCACACCGGCTCGGGCGCCGGCGTTGGTGAGGCGCTGCAGCCACGCGGATCAAGCCATGAGCTCGACGAAGGCCTGTCTCAGCCACCGCAGGCGTTGATGTGACGCATCCTGCCGTTTCGTTGTTATGTGATCCGACACGTGAAAGGCGTGGTAAGCACTGCCATAACATCTGCTGCCCCTCCTGTTCTGGAACTTCCGGAAAGTGGAATGCCTGATTTCAGACGCCGCGCCGCGTCTCACTTTTCCGTTGCAGTGCGTCAGGCGAGCAGCCTACGGCACGACGTTCTTCACAATCCCCCGGCGGACGGCCGCGGAGCTCGTTGAGTGTCTGCAAGTGTCGAATCGACGCAAGGGCTCGAGCCCGCCGCCACGCAGTCCCCGGCCGGCACCACCGCCGAACCCACCGCCCCCGCCGAAAGCCCCTTGAACCCTCACCACAACGCATCGCGCAGCTTGTACCAGGACATCGCCGCCACCAGCAGCGGGGTCCGCAGCATGCGCCCGCCGGGGAAGGGCCGGTGGGGAATGCGTTCGAACACATCCAGGCGCTCTGCCTGCCCGGCGATGGCTTCGGCCAGCACCTGGCCCGCCAGCCCCGCGGCGGCAACACCGTGGCCGGAAAAGCCCTGCGCGAAATAGACATTCGGGGTCAGCCGGCCCCAGTGCGGGGCGCGGTTGCGGGTGATGTCGACATAACCGCCCCACACGTACTCCAGCTCGACGTCGGCCAGCTGTGGGAACACCGCACGCATGCGCCGGGTCATCACCCCGCGCAGGCCGGGCGGGGGCAGGGCGGAGTAGCTGGCCTGGCCGCCGAACAGCAGGCGGTGGTCGCGGCTGAGGCGGAAATAGTCCAGCGCCCAGCTGACATCGGCGACCGCCATGTCGTTGCGGATCAGCGATTGCGCCCGCGCCTGCCCGAGGACCGCGCTGGCGCCGATATAGGTGCCAACCGGCATGATCCGTGATTCCAGCTCCGGCGCGATGCCCTCCAGCCAGGCGTTGCCGGCGATCACCACGTGGTCGGCGCTGACCGTGCCGTGCGCGGTGCGCAGTTGTGGCGTGGCCCCACGGATCAGCTGCAGGACGGGCGACTGCTCGTGGATCACCGCCCCGGCTGCCTCGGCGGCACGGGCCAGGCCCTGCGCGTAGGCCAGCGGATGCAGGTGGCCGCTGTGGGGATCGAACATCGCCCCGCGATAGCGCGGGCTGTCCAGTTGCCCGCGCAGCTGGGTGCGGTCCCACCATTCCAGGGGATAGTCGTAGCGCTGGGCCAGATCGATCAGCCCGGCGCGCAGCATGCGCTCCTGGCGGGGTTTGATCGGCACGCTGGCGTGGCCGTCGCGCCAGTCGCAGTCGATCTGATGCCGGGTGATGCGGTCGCGCAGCAGGCGCATGCCATCGCGGGAGAACTCGAACAGCGCCCGCGCGTCCTCGGCGCCGACCAGGTGCTCGAGCGTGTCCACCTCGCAGCCGTAGCCGACGATGGCCTGGCCGCCGTTGCGGCCGGAGGCGCCCCAGCCGACGCGGTGGGCCTCCAGCAGCACGACGCGATAGCCACGCTCGGCCAGGGTCAGGGCGGCGGACAGCCCGGTGTAGCCGGCGCCAAGCACGCACACATCGGCGTTCAGATCGCCCGCCAGTGGTTCACGCAGCGGGGCGGCAGGCACGCTGTCGGCATACCAGCTGGGGGCGTGTGCCTCGCCGGCGGTCGTCATGCCGGGCTCCGGCGGGAAGGGGACAGGGCAACAATCATGGACAAAGGATGCCAGCAACCGGCGCGCAAGATAGGGGGCAGTCTGTCGCAGCATCTGCCCCCGGCGTGTGAGGGGGTGTGCGCCGACGATGCGGCGCTGTGTTGCGCGGGATCTGCGCACGGGGGTAACGTGGCTGCAGGTCATCCGAGCATGACGCATGGTCTCGCCCCCTTGGGTCGGCCTGCCCACCGACAGCACGATGCTGGGCCATCACCGCTTCGCGGCGGCGGGTGAAAAGTACATCCGCGCGCTGGTCGAGGCCGCCGGTGTCACCCCGGTACTACTGCCCAGCCTGCAACCGCCGTTGCCGCCTGCGCATTGGCTGGACCGCCTGCAGGGCCTGCTGCTGACCGGCGCGGTGAGCAATATCGAGCCGCATCTGTACGCGGGGCCGCCGAGCTGGCCGGGCAATCGGCATGATCCGGCGCGCGATGCGACCGCGCTGTCGCTGTTGCATGAAGCGCTGGCCCGCGATCTGCCGGTGCTGGCGATCTGTCGTGGTTTCCAGGAATTGAACGTCGCCCTTGGCGGTAGCCTGCATCCGCGCGTGCACGAGGTGCCGGGCCTGGGCGATCATCGCGAAGACCCGCAGGCGGGGGTCGAGGTGCAGTATGGTCCGGCACATGCGGTGCAGCTGTCCAAGGGCGGTTGGCTGGCCGGCTGGGCCGGCGCGCCCACGGCACGGGTCAATTCCGTGCACGGGCAGGGCATCGATCGGTTGGCCGACGGGCTGCGGGTCGAGGCCATCGCTGCGGACGGCCTGATCGAAGCGGCGCGCAGCACCGCGCACCGTTTCGTGCTCGGGGTGCAGTGGCATCCCGAGTGGCGGGTGGCCGACAATCCGTTCTATCACAGCATTTTTCACGCTTTCGGCGATGCTTGTCGCCGCAACTCTCTTACAGCAGACCGGTCATGACCACCCGAACGCGTTCGCGCAAAGCCGCCGCCCCCAAGCCTGTTCCGCAGGAGAGCACGCTGCTGCGCTGGCTCAAGGACCGGCGCATCACCGAGGTGGAGTGCCTGGTGCCGGACATCACCGGCAATGCGCGCGGCAAGATCATTCCGGCCGACAAGTTCTCGCACGACTACGGCACCCGCCTGCCGGAGGGCATCTTCGCCACCACGGTCACCGGCGAATTTCCGGACGACTACTACGAGCTGACCTCGCCCTCGGATTCGGACATGATCCTGCGCCCGGATGCCGACACCGTCCGCATGGTGCCGTGGGCGACCGATCCCACCGCGCAGGTCATCCACGACTGTTTCACCAAGACCGGCGAGCCGCACGAGCTGGCCCCGCGCAATGTGCTGCGTCGCGTACTCAATGCCTATGCAGAGCTGGGCCTGCGCCCGGTGGTGGCCCCGGAGCTGGAGTTCTTCCTGGTCCAGAAGAACACCGACCCGGATTTCCCGCTGCTGCCGCCGGCCGGCCGCTCCGGGCGCCCGGAGACGGCGCGCCAGTCGTACTCGATCGATGCGGTCAACGAGTTCGATCCGATCCTCGATCTGATGTACGACTACTGCGACGCGATGAAGCTGGACGTGGATACGCTCATCCACGAATCCGGCGCCGCGCAGCTGGAGGTCAACTTCACCCACGCCAACGCGATGGACCTGGCCGACCAGGTGTTCCTGTTCAAGCGCACCATGCGCGAGTCGGCGATGCGCCACGGCATCTACGCCACGTTCCTGGCCAAGCCGATGGAGAACGAGCCGGGCAGTGCGATGCACATCCACCAGAGCCTGCTGCGGATCAGTGATGGCAGCAATGTGTTCAGCGGCGAGCATGGCGGTGAGGATTTCAGCCCGCTGTTCGGCCATTACCTGGCCGGTCTGCAGAAGTACGTGCCGGCGGCGATGGCATTCTTCGCCCCGAACGTGAACTCCTACCGCCGGCTGATGTTCGGCGAGGTGTCCCCGAGCAACGTGCACTGGGGCTTCGACAACCGCACCTGCGGGTTGCGGGTGCCGCTGGATACGCCGGAGAACATGCGGGTGGAAAGCCGCTTCGCCGGCTCGGATGCCAACCCGTATCTGGCCATTGCGGCCACCTTGGCCGCCGGCCTGCTCGGCATCCGCGAGCAGTGCTCGCCGACCGCGCCGATCAGCGGCAGCGCCAAGGAGCTGGGCTACGACCTGCCGCGCTCGCTGGGCGAGGCGCTGGATGGGCTGGAGGGCTGCCCGGAACTGCGCGAGATGCTCGGCGAGCGCTTCTGCCGCGCCTACGTGTCGGTCAAGCGCAAGGAGTACGAGACCTTCTTCCGGGTGATCAGCTCCTGGGAGCGCGAGTTCCTGCTGCTCAACGTCTGAGCCCACGCACCACATCCGGCATGGCCGTGAGGGCCATGTGCTGGGAAAATGGGGGCATGCCCGGTAGGCTGGCACCCGTTGCGCCGGTCCGGCCGGTTCCCCCCAACTCGCACCTGACCTGTGGAGAGTCCGATGAAGCTGCGAATCCTCACCCTCGGCATTGCCGTTTCTGTGCTGACCGCCTGTGGCGGCGGTGACAAGCAGGAAGACGCCAAGGTGCTGAACGTCTACAACTACAGCGATTACATCGCTGAAGACACCATCCCGAACTTCGAGAAGGCCACCGGCACCAAGGTGACCTATGACGTGTTCGACAGCGATGAGATGGTGGAAACCAAGCTGCTGGCCGGCAACAGCGGCTACGACGTGGTCGTGCCGACGTTGAACTTCTTCGGCCGCCAGATCAAGGCCGGCGTGTTCCTGCCGCTGGACAAGAGCAAGATCCCGAACCTGGCCAACCTGGACCCGGAGGTGATGAAGCGCATCGCCCAGCAGGACCCGGGCAACGAGTACGGCGTGCCGTACATGATCGGCACCACCGGCATCGGCTACAACGTGGAGCTGCTCAAGCAGCGCTTCGGTGGCAGCACTGACATCGCCAACAGCTGGGACCTGATCTTCAAGCCCGAAAACATCGCCAAGATGAAGGACTGCGGGATCACCATCCTGGATACACCGTCGGACATGATCCCGATCGCGCTGCATTACCTGGGCGAAGATCCGCACAGCCAGGACCCGGCCACGCTGGAAAAAGCCGCCGCGCTGCTCAAGAGCATCCGGCCGTACGTGCAGAACTTCCACTCCTCGCAGTACGTGGGCTCGCTGGCCAACGGCGGCACCTGCCTGGTGGTGGGCTGGTCCGGTGACATCATCCAGGCCCGCGACCGCGCGGCCGAAGCCTCCAACGGCGTGACCGTGGCCTACTCGATCCCGCGCGAAGGTGGCCCGCAGTGGTTCGACATGCTGGCCATCCCCAAGGATGCCAAGCACCCGGAGGCGGCCTACGCCTTCATCAACTACCTGCTGGAACCGAAGGTCGCCGCGGCCAACACCAACTTCATCCATTACGCCAACCCGGTGACCGCGGCCACGCCGCTGGTGGACGAATCGATCCGCACCGACCCGACCATCTACCCGCCGGCCGATGTGGCGGCCAAGATGTTCACCTACTCGATCAACACGCCGGAGGTGGACAAGCTCTACACCCGGCTGTGGACCGAGGTGAAAACCGGGCGCTGAGTGCCCCCTGCGACGCCGGCCCCGCGCGGGCGTCGTCGTTTCAGGGGGTAGGACATGACGCCGCCACCACCGGTAAAATGGGATGCTCCCCCCGTCCTGCCGCCGCTCCTGGAGCCGCTCCCCATGCCATTTGAAGCCAAGCCGGAAGGCGCGGTCCTCCCGGTCCTGGAACCGGGTTACCTGTCCATCCGCGCGCTGCGCAAGGAGTTCGACGGCTTCGTCGCGCTCGATGACGTCACCCTGGACGTGCGCAAGGGCGAGATCTTCGCGCTGCTGGGTGGCTCGGGCAGCGGCAAATCGACCCTGCTGCGCTGCCTGGGCGGCTTCGAGACCCCCACCCAGGGCACCATCGACCTGGACGGCCAGCGCATCAACGCGCTGCCGCCGTACCAGCGCCCGATCAACATGATGTTCCAGTCCTACGCGCTGTTCCCGCACATGACGGTGGAGCAGAACATCGCCTTCGGCCTGAAGCAGGACGGCATGGCGCGCGATGCGATCAACCGCCGTGTCGGCGAGATGCTGGACCTGGTGCAGCTGGGCAAGCTGGCCAAGCGCAAGCCGCACCAGCTTTCCGGTGGCCAGCAGCAGCGCGTGGCGCTGGCGCGGTCGCTGGCCAAAGGCCCGAAGCTGCTGTTGCTGGATGAGCCGATGGGCGCGCTGGACAAGAAGCTGCGCTCGCAGATGCAGCTGGAGCTGGTCAACATCATCGAGACCACCGGGGTGACCTGCGTGATGGTCACCCACGATCAGGAAGAGGCCATGACCATGGCCACCCGGATCGCGGTGATGGATGCCGGCTGGATCCAGCAGGTCGGCAAGCCGGATGAGATCTACGAGCAGCCGGCCAACCGGTTCGTGGCCGAGTTCATCGGGTCGGTGAACCTGTTCGACGGGGTGCTCGATGAGGACCTGCCCGAGTACGTCACGGTGCGCACGCCGCTGTTCCCCGCGCCGATCTACGTCGCCCATGGCATCACCGGCTACGAGGGCCAGCCAGTGGCCTTCGCGCTGCGCCCGGAGAAGGTGATGATCGGCAAGGACGAACCGGCCGGTGACACCAACAAGGCGCAGGGCGTGATCGAGGAGATCGCCTACTTCGGCAGCCACTCGGTGTTCCATGTGCGCCTGCCGAGCGGGGCCAAGGTGCTGTCCAACTTCGCCAACTCGCAGCGCTGGGCCAGCGATGGCCTGACCTGGGGTGACACCGTCTGGGTGCACTGGCGCGACAACGATGGCGTGGTGCTGACCTCATGACCGCGACCGGCTGGAAGCGCTGGCTCCCGGGCACGCGCGCCGGCGTGATCGCCGCGCCGTACCTGTGGCTGCTGCTGTTCTTCGCGGTGCCGTTCGTGATCATCCTGATGATCTCCTTCGCGCGCACCCAGGTCGGCTCGCCGCCGTATACCTGGCTGCTGGAGTACGTGGACGGCGCGTTCTCGCTCAAGCTCAACCTGGGCAGCTATGCGGCCCTGATCAAGGACAACCAGTACCTGCTGGCCTACCTGAGCTCGATCAAGATCGCGGTCATCTCGACCCTGCTCACGCTGCTGATCGGCTACCCGATGGCGTATGTGATCTCGCGGATGAGCCCGGCGGCGCGCAACGTGGCGATGATGCTGGTGGTGCTGCCCTCGTGGACCTCGTTCCTGATCCGCGTGTATGCCTGGATCGGCATCCTGGACCGCAACGGTCTGCTCAACCAGCTGCTGCTCAAGATCGGCCTGATCGATGCGCCGCTGCAGATCCTGTACACCCCGACTGCGGCCTATATCGGCATCGTGTACTGCTACCTGCCGTTCATGGTGCTGCCGCTGTACGCCAACCTGGTCAAGCTGGACAACCGCCTGCTCGAAGCCGCCTACGACCTCGGCGCCAAGCCGTGGCAGGCCTTCCTGCGGATCACGCTGCCGCTCTCGCGCACCGGGATCATCGCCGGCTGCATGCTGGTGATGATCCCGGCCGTGGGTGAGTTCGTGATTCCGGAAATGCTCGGCGGGCCGGACACGCTGATGATCGGCCGCGTGCTGTGGGGCGAGTTCTTCAACAACCGCGACTGGCCGACGGCCTCGGCGGTGGCGATCGTGATGCTGGCCTTGCTGCTGGTGCCGATCCTGCTGTTCAACCGCATGCAGCAGCGCGAGCTGGAAGGGAAGCTGGCATGAGCATGGTGCGCAGCAACCGCTGGCTGGGCTGGAGCCTGCTCGGGCTGGGCTTTGCCTTCCTGTACCTGCCGATCCTGTTGTTGATGGTGTATTCGTTCAACGCCTCCAAGCTGGCCACCGTCTGGTCGGGCTTCTCCACGCGCTGGTACGGCGAACTGTTCAACAACCGCCAGATCCTGGATGCGCTGTGGATCAGCCTCAAGGTCGCGTTCTGGACCGCCTGCGCGGCCACCGTGCTCGGCACGATGGCGGCGATGGTGATGACCCGCATGCGCCGCTTCCCGGGCAAGACCCTGTTCGGCGCGTTGATCACCGCGCCGCTGGTGATGCCGGAAGTGATCCTGGGCTTCTCGCTGATGACCCTGCTGGTGGCCATGGGCGGGATTCCCGGCTTCCCCAGCCGCGGCGTGACCAGCATCTGGATCGCGCATGTCACCTTCACCCTGTCCTTCGTGACGGTGGTGGTGTCCTCGCGCCTGCAGGAGTTGGACCGCTCGCTGGAAGAGGCCGCGATGGATCTCGGCGCGAGCCGGTTGAAGGTGTTCTTCCAGATCACCCTGCCGATCATCGCCCCGGCGCTGGTGGCCGGCTGGCTGCTGGCGTTCACGCTCTCGCTCGATGACGTGGTGATCGCCAGCTTCGTGGCCGGTCCCAACTCCACCACGCTGCCGATGAAGGTGTTCTCCTCGGTGCGGATGGGCATCAAGCCGGAGATCAACGCGCTGGCCACCTTGATGGTGCTGGCGGTGTCGATCGCGGCCGTGGTGGGCTGGTACATCACGGCCCGGGCTGAGAAGCGCCGCCAGCGCGACATGCAGATGGCGCTGCAGGACCCCAGCTGAACGGTGCCGGGGCAGGGCGCTGCTGCGACGCTGTGTCGCGGCGTTCACCCTGATCCGGCAACATCCGGCTCACGAGGCCGGGCGCACAATGCGGGTCTGACTTTCGGAGACCCGCGATGACCGCTGACATCATCAATCCCGCGACCGGCCAGGTCACCTACCGCCACGAACTGCTCACTGCCAAGGAGGTGGAGCAGCGTCTGGCTGCGGCCGCCGAGGCGTTCCCGGCGTGGGCGGCGCGTTCGCTGCAGGAGCGCGGGGCGATCTTGCGCGTCATCGCTGCCCAGTTGCGCCAGCGCAAGGGTGACATCCAGCACGCGATGACCACCGAGATGGGCAAGCTCAAGGCCGAAGCGCTGGGTGAGATCGAGAAATGCGCCGAGGCCTGCGAGTTCTACGCCGATCACGCGGCCGATTACCTCAAGCCGCAGCTGATCGATACCGAAGCCCAGCGCAGCTACGTGCGCTATGAGCCGATCGGCTGCGTGTTCGCGGTGATGCCGTGGAACTTCCCGATCTGGCAGGTGTTCCGCTTCCTCGCGCCTGCGTTCATGGCCGGCAACGTGGCCCTGCTCAAGCACGCCAGCAACGTGCCGCAATGCGCCGACCTGATCCTGGCCGTGTGCCGTGATGGCGGCCTGCCCGAGGGCGTGTTCGACGTGCTGCACATCGACAACGACCAGGCCGCCGAAGTGCTGCGCGACAAGCGGGTCAAGGCGGTGACACTGACCGGCAGCGAGCGTGCCGGGCGGTCCATCGCGGCCAATGCCGGCGACCAGCTCAAGAAGTGCGTGATGGAACTGGGTGGCAGTGATGCCTTCGTGGTGCTGGAGGATGCAGACCTGGAGAAGACGGTCGCCGCCGCGGTGAAGTCACGCTTCGACAACAGCGGCCAGACCTGCATCGCGGCCAAGCGTTTCATCGTGGTCGATGCAATCGCCGATGCGTTCGTGGAGAAGTTCGTCGCCGCTGCAGGCAAGCGCGTCTACGGTGATCCGCAGGACGAGAAAACCACGCTGGCCCCGATGGCGCGAGCGGACCTGCGCGACGAACTGCACAAGCAGGTGCAGGACAGCATCGCCAAGGGCGCCAAGCTGCTGCTGGGCGGCGAGCCGGTGGCCGGTTCGCATGCCGGCTATCCGGCGACCATCCTGGACAACGTGGGCCCCGGCATGCCGGCATATGACGAAGAACTGTTCGGCCCGGCCGCCGCGATCCTGCGCGTCAGCGATGACGCCGAAGCACTGCGCGTGGCCAACGACACCAGCTTCGGCCTGGGCGGCAGCGTGTGGACCACCGATGCGGCCCGCGGCGAAGCCATCGCCCAGCAACTGGAATGTGGTGCCGCCTTCGTCAACGCCATCGTCAAAAGCGATGTACGCCTCCCCTTCGGCGGCAGCAAACGCTCCGGCTTTGGCCGTGAACTCGCAGAACATGGCATCCATGAGTTCATGAACATCAAGACCGTTTACGTGGCTTGATTGCGTCTGGAGCCATAGCCCCCTTGGAGTTCAAGGGGGCGCGCCGACAGGCGCGGGGTTGTGGGGATGGTGAGCCGGGGCCCGCGGTTTGCGCAGCAAAGCGTGGGGTGGATGCGCGAATGCGCAGCCGCGCTGCCTACAACCAGCGTGCGCGCTTGAACAACCGGTACAGGCCCACGCACACCGCACCCACGCCGATGATCATCGCCGGATAGGCCCACGGCTTGTCCAGCTCGGGCATGTTCGTGAAGTTCATGCCGTACCAGCTGGTGATCAAGGTCGGGGCAGCCAGCAGCGCGGCCCACGCACCCAGGCGCTTGACCGTCTCGCCCTGGGCCAGGGTCACCAGCGACAGGTTCACGCTCAGGGCGGTGCCCAGCATTTCGCGCAGGGTATCGATCACATCGCTGATCCGCACCGCGTGGTCGTGCACGTCGCGCAGGTACAGCTTCACTTCGTCCGGCACCAGCTCACCCTGGTAGCGCTTGATCTGCGAGAGCATGTCCTGCAGCGGTGCGACGGCCATGCGCATCTTGTTGAGCTCGCGCTTGAGCTCGTACAGGCGGACCACCGTCTGGCGCTTGTAGTTGTCGGAGAAGATGTCCTTCTCCAGCAGTTCCAGCGTGTCACGGTAGCGCTGGGTGATCGGCAGGTAATTGTCGACCACGAAATCCAGCACCGCGTACAGACAGTACGAGGGACCCATGGTGCGCAGCAGCTCCGGCTCGCGTTCCACGCGGGCGCGCGGGGCGGCATAGGACAGCGACGCGCCGTGGCGCACCGTGACCAGGAAGCGGGGCCCGAGGAAGGCATGCGTCTCGCCGTAGCGGATCCGCTCGTCCACCATCTGCGCGGTGGTCACCACCACGAACAGCGAATTGCCGTAGGCCTCGACCTTGGGCCGCTGATGCGCGTTGCGGGCATCCTCGATGGCCAGCGAGTGCAGGCCGAATTCTTCCTGCAGTTTCAGCAGCACGCTGTCGTCGGGTTCGTACAGGCCGACCCAGACGAAGCCGTTGTCGCTGGCGATCACATCGCTGATGGCATCCAGGCTGATGTCGTGGCGCTTGCCCTGGTCATCGTAATGAACGCAGTTGATGACGCAGGCGGGGTTATCGGGTGTGACGGTATCCATGGCGGGCATCGTGCGTCAGCGGCCCGTGACGGGCAGGTCACGGCGGCCCAGTGCCCACGCCAGCGCCACGTGGATCGGCAGCAACAGCACGATCCACTGCAGGTTGTACTGCGCCTGCAGGGTCAGCCAGTGCAGCACCAGGCCCAGCAGCGACAGCCCGGCGACGGCCCACAGCGCGATGCGGAACCCTGCGCGCGGCGCGCGGCCGCGCAACAGGGTGATCGCAGCGGGAACGAGCAGCAGGCACAGCGGCGAGAGCTGCAGCAGGTTGCGGTTGGCCCAGGCGGCCTGGTGCGCGCTGAAGCCCCACAGATAGGTCAGCAGCGCGCCACCGATCCCGCAGAACAGCCAGAACGGCAGTGCGAGGCCACCGAGCAGACGACGCCGGCGGCGCAGTGCGGCCACCCCTGCGGCGGCGATCAGGCCGCACAGCAGCCACGGCCACCAGCGGCGCGGCGACTCGGTCGGTTCCGGCGCGATCCGGTGCGGCAGCAGTTCCTGTTCGGCCTGCACCAGCGGGCGACCTTCGCTGTTGCGGACCTGGCGCAGCGCATCGGCCAGCCGCATCGGCACGAACGCTTCCTGCCAGCGCGACAGCGGCTGGTCGGCGAACGGACCCAGGCCGATATCGAAGCCCAGCCACATCCATGGCGAGGGCGAGGCCAGGCGCACCGATTCACTGCGGTAGGTGTTGCCGCGCGAACGGCCGGACAGCTGCGAATGCAGGCCGCCACCGAGGGCACCATCGATCGCGTCGCGGACCATGGTGGCGCAGTTGGCGGTGTAGTAATCGTAGTGGTAACGCGCGTTTTCCGGCTTGGCGCGTTCGGCCAGCGATTCGGCCAGGGTGCGCGCCTGCACGGGCGTCAGGTCCAGCCACTGCACGCTCGCGCCGCGGCCGCTCTCCTGGTAATAGGAGAGATCCTGCCCCAGCGGCAGCGCGACCAGGTAATACATCATGTCCCCGCGCACGAAGTTGCCGATGAAATCGGACTCGCTCGGGTCGAAGTAACCGAAGTTGTACGAGGTCGCTTCGCCAGTCACCGGATCGACCACGACCAGCGCGTCATGCCCGAAGCGCTCGAAGAAGATCTCGCCCGGCTGCATGGTGACCACGCCGATGCGCGGGGCCTCGCTCGGTGCCGGTGCCTGTGCCGGGGTGGCAGTGGCAGTGGCGGGCGCGGCCTCCTGCGCGGCCAGTGCCCCGAAGGGCAGGCTGGCCATCGCAAGCAGCGACAACACGAACAACAGGCGGCACAGCGACCACCGATTCAAAGGGGGCCGCATGGCGTGGGTCAATCCTCGTTGTGGGTGTCGGGCGGCAGTACGGTCACGTGGAACGCCTGCACGCGGCGGGCATCGGCACGCGCCACCCGGAACACGAAGCGGTCCAGGGTGAGCTCGTCACCGGTTTCCGGCAGGTGCCCGATCGCCTCGGTGACCAGGCCACCGATGGTGTCGTAGTCATCGTCGGGGAAGGTGGCACCGAAGCGCTCGTTGAAATCCTCGATCGCGGTCAACGCGTCGACCACGTACTGGCCATCGGCCTGGATCGCGATCTGCGAGGTGTGGTCCTCGGCCTCGTCGTGCTCGTCGTCGATCTCGCCGACGATCTGCTCCAGCACGTCCTCGATGGTGACCAGCCCGGCGACACCGCCGTACTCGTCCACCACGATGGCCATGTGGTTGCGCGAGAGCCGGAACTCCTTCAGCAGCACGTTGAGCTTCTTGGCCTCGGGGATCAGCACCGCCGGGCGCAGCAGCTCTCGGATGTTGGCCGGCCCGTTGTCGGCCACCACGCCGCGCAGCAGGTCCTTGGCCAACAGGATGCCGAGGATGTCGTCCTTGTTGTCGCCGTGCACCGGGAAGCGCGAATGGCCGGATTCGACCACCTGCTTCATCAGTTCAAGGAAGGGGGCTTCGACCGGCAGGGAGACCATCTGCGAGCGCGAGATCATCACGTCGCCGACGGTGAGCTCGGCCACCGAAATGGCGCCTTCCATCATCCGCAGCGTGTCCGCAGCGATCAGGCCGTCTTCGTGCGCGGTGTGCAGTACCGCCACCAGCTCGTCGCGGGTGTGGGGTTCGCCGGAGAAGGCAGAGGTCAGGCGTTCGAGCCAGCTGCGCTTCTTTTCATTGTGCTCCTGCGCGGAGCTACTACTGTCGTCTTCAGACATCTCTGGAAAAAAGGCACCCGGCGTGCCGGGCGTTGGATTTAGTCTATCAGGATGCGGGCGCCTGTCAGTGCCCGGCCGGGGGCGGATTCACGCCCGGCATGGCGGGCGGGGCGGCTCCCGGGGCCGGGGTGTCTTCCTCCGCCGGCAGGTCCAGGCTGTAGGTGCAGCCGGCCAGGGTCTTGCCGGGGTGGGACTTGACCGTGGACAGGCTCAGGATCACCGATTCGATCAGGGCCTCGCCGGTACGCGGGTCGGTGACGTCGCGGCTGACCAGTTCGCGGCCGGCCATGAACTTCTCCGGGGTATCCACGCCATCCTCCAGCGCCAGGCGCTTGGCCAGCGGGCGCGGGTCGGCCAGGTCCAGGATGGCCATGATGCTGGCCCCGGCGACCGTGATGTACTCGGCGCGCTCCCCGAATACCGTGATCGGCGCGGCCAGGCGGAATTCGGTCATGAACTGGTTGGTCTGCGGCAGCGGCTGCAGGCCGTTGGCGACCGCCTTGAGCGGGTCGGCCACGACCGGGGCGACCGCGTTGTAGTCGCCCACGCTCTGGCGGCATTCGATCAGGGCGGTCAGGTCCAGCGGGGCCGCATCGGCGAACGCCGAGATGGGCAGCAGGCCCAGCAGGCCAAGGCAGGCAAGTCGCAGCGGGGTCATCAAAGCAGATCCATCAACGGAGGCGTGCAGCGCACGGATGCGGCGACGATCATAGCGGGGGAGGCCACGCGTGGCACGGCCTCACCGGCGGCGCAGCAGCCAGCGCAGCGTGGGCAGGAAGGTGACGACGGCGATCCCCGCCGCGAACAGTACCAACGCGGCGGTGCCCAGATGGATCGCCCCCGGGGCACTGGCGGTTGCCGACAGCAGCCCGCGCCCGAAGAACAGGGCGAACGACGCGGCAAGAACAAACAGCAGGGCCACCTGCACCGGCCGTGCACGGAAGGTCGATGACTGTCCCGGCGAAACGCCGTCGCGGCCGAACCAGCGATACAGCGTGCGCCAGCCCAGCGGCGCGACCAGCGCAGCCGCCAGCCCCGACCAGATCACCACGCTCAAGCCGGCCGCGCTGAGGGTCGCCTCGCCAGAACCGGCCCGCAGACGAGGCAGGATCAGGCCCGCCACCACGCAGGTCAGCATGCCTGCCACGAACACCCCGGCGGCCAGGCCGGACAGACGCCCGGCCCATGCGGCGGACAGGGGCGCGCGCTGCTGCCGCGCTGCCCACCAGCTTCGCGCAGGCGCCAACGACAGCGCTGCGATCACCGCCGACGGCCCCAGCATGCCCAGCTGCAGTGCACCCGGGTCGCGCCCGGCCGGCGTCAGTGCGGTGAGCCCCGGGGCTCCGATCGCGGCGTACAGAAGCCCGGCCCAGGACACTGCAAGCAGCACGGGGCCCAGTGCGGAACGACGCTCAGGAATCGGCATGGCGGCATACGTCCTTGTATGGCAGGGGGATCAACACAGATGGCGAGGGAGCCGCTCAGCGCTCGCCGGCGTACGGGTCGGCGATCCCGAGCTCGGCCAGGATGTCCCGTTCCAGCTGTTCCATGGCGTCGGCTTCCTTTTCGTCCTCATGGTCCCAGCCGAGCAGGTGCAGCACGCCATGCACGGTCAGGTGCGCGTAGTGGGCATTGAGCGCCTTGCCCTGTTCGTCCGCTTCGCGGGCGACCACCGGTGCGCAGATCACCAGATCACCGAGCAGCGGGAACTTCACGCCCTTGGGCAGGCCTTCGGGCAGTTCGGCCGGGAAGCTGAGTACGTTGGTCGCGTAATCCTTGCCGCGGTAATGGCGGTTCAAGGACTGGCCTTCCTTGGCATCGACCAGGCGGATCGCCAGGTCGGCCTCGCGGATGCGGCCCTTCAGGGCGGCGGCGACCCACTTGCGGAAGCTCACCGCCGAGGGCAGGCCGGCACGGGGCAGGGCGTAGCTGATCGCGACGTCCAGTCGCACGGGACCACGGGTCATGGGGTCGCTCCGGGTTGGACCTGCTGCAGATCGCGGCGGTCGTAGGCGCTGACGATGCGGGCCACCAGCGGGTGGCGGACCACGTCGCGCGCTTCGAAGAAGGTGAAGCTCACGCCCTCCACATCGCGCAGCACGTCGATCGCATCGCGCAGCCCGGATTTGACGTGCTTGGGCAGATCGGTCTGGGTGAGATCACCGGTGACCACCGCGGTGGAGCCGAAGCCCAGGCGGGTCAGGAACATCTTCATCTGCTCGACCGTGGTGTTCTGCGCTTCATCCAGGATCACGTACGCATCGTTGAGCGTGCGCCCACGCATGTAGGCCAGTGGCGCGATCTCGATGACGTTCTTCTCCAGCAGCTTGAGCACCTTTTCCACGCCCAGCATTTCATACAGCGCGTCGTACAGCGGGCGCAGGTACGGGTCGACCTTCTGGCTCAGGTCGCCGGGCAGGAAGCCCAGCTTCTCGCCGGCTTCCACCGCCGGACGGACCAGGATCAGGCGCTGCACGCGCGCTTCATTGAGCGCTTCCACCGCGCTGGCCACGGCCAGGAAGGTCTTGCCGGTACCGGCCGGGCCGATGCCGAAGTTGATGTCGTGCGTGGTGATCTGATGCAGGTAACGGGCCTGGTTGGCACCGCGGCCGCGCACGGTGCCGCGCTTGACCTTGATCGCCACTTCCTGGGCTTCGTAGGCGCGCTCGACCACATGCTCCACGTTGGCCTGGTTCAGGCGCAGGTGGATGGCATGGCTGTCGAACACCACGTCACCGGCTTCGGCGTACAGCGCCTCGATCAGGGCCTGCGCATCGGCGACCACGGCCTTGGGACCGGTCACGCGGAACACGTGGCCACGGTTGGCGATTTCCACGCCGAGTTTGAGTTCCACCTGGCGGAGATGTTCGTCGAACGGGCCGGCCATGTTGGCCAGGCGCTCGTTGTCTTCCGGGGTGAGGGTGAAGTCGCGTTGTGCGAGTGCGGTCATTGCGTCCGGCGGCCGCCGGTCCAGCCGACCGGGCCGCAAGCAGGGAAAGGGAGAACAGGGTAGCGCGGGTGTGGGGCGGCCGCTACAGCACGGGCGGAAAGCGGTTTTCCACAGGGGCTGTGCAGCGCCGGTGCAGCAACCTGTGGATAGGTGTCGCCAGCCTTACTGCGGCAAAGGGTTCGATTGCGTGGTCAAAAAAGCGTCAACGATGACCGGGCCGTGGCCCGGCCACCTTGTTCAATCCGCCGTCACCATCCGCGCGCGCAGCGAATTGCTGTACGCCTCGGTGATCACCACATCCACGAACTGGCCGACCAGGCGCGGGTGCCCCGGGAAGTTGACCGAACGCATGTTCTCGCTCTTGCCGGTCAGCTCGTTCGGGTTGCGCTTGGAGGGACCTTCCACCAGCACGGTCTGCACCGTGCCGACCATCTTTTCGGAGATGGCTGCAGCCTGCTCGTTGATCCGGGCCTGCAGGCGCGACAGGCGTGCGTGCTTTTCCGCATCGGAGGTGGTGTCTTCCAGATCGGCTGCAGGAGTGCCCGGGCGGCGCGAATAGATGAAGGAAAAGCTCTGGTCGAAGCCCACGTCCTCGATCAGCTTCATGGTCTTCTCGAACTCGGCATCGGTCTCGCCGGGGAAGCCGACGATGAAATCCGAGCTGATCGAGATGTCCGGACGCACCGCGCGCAGCTTGCGGATCTTGGATTTGAATTCCAGCGCGGTATAGCCACGCTTCATCGCCGAGAGCACGCGGTCGCTGCCGGCCTGCACCGGCAGATGCAGGAAGTTGGCCAGCTGCGGCACGTCACGGTAGGCATCGATCAGCGAATCGCTGAATTCCAGCGGGTGCGAGGTGGTGAAGCGGATCCGGCCGACCCCGTCGATCTCGGCGATGGTACGGATCAGCAGGCCCAGATCGGCGAACTCGCCATCGCCATACGGGCCGCGGTAGGCGTTGACGTTCTGGCCGAGCAGGTTGATTTCCAGCACGCCCTGGGCGGCCAGTTGCGCCACTTCCACCACCACGTCTTCGAACGGGCGGCTGACCTCGGTGCCGCGGGTGTAGGGCACCACGCAGAACGAACAGTACTTCGAGCAGCCTTCCATGATCGACACGAACGCAGAGGCACCCTCGGCACGCGGCTCGGGCAGGGCGTCGAACTTCTCGATCTCCGGGAAGCTGATGTCCACCTGCGACCTGCCCGATTCACGGCGCTGGCGGATCAGCTCCGGCAGGCGGTGCAGGGTCTGCGGGCCGAACACCAGGTCCACGTGCGGGGCACGCTTGATGATCGCCTCGCCTTCCTGCGAGGCCACGCAGCCGCCGACGCCGATGATCACGCCACGGCCGTTGTTCTTCAGCGCCTTCCAGTAGCCGAGCTGGCTGAACACCTTCTCCTGGGCCTTCTCGCGGATCGAGCAGGTGTTCATCAACAACACGTCGGCCTCGGCCGGGTCGTCGGTGAGTTCCAGCCCTTCGGAGGCGGCGAGCACGTCGGCCATCTTGGTCGAGTCGTACTCGTTCATCTGGCAACCGTGGGTCTTGATGTACAGCTTGCCGCGCACCGGACCGTTCACCTGCGGCCTGGCGCCGGGCAGGGGGAGCAGGTCGGGGCGGGGGGCGGAGCTGGGCGGAGCAGAGGCAGGCAAGGCAGAACCGGCCGAAGTCGGCGCGGTCGAAGCTGGCGTCCCGGTCATGGCGCTTATTCCAGTCGGGTGGGCGGGCGGGCAGCCGGATGGCTGCGGTGAGCAGGCCATTGTAGCCGGGTCGGGCGCCCCCCTTGGCAATCCCCGGCGAATTGGGGACACTCCCGCTCATGAAGGGGATGTTGGGGATCGCTGCGCTGGCCTTGGCTGCGCTGACCGCTATGCCGGCCAGTGCGGGCACCCTGTACAAGTGCGTCGGCAGCGACGGCATTCCCAGCTATGTGAGCAAGCGCGTGGCCGGCGCCGCCTGCAGCGTGATCAGCAGCTACCGGCCCGAGCGCGGCGCGGCGCCTCGCCGGACCCTGGCAGCGCCGCCTGCGCCGACCCCGGCGGCCCCGATCGCCAGCGCGGCGCCAGCGCCGGCCCGGGCCGATACCGCCACCGCAGCGACCGCGATCAACCCGGCCCCCGCACCGTCCCCCGTCCCGGCCACGGTGCTGACCGCGCCCTCCGCCCCGGCGCCGGCTGGCAACAAAGCTGGAAAGGTCCGCAGCGGCCAGCTGTACGCCTATATGAAAGACGGCGTGCGCCATTACACCAGCGCACGCCCGACCGGCATCGCCAGCGTTGGCCAGGTCCGCACCATCCATTACAGCTTCATCGAGCGCTGCTACGCCTGTGGCGCCAACCCGGCGGTCAACTTCGGCTCGGTGCGGCTCAACACCACTGCTTACCAGAGCGAAATCACCGCCGCCGCCCGCGAGTTCGGGGTGGAAGAGGCGGTGGTCCGCGCGATCATCCACGCCGAATCGGCCTACAACCCCACCGCGCTCAGCCGTGCCGGCGCGCAGGGCCTGATGCAGTTGATGCCGCCGACCGCGCGGCGCTTCGGCGTCAGCGATTCCTTCGATGCCTCGCAGAACATCCGCGGCGGTGTGCAGTACCTGTCCTGGCTGCTCAAGCGCTTCAACGGCGATCTCACCCTGGCGGCGGCGGGCTACAACGCCGGCGAGGGCGCGGTCGACCGCCATGGTGGCGTGCCGCCTTACAGCGAGACCCAGTATTACGTGAAGCGGGTGGCCCTGTTGGCCGACCGCTACCGCGGTGCCGTGGCCAGCCATCAATGACCCATGGCGCCGGTGGTACCTGATGCCGTACTGTCGGGGTAATGTCGTTCCGTAGTACCGCGTTGTGTGGCCGACTTCGGTTCAGCTACACTCGCGGCTGATTCAATGTGGACTGGCCCCCACCGGTCTGCTGGCAGCCTCAAGCTACCTAAATCAATATCGGAGTGCCGGATGGCCAACGATGGGGTAAACGATCCAGTCAACACTGGACGTCGGCGGTTTCTCTCAGCAACCACTGCGGTGGTCGGAGCGGTCGGCGTCGGATTTGCAGCGGTACCGTTCATCAAGTCCTGGAATCCCAGCGCCCGCGCCAAACTGGCCGGTGCCCCGGTGATTGCCGACATCAGTGCGCTCCAGGAAGGCCAGCGTCTGGTCATGGAGTGGCGTGGACAGCCGATCTGGATCGTCAAGCGCTCCAAGGCCATCCTCGACGCGCTGCACGGGCTGGACGGCCGCCTGAAGGATCCCGAGTCGGGCGAGAAAGAGCAGCAGCCCGAGTACGTGCTCAAGCAGAATCCCGAGTTCCGCTCGATCAAGGCCGAGGTCTCGGTGCTGGTCGGGCTGTGCACCCATCTGGGCTGTTCGCCGGAAATGGTCGCCGAGATCCGCCCCGAGCCCTACGACCCCCAGTGGAAGGGCGGCTACTTCTGCCCCTGCCACAAGTCGCGCTTCGACATGTCCGGTCGCGTGTTCAAGGATGTTCCGGCACCGATCAACCTGCTGGTGCCGCCGCACCATTACCAGGACGACAACACCATCATCATCGGCGTTGATCCGCAGGGGGCGGCTTGATCATGGCCAATATCCTTTCCCGCACCGCCACCGGCGTCGCCGACTGGGTCAACGCACGCGCGCCCGGGCTGATGCCGGTCTACCGCAAGCACGTCACCGAGTACTACGCGCCGAAGAACTTCAACATCTGGTACTACTTCGGCTCGCTGGCGCTGCTGATCCTGGTCAACCAGATCGTCACCGGCATCTTCCTGACGATGCACTACAAGACGAACGCGGCCGAAGCGTTCGCCTCCATCGAATACATCATGCGGGACGTGGAGTGGGGCTGGCTGATCCGCTACATGCACTCCACCGGTGCCTCGCTGTTCTTCATCGTGGTCTACCTGCACATGTTCCGCGGCCTGCTCTATGGCAGTTACCAGAAGCCGCGCGAGCTGGTCTGGATCCTCGGCATGCTGATCTACCTGGTGCTGATGGCCGAAGCCTTCATGGGCTACGTGCTGCCGTGGGGCCAGATGTCGTTCTGGGGCGCCAAGGTGATCATCTCGCTGTTCGGCGCGATCCCGGTGATCGGCACCGGCCTGACCGAATGGATCATGGGCGATTACCTGCCCAGCGACGCCACCCTCAACCGCTTCTTCGCGCTGCACGTGATCGCGCTGCCGCTGGTGCTGTTGCTGCTGGTGGTGCTGCACCTGGGCGCGCTGCACGAGGTGGGTTCCAACAACCCCGATGGCGTGGAGATCAAGAAGGGGCCGAAGGGCAACCGCTGGTCGGCCACGGCGCCTACCGACGGTATTCCGTTCCACCCGTACTACACGCTCAAGGATGCGGTCGGCGCCGGTTTCCTGCTGATCATCGCCGCCTTCATCATCTTCTTCGCGCCGGCCTTCGGCGGCCTGTTCCTGGAGCATGACAACTTCACCGAGGCCAACCGCCTGGTGACGCCCGAGCACATCAAGCCGGTCTGGTACTACACCCCGTACTACGCAATGTTGCGCGTGGTGCCCAACAAGCTCGGCGGTGTGATCGTGATGTTCTCGGCGATCGCCATCCTGTTCCTGGTGCCGTGGCTGGATCGCGCGCGGGTGAAATCCTACCGTTACCGCGGCCTGCTCTCGCGCGGTCTGCTGGGCATGTTCGCGGTGTGCTTCGTGTGGCTGGGCGTGATCGGCTCCGGCCCGGGCACGGATGCGCACGAGACCTACATCGGGCGCGTGCTGACCTTCCTGTATTTCGCCTTCTTCATCACCATGCCGCTATGGACCAAGCTGGACAGGACCAAGCCGGTACCGGACCGGGTGACCACGCATGACTGACCACTGGATTGTCCGGCTGGCCTGCGCGGCGGCCCTGATGCTCGGTGTCGCGGTGGCCGATGCCGCCGAGGGCGCCAAGACCCTGCAGGCCGGCAACGATCTGAGCGATCGTGCGTCGCTGCAGCGTGGCGCGCAGCTCTACATGAACTACTGCTCCGGCTGCCACGCGCTGAAATACCTGCGTTATTCGCGCATGGCCGCCGATCTCGGGCTGAGCGAAGAAGAGGTCATGAACAACCTCAACTTCACCGGCACCCCGGTCGGCGAGCCGATCCCGGTGACGATGCCCAAGGCGCAGGCCGAAAAATGGTTCGGCAAGATGCCGCCGGACCTGAGCTTGATCTCGCGAGTGCGGGGCAGCGACTGGGTCTACACCTACCTCAAGTCGTTCTACCTGGATCCCACGCGGCCGCTGGGCTGGAACAACACCGTGTTCCCGAATGCCTCCATGCCCAATCCGCTGTGGGAAATGCAGGGGCTGCAGCATGCCGTGCACGGCAAACCGGAGAACCCCGGCGAAGACCCGCCGGTGGTTGGCCTGAAGATCGAACAGCCCGGCAACATCGATGCTGGCCAGTACGACCAGGCGGTGCGCGACATCACCAACTTCCTGGAGTACGCCGGCGAGCCGGCCGCCCTGAAGCGCCAAAAGCTGGGCGTGTGGGTGATCCTGTTCCTGGCCCTGCTGACCTTCCTGGCCTATCTGCTCAAGAAGGAATACTGGAAGGACGTCCACTGAGCCGTCCGGCGCCTTCCTGTGTCGATCGTTCCCCACGTGGGACGATCGACCTATTGGCTTTTGTGATGTGCGGTTGCACACTCGGGTACTGTGACGACCGTCGGCAATGGGCTGGCGGCGCCGATACGACCGGCGGTTACCGGACGTTGGAGAGCCTTTGATGGCGGCGAGCGTACGCATGCGGAATACCCTGACGCTGTTTTCCTCGAACGACGATGTGCTGTGCCATCGCGTACGGCTGGTACTGGCGGCCAAGGGCGTCACTTATGACTCCGTGCCGGTCGACCCGCAGAACCCGCCCGAAGATCTCATCGATCTCAATCCGTATCACTCCGTGCCCACCCTGGTGGAGCGCGAGCTGGTGCTGTACGCGGCGTCGGTGGTCAGCGAATACCTGGACGAGCGCTATCCGCACCCGCCGCTGATGCCGGTCGATCCGCTCTCGCGGGCCCGCATCCGCCTGGCGATGCTGCGCATCGAACACGACTGGGTGCCGCAGGTGCAGGCCATCCAGCTGGGCAACAAGACCCAGGCCGAGGCCGGGCGCAAACGCCTCAAGGAACTGCTGACCAGCGCGGTGCCGCTGTTCAAGGCCAGCAAGTTCTTCCTCAACCCGGAAATGAGCCTGGCCGACTGCGCGATGGCGCCGATCATCTGGCGGCTGCAGGCACTCGACGTGCCGTTGCCGAAGGATGGCAAATCGATCGAAGACTACGGCAACCGCATTTTCCGGCACCCGGGTTTCATCCGCAGCCTGACCGAACAGGAAAAGAAACTGCGCGATCTGCCGGTCTGATCGGCGGGGGCGTGCCGCGTGCGGCACCGGTGTACTGAACGAAATCGCGGTGCCGGTACGCGCCATGGCTGACCTGCGGGTAGGCGGGCGCGTACACTTGCATCAGGCAATCCGGATCAAGAGCAGCCGAGCACGGCTCGGCTCTACCACATGACTGAAGACACTTTTCGCATGACCAGCCACCGTCCGTACCTGTTGCGGGCCTTGGTGGAATGGATCAATGACAACGACCTGACGCCGCACATTCTGGTCGACGCCGGCATGCCTGGCGTGCAGGTGCCGCAGAGCGCGGTCAAGGACGGCCGCGTCGTCCTGAACATCGCCGAGCGCGCCGTGGTGCGCCTGCATATCGACAACGACAGCGTCAGCTTCTCGGCCCGCTTCTCCGGGACCAGTTACCCGGTGCAGGTGCCGATCTCGGCCGTGCTGGCCGTCTATGCCCGCGAGACCGGGCAGGGGATGGCGCTGCCGGATGACATCCCGGGCCACGAGCCGGGTCCGGACGACGAGCTGCCGCCGGACGATTCACCGACCCCGCCGGACGACGCACCGCCCAAGCCCAGCGGTCGCCCGCATCTGCGGGTGGTCAAATAAGACACACGATGGCCGCCGCAAGGCGGCCATTTTCATTGGTAGAGCCGACCGTTGGTCGGCTGCCCTCCGCGCCCATCGACGGCAACCACCCGGTAGAGCCGACCGTTGGTCGGCCGCTCTCCGCAGACATCGAACGGCATCCGACCAACGCTCGGCGCTACCCGGCTCAGACGTCCTCGGCATCGCGCGTATCGATATCGCGCCGGATCTCGCTGATCCTCGCGGCCGACGGCCCCACGAACGTGATCAGCTGATCACCGCGCAGCACCATGCGCCCGCTGTGGCGGTCCACGCCATCGTGCGAGTACTCGAACTTGAAGGTGCGCTCCCAGCCCAGCCAGCCGTTGTCCTTGCGGCACACGCGCAGGCCAGTGGCGTGCACGCTCTGGTCCAGCCACTGCACATCGGCAGCGCGGCAGGCATTGCGGCCAAGTACGCCGGCACGTTCGGCGGCGGCGCGCGAGGAATTCCAGAAGGCGTAGGCAAACGCGCCGGCAATCATCAACAGGATCAAACTGGGCATCGGTGACTCGGCGCGGTCAGGGAGGTCGGTCCCTCCAAGATGGCGACGAATGCGGCGCGGATCAAGCCATCCGCGCGATCAGGATCAGGACGTGCGCGGTGGCGGCGGCGGGACGGGGAGCGCTGTCGTTGTCGGTGTCGGTGTCCGAGTCGGGCTCGGGCTCGCCGGCGGCGCGGGCATCGGGTTCGCATTCGGGATTGGCGGACGGGGCGGCACCACCGTGGGCGCGCGGATCGGTGCCTGGGACGCCGGGGCGGCCATCGGCGGTGCCGTCGCACCCGGAGCGGGCAGGGGCACCGGGTCCGGCGTTCCCATCGGCACCGCCGCCGGTGCGGTGGCCACCAGTTTCAGCAGTGCAGCCCAATCCTGGCGATTGAAGCTGCATTCCTCTTCGCGGCCCGGCGTGCAGCCCAGATCCACGCCATCGCCTGCAGTGGCCTTCGCTGGCGGCAGCTCGATGCGGCCGCTGCGGTCCAGCGACAGTTTGCGCAACGCCACCGTGTTCATGACATTGCCGCCGATCAGATACAGCGTCCGATCGCCGCCCATGTTGGCCGCGATCACCACTTCGCAGTGCGATTTCCAGTGCGAGACCGCGCCGCTGCCCAGCGACTGCACCAGTCCGCTGTAGCTCAGCGTCTCGCGCCGGTCGCGCAGGTAGCACAGCAGGTCGCCGGGGGCGGGTTTCTCCTGCGCCGGGTCGGTCATCCGGTACGGTCCGCTGTTCTGGTAGGCGGCGCGGATGTAGTCGATGTGTCGGGGCGAGCGGGTGAAGCCCGGCACGCTGGCGCGGGTCATCACCCAGGAGATGAAGGCCGCCGACCACGGGTTGTCCACCAGGAAGGCCCGGCAGTCGCTGTCGGTGTAGCGGGTGCCTGGCGGGGCCATGCAGCTCGATGCGCCGGGCTGGCTGCCCATTGGCGACAACGTGCCGCTCTGCCGCCAGTAGCCGACCACGCGCTGCCAGGCCACCAGGCCGTTGTCGGCCAGATGGACGTCCTCGGCTTCGGTCACGCTGAGGCTGGCGGCGCGGCCATCGCGATCGATGAAGGGCCGGTACCAGAGGCGGTGTTCGTTGCAGGCGGTCTGCACGATGGCCACGGCCAGCGGGCTCAGCCCGAAGCGCGGGGGCACATCGCAGACCTCGGCTGCAGAGGCCTGCAGCGGCAGCAGCGCGAGCAGGGGAGACAGGCAGGCGAGAAGCGGCAGGCAGCGCATGCGTGCATTCCAGGTGGGGGCAGACGCAGCCTCGCAGACCGCATCTGCCCATACCGTGAAAGCGGCATCAGCCCTGTGGGGGCGGGCCCAGTTTCAATGACAGGTCGATCGCCTGCACATGCTTGGTCAGCCCGCCGATGGAGATGCAGTCCACGCCGTCTTCGGCGATCGCGCGCAGCCCGTCCAGGCCGACACTGCCGGACACTTCCAGTGGAATCTGCCCGGCCGCGATGCGCACCGCTTCGCGCCGCGTGGCGGTATCGAAGTCATCGATCAGGATGCGGGTGCAGCCCACCGCCAGCGCCTCGCGCAGCTGGTCCAGGTCCTCGACCTCGACCACCAGCGGCAACGCCGGCCATTGCGCACGCGCCGCCAGCACCGCCGCGGTCAGCGACCCGGCCGCACGGATGTGGTTTTCCTTGAGCATCACCGTGTCGAACAGGCCCAGGCGATGGTTGTCGCCGCCGCCGCAGCGCACCGCGTATTTCTGCGCGACGCGCAGGCCGGGCAGGGTCTTGCGGGTGTCCAGGATCCGCGCGCCGGTGCCGGCAACCGCCGCGACGTACTGCGCGGTGGTGGTCGCCGTACCGGACAACGTCTGCAGGAAGTTCAGCGAGGTGCGCTCGGCGCTCACCAGGCTGCGGTTGCGGCCGTGCAGGAGGGCCAGCACGGTGCCAGCGGTGACGCGGTCGCCCTCGGCCACGCGCCACTCAATCCGGACCTCCGGATCGAGCGCCCGGTGGGTCGCGTCGAACCAAGGGCGGCCGGCAATCACTGCGTCCTGCTTGCACAGCAGGTAGGCGCTGTCGGGGCGGTCCGGGAGCAGGGCGGCGGTGACGTCACCGCTGCCGATATCCTCGGCCAGTGCACGGGCCACATCGGCGGCCACCAGGGCGGCCTCGGGGGCCGGCACGGGGAGGTGGCTCATTTTTCCGGGAAATCGGCGATCTGGGCGGTGGCGATGGCCTCTTCGGCCAGCAGCACCGGGATGCCGTCGTCCACGCGGAACACCTGCTTGCGGTCGCGGGTCAGCAGGGCCTCGCGCATCGTCTGCGCCTGCGGGCTGCCATCGGCCTTGAGCACGGCACCGCTGCCGATCGCGCGGTTGAGCGCGTCCAGGCCGGTGGCATCGAGCAGGGACAGGGGCTGGCGCGTATCGGGCGAGCACAGGAGGTCGAGCAGCTTGCGATCCATGGATTCTTCGTCTTGCGTGGAAGACGGCTAGAATACGTCTTTAAGGCAGGTGACGGCCAATGACCCTCAACCAAACCGCGCCGCTCGTCGGCATCGTCATGGGATCCCGCTCGGATTGGGAAACCATGCAGCACGCCGCCCAGAAGCTGGATTCGCTGGGCGTTCCCTATGAAGTGAAAGTGGTCTCGGCGCACCGCACGCCGGATGTGCTGTTCACCTACGCCGAGCAGGCGGGCCAGCGTGGCCTGCGCGCGATCATCGCCGGGGCCGGCGGGGCCGCACACCTGCCGGGCATGATCGCCGCCAAGACCGCCGTGCCGGTGCTGGGCGTGCCGGTGCAGTCCAAGGCCCTGAACGGCATGGATTCGCTGCTCTCGATCGTGCAGATGCCGGCCGGTATCCCGGTCGCCACCTTCGCCATCGGCAATGCCGGCGCCTCCAACGCGGCCTTGTTCGCGGCCGCCATGCTGGCCTCGGACCAGCCGGCGATCGGTGAGGCGCTGGACGCTTTCCGCGCCCGCCAGACCGAAGACGTCATGGCCCACGACGACCCGCGTCAATGACCACCAGGACCGTTGGCATTCTGGGCGGCGGTCAGCTCGCCCGCATGATGGTCCTGGCCGGTGCGCCGATGGGGCTGCGCTTCGAGCTGTTCGACCCGGCCGCCGATGCCTGTGGTGCCCAGGTGGCACCGCTGCAGGTGGCCGCGTTCGACGATGAGGCCGCTCTGGCTGCGTTCGCCGCCCGCGTGGACGTGGTGACTTTCGATTTCGAGAACGTCCCGGCGCGCAGCGCTAAGTTCCTGGCCGAGCGCGTGCCCGTGCATCCTAATCCGGATGCGCTGGCCGTGGCCCAGGATCGGCTCAGCGAGAAGACCCTGTTCCAGTCGCTGGGCATCCCACTGCCGCCCTTCGCCGATATCCGCAGCCGCGGCGAACTGGCGGCCAAGGTCGCCGAGTTCGGCATGCCCTGCATCGTCAAGACCCGCCGGCTGGGGTATGACGGCAAGGGCCAGTTCCGGATCCGCAGCGCCGCCGACATCGACGCGGCCTGGGACACCCTCGGCAGCCAGGTCGAAAAGACCGGCCTGATTCTGGAAGGTTTCGTCGCCTTTGATCGCGAGGTCAGCGTGGTGGCTGTGCGCGGACAGGATGGCGAGTTCCGCGCCTGGCCGATCACCGGCAACTGGCACGTCAATGGCGTGCTCTCGGCCAGTCTGGCCCCGGCGCAGCTGTCAGCGGCCCAGCACGAAGCGGCCATCGGCTACGCCCGTGCCCTGGCCGAGCGCCTGGACTACGTCGGCGTGTTCGCACTGGAACTGTTCTGCCGTGGTGATGAGCTGCTGGCCAACGAGATGGCGCCGCGCGTGCACAACTCCGGCCACTGGACCATCGAAGGCAGCGAAACCTCGCAGTTCGACAACCACCTGCGCGCCGTGCTCGGCCTGCCGCTGGGCGATACGCGCATGCTGGGTCATGCCTGCATGCTCAACTGGGTCGGCCAGATGCCCGATGCCAACGCCGTGCTCGGCCAGGCCGGTGGCCATTGGCACGACTACGGCAAGCAGGCGCGGGACGGCCGCAAGGTCGGCCATGCCACATTGCGTGATGACGATGCGGCGGCGCTGGCCGGCGCATTGGAACGCGTGGGTGGGCAGCTTGATCGCGGCGAACAGGTTGCGCCGGTGATCCAGAGCCTGCGCGGCTGATCCTTCGGCGCGATTGAGCTCGCGGTAGTGCCGGGCAGTGGCCGGCACTCCCTGCCCAGGGGCGCGACCTCAATCGCGCAATTGCGCGGTGACGAAGTCCCAGTTCACCAGCTTCCAGAACGCCTCCAGATAGCGCGCGCGCTCATTCTGGTAGTCGGTGTAATACGCGTGTTCCCACACATCGCAGGCCAGCAGCGGAGTGCTCTCGCCGGTCAGCGGCGTGCCCGCATTGCGCGTGACCTGGATCGCCAGTGCGCCATTGGGGTGCTGCACCAGCCACACCCAGCCCGAGCCGAACAGACTCAGCGCGGCGCGGTCGAAGGCCTCACGCAGGCGCTTGGCATCGCCGAAATGACGGGTCACCAGTTCGCCCAGCCGACCCTGCGGATCGCCACCGGCGCGCGGGTGCAGGCATTGGAAATAGAACTGGTGGTTCCAGGCCTGGGCGGCCGCATCGAACAGGCTGCCCTGGGTCTGGCGGACGATCTCCTCCAGCGGCAGCTCGGCCAGCTCCGTGCCTTCGATACGGGCGTTCACTGCCTCCAGATAAGCCCGGAAGTGCCGCCCGTGGTGCAGGTCGAGCGTCTCCGCCGACAGGTGGGGTTGCAGAGCGGCGCGGTCATAAGGAAGGCGAGGCAGTTCTAGAGGCATGGGCACGGCAGATTGGGAGGGAAAAGCGCCGATCCATGGCGGATCGTCATCAGTGTGGCCGATGGCAGGGTGCCCACCACGCGAAGGTAGGGCATACAATGGCGGTCAGGGAAGTCTATCCGACCGGTGAGGCCGGGTTGTCCCATTGGAGGGAGAGTCGTTGTGGCGGTGATGCAGCAGATCCAGTCCGAAGTCGAACGTTACCCCCTCGTGTTGTTCATGAAGGGCACTCCGCAATATCCCATGTGCGGCTTTTCCAGCCGTGCCATCCAGGCGTTGATGGCCGCCGGCGCGATCGCGCTGCGCACGGTCAACGTGCTGGAAGAACCCGAGATCCGCGCCAACCTGCCGCGTTTCTCCAACCTGCCGACCTTCCCGCAGCTGTTCATCCACGGCGAGCTGATCGGCGGCTGCGACATCGTGCTGGAGCTGTTCGAATCCGGCGAGCTCAAGCGCATCGTCGAAGAGGCCTCCCAGCCGTGAGTGCGGTCCCGTCCGTGGTGGTCGGGACCGGATCGCTCGCCGATCGCGTCATTCTTATCGCCGGCGCCGGGGGAGGCTTCGGCACCGCCGCGGCCGTCGCCTGCGCGCAGGCCGGGGCAACCGTGGTCCTGCTGGGGCGCAAACCCCGCCGCCTGGATCGCGTCTATGCCGCCGTCGAAGCAGCCGGCCCCGAGCCGCTGCTGTATCCGCTGGATCTGGAAGGCGCCACCCCGGACGACTACGCCACGCTGGCCGAGCGCCTGCAATCCGAACTCGGCCATCTGGACGGGGTGCTCTACTGCGCGGCCGATTTCGCCGGGCTGACCCCGTTCGAGCTGGCCGACCCGGCTGCCTTCGCCCGCGCCATCCACGTGAACCTGACCGCGCCGGCCTGGCTGGCCCAGGCCTGCCTGCCGCTGCTGCGCCAGAGCGACGATGCCGCCCTGGTGTTCACCGTGGATGATCCCGCGCGGGTAGGGCAGGCCTACTGGGGCGGCTACGGCGCCGCCCAGCACGGCCTGCGCGGCCTGATCGCTTCCCTGCATGATGAACTGGGTCGCAGCCCGGTCCGGGTCAGTGGCCTGCAGCCGGGCCCGATGCGTACGGCGCTGCGCGCCCGTGCTTTTTCCTTGGATGAAGACCGCACCGCCCGTGACCCGGCCGACTGCGCCGCCGCGGCGGTCCTGCTGCTGTCTGCTGCCGGCAGCGCGTATCGCGGCCAGATTCTCGACGCCTGACGGCGCCGAAGGCGTCAACGCCTCTCTATGGGAAGTGCCGGCCACTGGCCGGCGAGCCGAACAATGCCGGGGTAGTGCCGCCGCTGGCCGCTCCCCCAGCCAACCCGCGGAAAAACCGTCTCGATACCGCCGAAGGCCCCAATGGCGTGCATTCAGCCGGTCATAAACAGATGTGAAGATGGCGTCACGATCCCGTTGTGATGGCGTGTGTTTTGTCTCCAAACCGTCACAATCCAAGGCTATCGTGTTAATCTAGTGTTAACCGTTGCGGCTGAAACCAGCTCGCGGCTAGGGAACCCAGATAAAAGTCCAGTCAGCCGCCAGCAAGGCTGCTTGGGCGCGTTTTTTTCTCCGCCATCGCCAATCTCGCATCGAGGCTACTCCCCAATGACCCACTCCCGTTGTCTCCGGATGTCCAAGCTGACGCTTGGTCTCGTGGCTGCACTTGCCGCCGCTCCCGCCTTCGCCCAGAGCACCTCTGCCGGTGTCGGCGGTCAGGTTACGAGCGCTGCAGGCGCGCCTGTCGCTGGTGCCGAAGTCACCATCACGCACACCGAGTCGGGCACGGTCAGCCGTGCGACCACCGATGCGTCGGGTCGTTACAACGCGCGCGGCCTGCGCGTGGGTGGTCCGTACACGATCACCATCAACAAGCCCGGTGCTGGCACCAAGACCGAAGACGGCGTCTACCTCGGCGTCAGCCAGTCGGCAACGGTCAACGCTACGCTCACCGGTGACTTGGCAGCGACCAATCTGGAAGCTGTCCAGGTTACGGCCGTCGCTGCCGGCTCTGAAGTGTTCAGTGCAACCAAGATGGGGGCCGGTACGAACATCAGCCGTCAGACGATCGATGCACTGCCCTCGGCCGGCGGCAACATTCAGGATTACGTCCGCCTGGATCCGCGCATTGCGCAGACCAACAAGGCTGACGGTCAGATTTCCGTTGGTGGTCAGAACCCGAAGTACAACGCGATCCGCGTTGACGGTGTGTCGATCAGCGACACCTTCGGCCTGGAAGACAACGGTATGCCGACCCGTCGCCAGCCAGTTGCCATGGATGCGCTGGAAGCGATCAATGTCGATCTTTCCAGCTACGACGTTACCATCGCCGGTGCCACCGGTGCGGTGATCGATGCGGTGACGAAGTCCGGTACGAACGAGTTCCATGGTTCGGTCTACGGCTCCTACCGTGATGGCGATTGGTTCGGCAAAGATCCCGCCGGTTACAAATTCGACGGCTTCGACAGCGAGCGCACCTACGGCATGACCCTGGGCGGTCCACTGGTCAAGGACAAGCTGTTCTTCTTCGCCAACTACGAAAAGCAGGAATGGAAGTCTCCGGGCGCAAGCGTGGCCGACAGTGCGCTGGGTAACGGCACGATCAGCCAGGCTCAGATCAATGAAGCCACCCGTCTGGCCAGCAGCCTGTACGGTATTGATGCAGGCAGCGTTGGCGACGTCGATGGCAGCACCGACCTGGAAGAGTATGCGGTCAAGCTGGACTGGAACATCACCGACAATCATCGTGCCAGCTTCCGCTACAGCAAAGTTGAGCAGAACCAGGCGCGAACCCCGACCACCGGCGGTTCCATCGTCAACCTGAGCTCATCCTTCTTCCAGCAGCAGAAGACGATCGAAAACTATGTCGCCCAGGTCTTCAGTGACTGGACCGACACCTTCTCGACTGAGTTGAAGGCGTCGTATCGCGACTATACGTCGGCGCGCCTCATGCCGGGCGACAAGATCGCCACCACCAAGATTTTCTTTGGCGGTAACGTGGATTCACCGACCGGTGAGTACATCATGTTCGGGCCGGATCCGAGCACCCCGGGCAACCTGCTGCAGACCAAGACTTGGAACGGTTACGCTTCGGGCGTGCTGACTTTGGGCGACCATGATGTCAAGTTCGGTGCGGACTTCAGCAGCAACGATGTGTACAACATGTTCGTCCAGAACCTGTACGGTTCGTACGAGTTCTTCGGCCTGGACAACTACGCTGATGGCAACTGGAGCAACTATGTCCAGCACCTTCCGCAGCCGGGCCTGAGCGATGACACCATCGCCGCTAGCTTCAAGTACCGTGAGCTTGGTCTGTTCGCGCAGGACACCTGGTATGTCAACAACAACCTTACGCTGACGTATGGCGTTCGCGCCGACAAGCCGACCGTCAGTGGTCGTCCGACCCTGAACTCGGCTGCCCTGGCCTCGTTCGGTCTGGACAACAGCTACGTCAATGGCAAGGACAAGTGGCTGGTTCAGCCGCGCTTCGGCTTCAATTACACCTTCGATACGGACCGTCCGACGCAGCTGCGCGGCGGCGTGGGCCTGTTCCGTGGCGCATCGCCGCAGGTGTGGTTCGGTAATGCATTCAGCACCACCGGTCTCAACTACCTGCGCTATACGGGCGAGCAGGGCGGCACGATCAACTCGGACAACTGGGCATATGAGCCGATCGTGGCTGACCAGGTCCGTCCGTCCGTGGGCACGCCGGAAACCAACGTTACTTACGTAAGCCCGGACTTTGAGCAGCCCTCGGTGTGGAAGGCCAACCTCGCGCTGGATCATGAGTTGCCGTGGTATGGCCTGGTGGCATCGGCCGAGCTGCTGGTGACCAAGGTGAAGAGCGACCTGTTCTATCGCAGCATCAACATCGGCGAGTCCACCTTCAAGGGTCAGGACGGTCGTGACATGTACTACGACCCGTCGCGTATCGGCCGCTCGTGGACCACTGGTAGCAACCGTTACAACCGTGATCGCAACTTCGGCAATGTGTACGTGTTGGAAAACACCGACAAGGGCCGCAGCAGCCAGTTCACGGTCTCGTTGGCCAAGCCCTTCTCGCCGGAAAGTGATTGGAGTTGGAATGTGGGTTATACCTACACCGATTCCAGCATGGTCAGTGACATGACCAGCTCCACGGCCAGTTCGACGTGGAACTACAACTACATCTTCAATGCCAACGAGGAAACGATCGGTACATCGCGTTACCAGATCCGCAACCGCGTCAGCAGCAGCATCAACTGGAGCCACAAGTTCTTCGGCGATTACAAGACCAGCGTAGGCATGTTCTATGAAGGTCGTAACGGCCGTCCGTTCAGCTATGTGTACTCGAACGATGCTAATGGCGAAGGCCGCAGCGGTAACGACCTGTTCTATGTGCCTGCAGGCCCGGGCGATGTGCTGTTCGGTACCCTGAGTGCAACGGGTCAGTTCACCGCCAACCCGACGATGGAAAAGTCGTTCTTCGAGTGGCTGTCCGCCAACCCGGATCTGGCCCGTTATGCTGGCCAGGCGGCTCCGCGTAATTCCGGCCGCTCGTCCTGGGTGAACAGCTTCGATTTGCGCATCAGCCAGGAACTGCCGGGCTTCTTCAAGGGCCACAAGTCCGAGATCTGGCTGGATGTGATGAATATCGGCAACCTGATCAACAAGGATTGGGGCCATATTGAAGATTACGGCTTCTTCGCGAACCGTCGCGTCCTGACGGCTGCGGGCATGTATGACGGCAAGTATGTCTACAGCAACTTCAATCCGAACAATGTCGAGCGTCCGACTGTTGCCAATGGCAGCAACGGCAACGGCAATACCGGTGTGTCGCAGTGGTCGATGCAGCTGGGCTTCCGCTACAAGTTCTAATGAAGTGATGTAGCACCGCTGTACGCGGAACGGCCAGGGCAACCTGGCCGTTCTGCTGTCCGGGATCCGGCCGTGCCAGCGCGGGCGCCATGACGTGGCGCTTGCTGAACCCAGGCGATAGGCCTATGATCAACCGGTTGCGCGAAAAAACTGCAACCGCGGCAGCCCCAGAAGCGGCTGCCGGGCACCACACATCAAACGGTCGGGTTTCCCGGCCGTTTTGCTTTTTAAGGGGGCAGCGGTACAGTCGGTAACCTTGAGGAAAGCGAAAAAGATGGACATGACGATCAACGAAAAGCCGGCGCGGACGCTGCCGGTGCAGGACGCGCGGATCTACCCGCGCGGTGGGCTGGATGTGCTGTCGCGCGCTGAAGTGGCGCGCCTGCGCGATGCCTCCGGTGGCGGCATGCACGAGTTGCTGCGCCGCTGCGCGCTGGCCGTGCTGACCAGCGGCAGCGCCTCCGACGATCCGCGTGCGGCGCGCGATCTGTATCCCGATTTCGATATCCAGGTGGCCCAGCAGGACCGCGGCGTGCGCATCGACCTGGTCAATGCGCCGGCGATGGCGTTCGTGGATGGCGAGATCATCCGCGGCGTGGCCGAGCTGCTGTTCGCGGTGGTCCGCGACCTGGCCTACATGGCCATCGAGATGGGCCCGGCCTATGCGGCCGAACTGGAGTCCTCCGAGGGCATCACCAACGCGGTGTTCGGGCTGCTGCGCAACGCGCGCATCCTCAACCCGGGTGACCCGAATCTGGTCGTCTGCTGGGGCGGTCACTCGATCGGTCGCGATGAGTATCTGTACACCAAGCAGGTCGGCTACGAGCTGGGCCTGCGCGGGCTGGACATCTGCACCGGCTGCGGCCCGGGTGCGATGAAGGGCCCGATGAAGGGCGCCACCATCGCCCACGCCAAGCAGCGCAAGACCACCACGCGCTACATCGGCCTGACCGAGCCGGGCATCATCGCCGCGGAGTCGCCGAACCCGATCGTGAACCATCTGGTGATCATGCCGGACATCGAGAAGCGTCTCGAAGCGTTCGTGCGTATCGGCCACGGCATCATCGTGTTCGCCGGCGGCGTCGGCACCGCCGAGGAGATCCTGTACCTGCTGGGCATCCTGCTGCGCGACGAGAACAAGGACCTGCCGTTCCCGCTGATCCTGACCGGCCCGACCGTGGCCGCGCCGTACTTCGAGCAGATCGACCGCTTCATCCGCCTCACCCTGGGTGAAGAGGCCGCCAGCCGCTACGAGATCATCATCGGCGACCCGGTCAACGTGGCCCGCAAGATGGCCCAGGGCATCAAGCGCGTGCGTGAGCACCGCCTGGCGCAGAAGGATTCGTTCTTCTTCAACTGGTCGATCGAGATTCCGTGGGAATACCAGCAGCCGTTCGTGCCGACCCACGAGGCGATGGCCGCGCTGGACCTGCACCACGGCCGCCCGCCGCATGCGCTGGCCGCGGACCTGCGTCGCGCGTTCTCCGGCATCGTGGCCGGCAACGTGAAGGAGGACGGCATGCGCCGCATCGAGCAGTTCGGTCCGTTCGAGATCCATGGCGATGCGGACATGATGCAGGCTCTGGACGAGCTGCTGCGCGCCTTTGTCGAGCAGCGCCGCATGAAGATCTCGGGCGAGTATCAGCCCTGCTACAAGGTCATGGCCTGAGGCCCTGACCGGGCCGCGGCGGGCAGGGGGCTCGCCGCGGGTCTGGATCTGCGTCAAGTGATTGACGCCTGTCGCCTCCGGGCGACCGTTCGTCCTGCCGCCGCTTGCTGATCGGCGGCGGGACGTTCATCTTCTGTGTCATCAACGCTGGGGAGCGTTTCATGTCATTGCGCCGGTCCAACGGCTTCACACTGATCGAGTTGATGGTCACCGTCGCGGTGCTCGCCATCCTGGCAGTGATTGCGTTTCCGAGTTTCCAGGGCGTCCTGCGCTCGAACCGTGCGGCCACCACCACCAACGAGCTGGTGGCGTCACTGGCGCTGGCGCGCAGCGAAGCGCTGAAGAACACCCATGGCGCCGGCGTGTGCGCTTCCACCGAAGGCACCGAGTGCAATGGCGACAGCTGGGGCGACGGCTGGATGGTCTGGTCCGATGCCGACGGCAGTGGCAGCTTCGATGCGGGCGAACCGGTGCTGCGGTACTCGGCCGGCTCGACCAAGATGCTGGGCAGCAACGACAACCTGATCGTGGCCTTTGATGGCCGCGGTCGCAACCGCGCCGCTGCGGCGCTGGACATCACCCTCAAGCCTGATGAATGCGGCGACCAGGCCCTGCAGCGCACGCTGCGGCTGTCGGCGGTCGGGCAGGTACGTGTGGAACGGGAGAGTTGCAAGTGACGGCACGACATCTTGGCGCGCGGCGCGCACGGCAGGGCGGCTTCACCATGATCGAGGTACTGATCGCCATCGTGGTGATGAGCATCGGCCTGCTCGGTTTCGCGCTGCTGCAGACGATGAACGTGCGGTTCGTGCAGAGCGCGAATTTCCGCACCCAGGCGACCAATCTCAGCTACGAGCTGCTGGACCAGATCCGGATCAATCGCCTCAACGCCGGGACGTATGTCGGCACCTATACGGCGACGACCAAGGCTGCCGATTGCGTTTCGCCCACCGGGGCGGACATCACCAAGGATACGTACATGACGGACTGGCGTTGCCGGTTGGGCAAGGCGCTCGGCGATGAGGCCAGCGCCAGTGTCACCCGCGACGGCGATGCGATCACGGTCAATGTGAGCTGGGGCGATGAGCGCTGGCTGGACACCGCCGATACCACCTTCTCGGCGAGGACCCGCCTGTGAGGCGCGCCCCTGCTGTCCATCGCACCAGCGCGGGTCTGTCGCTGATCGAATTGATGATCGCCATGGTCATCGGTCTGGTCCTGCTGCTGGGCTTGATGCAGGTGTTCGCCGCGTCCCGCACCGCCTCGCGCCTGTCTGAAGGCCTGGCCCGCGTGCAGGAAAACGGGCGCTTCGCCGTGGATTTCCTGCAGCGCGATCTGCGCATGGCCGGTCACTTCGGGTGCGTGAACGATCAGAGCCACAACATCAAGAGTCCTGGTTCGCTGCATACCACGTTCACTGCCGGTGCCCACCCCGCGCTGGACTTCATGCAGTCGATCCAGGGGTACGAGGCGGAAGATACCAAGCCCGGAGACCCGGTGACGCTGAGTGCCACGCCGGCGACGGGTGGGCTGGAGTACACCCCGGCATTGCCGACTGAGTATGCGTCCGCGCTGACCAATCGTGTTGATGGCAGCGACATCGTCGCATTGCGCTTCCTCGTGCCCGATGGTGTGCCGGTGACCAGCATCGGCGGCACGGATGACAAGCCCACCTTCTCCTTCGATACCAGCCGCTGGGCGGTGCTGCAGAGCGGAGTGCCCACGCCCGGCCTGTTCGGCGTGGCCGACTGCGTCTCGGCCACGGTCTTCCAGGCCAGTGCCGTCAGCAGTACCGCCGGTACGGTGCGTTTCGACACGGCGCCGAACAACAGCACCAGCTTCGCCACCCTGTATACCGCCGGCCAGTCGGTGCTCTACCGCGCCGAGAGCGTGGTCTATTACATCGGATACGACGCGACGAACAAGCAGAGTTCGCTGTATCGGGTGCGTTTCGACGCGGCCCCGGGTGGTGCGCTGACTGCCAGCGCCCCTGAAGCCCTCGTCGAGGGTGTGCGCAACATGCAACTGCTGTACGGCCAGGATCACAAATTGAGCGCGACCGGCGCGCCCAGTGGGTTCATCGACCGTCAGGGCACCGCCGCGGACGTGGAAGCGTCACTCAGCCCTGCCGATGCGGCATGGCGACGGGTCGGCGCGGTGCAGTTGGGGCTGGTGCTGGAAAGCCCCGATCCGTCCGCGGCAGCGCAGGCCAATGACGCTGCCGCACTGACCGCCTTGGGCGTGACCTTCACCGCGCCGAAGGACGGCCGGTTCCGCACGGTCTACCAGACCACGATCGCGGTGCGTAACCGCCTCTACGGCAACTGAGGTGCTCATGGCCATGCGTCGTAAACCCTTCACTGCACCTCGCCGCCAGCACGGGGCCGTGCTGTATGTCGCCCTGATCATCCTGATCCTGCTCGCCCTGCTGGGCGTGGCAGGCATGCAGGTGACCGGCATGCAGGAGCGCATGGCCGCCAACTACCTGCGCACCAACCTGGCCTTCCAGAATGCCGAGGCGGATGCGCGCTCGACGGAGAGCACGATCGCGGCAACGCTGGCCGGGGGCAAGACCTACAGCGCCAACCAGGAAGAGTGCAGCCCGATTTTCGATCCGCTGACCTGGGCCGACGGGACGAGCGCGGCCAAGGCGACCTATACACGGCGGATGGACAAGTGCTTCACGGCCGGTGGCAGTGTCGTCGAGGGCCAGCCCGAGAACGAAGACACCGGCAATATCTACCAGATCACGGCCCTGGCCAGTGATGACCCGAACAACCCCTCGGCCAGTGCGGTCGTCGACACGATCTACATCCCATGACCTCTGATCGCTTCCACCTCAGCAAGCGCGCCGTCACCTGGCTGCGTATCGGTTTCGGTGTCCTTGTGCTGGGCTTCCTGCTCAGCCGCGTGGTGCCCCTGCGTGCCGCGCTCGGCGACTACGATCTCGCCCAGGAACCGCTGTACACCAAGCAGAGTCAGCCGCCGCTGATGATGATGGTGATGTCGCGCGATGAGCAGCTGTTCAACAAGGCCTACAGCGATTACAGCGATCTGGACGGCGACAAGATCATCGATACGACGTACCAGAACAATTTCTCGTACTCGGGCTATTTCGACTCGAACCTCTGCTACGCCTACGCCAGCGGCGTATTCAAAGCGTCGGGGGAAGCGACTGGCGTCAAAAGGCACGAGTGCAGTGGTGCATGGTCGGGGAACTTCCTCAACTGGGTGACGATGAGCCGTCTGGACGTGATGCGCTACGTGCTTTACGGCGGCCAGCGTTCGACGGACGATGCCAACAAGACGGTGATCGAGCGCGCTCAGATCCCCAACGATCTGCACGCGTGGGTCAAGGTCTACACCGGCGATGACATCAGCAAGTTCACGCCACTCAGTGGACAGGTCTCGTTCTGCAACGCCACCATCGCTGCGGGTGGCCTGCCGCTCATGCGTGTAGCTGCCGGCGTCTTTACAGAGTGGGCTTCCACCGCCTCATACCAGTGTGGTTTCAACCGCGGTGGGGAAGAGGCGGCCGATTCGCCCAAGGCAAAGCCAACCGACTACACCGTACGCGTGGAAGTATGTGATCCCGCCAAGGATGCGCACCGCGAGAGCTTCTGCCGCAAGTACAACGATGGCACCACCGATCATTACAAGCCCAGTGGTCTGCTGCAGACCTATGGCGAAAGCGGCCGCCTGCGTTTCGGTCTGGTCACGGGCACGTATTCCAGCCCCCGGGACGGCGGTGTGCTGCGCAAGAACATCGGCAAGATCGCCGGCAACGGCAGCAAGCTCTGCGACACCGGCGACGAGATCAATCTCGCCACCGGGCAGCTGTGCCTGAAGAAGGACAGCGGCACGGAAGGGATCATCAACACGATCTCCAACTTCCGCATTGACCAGTGGAACTGGAGCAACAACTGGAACGACTGCAACGACTACAGCATTCTCAACCGGCAGGGCTTCGGCGACCGCGGCAATCTGCTGGATCCTGGTGCGTCGGGCGACAAGGCCAAGAAGTGCAGTGCCTGGGGTAACCCGCTGGCGGAAATGTATGCCGAGGCGTTGCGCTATGTGGGTGCGGAGGCCAAGGTCTACAGCGACCTCGGCGATCTGCCGGGACTGCCGACCGGCGTCACCTGGAAAGATCCGTATCGTGATCCGGCTGAAGGTGGCAATTCCTACTGCGCCACCTGCAATATTCTGGTGATGTCCTCCGGCCTGCCGTCGTTCGACAGCGACAACATCGGCTCGGTGGGCAGTCTCGCATCGGCGGTGTCGGCAACCGATGCCCTTGGTGCAGCGGAAGGCATCCACGGCAAGAGCTTCATGGCGGGCCGGACCGGCGAGACGCAGCGCTATGCCTCGATCAATACCCATGAAGACATCTGCCAGGCGCTGACCGTCAACAAGCTGAGCCTGGTCCGTGGCATCTGCCCGGACATCCCGTCCACCGAGGGCAGCTACCTGATGGCGGGCCTGGCCAAGGCCGCCGCGGAGACGGATCTGCGCCCGGGCTTGAAGGGCAAGCCGTTGGATTACAAGGTCACCGCGACCACCTATACCGTCGCCATGGCCGAGAATCTTCCCCGATTCGACATCAGCGTGGCCGGCGGCACCATTTCGCTCTCGCCACTTTGCCAGGCGAACAATGCCGAGGGGGCAAAGGCTAACTCTACGGGGTGGCGCAGCTGCTTCCTTGGTGCGGTTGGTATTGGCACCAAGCAGGCGACCGTCGCGCCCAAGCATGTGTATGGTCGTCCCTACCGTGCCGACGGCCAGTCCGGCAGTTTCTCGCTGGTCTGGGAAGATTCGCTGTGGGGCAACGATCATGACAATGATGTCGTGACCATGATGAGTTACTGCGTTGGCCGTGCCTGCGAGGACAAGGCCGGCATTGCCGATATGTGCTGGCGTTCCACTGACAATGCGGTGTGCAAGAACCAGCTGTTGAATGCCACCATCGGTCCCGATGAAGTGCTGGTCCGCCTGGAGAACCTGTCGGCGTACGCCGGCAACGCGATGCTGACCGGCTACACCATCGTCGGTTCCAATGCTGCCAGCAACGTGCAGCGCCTGCTGCTGCGTCCCGGCAACAAGAACGGCTCCATACTCTCCAGCCAGGCGAATCCGCCTGGGGAATGGGCAACGCCGTCCGTGGTCCGTTACAAGCTCAGTGGGTCCCAAGCCAACCAGCTGGAAAGTCCGCTCTGGTACGCCGCCAAATACGGTGTGCCCAGTGGAAAGTGGGACACCAAGGAAGCCGGCGTGCCGGACAACTACTTCCTGGCACGCAATCCGGCCAAGCTGAAGGCCGCCTTGGAGGCCATCTTCGAGAGCGCGGCCGAAGGCGATGCGCCCGTGGGAGGCGGCGGTTCCGGCGCCCGCATCAGCGCGGGGTCGTTCACGGTATCGGCCAGCTACAAGGTACCCTCGGGCACGAACGACTGGACCGGCGACGTCGTCGCCACCCAGCTGAACAATCTCGGTGGCGACGAGAAGGTGCTGTGGCGCGCATCGACCAAGATGAGCTCCAGCGGTCGCAACATCGTCATGGCCACCGCACCGACCGCCGTCAATGCCCGTGGTCAGCTGGTGCCGGTGGCGGCCGCGCCGTTCGAGGCGAACAATATCCCCGGGGCGGATCGCGCCGCCCAGCTGGGCAACATGGGCTTCAGCAGTTCGGTACCCAACTGGTTCGGCTCGCATACCGTGGCTGATCTGGTGAACTACCTGAAGGGTGCGGCGGTCAGTGGCTTCCGGTCGCGAGGGGCGATTCTTGGCGACATCGTGAATTCCACCACCGAGATCGTGTCCACAGCCAATAATTTCGGGTACGGCTCCTGGACCACGTCGCCTGAATGGAAAGCGACGCTCGGCAGCCGATACACCGCCTATCTCGCCGCCAAGAAGGCCAGTGGTGGCCCACCGACGATGCTGTATGTCGGTGCCAACGACGGCATGCTGCACGGCTTCGATGCGTCCACAGGGGCCGCAGCGGGCAGCGAGGTGATGGCGTTCATTCCGTCCTCCTCGCTGCAGCACATGGCTGAACTGGCCAATCCCAGCTACGCGCATCGATACTACGTCGATGGCCCACTGACCTCTTCGGATGTCTACTACGGTGATGCCTGGCACACCGTGCTGGTGGGCTCGACTGGCGCAGGTGGTGCCAATCGCGCCCCGAATGCGGTGGCCGCAGGCAATGGCTCGATGTTCGCCTTGAACGTGAGCAACCCGACCGGCTTCACCAAGGATGACGTGCTGTGGGAGATCTCCGGCAAGACCGATTCGGACATGGGCTTTGCGCTGGGCAAGCCGGTGATCGTGCCGGTCAGTGGTGGCGATGCGAATACCGCACCGCGCTTCGTGGCGCTCTTTGGCAACGGCATCAATGCCTCCAGTGGCAAGCCGGTCCTGTTCGTGGTGGACATCCAGACCGGTGAGGTGATCAGTCGGCTTTCTCCCAGTGGTGGTGGCTACGCCTTGCGCAATGGCTTGATGAACATCGCTGCCGTGGCGGCGGACAACAGCAGCCGCATTGTCGATACGGTCTATGGCGGCGACATGCAGGGCAATCTCTGGAAATTCGATCTGCGCGATCCAGATCCGGCCAGGTGGGCCGTCGCCTATGGTGGCGCGCCGTTGTTCACTGCCACCCGCAACGGCGTGACCCAGCCGATCACCGGCGGCTTCGAGGTGACCCGGGCGACCGGTCGCGGCTTCAACATCGTGTTCGGTACAGGCCAGTACTTCGCCAGCGACGACAATGCCGTCAGTTCGAGTTCTCCGATCCAGTCGATTTACAGCGTCTGGGACAACCTCGCCACCACCGTGGGGGGGCGGGGCGATCTGGTCGGCCAGCAGATCTCCGAGGCAAATGATGGCTATCGCTATGTCAGTGGCAACGCGGTCAGCTACGTGAGCAAGCGCGGCTGGTATATCGACCTGACCGTCGGAGGCGTAGTGGATGGAGAGCGATTCATCGGCAACCCACGCGTCCAGAGCGGTTCGGTGATCTTCAACACGTATGTACCCGGCCAGGCAGTCTGCGGCGGCGGTGGCGGCATCAACTGGCGTTATTCAGTGGAACTGCTGACGGGCGCCGGCGCCCTGGGTGGGCTGAGTGACACGCCAGGCGGCGATCCGCTCTGCACGGGTAACTGCGCCGGCGCCAAGCTGACCAGTGGCGGCAAGGAACTCACCGGGCCGCCGATGACGGACAACTTCATCGGTGTTCCTGATAACAAGAGCAACATCTGCAAGGCCGGCGAGAAGGATTGCACGCTGGACGAGCAGCTGAAGAACGACATCTGTACCTACGTGCTGCGCACGGGCAGTGCCGACCCGCTGTACATGCCGCGTCCCTGCGGACGCCAGTCCTGGCGACAGGTGCGCTGATGACCTTCATGACGAGAGCCTCCATGCAGACCGCCTTCCGCCGCCGTGTCGCCGGTTTCACCCTGATCGAGCTGATGATCACGGTGGCCGTGGTGGCCATCCTCGCCACCATTGCCATGCCGGCCTATCAGGACTCGGTGCGGAAATCCCGGCGCGCCCAGGCCAAGGCCGATCTGGTGGAGCTGGCCCAGAACCTGGAGCGTTACCACACGGTCCAGAACACGTACGCCACCGCCAAACTGCAGTTCACCCAGTCGCCGCGCGAAGGCACCGCGCATTACACCCTGTCTTTCGACAAGGATCCCACGGCGAGCACGTTCGGCATCCAGGCCGTCCCGGTGGCCGGCGGAAGCCAGGCCAAGGACACGTGCGGCACGCTGGCGCTGGATCAGGCGGGGCGCAAGAAGCCCACCGAGAAGACCGTTTCTGGCTGCTGGTAACGTTGCCCCGTCGCCGGTTGTGCCGGAGCGCTTGCATCCCCCTGCCGATGCTGGCTAGAATGCGCACCCCGCCCGAATAGCTCAGCCGGTTAGAGCACTTGACTGTTAATCAGGGGGTCGTTGGTTCGAGTCCAACTTCGGGCGCCAGATCTGCAGAAGCCGCGAGCAATCGCGGCTTTTGTTTTTTGCGTTTCCGCCCCACGGGCGATGACCGCCTCAGCAGGCCACGGGACGGCGCGGACGCTCGCTGCGGATGCGGCCGGAAAGGCTGACTACCACCTTGCCCTGGGAGGCGCCGTCCAGGCAGAAGGTGACCGACTGGTTGCTGCCATTGAGCCGCCCATCCGGCCGGAACTGGATGCGGGGCTTGGCCTGGCTGCCCCAGGCGCTCAGCCTGGAGCGGGCGTGCTGCTGCACCAGCAGGGGGCCTGCGGGCGGAGGCTCGCCAGAGGACGGCGTTGCGGGGGCAAAGAGCATCCAGCCCCGGCTCCAGTCCCGGCCGCACGTCACGCCATCGTCCGTAGGGCAGACCGCGATCCGGCGGCGTTCGGTGATCGCCGTGTTGCGCGCGGTCGCCAACGCCGAGGCCAGCTGCATGCGCAGGCTGTCGGCCTGCAGCCGGTCCCGGGTCTGCTGCAGGGCGGGCAGCGCCATACCGGTAAGGATGGCCAGGACCGCCATTGCGATCACTGACTGGATCAGCGTGACGCCGGCGCAGGCCGCCGGGCGGGGCAGGGAGCGGGAGGGGGCCACGGTGACGGTCCGGGGTGCGGGCTGCCTTCACTCTGGCGGCCCAAAGGTCCCACCGCCGCCGGTTCATGCCGCGTTTTGCTGTCGGTAATCCCATCAACAGGCCGTCACCAACCCGGCCGTTATACTGAAGGCTTCCCGGCAGTGGCGGCACCATGAGCGATCGTTTCCAACTTGTATCCCCGTATTCGCCGGCGGGCGACCAACCGGCGGCCATCGAGAAACTGACCGCCAACTTCGAGGCGGGCATTGCCAAGCAGACCCTGCTCGGCGTCACCGGCTCGGGTAAGACCTACACGATCGCCAACGTGATCCAGCAGGTGCAGAAGCCGACCCTGGTGATGGCGCCGAACAAGACCCTGGCGGCGCAGCTGTACGGCGAGTTCAAGTCGTTCTTTCCGCACAACGCGGTCGAGTATTTCGTCAGCTACTACGACTACTACCAGCCCGAGGCCTATGTGCCCTCGTCGGACACCTTCATCGAGAAGGACAGTTCGATCAACGAGCATATCGAGCAGATGCGACTGGCCGCGACCAAGACGCTGCTGTCGCGCCCGGATGCGATCGTGGTGGCGACGGTATCGGCGATCTACGGCCTCGGCGCGCCGGAGGACTATCTGTCGATGCGCCTGATCCTCTCCACCGGCGAGCGGATCGACCAGCGCGAGCTGATCAAGCACCTGACCCAGCTGCAGTACACCCGCAACGAGTTCGAGCTGCACCGCGGCACCTTCCGTGTGCGCGGTGAAGTGATCGATGTGTTCCCGGCCGAATCGGACAGCGAAGCGGTCCGCATCGAGCTGTTCGAAGGCGAGGTCGAGCAGATCAGCATGTTCGATCCGCTGACCGGCGAGAGCCTGCGCAAGATGATGCGCTACACGATCTACCCCAAGACCCACTACGCGACCACCCGCGAGCGCGTGCTCTCGGCGGTGGACACGATCAAGGCGGAGTTGAAGGTCCGCCTGGAGCAGCTGTACGAGCAGAACAAGCTGGTGGAAGCGCAGCGCCTGGCGCAGCGCACCCAGTTCGATCTGGAGATGATGGCCGAGGTCGGCTACTGCAACGGCATCGAGAACTACTCGCGGCACCTCACCGGCAAGAACGCCGGCGATCCGCCGCCGACGCTGTTTGATTACCTGCCGCCGGACGCGCTGCTGGTGATCGACGAATCGCACGTGACCATTCCGCAGATCGGCGCGATGTTCAAAGGCGACCGCTCGCGCAAGGAAACGCTGGTCGAGTTCGGCTTCCGCCTGCCCTCGGCACTGGACAACCGTCCGCTGCGGTTTGAGGAGTGGGAAGAGCGTTGCCCGCGCAGCATCTATGTTTCGGCCACGCCGGGCCCGTATGAGCTGCGCGAGACCGAAGGCGAGATCACCGAACTGGTGGTGCGCCCGACCGGCCTGATCGATCCGGTGGTCGAGATCCGCCCAGTCGGCACCCAGGTCGACGATCTGATGAGCGAGGTCAACGAGCGCATCAAGCTCGGCGACCGCGTGCTGGTCACCACGTTGACCAAGCGCATGGCCGAAAACCTCACCGAGTACCTGACCGAACACGGCATCCGCGTGCGTTACCTGCATTCGGACATCGACACCGTGGAGCGCGTGGAGATCATCCGCGATCTGCGCCTGGGCAAGTTCGATGTGCTGGTCGGCATCAACCTGCTGCGCGAAGGCCTGGACATGCCGGAGGTGTCGCTGGTGGCGATCCTCGATGCGGACAAGGAAGGCTTCCTGCGTTCGACCGGCTCGCTGATCCAGACCATCGGCCGCGCTGCCCGCAACCTGCGCGGCAAGGCGATCCTGTACGCGGACAAGATGACCCGTTCGATGCAGGCCGCGATCGACGAAACCGACCGGCGTCGTGCCAAGCAGGTCGAGTACAACGAACTGCACGGCATCGTGCCCAAGTCGGTGCTGCGCCCGATCACCGATGTGCTCGAAGGCGCGCGTTCGGAAGCGGCCGAGAAAGAGTCGCGCGGCAAAGGGAAGGGCAAAGGCAAGGGCGGGCGCGTGGCCGAAGAGTCCACCGATTACCGCACGATGGACCCGGCCCAGATCGCCAAGCGCCTGCAGGCGCTGGAGCAGCAGATGTACCAGCATGCACGTGATCTGGAGTTCGAAGATGCCGCCCGCGTACGCGACCAGATCCGGCAGCTGAAGGAGGCCAGCCTGGGCTGAACAACACATCGTGAAATATCTTCACAAAAGTGTTGCGCTTTCCGGGGGGCGTCCGTAATATACGCGGCCTGCACCGACGCATTCGCAGCGGGGCAGGGAAGCAAAACGGGCGGTTAGCTCAGCGGTAGAGCACTACCTTGACATGGTAGGGGTCACAGGTTCGAACCCTGTACCGCCCACCACTTCAGTCCCGGAGACTGTCGTGGCACAACAGAAAAGCCAGCCCTCGGGTTGGCTTTTTTGCTATGTGCATTTCCTGACAGCACCGTGCATGCCGCACTGATACCCGGCATTGCGTTCGCCGTCGACACTCAGGGTTTCCCGGGTGGCGCGCATGCGGCGAGTGCTACACACCGATGGCACGGCTGTGCGCCTCTCGCTCCCGATCTTCGGCAAGGCGTGTGTCGTTGCGCTGTTGGCAGGCATCTGCACGATCATTTTCTCGCCTCGGCTGCTGCCGCAGGGGTGGGGCGTTGCTGCGGCAGCGTTCGGAATCCTGCTCTGGGTCCTGCCCTCCCGCCTGCGCCTGCTCGGTGCTGCTCTTTTCGGTCTCGGCTGGGCCGCGGTGCACGGCCACGCCGGGCTCGCGCAGCAGCTGCCCCCCGGTGGCCCGCCGGTGGACCATGCGCTGCACGGACGGGTGATCAGCCTCCCCGACCACGGTCCCGGTGGCACCCGCTTCCGTTTCCGGGTGGATGATGATCCGGCGATGCCAGGCGAACTCCGCGGGCGGGATCTCGCCCTGGGCTGGTACGACGGATTCCGGGGCGCAGCGGATGACCGCCGTCGCACGCTCCAGGCCGGCGAACGCTGGTCGCTCAGCGTGCGCGCCCGGCCGCCGCGCGGGCGGGTGAATCCGGGCGGGTTCGATGCCGAGGGCTATGCGTTGCGGCAGCGCGTCGCCGGTAGCGGCTACGTACGTGAGGCCGCCCAGGCCCATCCACTGGCCGAGCCGAGCGGGTTGCCGGCGTGGCGCGAGCGCATGGCCGATGCGATTGCCAGGGCGGTCCAGGGCGATGGACGCCGCTTCGTGCAGGCGCTGGCACTGGGCGATACCCGCGGCCTCAGCCAGGCGGACTGGGACGACCTGCGTGCGCTGGGCGTGACTCACCTGGTGGCGATTTCCGGCTTCCATGTCGGCGTGGTCGCTGGCGTCGCCGCAGTGCTGGCGGGCGGGCTCTGGCGGTGCCTGCCGATAGTCGGCCTGTACGTACCGCGCCCGATGGGCGCAGCGGCCGCGGCGGTCGCAGGTGCGGCGCTGTACGCCGCAGCGGCCGGCTTTGCACTGCCAACGGTGCGCACCGTGCTGATGATCGCGGTGGTAGCGGCGGCGCGCTGCAGCCGGCGGCGGGCGACGGTGGCGCAGTCGCTGTCCCTGGCGGCGCTGGCGATGCTGGTGTTCGACCCGCTCGCGGTCCTTGCCCCCGGCTTCTGGCTCAGTTTTGCCGGCGTGCTGTGGCTGATCTGGTGCCTGCCCGGGCGTGAGACGAGCTGGCTGCGCGGCTTTCTGAGCGCGCAGGGCGTGGCGACCGTGGCGCTGTTGCCGTTGACCGTGGCGCTGTTCGGCCAGGCCTCGCGCGCCGGCCCGCTGGTGAATCTCGTCGCGATTCCGTGGTGGACGATGGTGGTCGTGCCGCTGGCCCTGCTGGGCACTGCCTTGGAGGCGCTGCTCGAGGGGGCCGGGCGCTGGCCCTGGCAGCTGGCGGCGTGGTGCTTTGAAGCGAGCTGGTGGCTGTTCGGCCATGCCGCGCGCAGTGAGCTGTCGCTGTGGTGGCTGCCGCAGGCCAATCGCTGGGCGTTGATCTCGGCGGTGTTCGGTGTGTTCTGGCTGCTGCTGCCGCGCGGCAGTGGCGGCCGGGTGCCCGCGCTGCTGCTGTGCCTGCCGTTGCTATGGCCGGCGCGGCATGGCCCGGGCGAGGGTGAGGTGGAACTGCTGGTGATGGATGTGGGGCAGGGCCTGGCGGTAGCGGTGCGCACGCGCCGCCACACGCTGCTGTATGACACCGGGCCGGGGGCCGACGACGGCTTCGATGCCGGCGAGCGCATCGTGGTGCCGACCCTGCGCGCGCTGGGGCAGGGCCGGCTGGACCGGATCATGATCAGCCACGACCACCGTGACCACACCGGTGGGTTGCGCGGGGTGCGCCGCAGCTTTCCCGGTGCGACGCTGCAGGCACCGCCCGGTGCCCTGCGTGGCCGCGCAGTGGCCTGCCATGCCGGTCAATCATGGCAGTGGGACGGGGTGACGTTCCGGGTCCTGCATCCGCCACCCGATACACCGCAGTCGACCAACGACAGCAGCTGCGTGCTGCGGATTGAAACCGGGCAGGGGGCGGTCCTGCTGGCCGGCGACATCGAGAAGCGCAGCGAGGCCCTGCTGGTCCAGCATGCAGGCGCGCTCCTGGCGGCCGAAGCGGTGGTGGTCCCGCACCATGGCAGTGCCAGCTCGTCCACGCCGGCCTGGGTGGCGGCTGTCGCGCCGCGGCTGGCGATCGTCTCGGCTGGTCACCGCAACCGCTTCGGCCATCCGCGTGCCGAGGTGGTGGCGCGTTGGCAGGCTGTGGGGGCCGAAGTGCTCAACACGTCCGAGAGCGGCGCGGTGCGCGTCTGGCTCGGGCGTGAAGGCCTGCAGGTACGTGAACAACGGGTTTTCGAGCGGCGTTGGTGGGATGCCGCGGAGCGGAGCCGGTCGGCTGCTATCCTATCGGCGATCAAACAGGCGGCCGCTGGGCCGGAGGATTGAAACGTGTGGGAACTGGTCAAGGCCGGTGGCTGGCCGATGCTGCCGCTGCTGCTGTTGGGCGTACTGGCTTTGGCAATTGTCCTGGAGCGTTTCTGGACCCTGCGGCGCAATGAAGTCCTGCCCCCCGGGCTGGGGCAGGAAGTGCGCAACTGGGCCGCGCGCGGCAAGCTCGACCCGAGCCATATCCAGTCGCTGCGCGGCAATTCGCCGCTGGGCGCGCTGCTGGCCACCGCGCTGGAAGCACGCAATCGCCCGCGCGACCAGATCCGCGAGCGCATCGAAGATGCCGGCCGGCATCTGGTTCACCGCATGGAGCGGTTCCTGAACGCCCTGGGCACGATCGCCTCGGCCGGCCCGCTGCTGGGCCTGCTCGGCACGGTGGTCGGCATGATCCAGATGTTCATGGGCATCCTCGACCACGGCGTGGGCGATGTGAATCAGCTGGCCGGCGGTATCGGCAAGGCGCTGGTCTGCACCGCGACCGGCATGATCGTGGCGATTCCGGCACTGATGTTCCATCGCTATTTCAAGGGCCGCATCGCCGGCTACGTGATCGAGATGGAGCAGGAGGCCTCGGCCCTGCTGGATGCACTTGATGGTCGTCCGGGCGTGATGAACAACGCGCCGCGTGCTGCCGGTGCCTCGGCCGGCGCCACACCCGTCACGGTCAAGGGCTGACGGATGCGCATCCGCAATGACCGGATCCAGGACGAGCCACATATCGATCTGGTTCCCCTGATCGATGTGATTCTCGTCCTGATCATCTTCTTCGTGGTTACCACCACTTTCGATGCGCGTTCGACGCTGCAGCTGCAGTTGCCGACCGCCAGCCAGCAGGACACCACCGAGCCGCCGCGCTCGCTGAGCGTGCTGGTCAATGCCGAAGGGCGTTACTTCATCAACGATCAGGAAGTGCTGCGCACCGACGTGGAGTCGGTCAAGCAGACGATTGCCGCTGTTGCCGGCAGTGATCGGGAACAGACCGTGCTGTTGCGCGCCGACGCGCGCACGCCTTACCAGGCTGTCGTCACGGCCCAGGATGCCCTGGGTCAGCTGGGCTTCCGCCGCATCGCCATCGCTACCGCGCCGGAGGTGCGTCCATGAGCAAGAAACATTCCCCCGTCTGGCCGATCTACAAGCGCCTGCTCGGGTATACGGGCGCCTATTGGGTGTTCATGGTCGCCGCCGTGGTCGCGATGGTGGTCGAGGCCCTGGCCGGTTACAGCTTCACCAAGTTGATGGAGCCGCTGGTCAACCGGGGCTTCGTCAACCCGGAGCCGCGCATGGCGGTGATCCTGCCGCTGACCATCCTCGGGTTGTTCATGATGCGCAGCCTGGCCACCCTGGTCAGCGATTACGCGCTGGCCCGCACCGGCCGCAGCGTGGTGCGCGACCTGCGTGAGCAGGTGCTGGAGAAGTACCTGCATCTGCCGTCCTCGCATTTCGATGCCGAGGCCACGCCGGTGATGGTCAGCCGCCTGAACTTCGATACCGAGCAGGTCACCCAGGCCAGCGCCGATGCGCTCAAGACCCTGGTGGCCGATACCCTCACCATCATCGCCATGCTGGTGGTGATGCTGCAGATGAGCGTCAAGGTCACCATGGCGATGTTGGTGGTGGTGCCGCTGATCGGTGTGATCGTCTCGATCGTCGGCAAGCGCTACCGCCGCATCAGCCGCGGTATCCAGGATGGCATGGGCGGCATGGCGCAGACCGCCGAACAGTCCCTGGCCGCACAGCAGGAAGTGAAGGTGCATGGCACCCAGGCGCACGAGATTTCGCGCTATTCCCGGCTGGCCAACCGCATGCTCGGCCTGAACATGAAGGTCGAAACCACGCGCGCGCTGGCCTCCAGCACAGTGCAGTTCCTGGCGGCATTGGCGCTGGCGGTGATCGTGTGGGTGTCCACCCGCGAGGCGCTGGCCGGCAAGCTCAACGCAGGCCAGTTCATGGGCCTGATGACCTCGATGATGGCGATCATTCCGTCGCTGCGTCGCCTGACCAGTGTGCAGACCTCGATCTCACGCGGTGTGGCCGCGGCCGAGCGCCTGTTCGGGATTCTGGACATGCCGGTCGAGCGCGACGAAGGCCTCCAGCGGATCGGCCGTGCACGGGGTGAGCTCGCGTTCGAACACGTGATGCTGCGCTACCGCGAAGACACCGGCATCGCGTTGGACGACATCAGTTTCGTGGCCAAGCCGGGCACGGTGACGGCGATTGTCGGCCGCTCCGGCAGCGGCAAGACCAGCCTGATCCGGCTGGTGCCGCGCTTCTACGAACCCAGCGGCGGCCGCATCACGCTGGACGGCGTGGCACTGGATGATTACCCGCTGGCGGACCTGCGTCGCCAGGTGGCGATGGTCGGGCAGAAGGTCATGCTGTTCGATGACACCGTGGGCGCCAACATCGCCTACGGCATGGAGGCCACCGAAGCGCAGATCCGCGCCGCGGCCGAAGCGGCCAATGCGTGGGAGTTCATCGCGCGCATGCCGCAGCAGCTGCAGACGCCGGTCGGTGAGAACGGTGCGCTGCTCTCCGGCGGCCAGCGCCAGCGCCTGGCGATCGCCCGCGCGATCCTGCGAGATGCGCCGATCCTGATCCTGGATGAAGCCACCGCTGCGCTCGACAACGAATCCGAGCGCCTGGTGCAGGACGCCCTGCAGCGCCTGATGCCCGAGCGCACCACGCTGGTGATCGCCCATCGCCTGTCCACCATCGAACATGCCGACCAGGTGCTGGTGATGGACCATGGCCGCATTGTCGAACGTGGCACGCACAACGAACTGCTGGCGCTGGGTGGCCTGTACGAGCACCTGCACAAGATGCAGTTCCGCGAAAGGCAGCCTTGATGGCAGGCAAGGGCACGCAGACGCCGTCGTACTGGTATGACGGCAGCGCCATTCCGTTCCTGGCGCGCCTGGCGTCACCGCTGTACGGCGCGGCGATCGCGCTGCGCCGGATGGCGTATCGCCGTCGCTGGCTCAAGCGGCATTCGCTGCCGGTGCCGGTGGTCGTGGTCGGCAACGTCACCGCCGGTGGCACGGGCAAGACGCCACTGACGATCGCCCTGGTCAACCGCCTGCGCGAAGCCGGCTGGAAGCCGGGGGTCGCCAGCCGTGGCTATGGCCGCGAGGATGCAGGTACGCCGCGTTGGGTGCTGGCCAGTACCGATACCGCGGTCGGGGGTGACGAGCCGGTGTTGATCGCCTGGAAAACCGGCGTGCCGGTGCGCGTCGATGCGGACCGGGTGGCCGCGGGCAAGGCGCTGGTCGAAGCGGGCTGCGACATCATCGTCTGCGATGACGGCCTGCAGCACTACCGGCTGGCGCGCGATATCGAAGTTGAAGTGGTCGACGCCCAGCGTCGCTACGGCAACGGCCGTCTGATTCCCGCCGGGCCGCTGCGCGAGCCGGCCAGCCGTGCGCGCGACTGCGATTTCCGCGTAGTCAACATGGGCCAGGCCAGCGATGGCACCGAAGCGCAGACTGCCTGCGGCTTCGGCGAATGGCCGATGCAGCTGCGCATCGACAGCGCGCAGCCATTGCAGGGCGGCCGTGCGCGGCGCCTCTCGCATTTCCAGGGCCAGCGCGTGCATGCCGTGGCCGGCATCTCCAACCCGCAGCGCTTCTTCGACATGCTGCGCGCGCACCGCATCGGCGTGGTGCCGCATGCCTTCGCCGATCACCATGCCTACCAGCCCGCGGATCTGCGTTTCGGCAGCGAACTTCCCGTGCTGATGACCGAGAAGGACGCGGTCAAGTGCAAGGCCTTCGCGACCGAGTGGCACTTCGCGGTGCCGCTGTCGGCCGAGTTGCCCGCCGCGTTCTGGATCAGCCTGCTGGATCGCGTCGAGAAGCTCGGCAAGCGTTGACGGGCCCGGTGCCGGTTACGGCACACTGAGGCCCTGACTGCATTCCTTTCGTACAGGTCATCCCCCATGAGCGCTTCCGTCGAGTTCGTCGTCGCCATTCCCGCCCGTTACGCTGCCTCGCGGCTGCCGGGCAAGCCGTTGCGCCTGCTCGGTGGCGAACCTTTGGTGCTGCGCGTAGCGCAACGGGCGCTGCTCGCCGGCGCGCGCGAAGTGTGGGTCGCCACCGACGATCAGCGCATCGCCGAGGCACTGCAGGGTCTGGCCGATGTGCGCGTGGCGATGACCTCGACCGCACATGCCTCCGGCACCGATCGGCTGGCCGAGTGCGCCGCGCAGGCCGGCTGGTCCGACGACACCCTGGTGGTGAACCTGCAGGGCGATGAGCCGTTCGCCCCGGCCGAGGGCATCCGTGCCGTGGCCGAAGCCCTGGTCTACAGCGGTGCGGAGATGTCCACGCTGGCCACGCCGGTCGAGGACGCCGAAACCCTGTTCGACCCGAACGTGGTCAAGGTGGTGCGCAAGCAGAATCTGGATGCGCTGTACTTCAGCCGCGCGCCGATTCCGTGGCACCGCGATGCCTTCGCCCGTTCGCGCGACACGCTCGCCGGCCCACACTGGCTGCGCCATATCGGCATCTACGGCTATCGCGCTGGCTTCCTGCGCCAGTTCGCCGCGCTGCCGCCGGGCACGCTGGAGCAGCTGGAGTCGCTGGAGCAGCTGCGCGTGCTGGAAGCGGGGCACCGCATCAGCGTGGCCCTGACCCCGGCCGAGTTCCCGCCCGGCATCGATACCCCGGACGATCTGGCGCGTGCCGAAGCCTGGTGGGCCGCACATCCGTGACCGTGGCACGACGGTTGCATGACGCGTAGTCCGGCATAATCGGGGCATGAACGTCCAGCCCGTCCAGGATCTTCCCGAATTCGCCACCTGGCTCAACGCCACGCCCACCACGCTGGCCGAGCTGCAGGGGCGGCCGGTGGTGCTGGCCTTCGTCAATGCCGCCTCGGTGTGGTGCGCGCAGCGGCTGGCCGAGCTGGCCCAGTGGCAATCGCGCAACCCCGGCAGGCTGCAGTTGCTGGTGCTGCAGGTGCCGCGTTTCGATGGGGAACGTGACCCCGAGCAGTCCCTCAAGCTGCTGCGCCGCCAGGGGCTGACCGCCCCGGCCCTGCTGGATGCGGAGTGGGATGGCTGGCGCCGCTTCGGCGTGACCGCGTGGCCGACCCTGGTCCTGCTCGATGCCCAGGGGCGCGAGCGCGACCGTCTGGTCGGTCTCGGCGGGGAGCTGGAACGCGCGCTCACGGCGCTCTGCGAAGGGAGCTCGCGGCCGTCCGATGAAGAGCTGCACGGTGCCCGCGAACTGAGCCCCGAGCCGCGCCTGCCGCTGCGCTTCCCGACCGGCCTGGCGGTGACCACCGAGCGCCTGTACATCGCCGATACCGGCCATCACCGCGTGCTGGAGTGCAGCCATGGCGGCCGTGTGCTGCGCCAGTTCGGCATGGGGACCGCCGATTTCATGGATGGCGACCAGGCCCAGGCGGCCTTCCACCATCCCCAGGGCCTCGCGGTGGAGCGCGAATGGCTCTACGTGGCCGACACCGGCAACCATGCCCTGCGCCGCATCCATCTTCTTTCCGGGCAGGTCGACACGCTGTGCGGCACCGGCCGCCCCGGCGAGCCGATCGAAGGGCCGGTGGCCGATCCGCGCCACACCGCCCTCAACCACCCGCAGGGCCTGGCCGTCGCCGACAACCAGATCCATATCGCGATGGCCGGCGACAACCGCATCTGGAGCTATCACCTCGGCCAGCGCAGCCTGCAGTGGCGCGCCGGCAGTGGCGCCATCGATGAGCGCGACGGCAGTGGCCATATGGCCGCCTTTGCGCAGCCGTGCTCGGTCGCGGCGGTCCAGCAGGTGCTGTACGTCTGCGACGCGCTGGGCTCGTCGATCCGCGCCATGCAGCTGCGTGGCGATCTGGTGCAGACGCTGGTCGGGCAGGGGCTGTGGACCTTCGGCGAACAGGACGGCCCGCGCACCTCGGCCCTGCTGCAGTACCCGCAGGCGATCGCGCTGAGTCCGGATGCGCCGCTGCTGTGGATCGCCGATGCCGGCAACGGCCGCCTGCGCACGCTGCGCCTGGGCGGTGGTGAGCTGAGCACGCTGGAGCTGCCGCGACGCCTGCATGGTCCGGCCGGCCTGGCGTTGGGTGGCGGTACGGTCTGGATCGCCGAGACCGATGCCCATGCCGTACTGCGATTCGACCCCGTCAGTGGTGTCCTGAGCGACGTGCCGATCAACGAATGACTGTTACTTCCGCCCCCGCCTTCGATGGCAAGGCATTTGCGGCCCACCTGAGCACCGCCCCCGGCGTGTACCGCATGTACGCCGCCGACGACACGCTGCTGTACGTCGGCAAGGCGCGTGCGCTGCGCAACCGCGTGGGCAGCTATTTCAACGGCACGCCCAAGACCACGCGGATCATGTCGATGCTCTCGCAGGTCGCGCGCATGGACGTGACCGTGACCCGCTCGGAGGCCGAGGCGCTGCTGCTGGAAAACCAGCTGATCAAGTCGCTCTCGCCGCGTTACAACGTCTCCCTGCGCGACGACAAGACCTATCCGCACGTGCTGCTGACCCGTGAGCAATGGCCGCGGATCGCACTGCACCGTGGCCCGCGCGCGGTGCCGGGGCGTTACTTCGGGCCGTATCCCGGGGTCACCGCCGTGCGCGAAACGCTCAACCTGATGCACAAGCTGTTCAAGCTGCGCAGCTGCGAAGACAGCGTGTTCCGCAACCGCTCGCGGCCCTGCCTGCAGTACCAGATCGGCCGCTGCAGCGCGCCCTGCGTGGAGCTGGTGGCACCGGACGATTACGCCGAATCGGTGCGGCGCGCCTCGATGTTCCTGGAAGGCAAGAGCGATCAGCTGGCGCGCGAGCTCGGCACCCAGATGCAGGCCGCCAGCGAAGCACTGGAATTCGAGCAGGCCGCGCGCCTGCGCGATCTGATCGCCTCGCTGCGCAGCATGCAGACCCGCCAGTACGTGGACGGCCGCGCGGCCGATCTGGACGTGCTCGCCTGCGCCACACAGGGCGCCAGCGCCTGCGTGCTGCTGCTGGCCTTCCGTGATGGCCGCAACATGGGCACGCGTCCGTTCTTCCCGCGCACCAACGGCGAAGAAAGCGCTGACGAAGTGCTGGGTGCCTTCGTCTCCCAGTACTACGCCGAGCACGCGCCGCCGCGCGAGATTCTGCTCGACCGCGAAATCCCGGATGCCAGCCTGATCGAATCGGCGCTGAGCGCCTCGGCCGAGCACAAGGTGCAGCTGCGCTGGAACGTGCGCGGCGAGCGCGCCGGGTATGTCGAACTGGCCGCACGCAACGCGCAGATCACCCTGGTCACCGAACTGGGCAGCCGCACTGCGCAGCACGCGCGCAGCGAAGACCTGCGGCAGATGCTCGGCCTGACTGAACCGGTCAAGCGCGTGGAGTGTTTCGATATCAGCCACACCATGGGCGAAGCCACCGTGGCCTCGTGCGTGGTGTTCGATGCGGCCGGCCCGGTGCGCAGTCAGTACCGCCGTTTCAACATCAGCGGCATCGAGCCCGGTGATGACTACGCCGCCATGCACCAGGCGATCGAACGGCGCTTCCGTCGCGCGGTGGAGGAAGATGCGGTGCTGCCCGATCTGTTGCTGATCGACGGTGGCGCCGGCCAGTTGGCCCAAGCGCAGTCGGCGCTGGCCGATCTGGGCGTGGAAGGGGTGATGCTGGTCGGTGTGGCCAAGGGCGTGGAGCGCAGGGCAGGGCACGAAGCCCTGGTGCTGCCGGATGGGCGCGAACTGCGCCCGGGCGCAGCGTCGCCGGCCCTGCAGTTCATCCAGCAGGTGCGTGACGAGGCCCACCGCTTCGCCATCACCGGCCACCGCGGGCGCCGCCAGAAGGCCCGCATGACCAGCAAGCTCGAAGATATCCCCGGCATCGGCCCGCGCCGGCGGGCCAGCCTGCTCAAGCATTTCGGCGGCCTGGTCGGCCTGAAAGCCGCCGGCGAAGCGGAAATCGCGAAAGTGGACGGCATCAATGACGCCCTCGCTGCGCGTATCTACGCTAACCTTCATGGACTGCCTACGCCCGATGCGGCGGGCGAGTAGAGAGACGCAATGAAGTTGACCCTCCCCACCTGGCTGACCCTGCTGCGGATCGTGATGATCCCCGTCCTGGTGCTGGTGTTCTATCTCCCCTACAAGTGGACCAATTTCGCCTCCGCGGCGATCTTCGGCCTGGCCGCGCTCACCGACTGGCTCGACGGCTGGATCGCCCGCCGTTACGACCTGCAGTCCGCGTTCGGTGCGTTCCTCGACCCGGTCGCGGACAAGCTGATGGTGGCCGTGGCGTTGTTCCTGATCGTGCAGGGCCATCCCACCGCGTGGATGGCGGTGTGGGCGGCCGTGATCGTCGGCCGCGAGATTGCCGTGTCGGCACTGCGCGAATGGATGGCCGAAATCGGCCAGCGTGCCAAGGTGCGCGTGGCGGTGATCGGCAAGGTGAAAACCACCGCGCAGATGGTCGCCCTGTTGTGCCTGCTGTATTCGGTCGCCCCGCACACCCCGATGCAGGACATCTGGATGGGTACCCAGGTCTTCCACATCGGTGACTGGACCCTGGCGATCGCCTCGATCCTGACGCTGTGGTCGGGGCTGCAGTACCTGCACGCGGCGTGGCCGAGCCTGCGCGAAGACGAGCGCCTCGCGCGCGAGAACGCCAAAGCAAAAAAGAATGCATAAGGGCTGTTGACAGCCCCTCGTTTGGCTGTAGAATTTCGCCTCCCAAGCGGGAATAGCTCAGTTGGTAGAGCGCAACCTTGCCAAGGTTGAGGTCGCGAGTTCGAGTCTCGTTTCCCGCTCCAGATACCGCATCGCATCGTGATCCGTCCCGATGCGATACAACGAAAAAAGCGACCTTCCGGGTCGCTTTTTTCGTTTGTGCGTGTGCAATCTCAGTGGCGCTGCCCGATCCGGACATCGCACCACGTGCGGATGTCCTCGCGGTCGAACCCGGGGCAGCGGTTGTTGATCGGCAGGTACAGGTACAGCGCCTCGTCCAGATGCACGAAGTGGTAGTAGTTCGTGCGGTCTTTGCCATACAGCCAGTAGTTCGATGAGCCCTGGTTGATGACGTAGGGCTCGAACCAGAGGATGGAGGACTCAGCGGGCATCACATTGCTTCTGTCGGTCAGCATCAGCCAGGCATTGGAGTAGGCGTGGGTCGTTGCACCCAGCAGGAGGATGGCCACGACCAGGCTGATCGCGGTCACGATGACGACGCGGGCGGAACGGGAATGGCTTGGCATGGCCGGGGGCTTCAAAAGGTGGCGAGGGGGTTGCGCCAGCGCACTGCCAGGCGTCGGGGCAGATCGGACAGGCGCACGGACATGCTGCGAAAAGGATGTTGACGACGTGAAGGAATTCCGACAGAATAGCGCTCCTTCGACGCAGGTCGAGGGGCCGACAGCCTCCAGCGCCTCAGGGTGCGGTGCCGTCGGGGCAAGCGAAAGTCTGCGGGAATAGCTCAGTTGGTAGAGCGCAACCTTGCCAAGGTTGAGGTCGCGAGTTCGAGTCTCGTTTCCCGCTCCAGATTTCGACAGGGCCCCCTTGGGGCCTTGTTTTTCTCCGCGGTGGCACGCGGGCATCCGGTCCGGAAGCATCGGCCGGGATGTGAAAAAAAGTGTGAAAAGGCTGGTGTGTTTCGAGTGGTTTCGGTAACATACACGCTTGATTTTGCGGGAATAGCTCAGTTGGTAGAGCGCAACCTTGCCAAGGTTGAGGTCGCGAGTTCGAGTCTCGTTTCCCGCTCCAAATCCTGACCAGGCCCCGTTCTCGGGGTCTTGTTTTATCG